>Ga0209023_10007348_pt1 | contig 11329 bp, 8 predicted proteins | sample LakOneMetagenome_FD_187468 | JGI IMG/M metagenome (GOLD analysis project Ga0209023, IMG submission 187468) | Freshwater and sediment microbial communities from Lake Erie, Canada (SPAdes) (version 2) | ecosystem: Environmental > Aquatic > Freshwater > Lentic | place: Lake Erie, Canada | collected...
ATGAAGATCGCCGCCGGCAGCACGATCTCGTTGTTCGACGGGTTGTAGTAGGCGTTGTAGGTCTGCGGGGTCATGTCCCATTCGGTGCGGTCGACCGGCTTGCCGAACTTCGACAGGTTGTCCTGGAACTGCCAGCGCTGCGCGTCCATCACGTTCGCCGCGTAGGAGTCGCGGCCGACGACCAGCGCGGAATAATCCTTCCACTTGTCCGGATAGCCGACCTTGGGCGTCACCGCGGCGAGCTTGGCCAGCGCCTTGGTCTTGGTGTCCGCACCCATCCAGTCGAGGCGCTGGATGCGGTCGTGGAAGGTCGAACGGATCGCTTCGACCAGCCCCGCGTAGCGCTGCTTCGATGCCTCCGGGAAGTAATCCTTGACGAAGATGCGTCCGAGCACCATGCCCATCGCGTCGTTTTCCTCGTCGATCACCCGCTTCCAGCGCGGACGCTGTTCCTTCTGCCCGGACATCGCCTGGCCGTGGAAGCGGAAACTTTCCTGGTCGAACGCGGACGAAAGATACGGCGAGTAGTCGTCGACGAGGTGGTAGCGCAAGTAATCCTTCAGCACCGGCAGCGGTGTGGACTGCAGCAGCTTGTCCTCGGCGGCGAGGAATTCCGGCTGGCCAACCAGCACGTAGTCCGGATGCAGGTTCCACGCGGCGAGGCGCGCGCTCCAGTCGATCGACGGCGTGTACTTCGCGGTCAGTTCCGCCGGCGACATCTTGTTGTAGTTCTTCTCCGGATCGCGCAGGTCCTCGAGCTTGCGCGAGGACTGCGCCAGCGCGGTCTCGAACGCCATCACCTGCTCCGCCGACGCGCGCGCGGCCTTCGGATCGTGGCCGAGCAGTTCGAACGTGCGCGCGATGTGGTCGACGTACTCGGCGCGGATCTTCGCCACGCCCGCTTCCTTGTTGAAGTAGAAATCGCGCTCCGGCAGGCCCAGCCCGCCCTGGCGGACCTGCACCGCCATCGTCGCGCTGTCCTTGTCGTCCTGGCCGATGCCGATGCCGAACAACCCGCGCACGCCGATGGGCTTGAACGCGAACACGGTGTCGAGCACGCCGGCGGTCGAATCGATCGCGTCGATCCGCGCCAGCTCCGCGTCCAGCGGATGCGCGCCGAGCGCATCGGCCTTCGCGGTGTCCATCGCGGTGGACCAGAAATCGCCGATCTTCTGCTGGTCGCTGCCAGCGTCCGGCCGCGACTTCGCTGCGTTCTCGCTGATCGTGCGCAGCCGCGAATACAGTTCCTCGTCGACTTCGTTGCCGATGCCCCAGCCGGATTCGGAAGCCGGGATCGGATGCGCCTTCAGCCAGCCGCCATTCGCGAATTCGAAGAAATCCACGCCCGGATCGACCGAGGTGTCCATGTGCGCGGCGAGGAAATCGGGCTGCGGCGCATCGGCGGCGCTGGCGCCGGTGGCGAAAGCGAGCGCGGCGCTGAGCAGCGCGATGCGGAGGAAGGGCTTGGTGCGGCGCATCGGGGCGCTCCGACGATGGGACAGGCCATGCACTCTGCCGGCCGCCGCCGTAGCCGGCAACCGCCGGAGGTCACGCTTCAGCGCGCCATGCACTGCGTCCAGCGCGCGTCCACGCGCTGCGCGAACCAGGCGGTGGACAGGTGGCGGCTGATCTTCGGGCTGTGCAGGTCGATCTCCGGCAGCAGCGCGCGCGGCAGCGGCTTCCCGGCCTTGCGGTCCGCGAGCGCGAACACCTGACGGTACAGCGGCCCCTGATCGAAGCGCGGCGATTCGCCCTGCCCCAGCGCGCGGCGGATCGCGGCATCGTCCATGCCCAGCGCCGGGCCCAGTATGCGCAGCGCGTCCTCGGTCGCGCCCGGTGCATCCATCGATGCGCCGGGACGCAACAGGTCGCCGTCGCGCGCCAGCGAGCGCCCCGATGCCACCGACACCGCATATTGGAATGCGGCATTTCGGCTGGCGTACCAGCCGGCGTTGTAATCGGCAAAGCGATACAGCAGCTTCGGATAAGCCACCGGATAGCCAAGCAGGTGCCTGATGCCGAAGTACAGCCCGCCGCGCCGCGTGAACACCTCGTGGCGGATGGAACCGTCGAGCGGATACGGATAGCCTCGCGCATGCCCTTGCGCGAATGCGATGCCGACCTGCATCGGACCGGCGGTGTGCACCGGATTGAGCCGCGCGAACAACCGTCCGCTGCCCAGCGGCAGGCGCGCTGTCATTTCCTCGAACAATGCGGACAGTTGCTGCTCGGTGCGCAGCGCATCCAGCCGTTCGCCGTAGGTGCGGCCATCGGGCGCGCGCATGTCCAATGCCGCATCGACGACGAACGCAGGCACATGGAATTTCGCCGCGCGTTCATCGATGGCCTTTCGCGCGATCGCCGGCAGGTTCGGCACCGCCGGATCGACCTGGAAGCCGGACTCCTGCCCGACCACCGCCAGCACCGCGCACAGGTGGGCGCTGGTCGGTTCGAGTTCCTGCGCGGCGAACGCGGCCTGGATGTCGCGCGCCCAGCCTGCACGGTCCTGCACGCTTGCGGGCATGCGCCGCATCAGTTCGGCGCGCACCTGTTCCGGCGTCGGGCCGCGATCGAGCAGGCCGCAGGCGGGCAACAAGGCGATGAGGAGGCACAGGACCGGCACTGCGGAACGGTGGGAACGGGATGCTTGCGTCATGCGACTGGCCGGTGGACTCACCGGAAGGCTAGCAAAGCCGGGTGATTCGCCACGACACGGCCCCTTTCCGCGCCGCTGCTGCGATCATGGGCGATGGCCACGCCCCTCACCTTCGCCGACCTCGCGCTCGCTCCGTCCCTGGCGGCGGGACTGGATGTCCTCGACTACGCCACCCTGACCCCGATCCAGGCGCAGGCCCTGCCGGCGATCCTCGACGGCCGCGACCTGATCGCGCAGGCGCCAACCGGCAGCGGCAAGACCGCGGCGTTCGGGCTCGGCCTGCTGCACGCGATCGACGCCGGCGCGATCCGGACGCAGGCGCTGGTGCTGTGCCCGACCCGCGAACTCGCCGACCAGGTCGGCAAGCACCTGCGCAAGCTCGCCACCGGGATTCCCAACCTGAAACTCTCGGTGCTGTGCGGCGGCATTCCGCTGGGCCCGCAGCTGGCTTCGCTCGCCCATGCGCCGCAGGTGGTGGTCGGCACGCCCGGTCGCGTGCTGGAACTGGTGCAGAAGGACGCGCTCGACCTGCGCGGCGTGCGCACGCTGGTGCTGGACGAAGCCGATCGCATGCTCGACATGGGTTTCGAGGAAGCGATCCGCGCGCTGGTGAAACGCACGCCGAAGGATCGGCAGACCCTGCTGTTCTCGGCCACCTTCCCCGATGCGATCCGCACGCTGGCCAAGGCGATGCTGCGCGAGCCGGTGGAAACCAGCGTGGATGGCGGCGCGCAACCGGCCGGCATCGAGGCGCGGTTCTTCGAAGCCGAATCCGCGCGCCGCGCGCCGCAACTGGCCGCGCTATTGCTGCAATTCAAGCCGGAATCGACCGTGGTGTTCTGCAACATGCGCCGCGATACCGAGGAAGTGGTCGGTTCGCTCGCGCATTACGGCTTCACTGCGCTCGCCCTACACGGCGACATGGAACAGCGCGACCGCGACGAAGTGCTGGTGCGCTTCGCGAACAGGAGTTGCAACGTGCTGGTCGCCAGCGACGTCGCCGCGCGCGGGCTGGACATCGACGACATCGGCGCGGTGGTGAACTACGAACTTCCCACCGACGCCGACACCTACCTGCACCGCGTCGGCCGCACCGGCCGCGCCGGGCGCGATGGACTCGCATTGAGCTTGGTGGCGGACAGCGAACGCGGGCGCGCCGCGCTGGTCGAGGAACGCCAGGGAAATGCGATCCGTTACGAACGCATCGCGCCGCTGGCCGGCAAGCCGCGCGACGTGCCGCAGGCGGCGATGGTCACCCTGCGCATCGACGCGGGCCGCACGGACAAGTTGCGCCCGGGGGACATCGTCGGCGCGCTGACCGGCGACGCGGGCGGCCTGCGCAAGGACGCGATCGGCAAGATCGCCGTGTTCCCGACGCGGAGTTACGTCGCCATCGTCCGCGCCGAGGCGAACCACGCGCTGGAGCAACTGCGCGCGGGCAAAATCAAGGGCCGCAGGTTCCGCATCAACCGACTTTGATTCGAAGGGAAACAATGCCCCTGCATCGCCGCCTGCTGGCCGAAGCCCTCGGCACCCTGCTGCTGCTCGCGACCGTGGTCGGTTCCGGGATCATGGGCACCGCGCTATCTGGCGGCAACGATGGCATCACCCTACTTGCGAATGCCGCAGCCACCGCCGGCATCCTTTACGTACTGATCGAACTACTCGGGCCGATTTCCGGCGCGCACTTTAATCCCGCGGTCACGCTGGCGATGCGCTTTCGCGGCGATATGTCATCCGCGCATGCCATCGCGTACATCGCGGTGCAAATCATCGCCGCGGTCGCCGGCGTGCTGCTGGCGCACGCGATGTTCGGCCAGGCCTTGCTCCAACCCGGCACGCACGCGCGCAGCAGCGGCGCGCAATGGCTGAGCGAAGGCGTGGCCACTTGCGGCTTGTTGCTCACCATCCTGCTCGGCCTGCGCCATCGTCCCAGCGCGATTCCCGCACTGGTGGCCAGTTACATCTTCGCCGCGTACTGGTTCACCGCCAGCACCTCGTTCGCGAACCCGGCGGTGACCATCGCGCGGTCGCTGACGCAGTCATTCGCCGGCATCCGCCCGCAGGACGTAGTCGGCTTCGTGCTGGCGCAACTCGCGGGTACCGTCATCGCGATCGCCATCGCCGCCGCATTGCTGGGACGTGCCGAATCCGCGTCAGCGCGCGACTGATTCCACCGCGACCACCGATCGCCACCAGCGTTCGCCTGCGTGCGGCGCATCGATGCCGATGCGTTCGCCCATGATCGGCGTGGCGACGTCGATGCCGCGTTCGCCGCCCAATGCCAGGACGCGCTCGAACGGCTCGAACCACGGATGCATCGACAGATCGAAGGTGCCGTTGTGGATCGGCAGCAACCAGCGCCCGCGCAGGTCGAGGTGCGCCTGCGCGGTCTGCTCCGGCTGCATGTGCACGTAGGGCCATTGCGTGTTGTACGCGCCGGTTTCCATCAGCGCCAGGTCGAACGGTCCCAGCCGGCGGCCGATCTCGGCGAAGCCGGCGAAATAGCCGGAGTCGCCACTGAAGAACACGCGGCGTTCGCCATCGTCGATCGCCCACGAGCCCCACAGCGTGCGATTGCCGTCGCGCAGGCCGCGCCCGGAAAAATGCTGCGCCGGCGCAAAGGTGAAACGCACGCCGTCGATGTCGATGCCCTGCCACCAGTCGAACTGGCGAACCTTGTCGGGCGCCACGCCCCAGCCGACAAGACGATCGCCGACGCCGAGCGGCGCGAGGAACACGCCCGTCTTTTTCGCCAGCGCCTGGATCGCGGCCTTGTCGAGGTGGTCGTAATGGTCGTGCGACAGGATCACGCCACGGATCGGCGGCAAGTCGTCGAGCGATATTGGCGGGGCATGGAAACGCTTCGGCCCGAACCATTGCACTGGCGATGCGCGCAACGAGAACACCGGATCGGTGATCCACCACTGGCCTCGCAGCTTCATAAAAATCGTGGAATGTCCCAGCCGGTACAGGCTGCGGTCCGGCGCGGCATCGAGTTCCGCGCGCGTGAGGCGATGCACCGGAATCGGCGCGCGCGGCACCGTGTTCTTCGGCTTGTTGAAGAGGAAATCCCACAGCGTGTGCTCGCCCGGCTGCAACGTGGCGGCGGGCTTGGGCACGGCGTTGCGGAACTGGCCATCGACGAAATGCGGCGACGTCGAATATTCGCCGATGGGTTCGTGCGGAAAGCAGGAAGCGGTCAAGGGGTCGATCCTGTCGGGGAGCCAACGCGTCCGGCGATGGCGGGGAACTCCGCGTCATCGGCGGAGCCGCGTCGACAATGAACTGGGGATCGATCGGCGGCGGACAAGCCGCGGCGGCTTCAACGCTTCAGTTCGGCGTCCACCGCGGCCTTCAATTCCCGCGCCTCGCCCATGGTCTGCGCGAGCAGGCCCCGGGTGGCCGACGCCACCATCAGGCGCATCCGCAGGTTGCCGCGCACGACCGCCCAGTCCGGGGAGTCGGGCGGCACGGTCCACAACCGGTCCGGCGGCAATGGGAGCGCATCGCCCAACAGGCGCTTCGTCTCGTTGTCGCCATCGGCCAGGGAAGGCAGATTGGAACTGATCCGGGGCATTACCAATCCGCTGACGAGAATGCGTTGCCGATAGCTCTCGTCCACCCACACGGTGTTGTTCTTGTTGATGATGTCGAAGCGGAATTCGGTGCCCTGGTAGAAACCGGTGATGCGGTCGCGGAACGCGGTGTCCCGGATCAGGCGCAGGTTGCCGGTGTTGACGAGGTCGAGGTAGGTCGCGTTCCGGAGCAACAGGGTCCGACGCTCCGAGAGGTGCGAAAGCGCGGTCGCGACCTGCTCCGCGTTCGCCGGCCGCGTGGTCGACGCCAACGCCCGCGACGCCAGGATTCCGTCGTCGTATTGTTTCCGCTCGAATGCCTGCGCCTCCTGCACGGCCTCGATGGTGCCTTGCAGGTCGCGACTCAATCGCTGCAGGTAGTCGCGCTCGGCCGCCGCATCCTGCCGATCCTGGTACGCACTGTTGAGCGCCATCGCGACGAGGATGCCGACCACGACGACCAGGAATTCGGCCAGGAACCAGCGCAGGCTCTTGTGCCATCGCGTCGCGCGCCGGGGGTGGGCATCTTCGAACTGCTCGTTCATCGCCGGATTCCCCTGCGGTTGCGGATCACGTCGCCACTTTCACCGGAATCGATTTCGCCGCCGGCGTGCCGCTGGTGCGGTCATGGTGGTCGAGCGGAAGCAGCGGGTTGAGCTCGGGGAAATAGCCGGCGACCGAGCCGCGCGGCATCGGGTAGTCGAGCGCGGTCAGGCCGTCGACGCGGCGCGCGATGCCGTCGTCGCTGATGGTTTCGAGCGCGATCGTGTCGTATTCCTTCACTCCGCGATCGGCCATGTCCTGCGCGTTCATGAACAGCACCATGCGGTCGTTGTACACGCCGCGATAGCGGTCGTTGTCGCTGTAGATCGTGGTGTTGAACTGGTCGTGCGAACGCACCGTCGCCAGTCGCAGCATCGCCGGGTCGTCGACCGGCGCATCGGTGTCCAGCCCGGGCATGACGATGAAATTCGCCTTGCCGCTCGGCGTCTTCCACACCCGCCGGCGCGGCGCGATATCGAGGTGGAAACCGTTCGGCGCCTGCATCTTCTCGTTGAACCCGGCGTAGATCTCCGGATACACCTCGGCGATCCTGTCGCGAACCGCGTCGTACTCGTCGATGTAGCGCGCCCAGTCGACCTTGCTCTCGGGCAGCGTCGCCATCGCCATGCGGCAGACGATTTCGGTTTCCGGCAGCAGGTCCGTACTCGCGGGTTCCAGCACGCCACGCGAGGCGGTGACGTTCGACATCGAATCCTCGATGGTCACGAACTGTTCGCCCTTGGCGGTGACGATGCGTTCCGAGCGCGCCACCACCGGCAGGATCAGCGCATCGCGACCATGCACGAGGTGGCCGCGGTTGAGCTTGGTCGCGATGCCGACGGTGAGGTCGAGCTTGGCCATCGCGGCGTAGGCACGGTCGGTGTCGGGCACCGCGCGCACGAAGTTTCCGCCCAGGCCAATGAACACCTTCGCCGTGCCGGCGAGCATCGCTTCCACGCTTTCCACCGTGTGGTGGCCGAACTCGCGCGGCGGCTCGAAGCCGAATACCTCGCGCACGCGGTCGAGGTAGGCCCGCGACGGTTTCTCGTCGATGCCGACGGTGCGGTCGCCCTGCACGTTGGAATGCCCGCGGATCGGCGAGATGCCGGCGCCGGGCTTGCCGAAGTTGCCCTTGAGCAGCAGCAGGTTGGCGATCTGCCGCACCAGTTGCGAACCCATCTGGTGCTGGGTGATGCCCATGCCGTAGCAGATGATGGTCGCGTTGGAACGCATGTAGATCCCGGCGCAACGGCGGATCTGCTCCTCCGTCAGGCCGGAGATTTTCACGATCTGCGCCCAGTCCTGCGCCATCGCGTCCTCGCGGATCGCGTCGATGCCGACCGTGTGCTCGCGGATGAACTCGTGGTCGAGCACGGTCTCGCCCGCGGCCTCGCGTTCGAACATCACCTTCATGATGCCCTTGAGGAAGGCGAGGTCGCCGCCGATGCGGATGTGCACGAATTCGCTTGAGATCGGCGTCGATCCGAACGTCGCCATCTGCACGATGTCCTGCGGCTCGGCGAAGCGGATCAGCGCGCGCTCCGGCATCGGGTTGACCGCGACGATCGGGATGCCGCGTTTCCGCGCCTCGACCAGGTTGGTCATCATCCGCGGCGAATTGGTGCCGGTGTTCTGGCCGATGACGAAGATCGCCTCGGCGTGATCGAAATCCTCGAGGATGACCGTGCCCTTGCCCACGCCGATCGCCGGCGGCAGGCCGCGGCTGGTCGGCTCGTGGCACATGTTGGAACAATCGGGGAAATTGTTGGTGCCGAATTCGCGCACCATGATCGAATACAGGAACGCGGTTTCGTTGGCGGTGCGCCCCGATGTGTAGAACTCGGCCTCGTGCGGGCTCGACAGCGCGCGCAGGTGGCGGCCGATGGTCTCGAACACCTCTTCCCAGCTGCACGGCAGGTAGCGGTCGCTCGCCGCGTCGTAGCGCATCGGCTCGGTGAGCCGGCCCTGCATTTCCAGCCAGTAATCGGACTGCTGCATCAGCTCCGTCACCGAGTGTTCGGCGAAGAACTCGCGGGTGACGCGGAACTTCGTCGCTTCGTGCGCCAGCGCCTTGGCGCCGTTCTCGCAGAAATCGAACTTCTTGCCGCAGGCTTGGTCCGGGAACGCGCAGCTCGGGCACTTGAAGCCGCCCGGCTTGTTCATCACCAGCAGCGCCTTCGAGCCTTTGGCGACGACGCTCTGTTCCAGCAGCACTTTCGCCGTCGCCGCGGCCGCGCCCCAGCCGCCGGCCGGCGCGTTGTAGGTCTTGTGGCGGGGCGTCTTGCCTTCGGCCATCGCCGGCGCTCCGTGACGGATACGCCTGCGACTTTACTCCGCGTCGCGCTTCGCCGCAGCGATCTCCCGCAACGCGCGCTCGAACACTTCCGGCGGCTGCCCGCCCGAAACCAGGTGCTTGCGCTCGATGATGATCGCCGGCACGCCGCTGATGCCGCCGCGCAGGAAGAACTGCTCGGCGATGCGGACTTCCACGGCGAATTCCTCCGAATCGAGGATTGCGCGGGCGCGCCCTGCGTCGAGCCCGACGCCGGCGGCAATGGCGACGAGGGTGTCGCGGTCGGAGACGTTACGGCCTTCACTGAAGTTGGCCACCAGCAGCGCGCGCTTGAGCGCGGCTTGCCTGCCCTCGCCTTCGGCCCAGTGCAGCAGGCGATGGGCGTCGAAGGTGTTCCATGTGCGGCTGCGGGCGTTGAAGTCGAAGTCGAATCCAAGTTCCGCGCCGCGCTGGCGGATGCGTTCCCGGTTCTGCGCGAGCTGCGCCTCGTCCATGCCGTACTTGCGCTTGAGGTTCTCGGCGACGTCCATGCCTTCGGCCGGCATGTTCGGATTCAGTTCGAACGGCTGGAAGTGGATGTCGGCCTCGATTTCGCCCTGCAGGCGTCGCAGCGCGGTTTCCAGCGACGCCAGTCCGATGGCGCACCACGGGCAGACGACGTCGGAGACGAAGTCGATGCGGAGTTCAACGGGCGCGGGCGTGGACATGGCGATTCCGGCAGGAAGGATCGTTCCGAAATGATGCCGGATCGGACCGGTTTCAAGCCGTCGCAACGGGCACAATGGCGGCGGCCACGATTCGAGGATCCCGAATGTCGAGCGACTCCCCCATCGTTTCGATCCGCAACCTGGGCAAGACCTACGCCTCGGGCTTCACCGCGCTGAAGGACGTCAGCCTCGACATCCGTCGCGGCGAGATCTTCGCCCTGCTCGGCCCGAACGGCGCCGGCAAGACCACGCTGATCAACATCGTCTGCGGCATCGTCAACGCCACATCCGGAACCGTGCTCGCCGATGGCCACGACATCGTGCGCGAGGCGCGCGCCGCGCGCATGAAGATCGGGTTGGTACCGCAGGAATTGTCCACCGATGCGTTCGAGAGCGTGTGGGCGACGGTGCGCTTCAGCCGCGGCCTGTTCGGCCGGCCGCCCAATCCCGAATACCTGGAGAAGGTGCTGCGTTCGCTGTCGCTGTGGGACAAGAAGGACAGCAAGATCATGGCGCTGTCCGGCGGCATGAAGCGCCGCGTGCTGATCGCCAAGGCGCTGTCGCACGAACCGCGCATCCTGTTCCTCGACGAACCCACCGCCGGCGTCGACGTCGAACTGCGCCGCGACATGTGGCAGATGGTGCGCGAACTGCGCGAAAGCGGCGTCACCATCATCCTGACCACGCACTACATCGAGGAAGCCGAGGAAATGGCCGATCGCATCGGCGTGATCCGCAAGGGCGAGCTGGTGGTGGTCGAGGACAAGCACGTGCTGATGCGCAAGCTCGGCAAGAAACAGCTGACCCTGCAGTTGCAGGCGCCGTTGCAGCGCATCCCCGAGGAACTCGCCGGCGAACCGCTGGAACTGGCCGATGCCGGCAACGCGCTGGTCTATACCTTCGACACCCAGGCCGAACGCACCGGGATTGCCACATTGCTGCGGCGCCTCGGTGACCTCGGCATCGGCTTCAAGGACCTGCATTCCAGCGAGAGCTCGCTGGAGGACATCTTCGTCAGCCTGGTGCACGACGGCGGCAAGGAGGTCCACGCATGAACATCCACGGCATCAAGGCCATCTACCGCTTCGAGATGGCGCGCACCTTCCGCACCATCACCCAGTCCATCGCCTCGCCGGTGCTGTCGACCTCGCTGTATTTCGTGGTGTTCGGCGCGGCGATCGGCTCGCGCATGGGCGATGTCGATGGCGTCAGCTATGGCGCCTTCATCATCCCCGGCCTGCTGATGCTGTCGCTGCTCAACGAGAGCATTTCGAATGCGTCGTTCGGGATCTACATGCCGAAATGGGCCGGGACGATCTACGAACTGCTGTCCGCGCCAGTCTCGCCGCTGGAAGTGGTGATCGGCTACGTCGGCGCCGCGGCGACGAAGTCGATCATGCTCGGCGTGCTGATCCTGGTCACGGCGCGGTTGTTCGTGCCGTACCACATCGCGCATCCGCTGTGGATGCTGGCGTTCCTGCTGCTGACGGCGGTGAGTTTCAGCCTGTTCGGTTTCATCATCGGGCTGTGGGCGGACGATTTCCAGAAGCTG
>Ga0209023_10007349_pt1 | contig 11325 bp, 11 predicted proteins | sample LakOneMetagenome_FD_187468 | JGI IMG/M metagenome (GOLD analysis project Ga0209023, IMG submission 187468) | Freshwater and sediment microbial communities from Lake Erie, Canada (SPAdes) (version 2) | ecosystem: Environmental > Aquatic > Freshwater > Lentic | place: Lake Erie, Canada...
CCGCCGGCGCCGCTGGCGGCCGGGCGGGTAGCAACGCTGAGCCCTCGCGGATCAGCCATTTGCACCGCCACCTAGGGAGACGTTCATCAATCGACAACATACCCTTTTTGAGGTGCTTAGCGTAGATTTTCCGGTCGCGGTGGCGGTGCAACACGGTAGCCGTCCGGTTGCGCCGGCGGGCACCAGTGAGCGGCGGCAACCCACTCGAAACCGGCGGGCACCGCGGGTGCCAACCCAGACGGCGCAGGGTCTAACTACTCCCCCGCGCCCCCTGGAAAGGCCCGCCCCCAATGATCTCCCGCCGATCGGTACAAGCGGCTGTCCTGGTGCTGGCCACCCTCGCCGCCACCATCGCGCTAGCGACCAGCCCGGCCGACGCTGCCAGCGGAAAGGTCCGCGCCACGGTGGTCGCCCAGACCGGACTGTGGCTGCGGGCCAGCACCACCGGCAAGTCGAAGGCGGTGCGCAAGTACAAGAACCGGACCGCTGTGGCGGTCATCTGTCTGACTCCCGGCCAGCGGGTCAAGGGCACCGTCCGGACCACGACCATGTGGGCCAAGCTCGCCACCGGACGCTACGTCTCCTACGCCTACCTGCGGCCGGCCCGCGCCATCCGCAGCTGCAGCACCTCCCGGGCCGCTACCACCTACGCCGGCGCGGTCAACAGCAGCGACGGACCTGTCCGGCTGCGGACTGGGCCGTCCACCCAATTCGCCATCGTCACCACGGTGCCGGACGGCACCAGGCTCACCTTCTCCTGTACCGCCAACGGCGAGACGATCACCGGCACCAACGGCACCAGCAGCCGCTGGGACCGCACCACCGACAACCGGTGGATCTCCCACGCCTACGCCACCGCACCGGCGATGCCGACGTGCGCCACCGCGCCGAGGGCACCTCGGCAGCTGAGCAACAGCGAATTCGTCGCGATGAGTGTCCCGGGCGCGCAGCAGGGCTGGCGGGAGTACGGCGTACCGCCGTCGGTCACCATCGGCCAGGCGATCCTGGAATCCGGTTGGGGACGCAGCTCGCTGTCGGCCACCGACAACAACTACTTCGGCATCAAGTGCTTCGACGGCGTACACGGACCGCTGGCCAACGGCTGCCACAGCTACGTCACCTCCGAGTGCACCAAGGCCGGCAGCTGCTACACCACCACGGCCACCTTCCGCACCTACGCCAGCGCCACCAACTCGTTCCGCGACCACGGCCGCTTCCTGAAGGTCAACAGCCGCTACGCGCCGGCATTCAAGTACACCCGCAACGCCAACGCGTTCCTGCAGGCGATCTGGAAGGCCGGCTACGCCACCGACCCGAACTACGTCAGCAAGGTCAAGGCCCTGATGAGCAGCTACAACCTCTACCAGTACGACACGTACAAGTGAGCTGACGGAAACCAAAAGATCGGCGCCGTACGGCCGATGGCTGAACCCGACGGCCCGTCTTCCCCCGGCGAGCCCCCAGTACAGGAGGGCACATGTCCGTTTCACTGAACACGTCGATGGCCTTCACGGTGCCGGCCGCCGGCCGAGCCCCCGACCCGCAGGCGCAGAAGGAGCAGGCCAATCAGCAGGCTGACCTGCTGTCGGCGCTGCGTGGGGCAAAAATGGCGCCGGTGGCGATGGCCGCCGTCGTCGCTCCCGGCGGCATCGACCTGTACGCCTAACCGGTGCAGCGCGCCGACAGCGCGTAGCGCAGCAGCACCACCCCACCCATGGTTTCGGTGGCCACCAGCCGCGCCGGCTGGCCCACCGACCATGGGTATCTTCCTGCCCGCACCAGCCGCGGGGCCGCGTCGTGCCCGACGAAGAACGGGGCCACGACCAGCTGCAGTTCGTCGGCCAGGCCGGCGGCCAACAGCTGGCTGCGCAGCGCGGTCCCGCCCTCCACCATCAGCCGTCGCACCCCCCGGCCGGCCAGGTCGGCCAGGACAGCGGTCAGTGCCGTCAGCGGCACGACGGTGGCCCGACCAGCGAGCCGCTCAGTCAGGTCCGCCGCGGCAGCGGCCGGGGTGTAGACGAGTTTGGGGGCGCCGTCGGCGGCGAAGAAGCTACCGGCGGGCTCCAGCACACCACTGGTGATGGTCACCTTGGTCGGGTGTTCCGGGAGACCCGCCGCGAGCCGCGCCGCCCGCCGGTCGCGCGAGCGCACCAGCAGCCGGGGGTTGTCGGCGCGCAGCGTGCCGGCGCCGACCATGATCGCGTCGCAGCTCGCCCGGACCGCGTCCACCCGGTCCAGGTCGGCGTCGTTCGACAGGATCAACCGTTCGGTGCTGGCATCGTCCAGCAGCCCGTCCAGCGACATTGCCGCACTGAGCAGCACATACGGGCGCGGAACGGGGGTGGCTGGCGAGCGCATGCCGACAGCTTAGGTGCCGCGACAGGCCACGCTCGGCCCACCGCTGCGGACGCCGCTGGGGTCAGTGACCGCCGACGGCAGCGTCGGAGCTGTCCTGGTACTGGCTGAGCGATTCGCGGTCCAGCAGCTGGACGAGCGAGCCACGGTGCAGGTTCACCACGGGACGCACCAGGTCGGGGTGCCGCAGCAGCACACCGGCCTGCTGGTCCTGGGTGTCGGGTTCGAGCAGCCGCCGGAATCGGGCCGGCAGACCCACCACACCGGTCCGGCGGGTGAGCCCGTCAACGGCGCGGGCCGCGAGCATGCTGTCGGTCAGGATCGTGGCGGCCCAGCTGGCTGAGACCTCATCCACCCAGTTGCGCCAGCTGTTGGCCGGGGCGGGCTCCTCGTCGTCCGGGATACCGACCAACCAGTCCAGGTGACCGGTTCCGCCGGGGCCGGCCAGCGCGAGCAGCTCGGCGTCCATCGGCGTCGGGTAGCGCAGCCACGCCGCGACCGTGACGGCCTGGCGCGCCTGCAGCTCCACCAGCGCGGCCTGGAAGGCACCCGGCAGCGGCGACGGATACGCGTACGACAGCCAGCGCGCTGAAGCGGCTACGACCGGAGCGAGATCAACCGGCAGAACTGACACTGGCGCACTCCTGAACCGACGGGGGCAAGGGGGAACACGCCGAGGCGGCGGGGGGCCACCTCGGCGTTCGTTGCCTTTCCATCGGCACGTGCGCAGCTCATCTGAGCCCTCAGGCGTCCGGTGTCGCCTGATCGACCCCCTGGTGGACGGCCGGGATACTGCCCAGCCGGCCCGCCTGGAAGTCCTCGAACGCCTGGACCAGCTCCGCCTTGCTGTTCATCACGAACGGGCCGTAGGCGGCTACCGGCTCCCGGATCGGGCGGCCGCCCAGCAGGACGACCTCCATCGCCGGGTGCTTTGCCTCCTGGCGTGCGTCGGCGGTGAGGGTCAGCGTGTCCCCCGCGCCGAAGACGGCCAGCTGTCCGCTGCCCAGGGCGGTGCCGCGCGGCCCGGCCGTGCCGCGACCCCCCAGCACGTACGCCAGGGCGTTGAAGTCGCTGCGCCACGGGATGGTGACCGAGGCGCCGGGGCTGATGGTCGCGTGCACCATCGTGATCGGGGTCTTGGTCGAGCCTGGGCCGCGCAGGCCGGCCAGCTCGCCGGCGACCAGGCGCAGCAGCGCCCCGCCGTCGGGCGAGGAGAGCAGTCCGACCTGCCCGCCGCTGATGCTCTGGTAGCCGGGCGGGGCGAACTTCAGCGCCTTGGGCAGGTTCACCCACAGTTGCAGGCCGTGGAAGAGCCCGCCACTGACGACGAGGTGCTCCGGCGGCGTCTCGATGTGCAGGATGCCCGCGCCGGCGGTCATCCACTGGGTGTCACCGTCGGCGATCAGGCCGCCGCCGCCCTGGGAGTCCGAGTGCTGAAACTGCCCATCAATCATGTACGTGACGGTTTCGAACCCACGGTGCGGGTGCCACGGGGTGCCCTTGGGCTCGCCGGGGGCGTACTCGACCTCCCCCATCTGGTCCATGTGAATGAACGGGTCGAGCGCGGACAGGTCCACGCCGGCGAAGGCCCGCCGGACCGGGAAACCCTCGCCCTCGTACCCGGACGGTGCGGTGGTGACCGACGCCACCGGCCGACCGATCGCGGTCGGTGCCGGCGGGTCGAGTCGCGGCAGGGTCAGGATGTTGTCGACGGTGACAGCGGGCATGACGCCTCCTAGGTCGGGTAACAACACCCCGAACTATAGTTGCTGTAGCAATATTCCGCTACGCAACCTTACGGTCAGGTGGCCTGGGCCAGACTCACCCCGAACAGCCCGGCCTGGTCGGTCCACCAGTGCCGCAGGGCGAACCCGGCGTCCGCCAACTCCTGCGCCACCCGCTCCCGACGGAACTTCGACGACACCTCGGTCAGCAGGTCCTCGCCCTCGGCGAACGCGATGTCCAGGTCCAGCTCATCCACCCGCACCCGCATCGGCCGGGTCGCCCGCAGCCGCATCTCGATCCGCTCCTCCTGCGGGTTCCACAACGCCACGTGCGCGAAGTCCGCCGGTACGAAGTCCGCACCCAGCTCCCGGTTGATCACCGTCAGCACGTTGCGATTGAACGCCGCCGTCACCCCCGCGGCGTCGTCGTAAGCGGGGACCAGCACCGCCGGATCCTTAACCAAATCGGTACCCAGCAGCAGCCACTCCCCCGGCTCCAACACACCCCGCAGGTCGCCCAGCAGCTCGGCGCGCTCATCGGGCAGCAGATTGCCGATCGTGCCGCCCAGGAACGCCACCATCCGCCCGCTGTGCCCCGGAATGCTGTCCAGGTGCCGGGTGAAGTCACCCACGATGCCCTGGACCTGCAGGCCCGGGTAGTCCGCCACGATCTCGGCGGCCGACGCCGCCAGCGCCGACGCCGACACGTCCAGCGGAATGAAGGCGGCCAGACTGCCCTGCTCACGCAGCGCCCCCAGCAGGTGCCGGGTCTTCTCCGAAGCGCCCGAACCCAGCTCGACCAGCGTCTTGGCCTCGGTCAACGCCGCGATCTCGGCGGAACGATCAGCCAGGATCTCCCGCTCCGCCCGGGTCGGGTAGTACTCCGGCAGCCGGGTGATCTCCTCGAACAGGTCGCTACCGACAGCGTCGTAGAACCACTTCGGTGTCAGCCACTTCGGGCTGTCGGTCAGGCCCGCGCGTACATCGACGCGCAGTGCTTTGGCCAAGTCATCGTCGTGAAGCAGGTGCTTCAACGGCGCCGCGGTCATCAGACCTCCCAGTCGGGCTCAGGAACAAGGTCAACCCTACCGGCGTCGACGACCACCAACTGGCCCTCGGCGACCGCCGTCCACGCCGCATCGTCGTCCAAAGGTTCGGATGCGACAGTCGTCCCGCCCGCCCGGGTCAACACCCACAGCGAGTGCCCGGCCGCGCTACCGACCACCGACTTACCGTCGGTCAACAGCAGGTTGAGTCGGGAGCCGGGGGCGGCCCGGCGTACCGCGGCGACGGTCTGCCCCACCGCCTCAACCAACGAGGCTCCGGCCCGCAGCCGATGTCGCACCAGCGCCCACAGCAGCGCCGCGTCAGTCGGCGCGTCGAGCAGGAGCAGGTCACGAGTGGGCAGCTCGGCGGCGAGCCCCACCAGCGTGTCCGGCCAGCCGACCACCGCACCGTTGTGGCTGAACAACCAGCCGTCCGTGGTGAACGGCGCGGCGGCGGTCTCCACCGTGGGCATTCCTGCCGTCGCCGAACGCACCGCGGCGAGCACAGCGGACGCCCGGGTTGACGCCGCGAGCGCCGGCAGGGCGGCATCCGCCCAGATCGGACAGTCGCGCCGGTACCGCACCGGGGTGGACTCGCCGTCGGGGTACCAGCCGACGCCGTAACCATCGGCGTTGACCGTGCCGCCGCCGCGCATGTCCTGGGGCGCCCAGGACTGCCGGACCAGTGCGTGCGGGGCGTCCAGCAGCAGCCAACTCAACGAGGCGAGTGGCCCTACGTGGGCCAGGTGGCGGCACATCGTCACTCCACCTCGCCGGGGCGCGGGTCACGGGCCAGCCGTAAGCCGCTGAAGATCTGCCGGCGGATCGGGAGGTCCCAGTTGCGGAAGGTGCCGCGGCAGGCCAGCCGGTCCGTCCCGAACGAGCCGCCCCGCAGCACCTTGTGTTTCGGCCCGAAGAAGACCTCCGAATACTCCCGGTACGGGAACGCGACGAACCCGGGGTAGCCGGTGAAGTCGGTGCTGGTCCACTCCCACACGTCACCGATCAGCTGGTGTACGCCGGCGGGCGAGGCGCCGGCCGGGTAGGCGCCCGCCGCAGCCGGCGACAGGTGCTGCTGGCCCAGGTTGGCGCGGGTGCTGTCCGGGTCGTCGTCGCCCCACGGATAACGGCGGGACCGGCCGGTGGCCGGGTCAAAGCGGGCGGCCTTCTCCCACTCCGGCTCGGTCGGCAGCCGCTTACCGGCGAACGCGGCGAACGCCGCCGCCTCGTGGTAGCTGACATGGACCACCGGCTCAGCCTCGACAAGAGGCCTGACCTGCCCGAACTGCCTGCACAACCAGCCGTCGCCGTCGCGCAGCCAGTGCATCGGCGCGGTCAGGTCGGCCTCGCGGCGGTGCTGCCAGCCCTCGCTGCTCCACCACCGGGGTTCGGCGTAGCCGCCGGCGGAGACGAACTGCCGGTACTGGCCGTTGGTGACCGCCGCCGCGTCGATGAAGAACGCCGGCAGATCCACCTCGTGCGCCGGTCGCTCGTTGTCCAGCGCCCACGGCTCGGTCGAGGTGCCCATGGTGAACGGTCCGGCCGGGATCAGTACCTCGCCGGTGACGGCGACCGTCGGTGCGGGCGGCGCGGGAGCGGCCAGCACCGGCCCGCCGGCGCGCAGTTGGTGGGTGGCGAGCATCGTCTCGGCGTGCTGCTGCTCGTGCTGCAGAATCATCCCGAACGCGAACCCGCCCTCGCGCAGCCGGGAACCGGTCAACGGGACGTGTTCAAGGACGTCGAGGACCTTCTCCCGCACCGTGCCGGTGTAGTGCCGGGCGGGCCGGGGCTCCAGCAGCGGCAGCGCCGGGCGATCCCGGCGGGCGTGCTTGAACGCGTCGTACAGCTCGTCGATGTCCGCCCGGACCGGTTCGCGGCCGCCCACATCGCGCAGCAACCACAGCTCCTCCTGGTTGCCGATGTGCGCCAGGTCCCAGACCAGGGGCGACATCAGCGGCGAGTGCTGGGCACACAGGTCGGCGTCGTCCAGCACATCGGTCAGGCCGAGAGTGCGGGCGCGGCTGCGGGTCAACTCGTCGGCGACCACCGCGCGCAGTTGCTGCTCGGTCGCGCGCCCACCCGCGCGCAGGGTCTGCTCGGTCATGCGTCCGCCCCCACTGCGAGCCGTCGACGGGTGATCTCGGTGACCTGGGTCAGCAACGCGTCCGGAAGGCCGGTCGCCGGCAACCGGTCGAGCGCCACCGCGACCAGCTCGCCGGCGACCGCGAGCAGCAGCGGATCGGCCAGACCGTCGGTGGCGGACGTCCGCCACCGGTCGGCCACCGGACGACACAGCTCCAGCACCGTCCGCAGCGTCGCCGCGTCGCCCAGTAATGCGGCCACGAGCGCGGTCGGCGCGATCCATTCGGCGCCTGGCTGGGCGTCCAGGTAGCGGACTTCGAGGTAGCCCCGCGGGCGTACCGGGGGGAACAGTGAGCTGAGGTGCAGGTCCAGATCGTCGCTGCTGGGCCGGGGGGTGGTGGCGCACCAGTCGTCGAAGGTGCGGTCGCCCGGCGCCGACCAGTCGTGGCCGGGCCGCCGTTGGAACAGCAGGGGGGCGGTCAGCGCGTACTCGGCCCAGGCGTCCTGGGGGGAGGCGGTGGCGCTGGCTGCGGTCCAGACCGGATCGGTACGGCCGGCGCTGATGTCGAGCCACACCTGCATCCGGGCGCTGGCCAGACCGGTCGAGGCTCCGCCGAAGCGGTCGGCGGTGGCAAACAAGGCCACCAGCGGCGGCCCGATCAGGTGGACAGCCGCCCAGCGATCCGCGACCGTGGCCGGTTCGCCGGCGTCCAGGCAGATCTGCAGGCCGGCGGTGCTGCACATCATGGTCCGTCCGGCCGACCCACCGGCGGCGTAGGCGCGCTCCATCGCCGCATAACGCGGCGTGTCCAGGATCCGGCTGGAGCGCCGGTACGGATCGAGGCCGCTGGTTCCGGGCACCAGGTCGGCGCGGGCGAGCAGGTCGACCAGGTAACGGCGGTCGCACTCGGCCGCGTCCCACAGGGCACCAAGGCTGGGCTGGGCGGCGGTGGAGATCTCGACCTGTCCGCCTGGCTCGACAGTCACCCGGCCACCGGCTGGCAGCAGGGCCGGCTCGACGCGCGCGCCGAGCGTCACCGGCGCGTGCCGGCCCAGCGCGGTCCGCAACTGGGCTGCGGTGATGGCCCGGCTCGGGTCGTCCCGGTGGTGCACGGTGTACTCCAGCTCCACCCCGATCCGCTGGGGCGGCCCCAGCCGGAATCCGCGTACGCCGATGAGTCGGGCGGCCTGCCTGCGCCCGGCCAACGGCACGGTCGGACCGGCCGAGCCACTGTCGGTGCTGCCTGAACTGCCACTGGTGCGATCTGAACTGCCAGTGCCATCTGAGCCGCCACTGGTGACCGTCGTGTGTTGGTGAAGCATGCCGCCTCCGCCTCCATGTTCGGACGACGTTAGCCGGCCGGACCGACATCGGCACCTATTCGCGGAGGCCGGCAGCTGCGGTCCAGGTGGCGGGCGGTCAGCTCCGCGTGGCGGGCTCTCTGGCCGGACCGACCTGCCGCACGTGCGCCAGCTGATCACCAGCTTCGATCTTGGCTACCCGGGGGTCTTGTAGACCAATGACCTGTCCGCGCCGTATGACCGCAATGACCAGATCAGCCAGCTCGCGCGGGGCCTTGCCGACCTCGTCCCGGGCCGCGGACCGCATCGCCAGGCTGATCCCCTGGCCGGGGGCGAGCAGATCCTCCACCACGTCCAGCAGCGGCGGAGCCGACGAGGACAGGCCGAGCAGGCGGCCGGCGGTCGCCGAGGAGACGATGACGTGGTGGGCGCCGCTCTGGCGCAGCAGGGGGGCGTTCTCGGCCTCGCGGACAGCCGCGACGATCCGGACCCGGCCGGCGGTGAGCTGGCGGGCGGTCAGCGCCACCAGCACCGCAGCGTCGTCCCGGTCGGTGGCGATCATGATGGTGCGCGCGTCGGCGATCTTGGCTTCGGTAAGGATCTCGGAGCGGGTACCGGAGCCCAGGATTGCCACCAGACCCAGCGCGGTGGCCTCGCGGACCCGGTTGGGGTCGCGCTCGACGATGACGATGCGCTCCAGCGGTACCCCGTCCTCGCGCAGGGCCGCCACGGCGCTGCGGCCCTTGGTGCCGTAGCCGCAGATGATGACGTGGTCCTTCACGCTCTTCCTCCAGCGGTTGACGCGCAGACTGGTGCGGTACTGCACGGTCAGGATCTCCAGCGTGGTCCCGACCAGGATGATCAGGAAGAGCACCCGGGCCGGCGTCACCACCAGGATGTTCATCAGGCGCGCGCTGGTCCCGGCGGGGGTGATGTCGCCGTAGCCGGTGGTCGACAGCGACACGACGGCGTAGTAGAAGGCGTCGAGAAGTGAGATGCCGTCGTTGTTGGTGTCGCGGTAGTTGCCCCGGTCGAGATAGACCACCGCCACGACGATCACGATCAACGCCAGGGCCAGCCCCAGCCGGCCGGCGAGCGCCCGCATGGGTCGGGTCCGGCGCGGCGGCAGCCGCACTGCCGCCGCGCCGTGCTCCACCACTTCGTCAACCGCCACCTGATCACCTTAGCGACGGTGATCGTGCGCTAGTCGGTCGGTCGCTGATGTGGGAACAGGGCCAGCGCCAGCCGGGTCAGCTCCGCCAGCCGGTCGGTGCCGCGGTCTGCCGCTGCGGTGGGGGCCAGCGCCGCTGCCGCCAGTGCCCGACCGCCGGTGGCGTCCTGCCGGGCCTGCTCCAGCGCAGCCCGGTGCTGGGCCAACTCGGCCGCGAGTGCGGCGGCGTGGCGGTGGGCGGTGTCGGCTTCGCGCCGGGCCGCGGACACGGCACCACGCTGGACGGTCACGCCGAAGAACGCGCCCACGGCGGCGAACACGATCGCCTCGAAGCCGGACAGGAGGTAGACGAGTCGGTCCCAGTGCGGGTCGTCGCGCATCCGGGCCAGCAGGATCAAGCTGATGACGAAGGCCACCAGCAGCGTCAACGCCACCACGGTCTGCAGCGTGCTGACCCGGTCGGTACCGGTCTCGGTCGCGGCGCGCGCCGCATCGTCGCTGAGGTCTGACGGCTGGCCGGGCACATGCTGTTGGGTTCGAGAAACCGACACGAGGGCCTCCTCACCTACACAGTGGTCCGTCACCGTACGCCCGGCGCGCGGCCCCGCGGAAGGGGTCGCGCGCCAGGCGCACAACTCACTGCGGTGCGCCAACACCCGCCATCGCCGCCGGTACCGCACCGGCGTGCAGCAGGCCGAGGCGGCTGGTCGACCGGGTCAACGCGACATAGAGGTCGTTGCCGCCGCGCGGGGAGCCGGCCAGGATCTCCCCCGGCTCGACGATGATCACCGCGTCGTACTCCAACCCCTTGGCCTCGGCGACCGTACGGACCTCCACCTGGCCGGTGGCGAGGTACGCCGCGCAGGCGTCGGTGAGGACGGCGAGTGAGCCGGCGGGCACGATCACGCCGACCTGGCCCTGCCCCACCGCGGCCAGCTCACCGGCGACCGCGGACCGCAGCCGTTCCGGCAGGTCGGCCGGGGTGGTGGCGATGCGCCACGGTTCGACGCCCGCGCTGCGGACCGCGGTGGGGGCGGACACGCCCGCACCCAGTTCGACCAGCAGCCTCGCCGCGATCGCCATGATCTCGGCCGGGGTGCGGTAGCTGACCGTCAGTTCGGTCAGCCGCCACCGCTCGGACAGGTACTCGTCGAGCATGTCCGACCAGGAGGCGGCGCCAGCCAGCGCACCGGTCTGGGCGACGTCCCCGACGATGGTCATCGAACGGCTGGGGCAGCGCCGCATCAGCAGCCGCCAGTCCATCGCCGACAGCTCCTGCGCCTCGTCGACGATGACGTGACCGAACGCCCACTCCCGGTCCCCGGCGGCCCGCTCCGCCGCCGTACGGGTGTCCTGGCCCACGTGCCGGCCGGCAAGGTCGGCGGCGTCGAGCAGGTCGGTGACGCCGAGGATTTCCGGATCCTCCTCGTCCTCTACGTCGATGGAGCGGGAGCCCTCGGCGATCTCCAGCGCGCCCTCGGCGTACGCGATGGCCCGTCGCCGGGCGGCCAGGACGGCCGCCTTCTTGGCCCGGTCGTCGACGCCGAGCAGCTCGGCCGCCTCGTCGAGCAGGGCGATGTCGGCGGTGGTGAAGCCGGCCCGGGGTGAGGTGGCCAGCAGCGACCGCTCGGCGGAGGTGATGGTG
>Ga0209023_10007350_pt1 | contig 11324 bp, 8 predicted proteins | sample LakOneMetagenome_FD_187468 | JGI IMG/M metagenome (GOLD analysis project Ga0209023, IMG submission 187468) | Freshwater and sediment microbial communities from Lake Erie, Canada (SPAdes) (version 2) | ecosystem: Environmental > Aquatic > Freshwater > Lentic | place: Lake Erie, Canada | collected...
ACCGTGATCGCCGAACCCCCGGTCTCCGCCTGGCAAGGCCCACCCACCCAACACATCGCCAAGCCCGTGGGCGAGCCAGCACCGAGCCCGGCCGCCGCCGAGCCACCCGCACCGGCCGGACCGCAACCGCCGAAGAAATCCCGCCGAAAACTCCCGCTCCTCGGCGCAGCAGCAGCGGTAGTGCTGCTCGTCGTCGGCATCGCCACCGCCGTGAATGAGACTTCACACAAGCCGGGGTCCTACGGCGAACAAGTGGCCCTGCCCTTCACCGGCCTCCGACGTCCTTCGGGAGTGGTCGTCGACGCCGGCGGCAATGTCTTCGTCACCGATTTCGCCAACCGCCGGGTGCTCGAACTCGACGCCGTCACCAACTCCCAGATCGAAATCCCCCTCAACGAACGGTTCAGTTCCCCATTCGGAATTGCCCTCGACGCGACACGCAGCACCGCCATCATCGTCACCGACCCCGGAAACAATCGAGTTGTCGAGATCGAAGCCGACACTCACCGCCAAAGTGACCTGCCCTTCACCGGATTCGCTGATCCGGAGGGCGTCGCCGTCGACGGCAGCGGCAATATTTACGTCGTCAACGCAGGCACCAGCAAGGCAGTCAGGCTCGACCGCGGCGCGTCCATCCCCACGGAATTGGATTTCACCGGGTTGAGCGTGCCCGGCGGCGTAGCCGTCGACACCAACGGCAATGTCTAACTCAGTGAAGTACGCGGAGGCCGGGTTCTCAAACTGGCCAACCGTGGTACCGCCCCGACCGAGCTGCCGTTGACCGGCCTCCGTCACCCCTTCGGTCTGGCCGTCGACACCAACGGAAATCTCTATGTCACGGACAACTCCGACACTGGCGACGGCCGAGTCCTCAGGCTCGACCTCGGTACCGGCGCGCAAAGCGAGCTTCCCTTCACCGGCATCGGCACTGCGTTCGGCGTCGCCGTCGATGCGTCCGGGAACGTCTATGTTGCCGATTCCGACAACAACCAAGTCCTCAAGCTGCCCGTCGAATAGCAGGCTGCTCGCCGACGTCACCGCCGACGAGCAGCCCCGCCGTCAGCGGCCGAAACCGGCGTCCCGCAGGGCCTGGGCCATCGAACCGCCGGGCGCGGCCTCACTCCGGCGGCCGTCACGACCACCACCTTGCTTGCCCCGCTGGCCACCGCCGCGCTGACCACCCTGGCCGTTCTGCCCGCGCTGGCCCGGCTGACCACCCCGCTCGCCCGGCTTCTGGTCCCGGCCGGCCGGCTTGCGACCAGCCCCCGCCTCGTCTTTGAGCCGCAGGCTCAGGCTGATCCGCTGGCGGTCCACGTCGACGTCGAGCACCTTGACCCGCACCACCTGCCCGGAACGCACCACCTCGTGCGGATCGGACACGAAGCGATCGGACATCGCCGACACGTGCACCAGCCCGTCCTGGTGCACACCGACGTCGACAAACGCCCCGAACGCCGCCACGTTGGTGACCACGCCCTCGAGCACCATGCCGGGTTTGAGGTCGCCGACCTTGTGCACCCCGGCCGCGAAAGTCGCGGTGGTAAACGCCGGGCGCGGATCCCGGCCGGGTTTGGCCAGCTCGGTAAGAATGTCGACGACGGTCGGGATGCCGAACCGGTCGTCGGCGAAATCGGCGGGCTTGAGCGCACCGAGCTTGCGCTCGTCGCCGATGATCTCGGCGAGGCTGACCCCGGAGCGGTCCAGGATCCGGCGCACCACCGGGTAGGCCTCGGGATGCACACCGGAAGCGTCCAGCGGATCGTCGCCGCCGCGGATCCGCAGGAACCCCGCGCACTGCTCGAAAGCCTTGGGGCCCAGGCGCGGAACCTGCAGCAGCGCCGATCGGTTCGGGAACGCCCCGGCCGAATCCCGATGCGCGACAATCGACTCGGCCAGGCTCTCGGTGATCCCGGAAACCCGCGACAGCAGCGGCACCGAGGCGGTGTTCAGGTCCACCCCGACGGCGTTGACGGCATCCTCGACGACGGCGTCGAGGCTGCGCGCCAGGTTCGCCGGGGTGACATCGTGCTGATACTGACCCACACCAATGGATTTCGGCTCGATCTTCACCAGTTCGGCCAGCGGATCCTGAAGGCGCCGGGCGATCGACACCGCGCCGCGCAGGGTGACGTCGAGCTCGGGCAGCTCGTGGGCGGCGTACGCCGAGGCCGAGTACACCGACGCACCGGCCTCACTGACCATGGCCTTGGCCGGAACCTTCCCGCCCGCCGATGCGATGTCGGCGAGCAACTCGGTGGCCAGCGCGTCGGTCTCCCGGGAGGCGGTGCCGTTGCCGATAGCGACCAGTTCCACCCCGTGGCGCGCGATCAGCGCCGCCAGGGTCGCCTTGGCCTGATCCCACTGCTTCTGCGGCTGGTGCGGGAAGATCGCGCAGGTGTCGACGACCTTGCCGGTGCCGTCGACGACCGCCACCTTGACCCCGGTGCGGAATCCCGGGTCCAGGCCGAGGGTGGCGCGTTGCCCGGCCGGGGCGGCCAGCAGCAGGTCCTTGAGGTTGGTGGCGAACACCCCGACGGCGTCGTGCTCGGCGCGCTGGCGCAACCGGACCCGGGCGTCGACGGCCGCGGAGAACATCAGTCGGGTCCGCCAGGCGAACCCGACGGTGGCCGCCAGCCAGGCGCCCGCGGGCCCCGTCGCCGAGAGGTCCACGCCGAGGGTGGCGGCGATCATCGCCTGGTAGACCGCGTCGTCGCCGGGGTCGAAGGTGACCGTCAGGATCTTCTCCTTCTCGGCACGCAACACCGCCAAAACCCGGTGCGACGGCAGCGTCCCCAGTTCCTCGGAGAAGTCGAAGTAGTCCCGAAATTTCTGCGCCTCAGCGCTCTTGGCGACCTCTTCGGACCACGGCGCGGTGCGCAGGCGCGACTCGGCGAAGAACTTCTCCCGGATCGCGCCGACCAGCTCGGCGTCCTCGGCGGCCCGTTCGACCAGGATGTGTCGGGCTCCGTCCAGCGCCGCTGAGGCGTCGGGAATCTCGGAACCCAGATAGCCGCCCGCCTCGACACTCAGATCCACCGACGGGTCGGCCAGCAACGCATCGGCCAGGGGTTCCAGGCCGGCTTCCCGGGCGATCTGGGCCTTGGTGCGCCGCTTGGGTTTGTACGGCAGGTAGATGTCTTCGAGCCGGGCCTTGGTGTCGGCGGCCAGCAGCGCACCGCGCAGGGTGTCGGTCAGCTTGCCCTGTTCGTCGATGGACGACCAGATGGCCTGACGGCGGTCGTCGAGCTCACGCAGGTAGCGCAGCCGTTCTTCCAGGGTGCGCAATTGCCCGTCGTCGAGGCTGCCGGTGGCCTCCTTGCGGTACCGGGCGATGAACGGGACGGTCGCGCCCTCGTCGAGCAGCGCGACGGCGGCACGCGCCTGGTTTTCGGTGATCGCCAGTTCCTCGGCGATGCGGGAAGTTACGGGTTTGACGGTGGCGCTCGGATTCACGGTCAGCGACCCTACCGAACCGCACCGACGCCGACCGCTGCCACACGCGGCCGCCGCGGGAAATCCGCCGTCACATCACACCCATCTGTCACAGTAAAGACTGCCGACACGTTGATCGACGCTGGGAGTCCACATGACACACGCTGGATCGATGACCCGCACCGCACTGACCTGCGCTCTGCTGGCGACTGCGGCCCTCACCGCACCCGGAGCCCACGCCGACGACCCGTCCTGGAACGGCTGGTACAAGATCACCTTCCACACCGATCAGAAGACCGGCACCAGCATGGCCGCCGGCCAACCCGAGACGCCGTACACCGCGTCCTACCAATTCACTACCGACTGCTCCTCAGGCACCTGCGAAGCCAAATCGGTGGACGGACCGGCCCCCAAGGACAACGTCGCCCCGACGGTGTCGCTGCAGTGGACCGGCACCCAGTGGGAGAAGGCTCGGGACTGGCGTTGGGACTGCCTGATGCCGGACCGGACCATCATCTACGACCAAGCGCACACCGTGACCACCTACGTTCCCCAGCCCGACGGCTCACTGACCGGGTCCATCGCGACGACCATCGACGCCGGCGCGTGTAAGGGCACCGTCATCATCCCGGTGACCGCTCGCCCGGCCTAGCGCTCGCAGGCCGGGGGTTGCTTTCAGTCGTTCTGGACCTCGCTGGCGCGCCGTGCAACTCGGATTCCGGATCGCCGATCCGGTGGAATAGCCGCGGAGTCCGGCGGCGCTGTGCCGGGTGGCGTCCTGATGCCACCCGGCTCAGCCGCACCTACGCCTGAACGTCCGCCAGCAGCCGGTTGAACGTCTTGCTCGGCCGCATCACGGCCTCGGTCTTCCCCGGATCGGACTTGTAGTAGCCGCCGATGTCCACCGGCTTGCCCTGCACGGCCGCCAGTTCCTTGACGATCGCGTCCTCGTTCTCGGCCAGGGAGGCGGCCAGCGGCGCGAACTGCGCGGCCAGCTCGGCGTCCTCGGTCTGGGCGGCCAGCTCCTGGGCCCAGTACATCGCCAGGTAGAACTGGCTGCCGCGGTTGTCGAGCTCACCGGTCTTGCGCGACGGGCTCTTGTCGTCGTCGAGCAGCCGCCCGGTCGCCGCGTCCAGGGTTTGCGCCAGCACCTTGGCCCGGGGGTTGCCGGTTTTGATCCCGAGGTCCTCCAGGCTGACCGCCAGCGCCAGGAACTCGCCGAGGGAGTCCCACCGCAGGTGGTTCTCCTCCACCAGCTGCTTGACGTGCTTGGGAGCCGAGCCGCCGGCACCGGTCTCGTACATACCGCCGCCTGCCATTAGCGGCACGATCGACAGCATCTTGGCGCTGGTGCCCAGTTCCAGGATCGGGAACAGGTCGGTGAGGTAGTCGCGCAGGATGTTGCCGGTGGCCGAGATGGTGTCCAGGCCACGAACCAGGCGCTCCAGGGTCCAGCGCATGGCCCACACCTGCGACATGATCTTGATGTCGAGGCCCTCCGTGTCGTAATCCTTGAGGTAGGTGGTGACCTTCTTGCGCAGCTCGTTCTCGTGCGGGCGCTCGTCGTCGAGCCAGAACACCACCGGCATGCCGGATTGGCGGGCCCGGGTGACGGCCAGCTTGACCCAGTCCCGGATCGGGGCGTCCTTGACGATGCACAGGCGCCAGATGTCGCCGGCCTCGACGTTCTCCGAGAGCAGCACCTCACCGGTCTCGATGTCGACGATGTTGGCCACACCGTCCTCGGAGATCTCGAAGGTCTTGTCGTGGGAGCCGTACTCCTCGGCCTTCTGCGCCATCAGACCGACGTTGGGCACGGTGCCCATGGTGGTCGGGTCGAACTGGCCGTTGGTCTTACAGAAGTTGATCATCTCCTGGTAGATCCGGGAGAACGTCGACTCGGGGTTAACGGCCTTGGTGTCCTTGAGCTTGCCGTCGGCGCCGTACATCTTGCCGCCGGCGCGGATCATCGCCGGCATCGACGCGTCGACGATGACGTCGCTGGGCGAGTGGAAGTTGGAGATGCCGCGGGCGGAGTCGACCATGGCCAGCTCGGGGCGGTGCTCGTGGCAGGCGTGCAGGTCCTCGATGATCTCCTCGTGCAGCGACGCGGGCAGCGACTCGATCTTGCTGTACAGGTCGGACAGACCGTTGTTGACGTTGACGCCCAACTCGTCGAACAGCTTCTGGTGCTTGGCGAACGCGTCCTTGTAGAACACCTTGACCGCGTGACCGAAGACGATGGGGTGGCTCACCCGCATCATGGTCGCCTTGACGTGCAGGGAGAACATCACGCCGGTCTTGTAGGCGTCCTCCATCTGCTCCTCGTAGAACTCGCACAATGCCTTCTTGGACATGTACATGCTGTCGATGACGTCGCCCTCGTCCAGGTGCACCTTGGGCTTGAGCACGATGGTCTCGCCGCTCTTGGTGACCAGCTCCATCTTCGCGTCGACGTCGCGGTCCAGGGTCATCGACTTCTCACCGTGGTAGAAGTCGCCGTCGGTCATGTGCGCGACGTGGGTGCGCGACGCAGGAGACCACTTGCCCATGCTGTGCGGGTGCTTGCGGGCGTACTCCTTCACCGCGCGCGGCGCGCGACGATCCGAGTTGCCTTCCCGCAGAACGGGGTTCACCGCACTGCCGAGGCACTTGGTGTAGCGGCTGCGGACTTCCTTTTCCGCGTCAGTCTTGGGATCGTCGGGGAATTCCGGCAGCGCGTAGCCCTTGTCCTGCAGCTCCTTGATGGCCGCCTTGAGCTGGGGCACCGAGGCGCTGATGTTGGGCAGCTTGATGATGTTTGTGTCCGACAGCTGGGTCAGCCGGCCCAGTTCGGCGAGGTTGTCCGGGACCCGCTGCTCGTCGGTCAGGTAGTCGGGGAACTCGGCCAGGATGCGCGCGGCAACCGAAATATCGCTGGACCGCACATCGATACCGGCAGCCCCGGCGAAGGTGCGGATAACCGGCAGGAAGGCATAGGTCGCCAGCAGCGGCGCCTCGTCGGTCAGCGTGTAGATGATGGTCGGTTGCTCAGCGCTCATAGGTGTCTCCCGGCGTCTTGGTGGTCACATGCTTGTGGCATAGGTAACGGCGGCTATCAGTATTGTCCCGATCTCACAGCCGTGCGCGGCCGGGTCCGCAACACCGGGACGACGGCACCGACTCGCCGAGCAGTCCACCCCGCGCGACCACGTCGCCCCGGGTGCACCGGGCGCCGAAATTGCCGCAGGTGAGCAACTTCGGCGGGATTTAAGCTCGGATGCGTGGAACCCGATCGCCGCCCGTGGCTCGCCGTACGCAGTGGTGCCGAGTGGCATCACCTCGATCCCGACGGGCCCCTGGTCGCCGTCGGCCGCGACCCGGCCAGCCAGATCTGGCTCGGCTACGACTTCGTGTCCCGCACCCACCTGGAACTGTCCTTCGACGACGGCGACTGGGTCGCCACCGACCGAAGCAGCAAGGGCATCTTCGTCAACGGGGCCCGACGCGGTGTCGTCATCATCAACGACGGCACGGTGATCGCACTGGCACACCCGGACGGGCCGACGCTGCAGTTCGAGCTGGTCGGCGGTCCGCCGCAGGTGGTCGCTCCGGCATCACTGCCCGCCGCGCAGCCACCGCGCGAGCTGACCGAACCGGTGGCCATGCCGATCTCCGAACTCGGCCAGCTGCTGCGGCTGGCACTCAGCTCCATCGACGGACGCATCGCCACCCTGCCCGCACCGCAGAACCCGGAGTTCGCCGCGGCTGCGGCCCCGGTGCTCGCTGACCTGCGGGCGCTGCTGTCGGTGGCCGCGTCGGCGACCAAGACGACCACCGATGCCCCCGATCTGCTGGTGGCGGTCGCCGAGGCCTGGCGTCGTTACGACAAGCTGCTCGCCGGCAGCGGATAGAGGTAAGCGAAGCCGCAGCAGCGACGGCTGCGCGCTGTCGGCCAGGGATATCCCGGCGAACACAGCGCCGGGTGCAATTCACCCGAATGTCGGCGTCGGCCCGTACCCTCGGCAGCACCGCGGTCGCCAGGCCGTCGTGTGCTCCCGAGAAAGCGAGAAACACCGATGATCGATATCGACCTCGACGCCACCACCTCCGTCGTCGTCGTGCGCCCTTCCGGCCACTTCGAAAAATCGGACTTCGGGCAGCTCGCCGAGGTGGTCGACCCGCAGATCGAAGCGACCGGGGACCTGGCCGGCGTGATTATCGATGCCCCGACGTTCCCGGGCTGGGACGGGCTGGGTGCGCTGGTGAGCCATATCCGCTTCGTCCGCGACCACCAGAAGCACGTGAAGAAGATCGCCCTGGTGACCGGCTCGCCGCTCGGTGACGTCGCCGAGCACCTCGGCGCGCACTTCGTCTCCGCCGAGATCCGGCACTTCCCCGCCGGTGAGGTCGACGCCGCCCAGGCCTGGATCGCCGAAGGCACCTCCTAAGCCGTTCGGAGGCCGCGCGCTGCCGGGAATCGGGCGAACTCGGCGCGCGGGAACCGGAAAACACTGCATCAAGCACCCGGCTGCATGTGTTTGACTTTGCTGGTGCGTTATTCGATAGCCCTTCCCGCTCCCCTGGTTCCCTTCGCCGCTAGCGCCGCGGAGGTGCTGCGATGACACTGCAACCCGGATCCGTCGTCGCCGGCTACACCATCGAGCGCCAGATCGGCAGCGGTGGCATGGGCTCGGTGTTCCTGGCCCGGCATCCAACCCTGCCGCGCAGCGACGCCCTCAAGGTGCTCTCGGCGGAGTTCTCCCGCGACGAGCAGTTCCGCACCCGATTCATCCGCGAGGCGGATGTCGCGGCCACCCTGGACCACCCGAACATCGTGCGGGTCTACACGCGCGGGCAGACCGATGACGGCCAGTTGTGGATCGCCATGCAGTACGTCGAGGGCACCGACGCCGACGCCGCCCTGCGCGCCGGCACGATGACCCCGGCCCGGGCGATCCACGTCGTCACCGGGGTCGCCAAGGCGCTGGATTACGCGCACAGCCGCAATGTGCTGCACCGCGACGTCAAGCCGGCGAACTTCCTGCTGGCCGGTGAGCCCGGACCGCGCGAACGCGTGTTGCTGGCCGATTTCGGCATCGCCCGCGCGCTCGACGAGGCCAACCGCCTCACCGCCACCGGTTCGGTGATGGTGACCATCGCCTACGCCTCACCGGAGTCGATCGAGGGACGCGCCGTCGACTACCGCTCCGATCTGTACTCGCTGGGCTGCTCGCTGTACCGGCTGCTGACCGGACGTGCACCGTTCGCCACCGCGGGCTCGACCACCGAGGTGATGCTGGCCCACGTCAACACGCCTCCCCCGCGGGTCACCGAGGTGATGCCGAACCTGCCGCCGGCCATCGACGCCGTCGTCGCCCGCGCCATGGCCAAGGACCCGGCGCAGCGCTACGGCAGCGCCAGGGAACTGGCCGAGGCCGCCGCCGCCGCCTTCGGAATGACCGCCCCGACCGGGCCGACGGTATCGAGCCCGTACACCTCGGGACCCGCGCCCACCGCCGGCGCCCCGATGTCCACCCCCGTCCCGGCGTACGCCTCCAACAGCGGCCCCACCCCGGCGCCCCCCACCTCGCACAGCGCCGTGAAGAAGGCCGATCCGAAATCCGGCAAGCGCAAGTGGCTGATCGGTGCCGCACTGCTGGCGGTGATCGCACTGGTGGCCGGCGGGACCTGGTTCTGGACGGGTCGGAGGCCCGCACCGGCGCCGTATCCGTCGCAGACGTTCACCCACGCGTTCGGCAAGACGAAGGTGGCCGCGCGCCCGGACGCGGTGGCCGCCATGACTTTGCAGGACGCCGACACGGTGCTGTCCCTGGGTGTGCAGCCGGTGGCGCTGGTGGCCCCGGGCGGCACGGTGCCGAGCTGGCTCAACCCGCTGATCAAGGGATCCCCGACCGTGCTGGCCAACGCCGAGGTCAAGGGTCTGGAACCGGTGAAACCGGATCTGATCATCGACACCTCCGCCGACGAGTCCGCGTTCAAGGCGCTCTCGGAGAAGGCGCCGACGATCGCGGCGCCGAAGTCCCGCGCCCTGCAGTGGACCTCGACCGACGAGATCAGCTGGCTGGCAAAGGTTCTCGGCCAGCAGGCCGCCGGTGAAGCGCTGATCTCGAAGCTGGCGGTCAGCACGGCCAAGGCGCGCCGCGACCACGAGTTCGTCGGCAAGTCCATCTCCGTGGTGAATTTCTCTGCCGCCGGGTTGACCCTGCAACTGCCCAATTCACCGGCTGCCGGCTACCTGTCCCAACTGGGTTTCCGGTACAAGCTCGGCGGCTACCAGTTCGACAAGATTGAGGACGGCACCGACGCCAAGGTTGGCGTCACCGAGATGCCGATCCAATCCGCGGATGCCTACGGGCTCAAGAGCGACGTCGTACTCATCCTGCGTACGGACCCTGCCGCCAAGAACGGTGGCTTCGGCGGTCTGCCCAGTTCGTTCAGCTCACTGACCGGCACCTCGGTGATCGTCGATCAGCCGGACACGGTTTGGGCCTTGACGTCGGGCGGCCCAGCGGCCATCGGCTACCTGAACACCGCGCTCGTCGATCAATTGGCCAAGCAGATCAAATAAGGACAGGAATCGACGTGACGATTTCACGCACCCGCAGACTGGCAGGCTCGGTAGTCCTGCTCGGCATGCTGACCGGCTGCTCCCAGGTGTATCCGGGGTCGGCGCAGCGCGACCCCGGTCATGACGCGGATACCGTCAACCTCGCACTCTTGGACACCGGCAACTATCCGACGAAGCCGCGCGACCCGCTCGGCAACGCCGAGGACGCTGCGGCGGGTGCCGTACTTGAGGGGCACCGCCTAGCCGAGAACGTCGTCTTTCCCTTCGATGTCGACAAGACCCTGCTGAAGGTCGGGCGAATGGGCACCGGGGTGATGAGACGTCCGAAGGCCGTCGGCGCCTATCTGGAGAGCAGTGGGCTCGCCGCTGCCGTCGAACCCCACAACTACATCACCGGCTACGCGGCATCGGCCAACGACGCCCACGCGCCCGACTTCAACCAGAACCTGTACTTGCAGAACGCGGTGCTGGTATTCAAAACGGAGGCGGACGCCGCCGCCGCTGCGGCCGCAATGGCCGATGCATCCAACACCCGCACCTCGGCGATCGACAACAATGCACTGACCGTGACTGCGCTGACGATCCCGAACCACCCGGAAACGGTCGCACGTACCTGGTCACAGCACTTTGACCTGCTGAACAAGACCACCTACTCCGTCATCGCATTCACACCGCGCGGCCGGAACGTCCTTGTCCAGCGGGCCATCAGTCAGCAGGACACAGCAACCGCGACGGACCTGGCCACCAGGGCGCTCGATCAACAGCTGCCGCTGATCGACCGATTCACCCCCACCGCCCCAGATCAGCTCGTCAACCTGCCCAAGGATCCCAGCGGGCTCATCGCCCGGATGCTGCTGCCCGACGAGGACAACCGGACGGTCGAGAACGGCACTTACGGGCCGCACGGTGCGCTGGTGTTCCAGCCGGATCTCCTGGCCGCACCGGCGCTCTTCAACGAGCTCGGCATCGACCTGCTGATCGAGGAGGACGGGTTCCTTACCCGGGCCAAGGACGCCGCCAGCGCCGAGCGGTTTCTGGATTCGCTGGCCGGAACTCAAGCCAAATCCGGATGGGAAGACACCGATGGTGTCGCCGGCCTGCCTGCGGCGCGTTGCATGAGTAAGAAGCCCGATAGCGCCGATGGGGCCAGCCAGTATTGGTGTGCCATCCCTCAGGATCGTTTTGTCCTCGAAATGAACGCTGGTCAAGCGCTCGTGGCTCGACAGAAGCTGGCCGCCGGATATCTCATGCTGACTACGTCGTGAGAACCGCGCGTAGACTACGGGCCGCAGCAGTGTTGAGCGTGGTCGGGCTGGTGCTA
>Ga0209023_10007352_pt1 | contig 11323 bp, 12 predicted proteins | sample LakOneMetagenome_FD_187468 | JGI IMG/M metagenome (GOLD analysis project Ga0209023, IMG submission 187468) | Freshwater and sediment microbial communities from Lake Erie, Canada (SPAdes) (version 2) | ecosystem: Environmental > Aquatic > Freshwater > Lentic | place: Lake Erie, Canada...
CCGCTCAGGCTGCCGCTGGGCGCGGCGGGGCTGCTGGCGCCGCCGCCACCTGTGGCGCCACCCGAGCTGTTGCCCGTGCCCATTGCCGCCATGGCGGCGCGCAGGGTGGTGGCCAGCTTGGTGGCATCGGCGTTCTTCAGGTAGACCACATGGATGTTGCCCGTGGCCGCGCTGCTGCCCGGCACGGGCGCTTGGTCCAGCCGGTCCACCAGCGCGCGCACCTGCGCCACGCGGGCCGGATTGGCGGCGCGCAGGATCAGCGAATTGCTGCGCGGCTCGGCGATCAGCGTGGTCTTGAACGAGGTGTCCGCCTGGCCCTGGCCGGCGGCCGGCACGGCGCCCGTGCCGCTGCCGCCGTCGATGAGGCGCGCCACCAGGGGCGCCAGGTCGGCTGCCACGGCGTTGCGCAGTGGGATCACCTCCACGTCGCTGGCGTTGGAGACGTCCATGGCCGCTACGATGCGCGCCAGGCGCTGCAGGTTGTCGGCGTAGTCGGTGATCACCAGCGAGTTGTTGCCGGGGTTCACGTTGATGGTGTTGTTGGGGCTGATCAGCGGGCGCAGCACCGGCACCAGGTTGGCCGCGTTTTCAAAGTTGAGCTTGAAGATCTGCGTGACGATCTGCCCGCCGCCCGGCGCGCTGCCGGAGCTGCCCTGCACCACGCTCACGCTGCCGCCCTGCAGCTTGGCGTCGGCCTCGGGCACCACCTTGTACAGGCCCGCCGCTTCGACCACGGTGAAGCCCTGCAGGCGCAGCGCCGCCAGGAACTGCTGGAAGGCCGCTGCCGGGGTCACGGCGCGCTCGGTGACGAGGTTGAGCTGGCCTTTGACCCGCGGGTCGACCACCACGTTGCGGCCGGTGATGGTGGCCATGGTGCGGGCCACGGCTTCGATTTCGGCGTTGGCAAAGTTCAGCGTGACCGGCTCGCCGGAGCGCACGCTGCCGGTGCGGGTGTCGATCGCGGTTTGTGCATTGATTTGGCCGCTGACGCAAGCCAGCAGGACGCTGGCAGCTATCGCTTTGAGAGCAAAATCGAGGCGGGGTGAGAGCAAGGAAGTCATAGGGTCAACCCACGGTGATGATGGAGCGCGCGCCGCTGCGCCGTCCAATGATGTTCAGAAGATTGGCCAGGGCCGCTTCGCGCTCGGGGGCGGCGCTGGCCTCGCCCGTGAAGCGCAGGCGCTGGCCCACCCATTGGCCGGAGCCGCTCAGTTGCAGGTGGCCGTCGAGCGTGCTCAGTGTGAGCGTGGGCACCTCGCCGCCCTGCACGGCCAGCCGGTAGCTGCCCATGGGGCGCAGGGTGGACAGGCGCGAGGACATGGCCCGCGCCTCCAACTGCGCCTGGCCTGCCAGCACCATGCGGCCCTCGCTCCAGCGCGCGGCCAGGCCGCGGGTCTGCAGCACCAGCTGGCCCTGGGGCTGCAGGGTGTTCCAGGGGGTGCCCAGGCCGGTCAGCACCGAGGCGGGCCACTGGCTTTCGCCGTCGATGACGGTGAGCCGCGCGCCGGACACCCCCGCGCCCACCTGCAACTGCAGCGGCTGGGGGGTGCAGCAGTCCGCATGGATCTGCACGTGCAGGCCGCTGAAGCTGGGGCGTATGCGCCAGTCCAGGCGGCCGGGCAGGGCGGCGCGGTCCTGGCTGGCGCTACCGCCGGTCAGCACCAGTTGGGCCGACCCGGTCCATACCGTGCCGCGCGCCTGCACCAGCTGCACCTGCCCGCCGGTGGCGTCGGTCACGCTGTGGGCCAGCCACTGCGCCGGCGCAAACACCACCACCGCGGGCAGCACGCCCGCCACGGCGCCCGCCAGCGCCCAGCCCCAGGCAGAGCGGGGTGTGCGGGCAGCGGCTTGTCGGTGTCGGGAGGAGGTGGCCACAGGGTGTCGGGGTGCGTTCAGTGCAGGCAGGTTGGAAGTCAGGGCGTCGATAGGTCAGTCGTGCAGGACGGCAGGGGCGGTCACGGCTGGGCGGGCGGCAGGGCCAGCACCAGGGTGCCGTCCCATCGCGGCATGGCCCGGGGGTTGCCCAGCACCACGGGTGCTGCTGCGCCGTTGGGGGCTGCGGGTGCGGCCGCGGTGCTGCGTGCCAGGCGCGCCTCGATGGGCGAGGCCCGGGCGTTGCTGCGGGCCTGGGCCAGCCACTGGCCCAGTGCGTCGGCGGGGGCGCCCTTGAGGGTGACGGTGGCGCGGTCGCCGATGACGTTGATCTGCGCCGTGTTGCCCAGGCGCTGCGCCAGTGCGGCGCGCAGGGCACCCACCGAGTCACCGCGCGTGTTGCGGGGGGCGGACTGCAGCTGCTGCGCTTCGGCACGCAGGCTTTGCATGTGCTGCAGCTGGGCGTCGAGCTCGGCATGGCGCGCGGGCGCGCCACGCAGCGTGGCCAGGGCCGGGGCCACGGCCACCCACCACAGCAGCGCAAAGGCCACGAGCCCGCTGGCGGCCAGCACCAGGGTTTGCTCGCGCGCCGCCAGGGATTGCCAGCGGGCGCGCAGGGCGGCGCTGGAAGAAGCTGTGCGGGTGTTCATGGCGCGCCTTTCGCACTCGGTGGCAAGCCGCCTTCAGCGGCGCGCAGCAGCAGGCTGCCGTCGTCCACGCGGGCCTGGTAGCCCGCAGCCTGCAGGCGCGCAGACAGCGCGGGTTCTTCGTCAGGGCCCAGCGTGAGGCCGCGCAGGCGCAGCTCTCCGGGGGTGAATTCGATGGCGGTGGGCTGGCGCCCGGCGGGCAGCGCCGCACCGGCAGCGGCCAGCAGGGGCTCCAGGTCGCGGGCCGACACGCTGCCGGCGGCTTGCCGCAGCTGCGCCAGTTCGCGCTCCATCTGCACGGGGGCGTCGACCACCACCTGCACCTTGGGGAAGGTCTGCGTCAGCGTGGAGCGCACGGCGGCCTGCTTGGCCACCATGGCCTGGCGCTCCTGCCAGGCCCAGGCATTGAGGCCCACCAGATGCGCCACCACCAGCAGCGCAGCACCCCAGCGTGCGGCTCGCCATTGCGGGGCATGCAGCAGCGCGCTGGCCAGGCTGCCGGCCTTGCGCAGGGCGCGGGTGCGGCCGGTGCTGGCCAGGTCGAACTGCGCCAGGTCCCAGTCGCTGCGCGCGGCATCCAGCGCGCGCTGGCTGGCGGTGTGCAGCGCCACGCGCTGGCCCAGCGTGCGCTCGGCCAGGGCCGCCACGGCGGGCTCGGCACGTACCACCAGGGCGTTGTCTTCGTCGTCGGGCGCGGCTGGGGTGGGCAGGCCGGCGCGGGCCAGTGCCACGGCCATGTTGGACAGCGGCAGCACGGCCACGCCGTAGTGGGCGCCCTGGCCGGTGAGCACCACGCAGGCGTCTTCGGGTGTGCCCAGTGCGCACAGCTCGGGGCGGCCGCTGGCCGTGGGGCCGGGCGCAAATTCAGGCACCACGCGGGCTACGCGGCGGCCGGCGGCCTCCAGCGCCTGCAGGTTCTCGCGCAGCCAGGTGCGGTCGCACACGGCCACCCACAGGGGCTCGCCGGCCTGGGCGCCGGGCTGCAGCGCGAAATGCAGCTGGGCGGCATCGTCGAGCAGGCGGTCTTCAAGCAGGCCTTCAAGCACAGAGCGCAGGCGCGGCGTCTGCTGGCCGGCGCCGAGCGGAATGCCCGGGGGCAGCTGCACGCGTTGCCACGACAGCGCGCGCGCGGGCACCACGGCCACCACTTCGCCGCCCGGGCGCGTGGGCTCGGGCAGCAGTGCCGCGGGGGCGGTGGCATGTCGGATGGCGGTGTGGCCGTCCGCCGTCAGCGTGTAGCTGTACTCGGTGGCGGGGCCCGGACGGGCCGGCGGCAGGAAAAGGATGAGGGTGCTCATGGACGGGTTTTGCGGGCCATTTTAGGGGGCGGACTTGACACTGGCAGGCATGGGCCGCCCAGGTGTCTCCAATCCGCTGCGTCTGAGAGCGGGTTCTATCGGGGGACCTGCGCCGTGCCGGGGCCGAATTCGCGGTCAAAGGCCCCGCGTTCGCGCCACAGGGTGGTGACCTCGATGCCCTGTTTGCGGACCAGTGAACGCTCGTCCACCATGGCATCGCCCAGCCGCAGCCGGCCGCGCACTTCGAAGTACGACGAGGCCACGGCGAGCGTGCTTTCGGGGATGTCGATGGTGGCGCCCAGCAGTTCGCGCACCTCGGACAGCGTGCGGAAGTGGCGCGACTCACGCGTTTGCAGGATTTTCTGTGCGCTGGCCATGTCCAGGCCGGCGATGGTCGCCAGCAGCACGTCGATGCCGGCGGTATTGATGTTCACAGGTGTGTTGGGCGGGAGCAACGACACATGGGGCGTGATCGCGAGGACGGTGCTCTGCGACAGGCCCAGCCAGCCTAACTGCGTGATGGATGGCGGCATCAGCGGCGCATTGCCGCTGTCGCCACTGGCCTTGGCCTGGGCACGCGTCATGCCGTCGATCAGAGCACTCAGTTCCTGCTGCGGCAGGCCCAGGCGCTCGAAGAGGCGCGTGAATTGGCGCCGGCCTACGTCCCGCACTTGTCCGTCGATCACCAGGTTGGACAGATTGAGCCGGCTCTGCGCGTCGGTGATCTGGCCTGAGAGGAAGGCCTCTGTGGTATCGGTGCTGGCATCGTCCACCTGGCTCACGTTCTTGTCGGCCGCCAGAAAGGTGGACAGGCGCGCCTCCTGCAGGGGCACGGCCCAGGGCTCGGCCAGGTGGTCGGCGCCGCCCGAGCGGCCATCCTCGCGCAGGATCAGGCGCGAGAAGTCGAGCGAGCCGATGAGGATCCACGCCGACTGCACGCGTGCTCGCTCAGCCGTCTCGACCTCTACCGCCCGCCACTGCTGCCACATGGCCGACGCAGCGAACGTGGCCACCAGGGTGACGGTGAGCATGGCCAACAGCAGCGCGGCGCCACGCGACCGGTGCAAGCGGCGCGCACCCGCCAGGGGCCGGTGACGCCGTGGGGCTGGCGTGGCCTGGGCAGCGCACGGGGTGGCGCTGGCTGCGGGGCGAACGGTGAGACCGCTGAGGGGGCCGGTCATGACCTGCCTCCGCCCAGCAGGGGGTTGACCCAGTCGCGCGTGAGCTGCCCGACCAGTGCCTGGCCCGGGGGCAGGGTGATCTGCAGGCGCACGCCGTCGGGGATGGCGGCCGTGGAACTCTCGGCAGTCGTGCCGCTGCTCGACTGCGCGTTGGACCAGGCGCCGCCGCGGTAGTAGAAGATTTGCCAGTCCTGCAGCGGCAGCAGCGCCATCTCGTAGCGCCGCTCGGCGTCGCCAGGGGTGCGCGCCCACTGGGCTGCCAGCGCCCAGGCCTCCTGCCACTGGGCGCGTGTGCGCACCGGGGGGGACTGCCAGCGCACCCACTGGCCCGCGCCCTGCGCGCCCCGCACCGTCCAGGCCACCACCAGCGCGCCTTCGTCGGGCACGGCGCTGGTGCGGCGGGTCATGCGCAGCACCTGGCCGTCCCAGTCCAGTGGCGTGGTGTTGGCAATCGGCATCAGCGCATCCAGGTCCGTGCCCCACTGGCCCAGGGACGACTGCAGCACCAGCATCTCATCGGCCCTCTGCCGCGTGATCTCCTGCGCCCGCACCATGCCATCGAGCCCCCGCCAGCTGAGGATGGCCAGCAGGCTCATGACTGCAATCGCGAGCAACAGCTCCACCAGCGTGAAGCCGCGCGCAGTCTTCGAGGCCGATCTGCGTTGAAAAATACCGAACCGTTCACGCTGAGCTGATCCAAGCGCTGCGCGAGGCTTCGACAAGCTCAGCCCGAACGGTTGGGGTGGATGGAGCGCAAGGCGGCAAGGAACCGGCGCGACGCAAGGTGAGGGCTGCCGTAGAACTGGCTCTTCCAAGGCACCGGGTGCGTTCCCACCACGGGGGTAATGCGGGAGCCCGGCCGCCGTGAATTCACGCGCGACCGTCGAAACCGGCGCAGCGCAAGGCGAGGGCACCCGTGGAACTGGCTTAGCCAGGCCACCGGGTGCGTCCCCCCCACGGGGGGAAGGCGCGAAGCGACTCAGGGGGGGCATCTAGCTAATACCTTCCGATGATGGTCGAGACCCGCAGGATGGAGTTATCCCCATCCAGCACCTGCGCATCCACCCGCCGAAAGCTCGGGTTGGGCGTGGGGCGCACGATCACGGCCACGGTGAGCTGTCGGCCCGCCTGCTCGCAGGTGAGCGTGCTGTCGCCTACGCTGGGCATTTGGCGCGACAGCCGGGCCTTGACCAGTTCGTTCTCGGCGCACAGCTGGGCCAGCACGATGTCCGACTGGCGCAGCGCGTTGCGCGTGAGGGCCGTGGTGGCCTGCAGGCCCGCCATGAGTGCAATCGCCACAATGCTCAGCGCGACGAGCACCTCGACCAGCGTGAAGCCCTGCTGGTGCTGCGCGTGTTGTATGCGTTGCGGGCGCTGTGCAACCTGCCGTGGGTCGTCGTTCACTGCACGGTCTCGACGGTGAAGGGCCGCACGCCATCGGTGGCCACGCTCAGCGTGCGCTCGGGAAATGCCTGGTGCGTGATCAGCACCTGCTGGCGGCCGATCAGCGGCTCCGGGCCCAGCACCAGCACGCCGTTGCCGCGCACCGCCGTGCCGGCGTCGAGCCACTGGGTGGGCAGCGCGGCCTGCGCACTGGGCGGCAGGCCTTCGAACTGGAAACCTCGGGGGTTGGCACGCCACACCACCGGTATGCCGCCCCCGCGGGACTGGGCGCGGGCCGACTCCAGCAGCGCGGCCAGCCGCGCCGCCTCGCGCTCGACCAGCGTCTGACCGCTGTCGCGCATGGCGATGCCCACACCGGCCGTGGCCAGGGCGATGATGCTGACGACGACCAGCAGTTCCAGCAGCGTGAAGCCGCGCGAGCGAGGAGACATGGAGTCAGGACCTAGCGATGAACGTCACGCTGTGTGGACTGAAGCATCGACTTGGTGGCAGGGTAAGCGCAGGCGTTGTCTCGGGATAACGGGAAACAGGCAGTGCGTCACATTGGGGCCACAGTTCCGCCGCCGGGCCGCCCCAAGGCGGAACGCGGCCCCCTTGGGGGGCAGGGAGTGACACGCAGTGCGCGACCGTGGGGGCCATATCAGCCCGCCGCCCGGCCGCCCGAAGGCGGGCTGGGCCCCCTCGGGGGGCAGGGAGCGACACGCAGTGCGCGACCGTGGGGGCCATATCTTCACTGCCAGCTGCCGATGTCCGAGTCCTTGCCCTCGCCACCGGACTGGCCGTCCGCGCCGAACGACATCACGTCGATCTCGCCCTTGATACCGGGGTTCAGGTACTGGTAGGGGCGGCCCCAGGGGTCGTTGGGCAGCTTTTCGAGGTAGAGCTTCCAGTTGTTCGGCACCGGGCCGGCCGAGGGCTTGATGATCAGCGACTGCAGGCCCTGTTCGGCCGTGGGGTAGCGTTGGTTGTCCAGGCGGTACAGCTTGAGCGCCTGCATGATGTTGGTGATGTCGGTGCGGGCGGCGGTCACGCGTGCGTCGTCGGCACGCTCGAGCACATTGGGCACGATGAGGGCGGCCAGCACGCCGATGATGACGAGCACCACCATTAGCTCGATGAGGGTGAAGCCCCGGGCCAGGCTGCGGCGGGCGGAGCGCAAGAGGAGAGGGAAGGAAGTGTTCACTGCTGGCAGTCTCTCGGATGGTCGGATCGCGTGAATCATAATCCCCGCATGGTGACCAATTCACACAGCAAATGGGGCGTACGCCTGGGGACTCTGGCGCTTTGGGCCGCAGCAGGCGCCAGCGTGGTGTTCTGGGGCTTGCGCCTGTCGGCCCCGGCCGCCGGTGCGGCCGCGCCCGTGGTGCTCCCGGCGGCGGTGGCGCCGGATGCGCAAGCGCTGGCCCGCCTGCTCGGGGCCGTGCCTTCGGCGGCAGGTGCTGCGCCTGCGGCGCCGGTGCCGACACTGGCCAGCCGGTTCGCGCTGATCGGCGTTCTGTCGGGCCGCGCCAGCGGCGGCGGCGCTGCGCTGATCGTGGTGGACGGCAAGCCGGCCAAGCCCTTCCGGTTGGGGGCTGCGGTGGATGAGGGGCTGGTGCTGCAGGCGCTGGGCCCGCGCCAGGCGCAGCTGGGCGGTTCAGTAGATGGCCCCGCAACGCTGACGCTGGACATGCCGCTCAAGAATTGAGGCGGGTGTAAGAACGCGTAAAAGCGTTACAGCATCCGTTTTTTCCGCGCCAAGGGCTCTGAGCACCACTGCTCAGATCAAGGTCACAACTTCCCATTCGCCCCAGCCGGGTGCCGCCACCGGCCATTGCTCCGACCGCGGCAGCGTATTGCCGTGGCTGCGCAGCCAGGCGACGCAGCGGATCACCCCGGCGTGCGTGATCCACACCACATCTTGCACGGTGCCGTCCGGCGATGCGCCATTGTCGGCATCGTCGGCATCACCTGCGTGGGTGCAGTGGTCGTTCAGCGTGTCGGCCACGCGTTGCAGCATCGACGCCAAGCTGTCTCCCCCACCCGGCCGGTAGCTGGCAAAGGCGGCGGTCCACGCGTCGATCTCGGCCCGGGCGATGGCGTCCCAGGCCTGCCCTTCCCAGGCGCCAAAATCCATTTCGACCAGGCGTGCGTCGGGTTTTGATGCCAGATCGGGCCGCAGTGCTTGCAGGCTGTGCGCGAGCTGCTCACATCTTTGTAGCGTGGAGTGGTGCACCCGTGCCCGGGCCGGCAGGGCGGCGGCCAGGCGTTCTGCTGCGGCTTGTGTGGCTGCGGCGTCGGCGGGTACATCCAGCGCGCCGTAGCAGATACCCGCGGCGACCAGGGGCCGGGCGTGGCGCACCAGCCAGAGCCGACGGCCTGGTGCGGCGGCCTTGTCTGGCTGGGAATGCTTCACATCCAGCGCAGGGCCAGCGCTGCGCCCAGGTAAAAGCCAATCTCGCTGACCTGCTGCGTGGCGCCCAGGCAGTCGCCGGTAAAGCCCTTTAGCCGGCGCGCAAACCAGCGCGCCATCCAGGCAGCCGACACGCCACTTAATGTGATAGAGGCCGTCAGATAGACCGCTGGCTGGGCATACGCCACCAGCGCCAGCGGCACCAGGCACCATGCCACCGCAGTCGCCAATGCGCGGCCCGATATCTGGTCGGCCAGCGGCTTGCTCTTGGACCGGGCCGTGTCGCCCACATGCGGCAGGCTGCGCACGATGAACAGCGGCCACAGCCGCGACAGCACATGCGCGCCCACCAGGGCCGACGTGGCGGCCAGCAGGCTGTGGGTGCCCAGCAGCGCCAGCAGGCTGAGCTTGGCCAGCAGGGCCAGCACCAGCGCCATGGCGCCATAGGCCCCGATGCGCGAGTCTTTCATGATGTCGAGCGCGCGCTCCCGGTCGGCACTGCCGCCCAGGCCGTCGGCCACATCGGCCAGCCCGTCTTCATGAAAGCCGCCGGTCATCATTACGGTGGCCACCGTGCACAGCACCGCCGCCACGGCAGGTGCCCACGGGCTGGGTGCCAGCGCCCAGTGCAGGGCCGCGTAGACGCCCACCGACAGCAGCGCGGCCAGCCACCCGATGCCCGGAAAGTGCGCCGCGCTGGCCCGCAGCATGGCGGGGCTGAAGCCCACCCACGCAGCCAGCCGGCCGGTGACCGGAATGCGGGTGAAGAACTGCACGGCCAGCAGGTAGTGGCGCAGGGCTTGCATGGCGTGCGTGACCTGGGGTGTGGTGGAGTGAGGTGGCGAATTGCTACTATTTTTATAGCTGCTAGCGCTTGACTATCAAGCGGTAGAGGCTTTTTTGGGCATTATTTGGAGCGCAGAAACAGGCGGTAGGCCGGGTTCAGCGTCTCTTCCACATACGGGTAGCCCAGCGTGGCCAGGAAGGCGTCGAACGCGGCCTTGTCTTCGGCGGGCACCTGCATGCCCACGAGGATGCGGCCGTAGTCGGCGCCCTGGTTGCGGTAGTGGAACAGGCTGATGTTCCAGGTGGGCTGCATCAGGCTCAGGAACTTGAGCAGCGCACCGGGCCGCTCGGGGAAGGTGAAGCGCATCATCCGCTCGTCCTGGGCCAGCGCCGAATGGCCGCCCACCAGGTGGCGCAGGTGCTCCTTGGCCAGCTCGTCGTGCGTGAGGTCCAGCGCCTCGAAGCCGTGGCGGCCGAAGTTGCCGGCGATCTCGGTGGACTCGCCCTTGCCCTGCGTGGTCAGGCCCACGAAGACGTGCGCACGGTCCGCGTCGCTGATGCGGTAGATGAACTCGGTCACGTTGCGCGGGCCGCCGGGCAGGCCGCCCACCACTTCGCAAAAGCGCCGGAAGCTGCCGCGCTCTTCGGGGATGGTGACGGCGAACAGGGCTTCGCGCTCTTCGCCCACTTCGGCGCGCTCGGCCACGAAGCGAAGGCGGTCGAAGTTCATGTTGGCGCCGCACAAAATGGCGGCGTAGGTCTCGCCCGTGGTCTTGTTCTCGGCCACGTACTGCTTGATGGCGGCCACGGCCATCGCGCCCGAGGGCTCGACGATGCTGCGCGTGTCCACGAAAACGTCCTTGATGGCCGCGCACACGGCGTCGGTGTCCACCGTGATGAACTCGTCCACCAGGCCGCTGGCGACGACGCGGAAGGTTTCTTCGCCCACCAACTTGACGGCGGTGCCGTCGGCGAACAGTCCCACATCGGCCAGCGTGACGCGTTGATGGGCCTGCACCGACTGGTGCATGGCGTCGGAGTCGTAGGTTTGCACCCCGATGACCTTGATCTCGGGACGCACGGCCTTGATGTAGTTGGCCACGCCTGAGATCAGCCCGCCACCGCCGATGGCGACGAAGATGGCATCGAGCTTCTGCGAGCCCAAGCCTTGCAGCTGGCGCAGGATTTCCATAGCGATGGTGCCCTGGCCCGCGATGACGTCCGGGTCATCGAAGGGGTGCACGAAGGTCAGGCCTTGCTCTTTTTGCAGCTGCAACGCGTGGTTGTACGAGTCGAAATAGCTTTCGCCGTGCAGCACGACTTCGCCGCCCAGCTCTTTGACTGCATCGACCTTGATGTTGGGCGTGGTCGTGGGCATGACGATGATGGCGCGCACGCCCATCTTGCGGGAGCTGATGGCCACGCCCTGCGCATGGTTGCCGGCCGACGCGCAAATCACCCCGCGTGCCAGCTGCTCGGGCGTGAGATGCGCCATCTTGTTGTAGGCGCCGCGCAGCTTGAAGCTGAACACCGGCTGCTGGTCTTCGCGCTTCAGGAGCACCTTGTTGTGAAGGCGCCGGCTCAGATTGTGGGCCGGCTCCAGCGCCGACTCGATGGCCACGTCGTACACGCGGGCGGTCAGGATCTTCTTGAGGTAGTCGGCGGGAGTCAGGTGCTGTGTCATGGCGGGCAGGCGGTGGAGCACCGCCGGTTGGCGGGGCCCACATCATAGGGGGTGGGCCT
>Ga0209023_10007354_pt1 | contig 11322 bp, 6 predicted proteins | sample LakOneMetagenome_FD_187468 | JGI IMG/M metagenome (GOLD analysis project Ga0209023, IMG submission 187468) | Freshwater and sediment microbial communities from Lake Erie, Canada (SPAdes) (version 2) | ecosystem: Environmental > Aquatic > Freshwater > Lentic | place: Lake Erie, Canada | collected...
CCAACTCCGCCAGCGGGCCACCACTGGCGCACAAGACCAAAATCTTTGCCCCCGCCTGTTTTGCGAGTTGCACGCTATTGATCAGATCGCGTGTGCGGCCGGTGCGTGAAAATGCGACGACGACGCAATCGCTATTTAATAATGTTGCTGATTGCGCCTGCAGATGGGCATCGCAGAAAACAGTGGTGGGTATGCCGAAACGGAAAAACTTCAGCTGCGCATCAATCGCCAGTGCGCCCGAATAACCGAGTCCGTAACACTCAATCCGGCGGGCTCTGGCAAGTAATTGCACGGCGGCTTCAAAGCTGGTGACGTTCGCATTATTTCTGGCTTCCATCAGTGCCGCGATGGTGCGATCAAAGACTTTTGGCAGCACATCACGTACGTGATCGGCTTGATTCACATCCAGATGCAGATACGGAATGCCGGTGGCCAGGCTTTTGGCAAACGCGAGTTTGAATGATTTGAACCCATCGAAACCCAGACTTTGCGAAAAACGCGCCACCGTCGGTTCGCTGACATCGCAGGCTTGTGCCAGCACGCGTATCGACATTTCCAGCGCATCATGCGGCTTTTGCAGCAGGAATTCGGCAACCTGACGCTCGGCGCGGCTCAGCGCGGTGCTGGCGACGCGGATGCGGGCCAGCAAACCTTTTTCCGTTGGTGTTATCGAGGAAGGAGTGGAATGCGAATTTGCCATAGTTTCTTATTTTTCAGGGACACCAGAAAACATCAATCGGGCAGCCCGCATCGCGTAATAATGCGCTGATCGGTAACTGCTGTTGGTCGGCGTCTCCTAACACGCGGCGTTTTTCTGCGCCAGTCATCAGCAGCCAGATCCGTTCGGTATTGAGCAGGCGGGGCAGTGATAATGACATGCGGCTTTGCTGCGTTTGCGGATGCAGGGCAGCGAGGCAGGTGCGTTGATCCTGCTGTACCGGTGCACCGGGAAACAGCGAGGCGATGTGGCCGTCTGCTCCCATTCCCAGCAATACTGCACTGAAAGCCTGTGGCAATTGTTCACGCAGGCGGGCATCAATCGCGGCAGTTGCTGCAGCCGGAGTCGGCGCTGTATTTTTCAGTGACAACAGTTGCCAGTGCTGCTTTGCTGCGGATAAAGGCAGGCAGCGACGGAACAAGCCTTCATTGCTTTGCACATCGTCGTCGTCCACCCAGCGCTCATCGGTGGCGACCAGCGTGACGGGCTGATGCGGTGTTGTGCTTGCGTTCAGCAAAGCATCAAGTCGCCGGTACACCGGTGCCGGCGTGGTGCCGCCTGCCAGCGCAAAATTGAGCGGTGTTGTCGCACGATGAATGATGTCCAGCCACTGCTGGCTCAGATCGGCACTCAGCGTGTCGATGTCGTCGAAATCGTGGTAACGGATGGTGCTCATGGCGTCAGCTTTCAACGTATTCTTCGCCCCACGCAGCGCCGTGCTGCGCCAGCAGATAACTGGCCGCTGCCGGGCCCCAGCTACCGGCGATATACGATTTCAAGCCTTCGCTATCGTTTTGCCAGGCATTCATAATCGGGTCTATCCATGACCATGCGGCATTGAGTTCATCATCGCGGACAAACAGCGTCAGGTCGCCATGCATGGCATCGAGCAGCAAACGTTCATACGATTCAACACGGCGTAAATTCGATGCTTCGGCAAAATCCAGATTCAGTGCCACATCAGATAAGCGTATGCCTTCGCCGGGTTCTTTGGCCTTCATGAACAACTGCACGCTTTCTTCCGGCTGCAAGGTAATCACCAGACGATTCGAGCGCATAGGCCCTTGCGACTGACCAAAAATCGAATACGGTATCGGTTTGAAATTGATCGTGATTTCAGCGCTGCGGCTCGCCATGCGCTTACCAGTGCGCAGATAAAACGGCACGCCAGCCCAACGCCAGTTATCAATTTCAGCGCGGATCGCGACAAAAGTTTCTGTGCGTGATGCAGGCGGTACGCCGGGTTCGGCCTGATAACCTATGACAGGTTTGCCATCAACCGCACCGGCGCGATATTGCCCGCGTACGGTTTTTTTGCTGACTTCTTCATTCGTGAATTTACGCAGTGCGCGCAAGACTTTGACTTTTTCATCGCGGATCGCATCCGGATTCGCATTGACTGGCGGCTCCATCGCGACGATAGACACCAGTTGCAGCAAATGGTTTTGCACCATGTCACGCAGTGCACCGGTATGGTCGTAAAAATCACCGCGCGATTCCACGCCGACTTGCTCTGAAATCGAAATCTGTACGTCCTGTATCCACTTGCGATTCCACAAAGGTTCGAGGAAAGAATTGGCAAAACGCAGTGCGAGCAGGTTTTGCACCATCTCTTTGCCGAGATAATGGTCGATACGGTAAATCTGATGTTCATCTAGATAGTTGCGCAGGGACTGGTTAATCTCTTTGGCTGATTGCGCATCACGCCCCAGCGGTTTCTCGACCACGACGCGGGCATTGCCCTTGACCAGACCGTGTTTCGATAATTGCTCAACCACCGGGATGAAAATGTCCGGGCCGGTTGCCAGATAGAACAGCGTGGCATTACTTGCCGAGGTGTGCAAACTGCTTTTCAGGATGGCGAAATCTTCAGGCACCCGCGCATCGATTTTGGCGTAATCCGTGCAAGCGAGGAACGCGGCGAGTTTTTCGGCGCTGCCACCGATCACTTTTCCGGCGTACTGTCTGATGCTGTCACTGACACGCTGACGGAATTCCTCATGTGTTAAGGCTTCACGCGCCGCACCGATAAATTTGAATTCGCTGTCGAGCCGGCCATTCACAAAAGCGCTGTACAGCGCTGGAATGATTTTGCGTTTGGCGAGATCGCCGGTGCCGCCAAATAAGACAAAAGTGGTCATGCTGACTCCGTGAGGTGTTCTGATTAGTTGCCTGAATTAATTGCCCGAAATGTGTTGACGCATACTTCGCTGTTCTCATTGTTACCGGTGATGCTGATAAGTTGATGAATGCAGTATGGACAGCCTGATTATGCCAGAAAAGCTACAAAAATGTAGTTTCATTACGTTAATAAAGAACATTTTTCACTGAAAAGTGCGTTAAAAATGAAATTATGAAAGTTTGTTACAGAAATTTCTGATTTATGGTATCTTTCTGCTCATTGTATTCAGGCGGATTTCTGATCGTCCGGTAAGCGTATCTGAGGCTGGTGCGCGTGATGAACTGCCTGTTGCCACCGCTTTACTATTACGCCCTCAGGGCATCAGGTGAGTTAAATGACGACATCCTCTTCATCAACATCGATTGCGTTGCACCCGGTTATCGCTCAGGTGACACAACGTATTATTGAACGCAGCAAACCTCTGCGCACTGCCTATCTTGAACAATTGGAAAAAATGCGTGGCCGTGGTCCGCGCCGCGCCAGTTTGTCGTGTGCGAATCAGGCACATGCGAATGCAGCGATGGGTAATGGCACCAAGATCTGGCTGAATCAGGCGCAAAAGCCGAACATCGGTATCGTGACGGCCTACAACGACATGCTGTCGGCGCATCAGCCGTATGAAACTTACCCGCAGCAAATTCGTGAAGCCGCGTTGCGTTATGGTGGCACGGCGCAGGTGGCCGGTGCGGTGCCTGCGATGTGCGATGGTGTGACGCAGGGGCGTCCGGGTATGGAATTGTCCTTGTTTTCGCGTGATGTGATCGCGCAAGCGACAGCGGTGGCCTTGTCGCACGATGCGTTTGATGCGACCTTGTGTCTCGGTATCTGCGACAAAATTGTGCCGGGGCTGCTGATCGGTGCGCTGGCCTTTGGTCACTTGCCGACGATTTTTGTGCCAGCCGGGCCTATGGGTTCTGGCTTATCGAATAAAGAAAAAGCCGCTGTGCGCGAACGTTATGCGCAGGGCAAAGCAACGAAAGAAGAATTGCTGGCGGCTGAAAGCGCCGCGTATCACAGTGCTGGCACCTGCACGTTTTATGGCACCGCGAACAGCAATCAGATGCTGCTCGAAGCGATGGGCTTGCATTTGCCGGGGGCGGCTTTTGTTCATCCGTCCGACCCTTTGCGCAGCGCGCTGACCGAAGCGGCGGTGGAGCGTGTACTGCAACTGACTGAACAAAGCGGCAACTACAAACCTATCGGTCAACTGGTCAATGAAAAAACCATCGTCAATGCCATCATCGCTTTGCTGGCGACTGGTGGTTCGACGAATCACACCATACACTGGGTTGCGGTGGCGCGTGCCGCTGGCATCCTGATCGACTGGCAGGATTTTGATGAGTTGTCTTCCGTCATTCCTTTGTTGACACGGGTCTATCCGAATGGCACGGCAGATGTGAACGCATTTGAAGATGCCGGTGGCCCGACGTTTGTGATCCGCGAATTATTATCGGCGGGTCTGATGCATGGCGACGTGATGACAGTCTATGGCGATGAGGGTTTGCATTCGCATACCGTGCGCCCGGTGCTGAACGATGCGGGGCAACTTGCATGGCAGGCGCAGCCTGCATTATCAACCGATACATCGGTGGTCAGAAATGTCACCGAGCCGTTCGCCACAACCGGCGGCCTGCGCCTGCTGCAAGGCAATCTGGGGCGGGCAATTGTGAAAGCATCCGCAGTGCCGGAAGAAGCCTGGATGACCACAGCACCGGCCAAAGTATTTGAATCGCAAGAGGCGCTGGTCAGCGCGTATAAGGCGGGCGAGTTGAATATGGATTTTGTGGCCGTCGTGATTTTTCAGGGGCCGCAGGCCAATGGTATGCCTGAGCTGCATCATTTCACACCGGTGCTGGGCAGCCTGATGTCGGCCGGTTTTAAGGTGGCGCTGGTGACCGATGGCCGCATGTCCGGCGCGTCCGGCAAAGTACCGGCTGCCCTGCATGTGAGCCCGGAAGTGGCGCAGGGCGGGCCACTGGGTAAGGTGCGTGACGGCGATCTGATCGAGCTGAATGTGCATACCGGCGAATTGCGTGCACTGGTGAGCGAAGACGAGTGGGCGCAACGTACTGCACGTGGCTTGAGCAAAGAAAATATGGCGGGCTATGGTCGCGATCTGTTCGCTGCACAACGCCGTGTGGTGACGGCACCAGAACACGGCGCATCGACCTTATTCATCGACTGACATTCATAGAAACGAATATCAAAGCTAAGAGATCGCGGTGTGCATCGGTAATGTGCCCACCATACAGACGACACAAACACAACAGCGCGCATCAGCGCCAATGACAATCAGCAGAGGACAACATGAGTTTTTCCAGACAAAGCATCATTGACCAACTCGCCCAGGTACGCGTTTTACCGATACTGGTTGCTGATGATGTGGAACAGGCGATTCGTTGCGTGACGACGCTGGCAGAAAACGGTTTGCCCGCCGTTGAAATCACTTTGCGCACGCCGAATGCGCTGAACGTGTTGCGTGAAGTGGTGCAAGCCTGCCCGCAAGTCACCGTTGGTGCTGGCACGATACTGACGGCAGCGCAACTCGATGCAGTCAAAGAGGCCGGTGCGGCCTTTGGCATCAGCCCCGGCATTACACCGGCCTTGGCCAAAGCCGCAGCAGAATCCGGTCTGCCGTATTTTCCCGGCACCGGTGGTGCCAGTGATGTGATGCTGGCGCTGGAACACGGTCTTGATGTTGTCAAACTGTTTCCGTCGGATGTTGTCGGCAGCACCAAGATGGCGAAAGCACTCGGCGGCCCGTTTCCCGATGTCCGCTTCTGCCTGACCGGTGGTGTCACGCTGGAAACCACTCCGGTGCTGTTGCAGCAGCCGAATGTTTTATGCGTCGGCGGTTCCTGGATGTGTCCGGCGAATCTGATTCAGAGCGGTGACTGGGCGGCGATTGCGCAGCTTGCGGCAGCCGCGGCGAAAGCTGCCGGGGCTGGAAAGTCTGGCAGCCAGTGATTGCTCCGTCACATTCTGCCACGTCGCTGTGCCGCAGAAGGTGAGATCAGATGTGGCTGCAGTGCTGAATTTGGGCTGCATTTGGTCAAAATATACTGGGGGGAGTATTTTTTAAGCGCCTTTGTTTTCAAGGAGATGAAGGCGAAAATGAGGCATACCCCCTCATTTCTTTGTTTTTTCAGTATCCGGTAAGGTAAAAAAGCACGCTCATGGCCACTTCTGTTTCCCGCACGCCGATCTGGTGTCTGTTGCAGCAACGCGCAACGAATCTGCCCAGCCTGAAAGAATTGTTCCGCGCTGATCCGCAACGCTTCAGCCATTTTTCCGCTTCCGCCTGCGGCATTCTGCTCGACTATTCCAAACAGCGTATCGACACCACGGCGAAGCTGAATCTGCTGGCGCTGGCGCGGCAGCAGGATGTCGAAGCGCGGCGCGATGCGATGCTGCGCGGCGAGGCGATTAATCTGACTGAAAACCGCGCAGTGCTGCACACGGTCTTACGTTTGCCGAAAGGTGAAAGTTTTTATCTGCATGGCGACAATATTGCTGCCGACGTGCATAAAGTGCTGGCGCAGATGCGCAGTTTCAGCGATGCCGTGCGCGAAGGGCGCTGGCTGGGCTATAGCGGCAAGGCGATCCGCACGATTGTGAATATCGGCATAGGTGGTTCTGATCTGGGGCCGCAGATGGCGTGTATCGCACTGGCGCCGTGGTCGCAGAAAAATCTGTCGCTGCATTTTGTCTCGAATGTCGATGGCCGCCATGTCGCTGATGCGCTGGCGAATGCCGATCCGGAAACCACTTTGTTCGTGGTCGCCTCAAAAACTTTCTCAACCATGGAAACCCTGACCAATGCCCGCACCGCACGTGAATGGATGCTGGCACATGGTTGTCCGACAGAGCAGATTCGTCAGCATTTCGTTGCCTTGAGTACGAATGTAAAAGCGGCTGCCGATTTCGGGATTGCCGAAGAAAACGTTTTTCCGTTCTGGAACTGGGCAGGTGGGCGTTATTCGATGTGGAGTGCGATCGGCTTGTCGATTGCCTTGTATGTCGGCATGGACAGGTTTGAGGAAATGCTGGCTGGCGCGCATGAAATGGATCTGCATTTTGCGCAGGCACCGCTGGAACAAAATCTGCCGGTGCTGATGGCGCTGATCGGCGTCTGGAATATTAATTTCCTCGGTTTGCATGCGTTGTCGATTGCGCCTTATCACCAGCGCATGACACGCGTGCCGGCGTATCTGCAACAGTTGGAAATGGAAAGTAACGGCAAATCTGTGACGCGTGAAGGCCAGCGTGTCGATTACACGACCTCGCCGATTTTGTTCGGCGAAGCGGGCACCAACGGGCAGCATGCGTATTTTCAATTGCTGCATCAGGGCGCGACGATTATCCCAACGGATTTCATTGTTGTGGCAGACGACGATGCCGGTTTGCCCGGACATAATCAGGCCTTGCTGGCAAATTGTTTCGCGCAGTCGAAAGCGATGGCACTCGGGAAAAGCAAGGAAGAAGTACGTGCAGAACTCGGTGATTTGCCGGAAAAAATGTTGGCGCCGCGCGTGTTTGAAGGTAATCGCCCGACATCGACGTTGCTGCTGGATAGCCTCACGCCGCGCTCACTGGGCGCGCTGATTGCGCTGTACGAACACAAAGTATTCGTGCAATCGGTGATCTGGGATATCAATGCATTCGACCAATGGGGCGTAGAGCTGGGTAAATCACTCGCGCAGCAATTGATCAGCCTCGATCCGGCGGCAGTCAAGGAAGACTACGACAGTTCGACCAAAGGTTTGTTGCAGGCAGTCAAACGCAGTCAGAAGCTCAAAAAAGCTGCCTGAATTAGGGCCTGTTAACATTTAAATTACGAGATGCGTTCAAGCCAAAACGTGGGCTGGCAAGACACGCAACGCAGTCCAGCGCGCGTTTTGGCTTGAACCCGGAGGGAAAGGCGGGTGCGATGCAGCCGTGTTTTTCGCCCGTGTGAGCTCCGGCAGACATAGCTACGCTGTAAGTCTGTCGTCAAGCTTGCTGGGTATGCTCGGTTTAACTGATCATTTTCTGAGGTGGGTTGAAATTTTCTGAATGTCGCCGGAATCCGGTGGAAACTTTCAGAAAAAATGACTGCATAGACTATCGGACGCTGCGAATGACTTCGCACAAAGCTTGCAAGATTTTTCATCAATCGGCTGACCCGGCTAACGTACAATTTTCCCAGCATGTATTTTCACTTCCATTACTAACTCAACATGACCGATAAAGACGATGATAAAGACCAGAGCCTGCGTGAAGATATTCGCCGGCTGGGGCGCCTGTTAGGCGATACGGTAAGAAATCAGCATGGAGACGAGGCTTTCGACCTGATAGAACGGGTGCGCCAGAACTCCATTCGCTTTCGTCGTGACGCCGATCAGGCCGCACGCGTCGAGCTGGAATCGACCCTGAATACGCTGACCAACGATCAGACCACGCAAGTAATCCGGGCGTTCAGCTATTTTTCACATCTGGTAAATTTGGCCGAGGATCAGCATCATATCCGCCGTTCGCGTGCACATCAGATCGCCGGTTCGGCACCGCGTCAGGGCAGTCTTGCTTTTACGATCGACGCTTTGTACAACACTGGTCACAGCACGCAGCATTTGCTGGATTTTTTTGAGCATGCGCAGGTGGCACCGGTGCTGACCGCGCATCCGACTGAGGTGCAACGCAAGAGCATACTGAATTGCCAGATGGTGATTACCCGTTTGCTGGATGAACGTGATCGCATGCAACTGACGCCGGAAGAATCGAGCGCCAATGAGGAAGCGCTGGCGCGCGCCGTGCTCACGCTCTGGCAGACACGCATGTTGCGCATGTCGAAGTTGTCGGTGCTCGACGAAGTGGAAAACGGTCTGAGTTTTTACGACTACACTTTCCTGCGCGAGTTGCCGCATCTGTATGCGGGGTTGGAAGATTTGCTGGCATCCAAAGATCCGTCATTACAGCAAATGGAATTGCCGAGTTTTATGAAAATGGGCAGCTGGATCGGCGGCGACCGCGACGGCAATCCTTTCGTGACCGCCCCCATTCTGGAAAAAACGCTGGCAATGCAGGCGACGCGTGCATTCAAGTTTTATCTTGAAGAGATACACACGCTGGGTTCGCAGTTGTCGATGGCAACTCTGCTAGTGAAAGTCTCAGACGATTTGCTGGCGCTGGCCCAGCGTTCTCCCGATCATTCGCCGCACCGTGCCGATGAACCGTATCGCCTCGCGATCAGTGGTATTTATGCGCGTCTGGCAGCGACTTATACACAATTGCTCGGTCTGTTGCCGACGATACCTCCGAGTGGTGATGCGACGCCGTATGCGTATGCCGAAGAGCTGGCAGCCGATCTCGATATCATTCACCAATCCTTAATCAGCAATGGTTCTGCGGCGATCACCCGCGGTCGCTTGCGCCATCTGCGTCGTGCGGTACGGGTGTTTGGTTTCTATCTGGCGCCGCTGGATTTGCGCCAGAATTCCGATGTGCATGAACGTGTGGTTGCCGAGCTGTTGCAAGCCGCGAATCCGGAAATCGATTACCTGTCTTTAAATGAAGATCAGCGGATTGATGTGCTGGTCAAAGAGATCAGTTCGGCGCGACCGCTGGCATCGCCGTATCTGACTTATTCCGAAGAAACGCAATCGGAACTCGCCATTTACCGCGCTGCTGCGACGGCGAAACAACGCTATGGCGATGGCGCGGTGCCGAATTGCATCATCTCAAAAACGGATGGCGTTTCCGATATGCTGGAACTGGCTTTGCTGCTGAAAGAGGCGGGTTTGCTGCATCCGGCAGAAGGGCGTCTCGATGTGAATATCATTCCTCTGTTTGAAACCATCGAGGATTTGCAGAACAGTGCGCCGGTGATGGACAGGCTGTTTGCGATTCCTGCTTATGCGCGTTTGCTCGGCAGTCGGCAGCAAGCACAGGAAGTGATGCTGGGCTATTCGGATAGTAATAAAGATGGTGGCTTCCTGACTTCCGGCTGGGAATTGTATAAAGCTGAACTTGATCTGATTCAGGTGTTTGCGCGGCATCAGGTGCGCCTGCGTTTGTTTCATGGCCGTGGCGGTTCTGTCGGTCGTGGCGGTGGCCCCAGCTATCAGGCAATACTGGCGCAGCCTGCCGGTGCAGTGCAGGGGCAGATTCGCCTGACCGAACAAGGCGAAGTCATTACCGCCAAATACGGTAATCCGGAAGTCGGTCGCCGCAATCTGGAGGTGCTGGCCGCCGCGACGATGGAAGCGAGTTTGCTGGCGCATCAAGAAGCGCCGCCGCGTCCGGAGTTTTTATCGGCAATGGAAGAGTTATCTGCGCATGCCTTTAAAGCTTATCGCCATCTGGTCTACGAGACCGAAGGTTTTGAGCAGTATTTCTGGGAATCGACGGTGATTTCTGAAATTGCCGGTCTGAACATCGGCAGTCGTCCGGCGTCACGCAAAAAATCGACAGCGATTGAAGATTTACGCGCGATTCCATGGGTTTTCAGTTGGGCGCAATGCCGCCTGATGCTGCCAGGCTGGTTCGGTTTCGGCGCTGCTGTGCAGGCCTATTTTCAGGCGCATCCTGACCATGGTTTGCAGACCTTGCAAGCGATGTTCCGCGACTGGTCTTTCTTCAGCACCGTGCTGTCGAATATGGAAATGGTGTTGGCAAAAAGTGATATCGGCATTGCCAGCCGCTACGCGGAACTGGTCAAGGATGACAGCTTGCGCGCACGGATTTTCCCGCGCATTCAGGCTGAACATGCATTAACGATAGAGGTATTGAAGTCGATTTCCGGGCAGGATGAATTGCTGGCCGCGAATCCTTTACTGGCGCGTTCGATACGGAATCGTTTCCCCTATCTGTCGCCACTGAATCACGTACAGGTCGAGTTGCTCGAACGTTTCCGGCAGGGCGATACGGATGAACGGGTGCGCCGTGGCATACATTTATCGATTAATGGTATTGCGGCTGGTTTGAGAAACAGCGGCTGATCAGTTGATTGATGCGGAAATAATAGATGCAAAAAAAGCCTCTCGATTTGAGAAGCTTTTTTTATGTGAACCGGCGGCAGAGCATCAGAGTATCAGAACATAAGGCCGCCGCCTTTGCGGAATAAGGCGATGTCAACGTAACTCGACATCCGGTAGCTGCCTTCGTGCGGGGTCAGCAGTATGCCGCCCAGATCCATCGTCGATTTCTGGTTGGCGATGGATTGCAAACCGTCTTTACCTGATTTCGATAACTGAATCGCTTTTGCGAGGGTCTTGGCGACGACGAAACCCTCAAATGTCAGTGAGGATAAATCTTCGTCACGGAATTTTTTCATCATATTGCTGTGCTCGATCTGCACGATGGATTTCTTGCCTTGAGGATTTGGTATGACCTGCGAAAACACGGTCCATTCCAGTGATTTGGCACCGGCGACTTCTGCCAGCGT
>Ga0209023_10007355_pt1 | contig 11322 bp, 14 predicted proteins | sample LakOneMetagenome_FD_187468 | JGI IMG/M metagenome (GOLD analysis project Ga0209023, IMG submission 187468) | Freshwater and sediment microbial communities from Lake Erie, Canada (SPAdes) (version 2) | ecosystem: Environmental > Aquatic > Freshwater > Lentic | place: Lake Erie, Canada...
CGGGCCTGCTCCTCGCCCGAGCGCAGGTGCGCGCCGGCACCGGCCGGGAGCCACCCGTTCACCTCGTCCAGGCTCCGACGAGACCGCACCGCGGCCAGGGCGGTGGCCAGTCGGCGCTTGGACGGCACGGCGTAGTGGACGTTGTTGGTGGCCACCAGGCCGATCCCCCGCCGGACGGCCAGCTCGGCCAGGGCGTCGTTGCGGACGACGTCGAGCGGATCGCCGTGATCCCACAGCTCGACGTGGACGTGCTCTCGCCCGAACGCCTCGGTGAGGCGGTCCAGGGCCCGACCCGCCGCCGCCGGGCCGTCTCGGTGCAGCGCCGTGGCCAGCGGACCCTTGCGACAGCCGGTGAGCACGGCCCACTGCTCCCCCGCCAACCCGGCCAGCTCCTCCAGGCTGATGCGCGGCGCCCCCTTCTGCCCGGCCATCTGGGCCGTGGTGGCCGCCCGGGCCAGGCTGGCGTACCCCGCGGGACCACGAGCCAGCAGCACCAGGTGTTCGCCCGGCGGGTCGGGTTCGCCCACGGGCGGGAGCACCGGGCCGTCGAGCGTGAGCTCCATGCCGAACACCGTTGGCAGCCCCACCTGGCGAGCGGCCTCGGCGAAGCGGACCACCCCGTAGAACCCGTCGTGGTCGGTGACGGCCAGCGCCTCCAGGCCGAGCCGGGTGGCTTCCTCGGCCAGCTCCTCGGGGTGCGATGCGCCGTCGAGGAAGCTGAAGTTCGAGTGGCAGTGGAGCTCGGCGTAGGGAATGGTTCCCCGCCGCTCCGACCGCTTCGTGGGATCGGTCAGGTCTGGCGGCGGCAGGTAGGCGTCACGCTTGCGGGACCACGCCGGCGAGTCGCCCCCGTTGGCCCATGCCGGCACGTCGCCCGGCGCCACCCTGCTCTGGCTGACCTTGTCGTGGCCGGCCAGGCGCCGCTCCAGCTCCGACCACGGCATGGAAGGGTTGTTGAACGCCACCCCTGCAGGTTCGCGCCGAACACCTGTTCGATCAACTCGACGGGGATGTGGTACTTGACAAACCGAACTGGTGTACCCATAATTGAGGCATGGCAACGATCACGCTCCCTTGGCTGATGGACCACATCACCGACGAGGCTTCCGCCTACCGCTTCCTGGAAGGGATGCGCTGGGGCGAGGAGGCGTACTGCCCCCACTGCCACGGCACCAACGTCGTGTACCTCAACCCGGAGAACGGCACCTCCCGCAAGACCCGCACCGGCTCGATCTCCCAGCGCCGAGTGTGGAAGTGCCGCGACTGCGTCAAGCAGTTCTCCGTGCTCACCGGCACCGTGTTCCACGGCACCAAGATCAGCATCCGCACCTGGATCTTCGTGGTGTTCGAGATGTGCGCCAGCAAGAACGGCGTCGCCGCCCGCGAGATCGAGCGCAAGTACGGCGTCACCAACAAGACCGCCTGGTACATGCTCCACCGCATCCGGGCAGCGATGGAGGGCGACGGGCTGGAAGCGATGCTCGGTGGCAACGGCGGGGTCGTGGTGGCCGACGAGACGTTCGTCGGCGGCTCGCTGAAGAACAAGTCCAAGTCCGAGCGTGCCGCCATCCGTGAGCGCGAAGGCGGCCGAGTCGGCCCTCACGAGAACAAGACCACGGTGCTGTCGCTGCTCGACACCACCACCGGCGAAGTTCGGTCCAAGGTGATCGCCGACGTGGCTGGGCCGACGCTCGCCAAGGCCATCGCCGAGCAGGTCAACATGGCCGACTCGGTGCTCTACACAGACACCGCCGGTGGCTACAAGACCGTCGGCAAGGAGTTCATCGACCACCAGGCCGTGAACCACTCCGACGACGAGTACGTCCGCTACGAGAAGACCCGCACCATCACCACCAACCGCATCGAAGGCTTCTTCTCACAGCTCAAGCGCAGCATCGACGGCACCCACCACCGTGTCTCCGCCGAGCACCTTCACCGCTACCTGGCCGAGTTCGACTTCCGGTACACCACCCGCAAGGAGAACGACAGCGAGCGGTTCGCACGCCTCATGGGCCAGGTCGCCGGAGTCCGGCTGTCCTACCGCCCGCTCATCGGGAAGTAGCGCCCGAACCCTGCTCCCGCTTGCGGGCGGCTTCCTCGTAGGGGTCGGGCATGTGCCCAACGTTCGACGTGGAGGAGGGCGAGTTCTGGTCGTTGCTGCGGGGCTGGTGCTGCTGCGTCGTGTTGGAGGAGATCATGGGTGTGGGTCCTTCGGGTTCAAGTCCGTCGGGTAGTAGTACTTCCGATTGATCCAGCGGAAGCCCTCGTGTCGTGAGATCGAAGCTACGTCAACGGGTCCACCAACCGTATCGGTACCCGGCATGAAGCGTCGGTAGCCCACGGTGGTGTCCACCATGAAGTGCGCGAGGTCGATCGCATCCGCCAGGGGCATCGGCGGAAGAGCTGGATTGCCCTGTCTGGCCTTGGCCTTGGCGATCACGTCAGCCTTGTCCACGCCAGGCATGGCGAGGATGTCGGTAAGGAGGTCGTCGTCGATGCCGTTGAACAACCGACCGACGGGCTGGGGTTGGGCAAAGGCCCACCACCCGTAAGCCGTGGTTGACCCGATCAGAACTGGCACTGGAGGCGTCGCGGTGCCCTCAATCGTGATCTGCCACACCTCGGCCTGGTCGGACTCAGACGAGTACCCGGCGACGACGAAGCCGAGCACTGGCGGGGTCGGGCCGCTGGCGTGCAGGGGGGCGTACAGCTCCTCGTACATGTGCTCCACAACTCGGGCCGCGACGCTCTCAAGCTTGTAGGTGTCGGAGTCGACCGACCAGTCGCCCTTCGACTTGTCGCGGCCCATCAACCGTTGCCTGAGGTCCTTCGCCAAGGTGGAGATGCTGGCGTTGCCGATCTGCCCGAGTCCGAACGTCATGCCGGCGATTGGCAGATCCCGGTGCAGGTGGAACACCTTGTGGGCGTTGTTGTACACCTGGTGATCGACCACGTTGCCGGACCCATCCTGCAAGTTCAGCGTTGTAGCCGAGTCGGCTGCGAGCACGATCCCGTCGAACACCTTCACCGCAACCCCGACCGTCACGGGTTCGATGGTAGGTGCCGTACCTTCGACGGTCGGGGATGAAGGCGTACCCTTACCCCTATGCCCCGCGAAGACCCAGAACGGTTCAAGATCGACGTGCCGTTCGATGAGGCGATGAAGCACCTGCTCGGCGTGGACACCGATGACGACGGTGAAGGCGACGACGGGGAGCCTGACAGCGACTAGGTGGTCGTCTGCTCTGCCTGGGCCGCCCTGTGTGCAGCCGTGAGCGCCGCCACCCGGTCTAGAAGTTCGTTGTACGCGTTCATCGATGGCAGATGGTGGTGATCGATCCGGTAGGCGGTGATCGTCGCTTCGGGGTGTTCGGGGAACAATTCACGCAGTAGAGCCGCGTACGCCGGATACCAGATCTTGTTGACTCGAAGCATCGTCTCGCCGGCCCTCTGGGCTTTAGGGCCGGGTCGCAGTCCTTCGGGTGCAGTCCGCCACTCGTTGTCGGCCGAGATGGCCATCCGGACCCACCCCCGCCCCGCCATGGTCCCTTCCTCCAACTCCCTCATCCGCTGCGGGTGTTCGACGCGGTACTTGAAGGCGTTCTCGGCGGCGTGCGCGGCTGCCGTCTCCCGTAGGCGCCGGTTGATGTCCTCGTCGTTCAGCTGCACTTCGACGGTGAGCGGGGCGGCAGGGGCTGAGTCAGGGGTCTTCTGGGCATCGCGCTCGGCTTGAAGGATGCGGTGCGGGGCGCGAGCAAGGTGCCACAGGAACGCCCCAGCGACGTACACCGCTGCTGCGAACACGGTCGGCCACAGGAACGACCCCACACTGAACGGTTGGGCAGTGGACAGCAGTGTCCAATCCCACGGCTCATAGAGGGGCGACCGGTCGTAACGGCCCAGCCACACTGCAAGAGCCACGAGAGCGGCAAAGCAGACGGTCAAGAGCGCGTCTCGATACGAGAGCGCGTCGAAGGCGTCCGCCATGTAGGGGTGCTTGGCCCCGAACCGAGAACTGTCCCGCGCCGCCACGCCGCAACCCTACGACGGTCACGGTTTGTCACGTGACACGGCCCCAACTCGACCACTAGACCCTGGCGATGCGATCAGGGGCGGGACTGCGGTGGACGGTGGTGGTCGGGTGCCTGGCGGTGGCGATCTCAGCCGGGGTGCTGACGGCGTGCGGTGCTGATCCCGATGCCATCACGTCGACCCTCCCCACCACCGCACCGGCCCGACCGCCGGGGCAGGTGGAGGACTTCAAGGCCACCGCCACCGACTTCCCCAACATCCACGACATGACCCAGGTACGGGGCTTCTTCGTGGACAACCGGCTCGGCCACCTCGATGAGGCCGTCGCCATGGCCAAGGCCAACAAGGGCGGCGTCTACCCGGTGGGCACCATCCTCCAGCTCGTGCCGCAGGAGGTCATGGTCAAGCGGCGCAAGGGCTGGAACGCCGCCACCAAGGACTGGGAGTTCTTCTTCCTCGACGTCGATGCCAACGGCTCCGAGATCGTGACCCGCGGGGCCGACGAGGTGGTCAACCGCTTCGGTGGCAACTGCGCCTCGTGCCACGAGCAGGCCCAGGCCAAGTACGACATGGTCTGCGAGAACGACCACGGCTGCGACCCGCTGCCCATCGACCACACCGTGATCGAAGCGATCCAGCAGGCCGACCCGAGGCGCCTGACCCCGAGCTCGTGACGCTTCCCTTGCACCACGACCCCCAAACGGGGGTACTCCTGCAAGCAGAACCTGCCGACGGCCCCTAGCCCCAGGGTCGGTCCGCCATGGTCAGCGGGTGGGCCGTGGCTCGGGCGGTGCCCTCCCGCACGGAGCCGAGCATCGCTCCCAGGCGGGAGAGCTCCTCCTGCAGATCGTGGACCATCCAGTCGCTGACCCGGGAGGTGAGCGCCCGAAGGAGGCGGGGCTGGAAGGCCACGTCGTAGGAGTGGCGCACCCGGGTGAAGCCCGCCACCTCGGTGGTCTCGAATCGACCGGTGAACTGATAGACGCGTCGGGCCAGCACCCTGGGCGCGCCCGTGAACGTGACGCTGCTCCACCGCGCCAGCTCCACGAGGTGCGTGTCGGCCAAGGGCGGGAAGCGCCACAGCGACCCGACCACCTCGGCCACGCCGAAGTCCACCCCGTCCATCTGAGGCAGTGCTCGGACCTCCCGGATCTTCGGATCGATGCGCTGGTACGCCGACAGGTCGAGCACCAGCTCCAGGACCTCGCGGGGCGACGCCAGCACATCGGCATCGGCCGACACGTGGATGCACCGGCACCGGGAAGGTGGTTGGACCGTCATGGAAGACTCGCGTTCTGACTCTGGCGCCCGAGCCTCCGGCTACCCGCCGGTCGGGTGTCTCAACCGCTCCCACCACCATCCGTGACGCGTCTTCGGACACCTACGATCCCGCCATGTCGATGATCATGCAGTGGAGCGGGGTGTCCGGCGAGCAGGTCGCCGCGCTCCTGACCGCGTCGTCCGAGGACCTCTGGGAGTGGCTGGAGAGCGAGGCCGGGCTGGCCCACACCTTCGACCTCGACAAGGCCTGGCACGGCGTGCACGCCACGCTGACCGGAACCGACTGGGCATCGGACACGGTCCTGGGCCAGGCGGTGCTGGGCGGAACCGAGTTCGGCGAGGACGACGGCTACGGGCCACCTCGCCACCTCCCATCGGCGCAGGTGGCCGAGATCGCCGACGCACTCGACCAGCTCGGGACCGAGCGGTTCGCGGCGTCGATCGACCTGGCGCTGCTCCGCCGCCTCGACATCTACCCATCGACCTGGGACGACCCCGCCGAGGTGACCTGGCTGACCGAGAGCTTCGAGATCCTTCGTGCCGGCTACCGACCCTTCGCCGATCAGGGCCTCGACGTCGTGGTGACCCTGACGTGAGCTGAGGGGTCAGCCGCCGAGGCGGTGGCTGACGACCTCCCGGGCGGCGGCGACCGCTCGGACCTCGGTGGGCTCGCGGACCGAGTCGGCCAGCTTGGCCAGGACGACCGACCACTCCCCCAGCACGTCGTCGACCAGCGAGACCGGCGCGGCGGGAACCGAGCCATTCGCACCGTCGAGCCACCACAGATCTCGCTCGAACAGCGCCAGCTGGTGCTCGACCTCGGTCCAACGGGTGACCACCACCGGCAGGCGATCGCTCTTGGCCACGGGGTAGGAGACGCCGGCAACGAGGTCGTGGGGCTCCATGCCGAACAGGCCGGCGAGGATGGTGACGGTTCGTTCACTCGGGGTGTTGAGGTCGGTCTCGAGGTGAGAGACGGCCACCCGAGAGATGCCGAGCCGGTCCGCGAGCTGCTGCTGGGTCCAGCTGCGCTCGGCACGGAGCACCGATATGCGCTGTCCCAGCGAACCGGGGCCGGGCGGGCGCCCGGGCCAGGTGGGTTCCCAGGTGTCCACGTCGCCGGCCTCCCCTCGGGGTCTCAGATGGGCGGATCGTGCCAACCCAGTTGACAGACGTCGGGGGGATTGGCCGGGTACAACCTTACGTATGACCAAGCGCGCGCTCATCACCGGCATCACCGGCCAGGACGGCTCCTACCTCGCCGAGCTGCTGCTCTCCAAGGGCTACGAGGTGATCGGGATGGTCCGTCGATCGTCCACCGTGAACTTCGAGCGCATCGCCCACATCCAGGACAAGGTCACCTTCGTGCCCGGAGACCTCCTCGACGAGGTCTCCATGATCCACATCCTCCAGGAGCACCGCCCGCAGGAGGTGTACAACCTCGCCGCCCAGTCGTTCGTGCAGACCAGCTTCACCCAGCCCGTGCTCACCGGCGAGATCACCGGCCTCGGCGTCACCCGCATCCTCGACGCCATCCGCCTGGTCGACCCGGAGATCCGCTTCTACCAGGCATCCTCCAGCGAGATGTTCGGCAAGGTCCAGGCCGTGCCCCAGGCCGAGGACACCCCGCTCTACCCCCGGTCCCCCTACGGCGTGGCCAAGGTCTACGGCCACTGGATGACCATCAACTACCGGGAGAGCTACGACCTCCACGCCAGCTCCGGCATCCTCTTCAACCACGAGTCGCCCCGCCGCGGCCTCGAGTTCGTCACCCGCAAGATCTCCAACACCGTGGCCAAGATCAAGCTGGGCAAGGCCGACGAGCTGCGCCTGGGCAACCTCGATGCCCAACGCGACTGGGGCTTCGCCGGCGACTACGTCGAGGCCATGTGGCTGATGCTCCAGCAGGACGCCCCCGACGACTACGTGATCTCCACCGGTGAGACCCACACCGTGCGCTCGTTCTGCGAGCTGGCCTTCGGTCGGGTCGACCTCGATTGGGAGAAGTACGTGAAGGTCGACGAGAAGTTCTTCCGTCCGGCCGAGGTCGACCTTCTGGTGGGCACCCACGAGAAGGCCACCGCGTCACTCGGCTGGAAGCCCACCACCCCGTTCCCCGAGCTGGTGAACATGATGGTGGACGCCGACCTGGCCCTGCTCAGCGGCGACCTGCGCGGCCTCTCGCACTGATCCCCCACGACGAGGTCAACCGGTGAAGCTCGGGCTCCCCGGCACGGCGTAGGCCGGCACCGCGTCCGACGGGGTGGCGGGAACCGCATCGGGGACGGTGGTCTCCGGCACGGTGGTGTCCGGCGACGACGGATCGGACACCGGCACCATCTTGCCGCTGGCGCACACCGTGTTGTCGATGTCGGTCTGGCCTGTGGGGATCTGGGCGTCGTCTGGCTCGCCGGCGAATCGGGCCGACATCCAGGTGGTCATGTCTGCGAACGACGGCCCGATGACGCCGGCGTGGGACTGCCCGGGGTACACCCACCGCTGCACGTGCTGGCCGGTGGCGCACAGCTGGCCGGCGAGCAGCTCGCTCGACACGGTGGGGATCTGCTCGTCGTTTCCGCCGTGGATGATCAGCAGCGGTTCCGACGCGGACGACGTGAAGCTCTGCGGGTCCTGGGCCTTGATCAGCGGGCCCCAGGTGGCGTTGCTGTACGGGTTGTAGGTGCCGTCGGCCTGCTTCTTCATGAGGTCCTGCACCGACACACCGGAGGTCTGCTCGCCCAAGAAGCCGGTGCAGCCCTGGTCCACCAGGTCGATCTTCTTGATGCCGTTGGCGTTGAGGATGTCACCCAGCGGCGCATCGGTGTCGCCGTAGGCCGCGTTGATCGCCGCCCCCACCATGAGCAGGTAGTACCGATAGGGGCTGGAGACCAGGTAGTCGTAGACCAGGTTGAGCTGCGAGGGCGGCGCCCCGGCCACCACGCCCTTGAGGTGCAGCTCGGGCGCCCAGGCATCGGCGATGTGGAGGGAGAACATGGCGGCGTGGCCACCTTGCGAGTGGCCCCAGACCACGTAATCGGTGCTGGCGTGGGTGTCGGGCAGGAGCCGAGCGGCTCGCACGATGTCGATCACGCCGCGTGCCTCGCTGTCGCCGACGATGTAGGGGTGGCGGCCGGGCGTGCCCAACCCCTCGTAGTCGGTGGCCACCACGAGCCAGCCCTCGTCGAGCAGGGCGTTGAAGTTCGTAGCGTCGTTGCCGTCGAGCGAGGGCGCGCACTCGTCGGCGATGCCCGTGGTCCCGTGGGCCCAGCTGACCACCGGGTAGCCCTCGGCCGGGGCCGGCGTGGTGGGCGTTGCGATGTAGCCGGTGACGGCGATGTCGACGCCCTTGATGGAGCGGGAGTGGTACATCACGCGCTGCAACGTGCCGTGCAGGCCGCTCACCGCCACGGGCTCGGTGCGGATGACGTCGCCCGGCGCTCCCGCCGGGAGCGGGCTGGGCGGGGTGTAGAAGGCGGGCAGCGCAGGTGCGGCCTTCGCCTGGGGCGCTGGAGCCTCGGCTCGGCCGTCTCGGGCAGGGGCGGCCTGGGTGGGAACGGCGAAGGCCATCACCAGGGCCACCGCCGCCAGCGGGGCCAGGAGTGCTGGAGCAGGGCGGGTGACGGTGCGGCGACGGGCTGAACGGGACATGACGCGGAGCTTACGAGTGGCCGCCGTCACCTGCTGGCCGGAACCGGACCGGCACCGTCGGGAGGCGGGGTACGGTCCACCGGGTGAGGCAGCCGTGAGCAACGCGAAGCAGAACCAGGCCTTCAGCCGGGCCCTCAAGGCGGCCCGCCAGGGCGTGGGCTACACGCTGCAAGACCTGGCCGACGAGATGGGCGAGCTCGACGACGGCGCCTCGTTCGACACCCTCAACAGCTGGGAGTCGGGCAAGGGCGCACCGAAGGAGTGGGATCGGGCCGAGGTAGAGGCGGTCGAGAAGGCCCTCGGTGCCGACGGCGCCCTGGTCGAGGCCCTGGGCTGGCCCCGGTGAACCACCCGGTGAGCTCCGGTCGGGTGACGGTGATCTGCGGCGGGGTCGGTGCCGCTCGGATGCTGGCCGGGATCTTGGCCGTGCCCGACGTCGTGGATGCACACGCGGTGACCGGCATCGTCAACGTCGGCGACGACCTGGAGCTGCACGGCCTGCGCATCAGCCCCGACCTGGACACCATCACCTACACCCTCGCCGGCGAGATCAACCCCGACACCGGCTGGGGGCTGCGGGGCGAGAGCTGGCAGGCCATGGACTCGGTGAAGCGCTACGGCGGCATCTCGTGGTTCGGGCTGGGCGACCGGGACCTCGGCACCCACCTGTTCCGCACCCAGCGCTCCTCCGAGGGGGCTGGCCTGGCCGAGATCACCGCCGAGATCACCCGCGCCTGGGGCCTCGAGCTCCGCCTGCTCCCGGTCACCGAGGACCGCCTCCGCACCACGCTCACCATCCCGGGCGACGATCCCTCCGGAGCATCGGCCGGCCATCCGGCCGAGCCCACCACCGAGGTGTCGTTCCAGGAGTACTTCGTCCACCGCCAGCACGGCGTGGCGGTCCAGGGCGTGCGCTTCGACGGGGCCGAGACGGCCCGACCCGGCCCCGGGGTGCTGGAGGCGCTGGCCGACGCCGAGCGGGTGGTGATCGCCCCGTCCAACCCCCTGATCTCGATCGAACCCGTGCTGGCCGTCCCCGGCGTGCGCGACGCCCTCATCAGCCGTCGGGCCGACACCGTGGCGGTATCGCCCATCGTCGACGGGGCCGCGCTCAAGGGCCCCGCCGACCGCCTCCTCACCGAACTGGGCCACGAGGCCACCGTGGTCGGCGTGGCCCGCCTCTACGCCCCGCTGGCCGCCACCCTCGTGATCGACGAGGCCGACGCCCACCTGGCCGACGCGGTGGCGGCCGAGGGCATCCGCCCGGTGGTCACCGCCACCGTCATGCGCACCCCGGAGCTGGCCGCCGCCCTGGCCCGGACCGTCCTGTCGTGAAGGTGCGGCCATGACCGAGCTGCGCATCTTCGGCGTGACCGGGATCGGCGAGATCCGACCCGGCGACGACCTGGCTGGGATCATCGCCGGCGCCATCGCTGAGCACCACGGCGGGATCAGCGACGGCGACGTGCTGGTGGTCACCCAGAAGGTCGTGTCCAAGGCCGAGGGCCAGCTGGTGGCGGTGGACCCCGATGACCCGCTCAGCCATAAGGCTCTGGTTGAGGCTGAGACCGTGCGGGTGCTCCGCCGGCGTGGCGACCTGGTGATCTCCGAGACCAAGCACGGGTTCGTGTGCGCCAACGCCGGCATCGACCTGTCCAACGTGGAGCGGGGCTACGCCGCCCTGCTTCCCGAGGACAGCGACCGATCCGCCCGGCGGATCCGCGACGGCGTCCGAGCCCGGACCGGCCACGAGGTCGCGGTCATCATCAGCGACACCTTCGGCCGGACGTGGCGAAAGGGCCTGACCGACGTGGCCATCGGCTGTGCCGGAATCGGTGCCATCGTCGACTACCGCGGCACCACCGACACCGAGGGCCGGGAGTTGCAGGTGACCGAGGTCGCCATCGTCGACGAGCTGGCTGGAGCAGCCGACCTGGTCCTGGGCAAGGCCACCGGCCTGCCCGTCGCGGTCGTCCGGGGGGTGGATCCCGCCTGGTTCCGACGGGGCGAGGTCCACGCCGAGATCGTGCGGGACCCGGCCGAAGACCTGTTTCGGTAGCCAGACCGCACACGAACACCCAGGTCAGTGGGTGTTCAGGCGCTGATCAAGCAGAGTGGCGGCGCTCGACGCCGAGCTCGATGGCACGGCGCAGCAGCCGAGCCCGGGCCTCCGAGCGACGAGCCACGTGGCGCAATCCGGCCTCGGCATCCCAGAGCGCGTCTTCGGGCGAGCCCCCGAGCTCCGCCCGGCACAAGGCCTGGCGCAGGTCGGTGAGCTCGGCGATCAAGACGTCGATCTCGTCGATGGAGTCACGGAGTGGCACGCCCTGAGCGTACGGCGCTCCGCTAGCAACAGCAAGC
>Ga0209023_10007356_pt1 | contig 11322 bp, 9 predicted proteins | sample LakOneMetagenome_FD_187468 | JGI IMG/M metagenome (GOLD analysis project Ga0209023, IMG submission 187468) | Freshwater and sediment microbial communities from Lake Erie, Canada (SPAdes) (version 2) | ecosystem: Environmental > Aquatic > Freshwater > Lentic | place: Lake Erie, Canada | collected...
CATCGCGTTCGAGTGGAACAGCGGCATCGAGAGATAGCAGACGTCGTCACCGTTCAGGCCGAATCGGGCGGCCAGGTTCACACCGGGGCCGGCGATCTTGCGATGGGTGCAGCGAACCGCCTTCGGCGCCCCCGACGTGCCGGAGGTGAAGATCAGCATCAACAGGTCGCCCTCGTCGGGCGTCGCGTACTCGGCGACGGGTTCGAGGGCGGCGATCATCGCCTCGGTGCCGGGGTCGTCGACCACGATCGTCCGGCCGTCGGGGAGTACGGCCCCGGCATCGTGGAGGAGCGGGAGATGGCGACGCTCGGTGACGATCAGCTGGCAGTCGGTGTGGGCGATGTCGCGGGTGAGCTCGGCCCCCCGTCGGGTCGGGTTGACGCCGACGATCACCGCGCCGCAGAGCGCGGCTGCGCCGAGCACGAAGGAGAACTCGGGCACGTTGTCGAGCAGCACGCCGACGTGGAAGGGCCGGTCGGGGTCCCGGTGATCGAGCATCCAGGTGGCCCAGCGGGCGCTGGCCTCGACGTGCTCGCGCCAGGTCCAGCTGCGATCCTCGAAGCGGAGACCCACCCGGTCGTCGTCGGCTCGGTCGAGCAGGAGACGAGTGATCGTCAACGGCGGCTCGGCGGTGTCGTTCCTGGCGTCGGGCACGCCAGGAACGTATCCGAGTCGGCTATCGGGCGGCGGCGTCGGACGTGCGGTGCTCGGCGACCAGCCGCCGCACCTCGTCGCCGGCCAGTTCGTCGCGGTCCATGAGGGCGTCGGCCACGGCGTAGAGGGCGTTGCGGTTGGCGGAGATCAGCTCGCGAGCGTCACGTTCGGCGGCGAGGAGCAGGGCCTCCACCGCCGCCCGACTCGCTTCGTCGCCGAGCACCTTGGCCACCAGGTTCCCCGCGCCCGGCATCGAGGCCGCCTCGAGGCTGATCCGACTGCCGCCGGCGCCGAGCGCACCGACGAGTTGCGAGGCGATGGTCGTGGCTGCGGCGAGGTCACCCGAGATGCCGCTCGACGCCTCGCCGAACTCGAGCTCCTCGGCGACCATGCCACCGAACGCGACCTGGATCAGCGCCCGGGCCTCGGCGGGCGTGGTGAGATGCTTCTCGATGTCGCCGCCGTCGCCGTGGGCGACGAGGCCGAGCGACGCCGACCGACGCAGGATCGACGCCACCTCGACCCGACGGCCGACGAGCTCGGCGAGCACGGCGTGGCCCGCCTCGTGCACGGCGATCCGCCGCTGCTCGAGCGGCTCGTAGCCCACCTTCTGGGCCAGACCGAGCTCGGTGATGAGCTTGGCGTCGAGCACGTCCATCTTCGACATCGCCCGCCGCCCGGCACGCACCGCGCAGATCAGGGCCTCGTCGAGCAGGCGCTCGATCTGCACCGGCGTGTAACCGCTCGAGAGCTCACCGATCATCGACGCGGTCACGTCGTCGTCGTGCGACTTGCGGTCGAGGTAGTACCCGGCGATCGCGTCGCGGTCGGCGCGAGGCGGGAGGTCGAAGTGGACCACCCGATCGAACCGGCCGGGGCGGAGCAACGCCGGATCGAGGTCGGCGGCCCGGTTGGTGGCGGCGATGATCAAGACGTTGGCCGTCCCCTGCTGCGGGCGGCGGAACTGGCGGCCGGCGGGCAGCCAACGGTTGGCGAAGTCGACGAACGCACTGACGATGCGGATGGGCCCGGCCGGCAGGTCGAAGCTCTGCATCTGCACGAGCAGTTCGTTGACGACGCCGGTGATGCCTTCCCGCATCGAGCCGGTGTTCATCCCGCTGCGCGACATGCCGATCGCGTCGAACTCCTCGATGAAGCCGATCGCCCCGCCCTCGCTGTGGGCCAACTTGCGCAGGTCCTTGAAGAACGAGCGGATCTTGCGGTTGGTCTGGCCGTAGTACATCGACTGGAACTCGCTCGCCGAGACGAACAGGAACGGCACCCCCGCCTCGCCGGCCATCGCCTTGGCCAGGTAGGTCTTGCCGGTTCCCGGTACGCCCTCGAACAAGACCCCGCGCCGCGAGGTGCCACCCATCTCCTCGGCGAACGTGCGGTGGGCGAGGAACAGATTGAGGGTGTCGATCGCCTCCCGCCGGGTCTGGTCGGCGCCGACGATGTCGGCCATCCGGATCCCGGTGTCCTCCGGGCGCAGCACGGTGTGGGGGGAACGGCCGGCGCCGAGGAACGGCAACAGGATCAGCCCGGCCAGCATCACCATCAGTCCGACCGACAGGATCACCTCCGGGTTCTGGTCGACGAACTCGGGCATCGCGAACACGAACGGATCGCCGGTGAGCAGCCGGAACCAGACGTAGACGAGGACGCAGATCAACACCACGGCAAGCCGGAGCAGGCGACGCTGACGAGACCGTTCTCGACTCCTCGACGCGTCGATGTCGCCACCGCGCAAGATGGTGCCGTCACCCAACCGATCGATGTCCATCGCTGTGTCCGCCGTTCCCGAATCCGCCGATTCGCCCGTGGTGCCGACCTCGGGCGCACTGCCCGAGCGGTTGCGACCAACCTATCGACAACACGCTGAGTGTTCAACGTTCACGTTGCGTGAGTGTCGGGGTGCGGACCGGCACCCCCCTGACCGTGCGCCAACATGGGGACATGTCCATCTTCGATGCCCCGATCCACACGCTCACCGGCGATGCCACCTCGCTCGCCGACTACCAGGGCTCGACCCTGCTGCTGGTCAACGTCGCCTCCAAGTGCGGGCTCACGCCGCAGTACACCGGGCTCGAAGCCCTGCACGAGCAGTACGCCGGCCAGGGTTTCGCCGTGCTCGGCTTCCCGTGCAACCAGTTCGGCGCCCAGGAGCCCGGTTCGCCCGAGGAGATCGCCACCTTCTGCTCCACGACCTACGGCGTGACGTTCCCGATGTTCGAGAAGATCGACGTCAACGGCGAGTCCCGCCACCCGATCTACGCGGAACTGACCGAGGTCGCCGACGCCGAGGGCCACCGCGGCGACATCCGCTGGAACTTCGAGAAGTTCCTCGTGACCAAGGACGGTTCGGTCACCCGGTTCAGCCCGATGGTGGCCCCCGACGACGCCACGCTCGTCGCCGCCATCGAGGCCGACCTCGCCTGACCGCGAGCCGCCAGTCAGCCCAGATGGCGGGCGAAGAACTCGAGGATCAGCTCGGCCCGCTGCACCCGGTGGCGGGGCGAGCCTGATCGCGACAGCTCGTGGCCCTCGGCCGGGAACCGGACGAACTCGACCTCGCGGCCGAGCAGGCGGAGCGCGACGAACAGCTCGTCGGCCTGGGTGATCGGACAGCGCAGGTCGTCCTCGGAATGCACGATCAGCAGGGGGACGTGGATCTGGTTCACGTAGGTGATCGGCGACATCCGCAGGTACTCGTCGGGTGCCTGCAGATGCGTCGCCCCGTGCTCGACCCGGAACATCGTGGCGATGTCGGAGTTCCACTCCTCCGACAGCAGGTTGTTGACCGCCCGCTCGGAGCAGATCGCCCGGAAGCGGGCGCCGTGATGCGCGGCGAGCCAGGTGGCCATGAAGCCGCCGTAACTGCCGCCCAACATGCCCACGCGCTCCGGGTCGGCGCCCGGGAAGCGGCGGAGCGCTTCGTCGAGCGCGGCGAGGATGTCGTCGACGTCGACCGAGCCCCAGCCGGTGCCGGGGCGGGCCTGGTGGGTCGGGCCCATGATCGCCTGGCCCCACGGCTCGTCGCGCCCCGAGGAGCCCCGCGGGTTCGACATCACGACGACGTACCCGGCGGCCGCCTGGATCTGGGCCTCGTCGAAGTAGGTGTTGCCGTACTGGGTGAATGGTCCCCCGTGGACGTTGAGCAGCACGGGGAACGAACCCGTGTCGTCGTAGTCGGCCGGGGTGAACACCCACGTGTCGACCTCGGCGCCACCGGTGGACGGCGCCGCGAACCGGGTGGCCGACCGGGGTGCGGTCGTGGCGACCAGGCGGTCGGTCACCGACGAGACGACGCGAACGCCGACCGGGTCGGGCGACGGTCGCGTCGCGAGGCCGACACCGCTCAAGCAGCCGATCTCCGAGGGGCGGTCGACGCGAGCTCCGGCGACGGCCAGCGTCCCCGCCGCGTACGAGAAGGCCGACACGACTCCGCCCGCGGGGGTGACCGCCACCGGCGCCGTCGCTCCGGACGGGTCCACGAGGAAGACCAACGCGTCGCCCCGGTCCTCGGCTGCGGCGAGCAGGCCGGCCTCGGTCCACACCGGCGCCCGACACCCGGCGGTGGGGACGAACGTGCGGTCGAGCCCCTCGCTGACCCATCGGCGAGCGTCGGTGTCCAGATCGAGCACCCCGACGCGAACGTTCTGGGGATAGGTCTCGGGGTCGTCGCACCCGAGGAACGCAACCTGGCGGCCGTCGGGGCTCACCGCCGGGAACTGGTACGCACCGGTGCGCAGGGTGAGCGGCCGTGCCGCTCCCTGGAGCGGCACGTGGTGGAGATCGACGGCGAGATCGAGGTCCCAGCTCTCGTGGGCGCCGCCCGAGGCGATCACCCCGGACGAATCCGGGAGCCACGCCGGATGGTCGTAGGCGAACTCGCCCGGCGTCAGGTCGCGGGGCGAGGCCGTGCCATCGGCCGGGACCACGAACAGGTGCGACGGCCGGTCGTGCACCCAGCCGGCGCCGTCGAGACGACTCATGAACCGGGTGATCCGGCGCGGCGCCTGCTTGGCCGGGTCGGTCTCCTCGTAGCGCTCGCTGCGGCACCGGGACGCGAAGACCAGCCATCGGCCGTCGGGTGACCAGGCCGGGTCGACGACGGCTTCGTCGCGCTCGGCGATCGTCGACGTCTCCCCCGGTCCGTCCATCGGCATGACGTGCAGCGTCGTGTGACCCGCCGCGCCGCGGGCGGAGGTGAACGCGAGAGCGCTCCCGTCGGGCGACCAGACCGGGTTGGCGTCCTTGCGCCCCGAGGTGAGCGGCCGGGCCCGAGCCGAGCCGTCGGTCGGAGCGATCCACAGCTGCGTCCGGTATCCGTTGTCCTCGAGGTCGACCCGCTTGACCACGAACACGACCTGCGTGCCGTCGGGGGAGACCGCGGGAGCGGCGGCGGAGATCAACGAGCCGATGAGCTCGGCGGGAGTCGGGGACATCGCCGAACGGTAGCTCTCGCCATCAGGGGTCCCGATTCGCGTACCGTCTGGGCCATGCACGACCTCGTGATCCGCAACGGTCGGCTGATCGACGGTAGTGGCGCGCCGGGCCGGCACGCCGATCTGGCCATCGACGGCGATCGCATCAGTGACGTCGGCGGCGACGTCGGCCGGGGCCACCGCGAGCTCGATGCCGCCGGTCGGCTCGTCACCCCGGGGTTCGTCGACATCCACACCCACTACGACGCCCAGGTGAGCTGGGACCCGTGGATGACCCCGTCGTCGTGGCACGGAGTGACCACGGTGGTGATGGGCAACTGCGGCGTCGGCTTCGCTCCGGTCGCCCCCGACCGGCACGACTGGCTCATCGAGCTGATGGAAGGGGTCGAGGACATCCCCGGTTCGGCGATGTCCGAGGGCATCACGTGGGCGTGGACGAGTTTTCCCGAGTACCTGGATGCGATCGGCTCGGTGCCCCGCGTCCTCGACATCGGCGCGCAGATCGCCCATGGGCCCCTGCGCACGTTCGTCATGGGCGCTCGCGGTGCGGCGAACGAACCGGCCACCGCCGACGAGTCGGCCCGCATGGGCACGCTCGTCGCCGAGGCGCTGCGGGCGGGTGCACTCGGCTTCTCGACGTCGCGGACGCCGATCCACCGGTCGAAGTCCGGTGAGCTGGTGCCGGGCACGACGGCGTCGGCCGACGAACTGTTCGCCATCGGCGACGCCCTCGCGGCGGCCGGTCACGGGGTGTTCCAGTTCGCGCCGGAACATGCTGTCGTGCCGGTGCAGGAATGGCCGTGGATGCGGGAGCTCGCCCGGCGCAGCGGACGCACGGTGAGCGTCAACCTGAACCAGCCGAACGACGCGCCCGAGGTGTGGCGCAGGGTCCTCGAGCTGCTCGCCGAGGCCGAGACCGACGGTCTCCCGATCGTCGCCCAGATCGCGGGCCGCTCGATCGGGATCCTCCAATGCCTCGAGGGCTCGTTGCACCCGCTCATGTTCCACCCGGCGTATGCCGAGATCGCGTCGCTCCCACTCGTCGAGCGGGTGGCGGCTCTCGGCGAGCCGGCCCGCCGCGACCGACTGGTGCTCGACGTGCCCGACGACGGAGGGTTCTTCGCCAAGGTCGTGCTCGACAAGCTCGGCGGCATGTTCCCGGTCGACGCAGGCGACATCGACTACGAGCCGGCCCCCGATGCCTCGGTCGCGGCGATCTCGGCCCGCACCGGCCGCCCGGGCATGGCCGTGGTGCTCGACCAGCTCCTCGCCGACGACGGCCACGGGATGCTCTACACCCCGTTCTTCAACTACGCCTACGGCGACCTGAGCATGACCTACGAGGCGACGCGCGACCGCCACACCCGCATGGGCTTGAGCGACGCTGGCGCCCACTGCGGCGCCATCTGCGACGGTGGCACGCCGACGTTCATGCTCACCCATTGGTGCCGCGACCGGCAGCGCGGTCCGCGCCTGCCGCTCGAGCTGGTGGTGCACCGCCAGACCCGGCAGACGGCGGAGCTCTACGGGTTGCTCGACCGGGGGCTGCTCGCGCCGGGCTTGCGTGCCGACGTGAACCTCATCGACCTCGACCGCCTCACGTTCGAGCGTCCCCGGATGGCGTACGACTTCCCGGCCGGCGCGCGCCGACTGGTCCAGCGGGCCCACGGGTACGACGCGGTGTTCGTGGGCGGGGTGCAGACCATCGAGCGCGACGAGTTCACCGGTGAGCTGCCCGGCCGGCTCATCCGCGGTCCACAGGCCCGGTGAGCGCGGACGGGCCGGCGGCGACCCGCGTGCGGCGGATCATCGATGACGCCCAGGACCCCGCGCTCGACCGGTTCCGCTGGCGTGACCCTCAGCTCGATCCCCGCCAGGCCCGCAGCGACGCGCCGCTCGGCCTCTTCGTCGCCGAGGGCGACCTGGTGGTCGAACGGGCGCTCGAAGCCGGATTCACGTTGCATTCGGTGCTCGTCGACGAGCTGCGCGCGCCACCGGTCCTCGACCGGGTGCCGATCGACGTACCGGTGTTCCTCGCCCGACCGGCCGTCACCAAGGCCCTCACCGGTTTCGGGGTGGTGCTCGACATCGTGGCCCTGTTCCACCGTCGAGCCGCCACGCCGCTCACCGACCTCGTGGCCGGCGCCCGGCGACTCCTGCTGGTCGATTCGGTCGACAACCCGGCGAACGTCGGCGCGATCGTGCGGAGTGCCGCCGCACTCGGGGTCGACGCGCTCGCCCTCGATCCGACGAGCGCCGATCCGTTCGCCCGTCGGTCGACCCGCGCCTCGATGGGCGCCGTGTTCTCGATGCCCTGCGCTCGCACGGAGTCCTTGCCCGGGGGCCTCGCCCCGTTCCGCGACGCCGGCTTCCGGCTCCTCGCCCTGACCCCGGACCTCGGGGCCACGCCGATCGACTCGATCACGCTCGCCCCCGACGAGCGGGCCGCGCTCCTGCTCGGGTCGGAACGGTCCGGCCTCGATCCGTCGGTCCTGGCCTGCACCGAGCCGGTTCGCATCCCGATGGCCCGTGGGATCGACTCGCTCAACGTCGCCGCCGCGGCCGCGGTGGCCTGCTACGTGCTGGCCCGCTGAAGCGGGCTGGGCTCGGGCGGGCGTGCCGCCACGTGCTCAGCCCGGACGGGGCCGGGAGATCGGGAGCCCGGTGTCGTTGCGGAGATGTTCGGCGGCGGGCTCGAAGTAGTCGAGGAGCATGCGTCGGATCACCGGATGCGGGTCGAGCGACTCGACCGCGGCACGCATGTGGATCAGCCAGTGATCGCGCTGCTCCGGCCCGATGTGGAACGGCAGGTGCCGCATGCGCAGCATCGGATGGCCCCGCTCTTCCAGGTACGTGGTCGGGCCGCCGAAGAACTGGACGAGGAACAACGTGAGGCGTCGACGGGCGCCGTCGAGATCGTCGAAGTCGTAGAGCGGGGCGAGGACCGCGTCGGTGACCACGCCTTCGTAGAAGTGCTCGACGAGCTGCTCGAAGAACGGCGTCCCGCCGGCCGCCTCGTACAGGGAGATCTCCTCGGCGTCTCCGGCCGCAGCCGGTTCGCTCGGAGTTCCGGCTCCGCCGACGTTCGCATCACTCACGTCAGCGACGCTAGCCAGCCCTCTCGGCTGGGCAAACTCGGCGAAACCGGCAGGCACGACGTCATCGGCGTGCCTGCCGGCTCCGCTTCCGGGGGGATCCTTGGGGGCGAAGGGACCCGGCCTCGGTGGCCGTCCGGCCGAATGCTCAGGCCGCGAGGCCGATGAGCTCGGGCAGGAAGCGGCGCAGGCCGACGAGCTCGTCGGTACGCACGACGGTGGGGGTCGAGCCGTCGCAGCGATCGAGGATGAGGTTGTCGTCGGCAGCGAGCAGGACGAGGGCGCTCACTTGCTCGCCGTCCTCGACGAACTCGATCACGTCTCCGGTGGAGATCGGTGTGGTGGTGTTCACGGTGGTAGGTCCCTTTCCGTCGGATGATCCGTCACGGGCCGTTCGATGGAGTACGACGCACAAGACGTGTCGGATGTTCCCCGAATACGCGCAATTCATGCCTCCGACGGGTGATCTCCGTCACCGAACGTTCGGTTGGATCACCGTTGTGTACGGTCGACGGCCGATGAGCAGCCCGCGTCCGCCCCGAACGGTCCTCCTGGTTCGCCACGGGGAGACGGAGTGGTCGGCCCAGCGCCGGCACACCGGACGCACCGATCTGCCGCTCACCGAAGCGGGCGAGGTCGAGGCGCTGAACGCCGGCGGAATGCTCCTGCAGCTCCTCGGTATCGACGAGCCGACGAAGGTGTACGTCAGCCCGCGTCAGCGGGCGCAGCGCACCGCCCAGCTCGCGCTCGACCCCGAGGCGGGCCGGCCGCACGTGACCGATCTCATCGCCGAGTTCGACTACGGCGATTTCGAGGGCCGCACGAGCGCGGCGATCGCCGAGGCGCACCCCGGCTGGGACCTGTGGAAGGACGGGTGCCCGAACGGCGAGTCGCCCGCCGAGGTGATCCGGCGCGCCGACGCGTTCGTGCAGCTCGCGACCGAAGAGGCGCCGGCGGGCATCGTCGTGGCGTTCACCCACGGTCACATGAGCCGGATCCTCACCGCCCGGTTCCTCGGCCTCGGGGTCGAGCTCGCCACGGTCCTCCACAACGAGACCGCCTCGATCGCCGAGATCCGGTCGCGCGACGGCAAGTTGGCCCTCACCGGATGGAACGTGCGGGCGCACGGATCCGCGGTGCGTCACACCTGAGGTTCAGCCGATGGGGAAGCGCCGCCGCAGCGCCGCGGCGTGGGCGGGGAACCCTTCGACCTCGGCGAGGGCGACGACGCTCGGGGCGAGACGCCGCAGCGCGGCCTCGTCGGCCCGGGCGACGGCCGTGCGCTTCAGGAACGTCTCGACCGTGATGCCCGACGACACCCGGGCGAACCCGTTCGTGGGCAACGAGGCCGGACAACCGATCAGGAAGTTCGCCGCCGAGAACGGGGTGTGCTGACCGACGAGGATCTCGCCGGCGTGCACGAGCCGGCCGATGAGGGCATCCTCCTCGTCGGCCGCCACGGCGACCTGCAGGTGCTCCGACGCGAACGCGTTGGCGACCTCGGCCGCCTCGACCAGGTCCGCGACGAGCACGCAGCCGCCGTTCACACCGAGCGACGCGGCGGCCGCTTCGGCCCGTGCCGCCGGCAACTCCGCCGCCTGGCGCTCGAGTTCGGCGTCGATGTCGGCGACGAGCTCGGGTGCGGTCGTGATCAACAGCGTGCACGAGTCGGTGCCGTGCTCGGCCTCGATGAGCAGATCGGCGGCGAGGCGCACCACGTCGACCGACGCGTCGGCGATCACGACGCTCTCGGTGGGTCCCAGCGCCATCATCGTGGCGGTGCCCCACCGCTGCATCTCCACCTGGGCGCACGTGACCGGCCAGCTGCCCGGCCCGACGATCTTGACGACCTTCGGGATGCGCCGGGTGCCGAAGCCGAGGGCCGCGATCCCCGCCGGCCCGTTCGCCCGGAAGACCCGGTGCAGTCCGAGTTCGTCGGCAACCGTCAGCACCACGGGGTCGACCGCTCCCCCGGCACCCGGCTTGGGCGGCACGACGACGGCGATGTCGGGAACACCTGCGACCACGGCCGGGGTACCGATCTGGGCGAGCACGCTCGGGTAGCTCGCCTTGCCGCTCGGGCAGAACAGGCCGGCCGAGGCGATCGGGGTGACCCGCTCCCCCACCCTCAGGCCGGGATCGGACTCGAAGCTCCAGTCGCCGCGCCGGGCGTGCAGTTCGGTGTTGAAGCGACGGATGTGGTCGATCATGTCGCGGATCGCCACGATCAGCGCCGGGTCGAGCGAGGCCCGGGCCTCCGCGAACTCGGCCTCGCTCACAGCCAGACCGTCGGGCTCCACGCGCACGCCGTCGAACGTCGCCAACGCCCGGCAGACGGCATCGTCGCCGTGGAGTCGGACGTCCTCGATCAGTTCCCCGATCGATGCCCGCAGCTCGGCCGTGATCCCGTTCTCGAGGCTCCGCTCGCACAACTCGGCCCGGTCGACCGCGTCCATCTGGCTCCATCGCATCACGCGCAACATGCCGGGCACGGTACCGGCCGGGCTCAGCAGACGGTGAGGGCCTCGGCGCCGGTCTCGGTGACGATGACGGTGTGCTCGAACTGGGCCGAGGGCAGGCCGTCGGCCGTCGCCACGGTCCAGCCGTCGTCCCACATGTCGTGGGTGGCCACGCCGGCGTTCAGCATCGGCTCGATCGTGAAGACCATGCCGGGGCACATGACCGTGGTGCCCGACCGGTCGTCGACGTGGAAGATGTGGGGCGGCCCGTGGAACACCCTGCCGATGCCGTGACCGCCGTAGTCGGCCACCACCCCCAGCCCTCGGGCGTGGGCGAACCGTTGGATGGCCTGGCCGATCACGCGCACCGGCTGGCCCGGACGTACGGCGGCGATGCCCACGGCGCGGGCCTCCTCGGCGGCGGCGACGAGCGCCGCGGTGGGTGCGTCGAGCGCACCCGCCGCGAACGTGGCCGAGCAGTCGCCGTGGAAGCCGTCGACGTAGGCGGTGACGTCGACGTTCACGATGTCGCCCGGCTCCAGGGGGCGATCGTCGGGGATGCCGTGGCACACGACCTCGTTGACCGACGTGCAGATCGACTTGCGGTACGTGCCGTAGCCGAGCGTGCTGGGATACGAGCCCCGCTCGAGATACGCCCGATGGGCG
>Ga0209023_10007357_pt1 | contig 11321 bp, 6 predicted proteins | sample LakOneMetagenome_FD_187468 | JGI IMG/M metagenome (GOLD analysis project Ga0209023, IMG submission 187468) | Freshwater and sediment microbial communities from Lake Erie, Canada (SPAdes) (version 2) | ecosystem: Environmental > Aquatic > Freshwater > Lentic | place: Lake Erie, Canada | collected...
CCGGTTCGGGTCCGTACAGCTACTCGATCACGTATTGCCAGGTTCCGCGCGGCGCGACGGCCTGCACCAACACGAAGACGATCGCCAACCCCGGCAACCTCAACAACTTCGGCACCGTGCAGGTGCTCCTGAAGCAGAAGCCCGCGGGCCTCCAGGTTGTGCTGCTGTACAGCATCTGCTGCGGTGGCGGTTCGGGCACGATCATGCGGAAGTCCACCGATGGCGGCGCGACGTTCCCACCACCATCGTTCAAGGTGATGAACGAGCCCGCCGGGTACTCCATCTTCCGCTCGTCGCAGAACGCTCTCGGCAGCGGCGCGGTCGTCACGAACTCGTCCGGCACCCGCATCGGCTTCGTGGGTTACGCAGGCGAGTCGTCAGCAGATACGCCGCCCGATCTCAGCAACGGGACGAGCGACCCTGAGCGCGAGGTGCTCGGCGAAGGGGACGTCGACTGGATCAACTCGACGACCCCGTTCGCCACGCAGATGGGCTACCTCACCAACCACCTCTTCACCAGATTCTTCAACAGCGCGACCACCAACTACAACGTCGGCGCCAACTGGCTGCACGAGACGAAGATCGACACCCACCTGACAGAGTCCGCGATCGCGAACGGGCCCGCCGGCCCGTACGTCGCGGCGCTGACCACCGTTGGGCACCCGTTCGACTACCACGAGATCGCGCTCTACAAACTGGATCCGACCGGGGCCGTCGCCGGGGCGCCGATTCCGCTCGTCCAGGAACTGGACCCGCCACACGGACCGACAAACCTCGACCTCGCCGAGGACGAGGGCGGCCGCCTGCATGTGGCATGGACCGACACCGGCTTTGATGGCAAGACCTATTACGAGTGGTCGAAGGACGGGGTCACGTGGTCGCCTCCGGCGCTGATCCAGCTCGATCCGACCAAGGGCGGGTACGACAACCGCATCGCGGTCGCCGCCGACGGCGGCGGCTGGATCCTCTCCGACTCCAATGGCGGCGGCGCGATCGTGCTCGCCCCGCTGGACGCCAAGGGCGACGCCTCCCCGCCGGCGCGGCCCGTGAAGCCCGGTCCGAACCCGAACCCGAACCCGAACCCCACTCCGAACCCGGCGCCGGCATGCCCGACCCAGATCAAAGTCAACGCCGACGCTCCCGCGGTCGTCCGCAGCGGCGGCTGCTTCACCGGCAAGGCTCCGACCTACAAGAGCACCGGCTCCGTTCGCGTCGGCGGCGTGGATCTTGTGCCGCAGGGCAAGAGCACCCTGACCGTGGACACGTCGGCGCACACGATCAGCTCGGGTGGCGCGAAGTACGAGGTCCGCGCCGGCGCGACGATCCTGTCCAAGGCATCGATCAGCTGGGACCTGAACAAGCCGATCACGATCAGCGGTATCGGGGCGTTTGGCGTAAAACTCTTCGGCCTCGACGTCGGCGGTAAGGCCGACATGTGGTTCACCAAGGGCGAGGGCCGCATTCAGATCAACCTCGAGCTGCCGTCGCCGCTCGACAAGGTGTCGGCCAACACGGTGCTGCGTACGACGATGGGCGACGGCCTGGTCGTCGAGGGGTTCTCCGTCGATGGTCACGACGTGCCGATCGGGCCGGTCATGGTGACGAAGTTCAACCTCGCCTACTCGTCCGGCGCCGACACGCTGGAGGGGGCGTTCTCGATGAAGCTGCCGCCCGGCGCCAGCGACAACGTCAGCGGCGGGCTGGGTCTCGCCAACGGGTCGTTCAAACACGCGGAACTCGAGATCGGCCCCGGCGTCCCGCCGCTGCCGCTGCCGCTGTGGGCGGCGCCGCCGATCACGCTCAGCCGGATCGGTGCTTCGGCGTCGAACGACGCCAAGGGCTTCACGATGGCCGGCAAGGTCGGCATCGTCGCCGGCGCTGAAATCGCCGGCTACGCGCTCGTCGGCGTTGACGGCAGCCTGCAGCTGTTCGTCCCCGCGAGTCGCTCGTATGCCCAGATCCGTGCGTCGGGAACGGTCAAGATCGTCGGCATTCCGCTTGGCGGCGGCTTCGTGCAGATCCGCACCGACGGGCCGTTGACGTTCGGCGGCTCGATGGGCATCGATCTCGGCGTCGTCGATGCCAGCTTCACGACGGCCGGTGGCCTCAACCTCACGAGCGGGGACTTCTACGCATCCGGCACGGCGCACTTCGGCGTCAGCCTCGTCGTGATCTCCGGCACGCTTGACGCAAGCTCGGTCGTCTCGTCGCTCGGTGTCGCCGCCTGCGGCAAGGTCAGCGGCACGATCGTCAAGACCGGCCTCAAGGGCTCGATCTCGCTGGGGTACCAGAAGCCGTGGGGCAAGGACTCAGAGCTCGGCGGCTGCGAGATCGACAAGTACATCCCGGCATCGCTCAAGGGCGGCTCGGCGATGGCGAGCGGCTTCGGTCCCTCACCGTTCGATCCACTGGCTCGTGCAGCCCAGGCCGGATCCGGCCAGAAGCTCACGCTCGGCAACGACACGATTGCCGGCGTCAAGGTCAAGGGCGCCGGCGGCCGTCCCGGCTTCAGCTTCGCCGGCCCGAGTGGACGCACGATCACCGTGCCGGCGAACATCACCGAACCGCTGATCGATGCGTCGATCTCCGCCATCCCAACCGGCCCCGACAGCGTCGAGCTGCAGGTCAAGAAGCCGAAGGGCACCTGGACGCTGACGCCGGACGGGGCAGCCCCGGCGGTCGCCCAGGTCCTCTCTGCCGGGGCCCTGCCGGTGCCGAAGACCGTCGCCAGCGTGCGGCGCGGCAGGGGCACGAAGCGGGTGCTCAGCATCGCAACCTCGAACCTCGGTTCCCAGACCCTGCTCGTGCGCGAGCTGCTGCCGGGCGGGGCTGCCAACGAGCTCGGCAAGGTCACGGCCAACGGACGCAGGACGCTGAGCTTCACGCCGGGCCTCGCGGCCGGCGGACGGCGCACGATCGAGGCGGTCGTCCTCAACGGCACCAAGGTCATCGGCACGAAGCGGATCGCGTCCTACGCCGCGCCGGCGAACGTCCGCCTGGCGGCACCGAAGCGGGTCACGGTCACGCGGAAGCGCTCCGGACGGACGACCGCCAACGTCCGCTGGCAGGCCGTCGCCGGCGCTGCGAGCTACCGCGTGTTCGTCAAGGGCAGCGACGGGCGCCGGGAGTACTTCACGACCAAACGCGGCGTCACCAAACTGGCGATCGCCAACGTGACGTATGACGACAAGCTCACGATCACGGTGCAGGCGCTGCCGAAGTTCGGGCCGGCGGGTACGGCGAAGACCGCCTCCAGCAAGGCCGTGAAGCTGCGCAAGTCCGCAAAGAGGAAGCGATAGCTCCCACTGGGGCGCCGGAGCCCTAGGGTGTGGGCATGCGCCGTCTTCCCTTGCTTGCTGCTGCCGTTGCACTGACCGCCGCGATTCCCGCGCAGGCCCATGCGGCCACACACGGTGATCTGCTCAGCGTGAAACCGCTGAAGGCCAAGGGCGCGGTGCTGAAGGGCGCCGCGAAGAACCTCTTGGTGACCTACAAGACCAAGGGCATCGACGGGTCGCTCGTGACCGTCAGCGGCACCGTTGTCTACCCGAAGGGCAAGGCGCCCAAGGGCGGCTGGCCGGTGTTCACGTGGGCTCACGGCTCCACCGGCATCGCTGATATCTGCGCACCGTCCGTTGCAACGGGCAGCGGTGCCGTCTCCGCCTACTCGAGTTACGCCAACCCGCTCCTCGAGCGCGTCCTGAAGGCGGGCTTCGTTGTCGTGCGCACCGACTACGAGGGACTCGGAACCCCCGGAGTCCATCCCTACATCAACGGCGTCTCAGAAGGTCGCTCGGTGCTGGACATCGTGCGTGCCGCTCGCAAGATCGACGGCAAGGTCGGCAGCACGTACTTCATCGGCGGACACTCTCAGGGTGGCCAGGCCGCGTTGTTCGCCGCGTCGCTCGCAGGCTCGTGGATCCCGGAACTCAAGCTACGCGGCACGGTCGCGCTTGCTCCCGCGTCGCATCTCGGCGAGCAGTCGACGATTCTGCGCAACCTCGACGCGACGAGCTTCAGCCCGATCGTCAGCATCATCTTGCGCGGCGCGGAGGTCAGCGATCCGTCGCTGAACGTCGAGTCGCTGCTGAGTGATCAGAGCAAGGCTCTGTGGCCACAGACATTGACCAACTGCCTGCCGGACCTCGGTCAGCCCACCTCGTTCGGGGGCCTGACCGCAAAGCAGCTGCTGCTGCCGGACGCGGACATCACCGCGCTCACCGCCTACCTCAGCCGCCAAGACCCTGAGACGCTGACGATCAAGAGCCGCCTGCTGATCGAGCAGGGCACCGCGGACGGCACCGCGCTGCCGGTGTTCACCGACCAGCTCGTCAAGGATCTGCAGGGCAGGGGCAAGCAGGTCACCTACAAGACCTATGAAGGTGTTGACCACAGCGGCGTCGCCAAGGACGCCAAGAGCACCAAGGACATGCTGACGTTTCTTGGCGGACGGTAGTCGCCGCGTCGCAGCTCAGGTAGGTTGCTGCCATGGCGGCAACACGGACGACTCTCCTGCTGACGGTGAGCGTTCTGGTGGTTCTGGCATCGAGCGCGCGAGCGGTCACGTTCGGGGCCGACCTCGCGAACCTGCCCGCGAACAACAGCGCCACCGCGACGTGCGCTCAGGCGCCGCCCGGACTCGATTTCAGCGGCCCGTTTGGTTCACCGTCGTGCATGTACTCCTACCAGGGCATCGGAGCAACGACCGATACGCTGACGCCCCCGGGCGGGGGTGTCGTCAACGCGGTGCGGGTCAAGGTCGGAACGACGACGGGCAAGATGCGCGTCAACGTGATCCGGTTTCTGTTCCGCCAGACCGGTGACGCCGCCCACCCGTTTTCGGCGGGGCCGTTCCTCGAGGCCTACGGGCCCGAGTTCACGCCGACCGCCAACAGCATCACAACGGTGCCGACGAATCTGTCGCTGAAGGTCGACGGGACGCCGTTGCTGAGCGACCTGCAGACGATCCAGGTGATTGATGCGCTGGCGTTGGAGGTTGAGGCGTCCAACGTGCCGATTCCGCTCTTCAGCACCGGCGCCCTGACCTACCCGGTGTATCCGGGACCGACGGCCCAGGGGCTACCGGCACCGAGTCCGAACGGGCTGCCCAGCTTCAGCACCTACGGCTACGGCGTGCTGATGAACGCCGACATCACCTTGGACGCCGGCGGACCTGCCGGGCCGACGCCGGTGACACCGGTGACGCCGGTGACGCCTGGTGCGCTGCTCCCGGTCGTGCAGCTCGGCTCACCGACCGCGACGGTGCAGGCCAACATCGCGCGCCTGCCGATCGTCTGCCAGGTCGTGGACTGTTCCGGTCAGCTGACGTTGCTCCAAGGTGCGACGGCCGCGGCGACGACGAAAAAGGCCGTCTCACTCGGTTCAGCGAAGTTCGCCCTCAAGGCCGGGGCCAAGGGGACCGTGAAGGTCAAGCTCAACGCGCGTGGCCGCACGCTCGTCAAACGGTCGAAGAAGCTGAAGGTGACCGCCCGTGTCACGTTCTCCAGCGCCGGCGGGAAGACCGCCAGTTACCCGGTGACGCTGAAACGCTAGGCCCGCGCGACGATGAACGTCGAGACGGCGAAGAAGCGCGCGAGCGGTGAGCGCTCCACGGCGTCGAGATGCTCGCGATACCAGGCCGCTGCGCGGCCCGGAATCCATGGGTACTGCTCGAACAGCGCCAGTGCCCAGGCGCGTTCCACCACGCTGAGGCCAGCGGCGGACGTCAGCGCGGCAAGCTCGCGGGGCCAGTAGTTGCGGGCGGTCGCGAAGCGGCGCGTCAACCGGGCCGGCAGCCATGGCATCAGCGGGACCGGCCGCGGCCAGAGCGTCCTCGTGTCGCTCCAGCGGGCCCCGTGGCCCTCGAACGGGAACCAGCGGTTGGGACTGAACAGGGCGAGGTGTCCACCGGGACGCAGCACACGCGCGACCTCCGCCAGCGTCGCCTGCTGATCGCCGACGTGCTCGAGCACCTCGTTGAGCAGGACGCCATCAATGCTGTTGTCGTCGAACGGCAGCGTCTCACCTTCGGCCAGCAGGTACGACACCGATGCCGGATGTGGCAGCGCCTGCGCGCGGGCGATCAGTTCTCCGTCGACCTCGACGCCGACAACGCTCGCTGCGCCGCGTTCCGCCAGTCCGCAGGCGTAATAGCCGTCGGCGCAGCCGAGGTCGAGCCAGTCGCCGCTGATCAGGCCGCGTTGCTGAAGTTTGTCCAGCCGGTAGTCGAGGACACCGCCAAAGGCCGTGTGGTGTCCGGGTTCGCGGAAACGGGGCTCGCTCACAGCGGTTCTAGCGCGTGGTCCTGGGGCGGAGAGTGAACTTGCCGCTCGTGCTCGTGGCGCGCCGGCCGAGACCGTCGACCGCATCGAACGTCACGACGTAGCGTCCGGGCTTCAGCTTTTGCCCAGGCCCGAGGCGGCCACTGAACGCGATCCCGCGCTTCCCCTGGGTCATCGGCAGCGTGACGCTCCCGGGCACGGCGCGGTAACGACGTTTGCTGAAGCGTGCGAAGCTCAAGGTGACTTGTGCCTGCGTGGTCAGGCGGAAGGAGAAGCTCGCGCCGCGCGGGTCCGTCGGCAGCGTCGGCTTCAACGTGCGCGTGATGCGCGGCTTGGTCTTGAGGTTGAGGATCACGCTGCCGATCCGGCATGCTGCCGTGCGCCGCTGTGCCGCCGTGGCACAGGGGCCGTCGACGACGACCGGCGGCGTCCCGTCGTTGCTCGGTGCGGGAGGACGCGCGACGGGCGTCAACGGCGGGATCGGTGATGTGTCGAGACCACTGAACGCGGCACCTGCGTAGAGCGGCGAGGCGATGCCCTCGGCAAAGGCTGCCAGCGACGAAGGGGAGCTTTCGAGCTCCCAACCGGTCGGGCTGTCGGGGTTGAGGCCGGCCTCCTTCTTCTCGAACCAGACGAAGCCCTTGAGGTTCGGGAACGAGCTCGGGATGTGTGTTCCCAGCATGTCGCGGATCCACGTCGCCTTCGACCCGCCCTTCTCGGTCGTGGACGTCTCGCCCATCAGGATCGGCTTGTCGGGTGCGACCGTCTGGACCAGGTCGTACGTCGGTCCGAGCGTGTCGAGGAAGGACTGCCAGCGCCACGGCCAGTTGTACGCGTCGATACAGGTCCAGTCGACGTACTCGTCGCCGGGATAGAGCGGCGCGATGTTCGCTGACGCAGCATCGTAGATCGAGTTTGGGCACCAGACCCACGTGGCGTTGGTCGCTCCTTCCCCGGCCACGATGTCATGGACATGCCGCCAGGCTTTGACGTACTCGCCGCGGCTGTTGCCGTTGACGGTTTCCACGTACGGCCAGATGCCCGCGAGGTTCATCTCCCAATTGAAGTTGAGGAAGAACGGGTGGCCCCAGGCGCGGGCGTCGGCCGCCCATTGCCGGATGAACGCGTCGTAGTCGCCGTCGATGATCTTGGCGAGCCGGAACGCCGGCTCATCCTCGGTCAACGGCTGTGAGTAGGAGGCCCAGCCGAACACCGGGATCGCACCGTGCTGCCGGATCGCGTCCATCTGCTTGGTCGGGAAGGCGTCGAAGGTGCACGGTTGGCTGTCGCAGTGTGCCCACGGCAGCGAGAACTCGATCAGGCTCATCGACTTGCCGGTCATCGCCTCGAACTTGTCGGCGGCGGCCATGTCGTAGGGCGGCGCGCCGCCGGTCAGATGATCGCCGATGTTCGCACCCCAGTAGACGCCAGGGTCGGTGGCGCGCGAAGTGGGTGCCGCGATCACCATCAGGATGCCCGCGAGCAGCAGGGCAGGGAGGAGATGTCGAGATCCGGTGGCCATCCAACGCGCAGTCTAGCCGCGAAGGGGCGCTGTCGCGGCAATGATCTACCGACTTACGGTGTGGGGGCCACGATGGGTGTCAGGCCGTCGGCCTTGCCGCTCGTGTTGGCCTTGTAGCGCGAGGCTTGAATGCCTGCCGCAAACGCGGCGGTGGCGCTGGGGCTCGACTCGATCGGCCAGTCCATGACCGGGCCGCCGGGGTTGGCGTCGTACTTCTCGAACCACTGCAGGCCCCGGATCTTCGGGAACTCCGTTGCCAGTGAGCTGAACATCCCGCTGATCCAGGCGGCTTTCGAGCCGCCCGTCTCTGTCGCGGCGGTCTCGCCCACGAGCATCGGCTTGGAGGGTGCGATCGTGCTTGTGATCTCCTGGTAGCTCGGGCGGAAGAGGTCAGCGAAGGACTTCCACGGATCGTTCCAGTTGTAGCCGTCGAGGCAGGTCCAGTCGACGTAGCTGTCACCCGGGTAGAGCGAGGCGAGGCTGCGTGAGCCCGGGTAGGAGAGGTTCGGACACCAGACCCAGGTCGTGTTCCGCGCACCGACGCTGGTGAAGATGTCGTGCACGTGACGCCAGGCCGCGACGTACTCGCCGGGCTGGTTGCCGTTGACACCTTCGCTCCAGCTGAACCAGTTGCCGTTCATCTCCCAGTTGAAGCGCAGAAAGAACGGATGGCCCCAGTTCTTAGCGGCGGTCGCCCAGGCCGTGATGTAGGCGTCGTGCCGGCCGGCGATGATGTCGGACAGCTGGTAGGCGGATTGATCGCCGTCGCTCGGGAGGGCGTTGCTGGCCCAGCTGAAGACCGGGAACGCGCCCTGGTTGCGGATCTTGGTGAACTCGCCGCCGGGGAAGTTGTAGTTGGAGCAGGGGCTTCCGTAGCAGTTGGCAAACGGGCTCGAGAAGTGCACAAGCGACAGCTCTTTGCCGGCATGTTGCTCGAACGTGGTGATCGCGTTGAGATCCCACGGTGCCTCGGTGCCGGTGAGGTGCGAGCCGATCCAGCCGCCCCAGTACACGGGGCCTGAGCTGACGGGTGTTGTCGGTGGCGGCGTGACGGGCGGTGTTGTCGTCGAGGTCGTTGTGGTCGTCGTCGTCGTCGTGGTCGACGTCGGCGTCGTGGCGGTCGGGGTGGTCGGAGTTTGGGTCGGAGTGGGCACTGCCGTGGCAGTGGGGAGAGGCGCGAGCACCGCGGCCGGCTTCGGCGTTCTCGTCCTCCGCACGAAGCGGCCTGCGGCTGCAAGGCGCTTACTGGTCCGCTCGAGGCGGGCACGTCGGAGCACCGCACAACGTCGCATCGATGCTCTGCTCAGCCGGTGATGCGGAGCCGCCTTGACGCACTTGGCCGCGGCGCTGTGCTGCACCGCTGGAGCTGCTGCCGGACTGATCACGCTCAGGCCGAGGGTCACAAGAGCGATGGTCAGGACAAGGGGTTTACGGGCTGCGGTGGCGGGCTGCACACCCGTCGTGTCGGCCGGCCTTCCCGCGGATGCAGAGCCCTAGGTCTTGGTGTGGACGTATGCCCTAGCCATTTGGACGACCGGAAAACGGTGCGCTTCGGGCCGCGCAAATACTAAGACTTGAATAAGGATGCCGAAATCTGGACGAATGATCGACCCCTTGGGGCAAATGCACTGGTACGATGCCGAACGAATAGCGCACAAATGGTTTGGCGTTGCATCGGAATGGCAAGGACGCAAGGGGCGACATGACCGAGTTGGCACAGTTCGAGGTGCAGATTGAGGACCGGCGTACGCCGCGTCCGCGCATCCACGCCGGCTCGAGTGTCCTTGAACCGCGGATCAGTGTCGTCATTCCTACGCTGAACGAGGCGCAGAACCTGCCGCACATCCTGCCGCTGCTCGACGCGGACTACGAGGTCATCATCGTTGACGGTGGGTCCACGGACGAGACGGTGGACACCGCGCTGCGGCTGCGCCCGGATGCCGTGATCCTCAATCACCCGCGCCGTGGCAAGGGCAACGCGCTGATCACCGGCTGGCACACCGCTACCGGCGACATCATCGTCACGCTTGACGCTGATGGCTCGGCGTCGCCCGGAGAGATCCCGGCGTTCCTGAGCGCCTTGCAGGACGGCGCCGACTATGCCAAGGGCTCGCGCTACATGGACGGCGGCGGCAGCACGGATCTGACCTGGCTGCGTAGCTCGGGCAACCGCTTCCTCGGCAGCACGGTCAACCTGCTGTTCGGCACGCGCTACACCGACCTCTGCTACGGCTACAACGCCTTCTGGCGCAGCTGTGTCGATGATCTCGCCTGCGAGGCGGACGGGTTCGAGATCGAGACGCTGATGAACATCCGCGCCGCGCAGGCCGGGCTGACGATCGCCGAGGTTCCGAGCCAGGAGCACGACCGTCTGCACGGCAGCAGCAACCTGCGGCCGTTCCGCGATGGCTTCAGGATCCTCAACCTGATCGTCCGTGAGCGCTGGGGCGCCCGACGGCAGCAGCGCACGTCCAACGGCGGGGCGCAGCTCCGGCCCGTGGGCTCCGAGTCGTCCGTAGGCTGAATCCGACCGGCTGCCGCGGCCGACGGCGGCTGGACTTGGTTGAATCAGCCTGATGCCTGCGCCTGGACCAGGGAGTACTCCGAGCGCGTCCGAGGCGGAAGAGGCGATCGGCGGTCTGCAGCGCTACGTCCTCACGGGCACGGCGGCGAACTATGCGGGCCAGCTCGTCACCCTCACCGTCTGGTTCTTCCTGACGCCGTTCATCCTGCACCGTGTCGGCGTCACGCAGTACGCGCTCTGGGTCCTTGTCGCGTCGATCCTGGCCTACGGGCGGTTGTTTGACCTCGGCATTGCGGATGCCGTGATCAAGTACACGGCCGAGCACCGGGCGAAGGGCGACGATCGTGCAGCGTCGGAGCTGATTGCGACGGCGCTGTGGCTCTACATCGCGATCGGCATCGTGATCAGCATCGCCGTCTACTTCCTGGCGCCATCGATCGTCGGGGTCTTCAACGTCCCGCCCGGAGAACAGGACACGGCGCGGGCGCTGGTGCGCGTGACCGCCGTCGCCGTCGCGGTGGAACTGCCCGCCGCGACGGCGTTCGCCGTGCTGCAGGGCCTGCACCGTTTTGACCTCTCGAACCTGATCGGCTCGATCGCGATGCTGGGCCTGGCGGCTGCGACGGTGACCGTGCTGCTGCTCGGCGGCGGCGTCGTCGCGTTGGCTGCCGTGACGATTCCGATGACCCTGCTCTGGCAGGTTCCGGCCGTGATCGCGATCCACCGCATCGCCCCGGGGATGCGCTTTGGCTTGCGCGGTGCGCAGCGCCGCCACGTGCGTGCCGTCGCGTCGTTCAGCGGCGCGCTCGTTGGCATCAGCCTCGCCGACACGATCAAGACGAAGTCGAGCGAGATCGTGATCGGCGCGGCCCTGCCGGTCGTTGCCGTTGCACCGTTCTCGCTCGCGCGCCGGTTGAGCGAGCTTCCCGAAATGCTGACCTACCAGTTCGCGAAGGTCCTGATGCCGCTCAGCTCGCACCTCCACGCCGGCGGC
>Ga0209023_10007358_pt1 | contig 11319 bp, 10 predicted proteins | sample LakOneMetagenome_FD_187468 | JGI IMG/M metagenome (GOLD analysis project Ga0209023, IMG submission 187468) | Freshwater and sediment microbial communities from Lake Erie, Canada (SPAdes) (version 2) | ecosystem: Environmental > Aquatic > Freshwater > Lentic | place: Lake Erie, Canada...
TGAACATGGCCCCGAACATCAGGGGCGCCGCTGCGGAAGCCACCGTGATCAGCCCCTGGTGCAGGCCGAAGATGCGTCCATAGTCCTTCAGTCCGAAGTAGCGCGCCATAAGGAAGGCGGCGATGTCGAATTCGGCGCCCGCGCCCAGTCCCGCCAGCGCTGCCGCGGCCGACAGCATGGCGACGTCGGTGCTGCCGGACAAGAAGATGAACGAGCCGGCGGCGGGCAGCGCGAGGCTGATCGCGGCCACGGCGGGCGGCCACAGGCGGTCGAGCAGGTAGCCGACCACCAGGCGCCCGAGCACAAGCGCGATACCGAACCACGCGAACACCGCAGTGGCGCTGGCAGTATCGAGTCCGCGGTCGCGCAGCATCGGCACCGTGCTCGTGACGACGCCCATGACCGCGGAGACGACCAGGCACAGGGCGATATTGCAGATCCAGTACTTGGGCGAGGCGAGCGCCGCGCGGAAGGGCATGCCCGCCAGCGCCACCGGTTCGCCGCCGGCCGTCTTCGCCGTCGCACGTACTTCCGGCAGGCGGAACCAGGCCAATGTGAGCGGGATGCCGATCGCCACGTTGACGGCGGCCAGGATGACGAAGGGGGCCTGCCAGCCCCAGTGCGCCACACCCCAGGCGAACAGCGGCGGCGTCACCGCGGCGGTGATCCCGGTGCCGGACAGGCCGAGCGCCAGCGCCAGGCCGCGGTTGCGCACGAACCAGAGCGCGAGCAGCTGGGTCCAGGTGACGGCGAGCGCACCCATGCCGACGATCGGCAGCAGGAAGAATGCCGCATACAGGGTCCAGACCGAGCCGCCGATTTGGGTCGTGGCCAGGTAGCCGAGCGCCATCGTCAACAGCGACACCACCGTGACGCGCTTGATCCCGTAACGCAAGTTGAGCCAGCCGACCAGCTGCAGGCCGATCACCGCGCCCCCGAACAGGAAGCTGATCGCAGCCTGCAGGGCGGGCCGGTCCCAGCCGAACTGGGTCTGCAGCGGAATCACGAGTACGCCAAAGCCATACAGCAGGGCCGCGTTAATGCTGATCATGACGCCGGCGATGGCCAGCAGCAGGACGCGCCAGGCTTGCCTGAATTCGGCGAAATCGATCGCCGCGCCGTTTTTTGTTCCGACCATGCTTGTCTCCTCGAAGGTCGCTGGATGCGGCGCCCCTGGCTCTCGTGGCAGGTGGCGCCGTTGAATGATTCAGTCGTGCGTGTTCACAATTTGACGATCCGGGAGCGCAGGACGCCGATGCCCTCGACTTCGAGTTCGATCACGTCGTTCGGCTTCAGGTAGCGGGACTGCTCCAGCCCGCAGCCGTTGCCGACCGTACCGGAACCAAGCACTTCGCCCGGATACAGGGTTTCGGAGCGCGAGATATGGGCAATCAGGTCTTCGAACTGCCAGCGCATGTCGCGCGTGCTGCCCCTGCCCCACTCCTCGCCGTTGACGCGGGCGATCATGGTCAGGTCGTAGGGGTCGGGCAGCTCGTCCGCCGTCACCAGGCAGGGGCCCATCACGTTGCCGGTATCGAAGTCCTTGCTCTTGGCGGGGCCGAGCATGCCGGCCATCTCGAGCGCCTGGGTGTCGCGCGCGCTCATGTCGTTGAAGATGGTGTAGCCGACGATATGCTCGCGCGCCTTGTCGCGGGGGACGTCCTTCGCCTTGCGCCCGATATAGCAGGCAAATTCGAGCTCGAAGTCCATCGCGCGGCTGTAGGAAGGCCAGATCACGTCCTCGTCCGGGCCGATGACGGCGAAGCGGTTGCACTTGTAATAGATCGGCTGGCGGTCGAAGGTGGCCAGCACGCGTTCGTCGGCGCGGGTGTTCATCTGCGTCAGCGCTTCCTCGGGATTCGGCAGGTGCGCCACCCGGGCGCGCCGGGCGGCGGCAAAGCTTTGCTTCAAGTGCAGCTCGAAGCAGGAGCAGTCGCGCATCTGGGGCGGCGGCTGGATCGGCGCGCATAATTTAACGGTGGCGCGTTCGATGACCGACGCCGACGGGGCGCGCGCCACCAGGCGGCGTGCCTCGTCCAGCGCTTCGTCCCCGGCCTCGACCAGCGCCAGGATGCTGGTGAAGGCCGGCCAGCGACCCAGGCCGGCGTCCTGCGCGGCGCTGGCCAGGTCGACGATGGCGCTGTCGGCCTCGATCAGGGCGCCCGGGCGCATCGCGCCGCGTTCGTCACGGTAAGTTACGAGTCTCATGCTTCATGTCTCCGTTGCGGGGCGCATGCCTTTTGTCGCGGCTGCACCCTCATCTAGATGGATGGGGCGGCTACACCCGGCCGTTGACCGGAATGCAGGCGCCGGTGAGCGCCGCGGCCTCGTCGGACAGCAGGAAGGCGATCACGGCGGCCAGCTGGGCTGGTGCGACCCAGCGGCTGGCGTCGGCGTCCGGCATGTCGCTGCGGTTGGCCGGGGTGTCGATGATGCTCGGCAGGACCGCATTGACGGTGATGCCGCGGTCTTTCAGTTCTTCGGCCAGGGCCTCGGTCAGGCGCGCCACGCCCGCCTTCGATGCGGCATAGGCGCCCATGCCCAGGCCGGCTTTCTGGGCGGCGGCGGCGCCGACGTTGACGATCCGGCCGGCACCGCGCGCCAGCAGGTGCGGCAGCGCCGCGCGGCAGCTGGCCACCGCAGTGCGCACATTCGTCTCGTACATGCGGTCCCACGAGGCCAGGGCGCCGCCTTCGAGCGTCTCCCAGGTGAAACCGCCGGCGACGTTCACGACGCCGTCCACACCGCCCAGCAATTCGCGGACCTGGGTGTAGGCCGCCTGGCAGGCGTTTTCGTCGCCGAGCTCGACGCCGCCGAGCGCCAGGGCGACCGGCGGCAAGCCGGACGACGGCGTCGGCGCGCGGTCGAGCAGGACGACGCGCGCCCCCTCCGCGCCGAGGCGCTCGGCCACGGCGCGTCCGAGGATGCCGAAGCCGCCGGTGACGATAATGATGCGGGAATCGAGTCTTGCGGTCATGGCGGGCTTTCCTGTCCAAATCGGTTAAAACGGGAACATCATGGGAAAACTTTAAACATATTTTCAATTTCTGTCTACATAGTTGTAAAATCTTCGCACCGACAGACTATGGCAAGCCACCTCGAAAGGCCCGGCATGACACGAAAACTTCCCGCCCTGACCCCGGACAACCGTGCCTTCTGGCAGGGTGGCGCCGATGGCGAACTGCGCATGCACCACTGCGCCGCATGCACCCAGTTCTTTCATCCGCCGGCGCCGCTCTGCCCGCGCTGCCTCAGCGAGGACGTCGCGCCGAAAGCGGTGTGCGGCGCCGGCAAGGTCGTCACCTATACGGTCAACCATCAGCCCTGGCGCGCCGACCTGAATGAACCTTATGTGGTCGCGATCGTCGAACTGGCCGAGCAGCCCGGCCTGCGCTTCGTCACGAATATCGTCGGCACGCCGCCTGGCGAGGTCAGCATCGACATGCCGGTACGGGTGCGCTTCGAGCAGGTCGAGGACGTCTGGCTCCCCCTCTTTGAAAAGGCTGCATGATGTTCGATCGACTCTACGAAAAAGACGTGGCCATCAGCGGTATCGGCCAATCGGAAGTGGGCCGTCCGTCGAACAAATCGGCCATGCGCCTGACGCTCGACGCCTGCCTGGAAGCCATCGCGGACGCCGGCCTCACGCGCGACGACATCGACGGCGTGTCGTGCTGGCCGGGCGACAACAACAATGGCGACGCCTTTTCGCCGGTCGGCCCGAATGCCTTGATCGGCACCCTTGGCCTGAAGGTCAACTGGTATGGCGGCGGCTACGAAGGGCCCGGTCCGCTCGCCGGGGTGATCAATGGCGCAATGGCGATCGCCGCCGGCCTGTGCCGCCACGTACTGGTATTCCGGACGATTACCGAGGCGACCCGGCGCCAGACCGACAAGGGCGCCAGCGCACTGACCAACAAGACGGTCGGGCGCGACACCAGTGCCGCCTGGCAGTGGTACACGCCCTTCAACGTCCTCTCCGGCGTCAACCTGATGGCGATGTACGCCCAGCGCCACTTCCACGACTACGGCACCACCCCCGAGCAGCTGGCGCAGATCGCCCTCACCTGCCGCGCGAATGCGGCGCTCAATCCGAAGGCGATCTACCGCACGCCTTTGAACATGGACGACTACATGGCCTCGCGCATGATCTCGACGCCACTGCGCATGCTCGACTGCGACGTCCACTGCGACGCCTCGACCGCCATCATCCTCTCGCGCGTCGATGTCGCCAAGGATGGGCCGAACCCGCCGGTCCGGATCGACGCCATCGGCGCGGCGCTGCACCAGCCCTGGTCCTGGGACCAGCTCGACCTCACGGCCATGGCCACGCGCGACTGCGGCGACATGATGTGGGCACGCACCGATATCAAGCCTGCGGAAGTGGGCAATGCCCAGCTGTACGACGGCTTTTCGATCCTGACGATGATGTGGCTGGAAGGCTTGCGCCTGTGCCCGCGCGGCGAGAGCGGCCCCTTCGTCGAGGGCGGGCGGCGCATTTCGCTGGCGGGGGAACTGCCGGTCAATACCAACGGCGGCCAGCTCTCCGGCGGGCGCACGCACGGCCTGGGCTATGTCCATGAGGCCTGCAGCCAGCTCTGGGGGCGTGCCGGAGCGCGCCAGGTCGCGCCGCACCAGGTAGCGGTGGTTGCCTCCGGCGGCGGTCCGCTGGGAGGGAGTCTGCTGCTGGTACGCGACTGAATCCGCATTGCCGTACCATTTCGAACAGTTGCCCTTGCCCGCGATCGATTCTGATATTAGAATGGTATTTTAAATATCGACTCGGTCGCGCTTCGTCGCTCCCGTCGTCCACTGGAGCGCCGCATGGCCACCAATACACACAGCGAAGAGCGCGCGGAGCTGGCCACCGGCGTGATCGTCAAGCCGGTCGTGAATGCGATCCGCATCCTCCGCTTCCTGACCACTTCCGGTTCGCCCGAGCGCGCCGCCGACATCGCGCGCGAGCTTGCGCTCAATCCCAGCACCTGCTTCAATACCCTGCGTACGCTCGTCGCCGAGGAAATGCTCGACTTCGATCCGCTCTCGAAGACCTATTCCACGGGCCTCGGCCTGGCCAAGCTGGTCGAGCACCTGGTGACGCAGGGCCAGCGGCTCGAGGTGGTGCGTCCGCTGATGCAGGAATTCGCGGCCGCCCACCACGTCACCGTGACCCTGTGGCGGCGCATGGGCAACGAGCGGATCGTGCTGGTCAGTTCGGAAACCAGCCCGGGCGACCTGCGCATCGACATGGCGATCGGACAACGCCTGCCGATGCTGATGGGCGCGAGCGGACGGCTGTTCGCGGCACACCTCGAACTCGACGAGGCGCGCCTGCGCGCGGCCTTCGACAAGATACGCTGGCCGCGCCCCTTGCGCTTCGAGGAATACCGCCAGCAGGTGGCCGATGCGCGGATCAAGGGCTGGGCTGTCGACGACGGCTATTTTTCGCCCGGCATCCTGGCGGTGGCCGCCCCTGTCGCCGACCGCAGCGGGACAATCGCCTATGCCGTGTCGGCCGTGACTTTCCGGGGACAGCACGGCAGCGACGAGATCGACAAGCTCGGCGCTGCCCTGCGCAAGGTTGCCGGCAAGATCGGAAACATCCTGTTTTAAACGACAAACCTCACAAAACGTGACAGATTTTCGATTTGTGTGCATAATCGTCTCACAGACCCCCGCGGTCCGATAATTATTAAAGAGACGAATCATGAGCGACCAACTTCTTCACCGCGTCATCATCGAACGCAGCAAGTGCTGCGGTTATGGCCTCTGCGCCGCCATCTGCCCTGAAGTCTACAAGCTCGACGCCGGCGGCATTGTCTACGTCGACAGCGACGTGGTGCCGGAAGCGCTGCTGGAATCGGCGCGCGAAGGCGCCGCCGCCTGCCCCGCCGAAGCCATCGCGGTCCAGGCTCCGGCCTGAACTTCCCATCCTGGCGGTCCGCGCCAGGTGTGCAGTCCCCAGGTAGCCGCCAGCGGGCGGCGCCAGGCGAGCGCGCGCACGGCCGGATCCCTCACCTGCGGGGATAGCACATGAACAGATTAGCCGGAAAAGTCGCCCTGATCACCGGTACCGGTGGCGGCCAGGGCCGGGTTGCGGCCTTGTACTTCGCACGCGAAGGCGCCACTGTCGTCGGCTGCGACGTCGATCGCGCCGCCCATGAAGAAACCGCCCGCCTGATGGCGGCCGAGGGCTACACGCTGCACGGCTCGGCGCCCGTCGACCTCGGCGACCATGAACAGGCCAGGCGCTGGGTCGATTCGGCGGCGGAGGAACTCGGCCGCATCGACATCCTGTACAACAACGCCTCGGCGGCGAAATTCGGCGGTGTGGGCGAGATGTCGGTCGAGGACTGGCATTACACGATTCGTAACGAACTCGACCTCGTCTTCTTCGCCACCAAATACGCCTGGCGCCACCTGTCGGTACGCGGCGGCGTGGTCATCAATATCGCCTCGACGGCGGCCTGGGGCGGCTCGAAGGCGGCCGGCATCAGCGCGCACAGCGCGGCCAAGGGCGCGGTCGTCTCGTTCACCCGGCAGGTGGCGGTCGAGGGCGCCCCGCTGGGCATCCGCGCGGTCAGCATCAGCCCTGGCTTCGTCAAAACGCCGGGCACCGCCGCCTTCGTCGAGAATCCCGTGACGCGCCGCATCATCCTCGACGGTGTGCTGCAGGACCGCCCGGGCGAACCGGAAGAAGTCGTGTCGCTTGCACTGTACGTCGCATCCGACGAAGCGCGCTTCATGACCGGCTCCGACCTGGTGGTCGACGGCGGCCTGCTCGCGATCTAAGTAACTCTCAAACAGGAGAATCAATGGACATCATCGGCATCGGCTATCTCGGCTTCGAAACCGCCAACCTCGATGCGTGGCGCGACTACGGCCCGCAAGTGATGGGCTTCCAGGTCGCCCCGTCGCCGGAAAGCGATTCGGATTCGCTGTACTTCAAAATGGACGACCGGCGCCACCGGCTCGCCTTCCACCCGGGGAAGATCGACCGGATCGCCTACATCGGCTGGGAAGCGAAAGGCAAGCTGGAGTTCCAGGCAGCCGTCGCGCGCTTCCGCGAGCACGGTGTCGAAGTCAGCATCGCGGACCAAGACCTGTGCGAGCGCCGCGGCGTCAAGGAGCTGGTGCGTTTTCGCGACCCGGTGGGCTACCAGCACGAGCTGTTCTATGCCCAGAAATGGATGCCGCGCTCCTTCCAGCCCGGCCGTCCCCACGGCGGCTTTACCTGCGGCGAGCGCGGCGTCGGCCACGTGGTCCTGATCACACCCGAGTACACGCCCGAGCTCGAGCATTTCCTCACCAGTATCATGGGCATGCGCTACTACGGCGCCGGCGCCGGCAAGGGAAAAACCGGCTTCTTCCGCTCGAAGCTCAATTCGCACACCAGCCATGACATCGCCTACGGCTTCGGACCCGGGAAGGCGGGCGTGCAGCACATCGGCATCACCGTCAATTCGGTGCGCGACGTCGGCGAGACCTATGACCTGGTGCGTAAAAAAGGGCTGCAGATGATGATGACACTGGGCCAGCATACGCAGGACCCGCACATGTCCTTCTATCACTTCACGCCATCGGGCTTCGCGATCGAATGCATCGTCGAGCTCGAACCCTGGCACGACGACGGCTACGAACTCAATCCCGAGAAGCTGTCGACCTGGGGACATGAGCTGGTCGGCCCGATCCTGGGGACGAGCGTGCGCTCGCCCGAGGAAGTGTTCGACCGCTGATCGCGTTGGGCCGCCGCCGGGCGCAACAAAAAGCATTTACACTTGACGCAAATTGTTGTGGAAAGTACTGAATGCAAGATCAAACGAGCGAACACCCGGCCCAGCTAAGCGATGCGCAGACTATTCTGGACAGCATTACCGATGCCTTCTTCAGCCTCAATACGGATTGGCAGTTTTCCTATGTCAATCGTCAGACAGTGGAGACGCTGGAATGCGAAGCCGAGGACTTGCTTGGCAAAAGCATATGGGATGTGTATCCCGGTACCGTGGGCAGCGATTTCGAAAGAATGTACCGGAAAGCCGCGCAAGAACGCCTTGCCCTGTCCTTCCATTCCTACTATCCGGACCATGACCGATGGTATGACGTGAATGTTTATCCCGCGCCAGCCGGCTTGTCGGTGTATTTTCGGGATATCACGGCCCGTATGCGGGAGGAGGCGCGCCGCACCGCGTTGTTTACTTTGACGGACATTTTCCGCGACCTGAGCGAGGCGGAAGAGATCGTGTACAAGGCGTCGGAAATCCTCGGGAATACGCTGGGTGTGAGCCGGGTAGGTTACGGAACCATCGACCCGGTTGCCGAGACGCTCCATGTTGTCCGGGACTGGAATGCGCCTGGTGTCGAGACGCTCGCCGGCACGCTCAAGCTGCGCGATTATGGGTCCTTCATTGATGACTTGAAGGCCGGGAAATTCATCGCCATCGATGACGTCGACAGGGACAGCCGCACGGCGGATTCGGCAAGGGCATTGAGGGAACGTTGCGCCGCTTCGTTCGTCAACCTGCCGGTGATCGAGAAAAACCAACTGGTTGCGGTCATCTTTGTCAATAATGCGCAGGTCAGGAACTGGTCGGCTGAAGAACGGGCATTTATTAAGGAAGTCGCCGAGCGGACCAGGATTGCCAGCGAACGCGCTCGCAATGCATCAGAACTGGACCAAGTGGTCGTTGAATCCGAGCGCCGCCGTCGGCTCTATGAAACCTTCCTGGAAAATACACCGGACCTGGCCTATGTCTTCGGCCGGGACCATCGTTTTACTTATGCAAACAAGGTATTGCTCGAGATGTGGGGCCGGACCTGGGATGAGGCGATCGGCAGGACTTGCCTGGAGCTTGGTTACGAGCCATGGCATGCGGAAATGCATGATCGGGAGATCGAGCAGGTCATCTCCACCAGGCAGCCGATCCGCGGGGAAGTTCCGTTCCAGGGCACGAACGGCCGCCGTATGTACGAGTACATTTTCACGCCGGTTCTCGGCCTCGACGGCGAGGTCGAAGCCATCGCCGGGACGACGCGCGATGTGACCGAGCGCAAGCAAGCGGAAGAAGGCTTGCGTGATGCGAACCTCCGCAAGGATGAGTTCCTGGCGATGCTGGCCCATGAGCTGAGAAATCCACTGGCGCCCATCGCAGCTGCCGCAGAGGTTCTGCAATTTCATGCGCTGGACGAAAAGCTGACCAAGCGAACCTCTCAGATCATCGGTCGGCAGGTGAAACATATGACAGCGCTCGTCAACGACTTGCTGGACGTGTCGAGGGTAACGCGGGGACTGGTCACGATCGGCAAGGAGCCTCTCGACCTGAAGTCGGTCGTGTATAGCGCGGTCGAGCAGGTCAGGCCATTTATCGAAGCGCAGCGTCACCATCTGCTTTTCGACCTGGCGGCCGAGAAAGCGTATGTGATGGGGGACCAGAAGCGCCTGGTTCAAATCATCACCAATCTATTGAATAACGCTGCCAAATATACGCCGCAAGGAGGCGAGATCCATTTGCGGCTTCAGGTGGACGCGGATGCGTTGGCGCTCTCGATCGAAGACAATGGCATTGGCATGCCGGTAGAGCTGCAACCCCATGTCTTCGATTTGTTCACCCAGGCAGAGAGGACATCGGATCGCACCCAGGGCGGACTGGGGATCGGTCTCGCCCTGGTCAAAAATCTGACCGAGCTCCATGGCGGAACGGTCAGCTGCTTCAGCGAGGGCAAAGATCGAGGAAGCCGGTTTACCGTGCGCCTGCCACGCCATCATGTTGCGGCGGGTGCGGCGCTGAACGAGCGTAGCGATGCGCATGAAACGGCGAGATCGAAACTGCCCTTGCGTATCCTGGTGGTCGATGACAATGAAGACGCGGCACAGATGCTGGCCATGTATCTCGAAACCATGGGTCATCAAGTGTTGATCGAACATTCCTCGAACGACGCCCTGGTCCGTGCGAGGCTGGAGAAACCCGAGGTGTACATACTCGATATCGGTCTGCCTGACATGGACGGTAACGAACTGGCCCGTCGATTAAGGGCGGAGCAGGAAAGCACCCATGCCTTGCTCATTGCAGTGACCGGATATGGCCAGGAGCATGACAGGCTCAAGGCCTTGGCAGCGGGATTCGACCAGCATCTCGTGAAGCCGGTCGATGTCACCAAATTAGCGGCTTTGCTGGACCAGCATCGGCCCTGAATCGCTACTGGCCGAGTTGCGCGGTCAGTTCCGGGACGAGCTCGAACAAGTCGCCCACCAGCCCGTAGTCCGCCACCGAGAAGATCGGCGCTTCCGGATCCTTGTTGATCGCGACGATCGTCTTCGAATCCTTCATGCCGGCCAGGTGCTGGATCGCGCCCGAGATACCGACGGCGATGTACAGCGACGGCGCGACGATCTTGCCGGTCTGGCCGACCTGCCAGTCGTTCGGCACGTAGCCGGCGTCGACTGCCGCGCGCGAAGCGCCCATGGCGGCGCCCAGCTTGTCGGCCAGGGGTTCGAGCAGCTTGAAGTTGTCGCCAGAACCCATACCGCGCCCGCCGGAGACGATGATCTTCGCAGCCGTCAGTTCCGGACGATCGGACTTTGCCAGCTCGCGGCCGACGAAGGCCGACTTGCCGAAGTCGGGAGCAACGGCAATCGATTCGACGGCAGCCGAACCACCGCTTGCAGGCGCCGCATCGAAGCCGGTGCCGCGCACGGTGATGACTTTGACGCTGTCGTTCGACTGCACGGTGGCGATCGCGTTACCGGCGTAGATCGGACGCTCGAAGGTGTCAGGCGAATCGACCTTGGTGATTTCCGAGATCTGGGCGACGTCCAGCTTGGCGGCCACGCGCGGCAGGATGTTCTTGCCGTAGGCGGTGGCCGGCGCCAGGATGTGCGAGTAGGAGCCGGCGACGGCCAGGATCTGCTCGGCCACGTTTTCGGCCAGGCCGTCGGCGAAGTGGGCCGCGTCGACGACCAGCACTTTCGACACGCCGGCGATCTGCGCGGCGGCTTCGGCGGCGGCGCCGCAGTTGGAACCGGCGACCAGCACGTGGACTTCATTTCCAGCCCCTTCGCCGCATTGAAGCGCTGCCGTTACCGTGTGGTGGGTGCTGCCTTTCAGCGAGCCATTGTCGTGTTCAGCGATGACTAATGCGACCATGATGTTTCCTTATTAGATGACTTTGGCTTCGGTACGCAGCTTGGCGACCAGCGTGGCGACGTCCGGGACCTTGATGCCGGCCGAACGCTTGGCCGGCTCGACGACCTTCAGGGTCTTCAGGCGCGGGGTCACGTCGACGCCCAGGTCTTCCGGCTTGATCGTTTCCAGCGGCTTCTTC
>Ga0209023_10007360_pt1 | contig 11318 bp, 12 predicted proteins | sample LakOneMetagenome_FD_187468 | JGI IMG/M metagenome (GOLD analysis project Ga0209023, IMG submission 187468) | Freshwater and sediment microbial communities from Lake Erie, Canada (SPAdes) (version 2) | ecosystem: Environmental > Aquatic > Freshwater > Lentic | place: Lake Erie, Canada...
GCGCTGGTCAACATGGGCAGCACGCCGATCCTCGCCACCAGCGTGTCGGCCGCTCTGGCCGGCGGCGCCTCGGTCAGCGATGCGGCCGCCCTGGCCGCCGACGACGCAGAGCCGCAGAGCGACCTCAACGCCAGCACCGAGTACCGCACCCACCTGGCCAAGGTGCTCGTGCGCCGCGCGCTCGAGGAAGCCTCGAAGTAACCGCCCGATCACGATGCGCACGAGAAGAGCCCGGGCCGCACTGGCCCGGGCTCTTGTGCATGTCCGGGAAACTCGACAGCGGGGTGCGCTGAACGGAGCGTGAACGGTCGGTAGCGTGGGCGACCATGTCGACGACCGTCGAGGCGCCCGTGTTCCTGCCCACGACCGGCCGACCGCGCCTGCACGACGTCGTCCCCGAGGACCAGTTCCGCGTCATCCGCCTGGCACTGCTCGTGCAGTTCCTGCTGGTGTACCTGTGGTGGCTGCGCAACATGGGCCTGCCGATCGACCGTGTGTCGGTGGCGCTGAACGTGGCGATCTTCCTGACGTGCGCATACATCGGCAAGAGCTGGCGCACGTGGGGCATCCTGCTGCTGGACTGCGTCGCCTACTGCGTGATGTGGCTGATCTACGAACACACTCGCGGCGCGGCCGACGAGGGCATCACCGTGTTCCACCTGTTCAAGCTGCCGCATCAGAAACAGGTCGAGTCGATGCGCAACATCGACCGCCTCCTGTTCTTCGGCCACGACCCACAGGTGTGGCTGCAGGACCACTTCTGGGAGAAGTCGGTCCGCTGGTACGACGTCGTCGCCTCCTGCGCCTACATGACCCACTTCGTGGTGCCCGTGATCGTGATGGGCATCCTGTGGGCGAGCAGCCATCGCCAGTGGGTGCGGTTCATGAAGCGGTTCGCGACGCTGATCTTCGTGGCGTGCATCCTGTTCGTCATCATCCCCACCGCCCCGCCGTGGATGGTCGCCAAGCAGCCGTACAACCTCTTCCACGAACTGCACCGCGACGCCGGCCGCGGCTTCCGGCACCTCGGGTTCTACGGCTTCTCCAACGACTACAACGTCGCCCTCGGCAACGGCAACGCGGTGGCCGCGATGCCGTCGCTGCACGCCTCCTTCGCCTTGATCACACCGGCGTTCTTCCTGCCGTGGATCCGCCCGAAGTGGCTCAAGGGCATCGCCTTGCTGTTCCCGCTGATCATGCTCACCTCGCTGGTGTACCTCGGCGAGCACTGGGTGATCGACGGCATCGTCGGCTGGGCGATCCTCGGCTGCTCCTTCTGGTTCTGGAACCGCATGGAGCGCCGCACGCGCGTCACCCGCGCCAACCGCGCCCGCAACGTGTTGACCGCCACGCCGCACTCCGAACCGATTGCGGTCGGCGCATGAGGCTGGATCCGCCCAAGGTGATGCTGGAGCACAGCTTCCTGCGCGCCGTCGCCGTGACGTCGCACGAACTGCACGACGCCGCGGTGGCGATCTACCTGCCGCTGGTGGCCCAGTACGAGGCCGAGCAGGTCCTGCTGGTCGCCGTCAGCGACCACCTGCGCGACTTTCGCGACTGGCGCCGCCACGGTGCGCTCGCCCCCGTCGACGAGTTGTACGTCGGCCATCAGCACCGTCGCGCCGCGGGCCGCATGGACCCCAACGACTTCGACCGCTCCCTCACGCTCGTCATGTGCGAGCGTCACAAGGTCCACCGCATGGCCACCTTCGACCCGGTCTTCGAGCAGTACGACCTGGAGTTCGAGCGTGGGCCGGCGACCCCTGCGCCGGTCACCGACGACCCGTTCGCCGGGATCACGCCCATCGGCGAAGCTGACTAGGCTGTCGACGACCCGTGGCCGCACCGTGCCGCGGCCCGACAGATGGTGAAACCCATGTCGTTCAACCCTGACGACGAAGATTCGCAGTACGCCGCATTCCACCTGGATGCCATCGCCGACGCCGACCCGTACCCGTATTGGTACGACGACGCGGACGAGCCCTACAGCAACCCGACCCTGGTCCGCACCGAGAGCTGTGACCTGTGCGTGATCGGCGGTGGCTACAACGGTCTGTGGACGGCGATCATCGCCAAGGAGCGCGACCCCAGCCGCGATGTCATCCTGATCGAAGCGCACGAGGTCGGCTCGCAGGCCAGCGGCCGCAACGGCGGCTTCATGGAGAGCAGCCTGACCCACGGCGTGGCCAACGGGCAGGAACGCTTCCCGCAGGAGCTGCCGCTGCTGGAGGAGTTGGGGTTGAAGAACCTCAACGACATCGAGGCCGCGATCCAGCGCTACAAGATCGACTGCGACTACGAGCGCACCGGCGTCATCGACATCGCCACCACGTTCCACTCCCCCAGCTACCTCGACGAACTGCGCGACGACTACACCCAGTTGCGTGCGCTCGGCCAGAAGGTGGAGTGGCTCGACCAGGCCACCATGCGTGCCACGGTCAACTCGCCCACGTACACCGGCGGCCTGTGGCGCAAGGACCGCGCCGCGATCGTCGACCCGGCCCGCCTGGCGTGGGGCCTGAAAAGCGCCGCGATGTCGTTGGGCGTGCGCATCTACGAGGACACCAAGGCGACCTCGATCGAGAAGGACGGCGTGGGCGTGCTCGTCACCACCCCGCTGGGCCGCATCCGCGCCGGCAAGGTGGCGCTGGCCACCAATGCGTCCAAGCCGCTGCTGAAGCGCATCGGCCACTACATCGCACCGGTCTACGACTACTGCATGGTCACCGAACCGCTGTCGAAGGCACAGCTGGCCGACATCGGCTGGACGGGCCGCCAAGGCCTCAGCGACATCAGCAACCAGTTCCACTACTACCGCCTGACCGAGGACAACCGCATCCTGTGGGGCGGCTACGACGTCATCTACTACCTCGGCGGCAAGGTCAGCGCGGAGTTCGAGAGCCGGCCCGAGACATGGGCCAAGCTCAGCAAGCACTTCTTCGACACCTTCCCCCAGCTCGAGGGCCTCAAGTTCACGCACGCATGGGGCGGCGTGATCGACACGTGCAGCCGGTTCTGCGTGTTCTGGGGCCGCGGCATGCAGGGCCGCGTCGCCTACTCGGTCGGGTACACCGGTCTCGGTGTCGCCTCGACCCGCTTCGGCGCCGAGGTCATGCTCGACATCCTCGACGGCAAGCGCTCGAAGGCCACGCAGACGGAGTTCGTGAAGACCAAGCCGATCCCCTTCCCGCCCGAGCCGTTCCGTTTCATCGGCATCCAGGCCACGCGCTACTCGCTGGACCGTGAGGACAAGACCGGCAAGCGCAACCTGTGGCTGCGCGGGCTGGACCGCTTCGGCCTCGGCTTCGACAGCTAACGCAACAGCTTGACCGCGTCGTCGGCGCCCTTGGCCCCGACCACGTGGCGCAGCAGCAACAGCCCGTCCACCTGGGCGGTCGTGGCCAGCGCGTGACGGCGGCGCTCGGCCGGCGTGCGACCCAGCGAACGCGGCACCAACCACTCCACCCAGCCCTGCACCATGGCCCGCGCGAGGTCGTCGTAGGGAGCCTGACGCGAGGCGGCCAGGCCGACGATCTCCAGGTACAACGCGAAGATGCGGTCCGCCGACGGCGTGGTCAACACCGGCCACCCACGGCGCAGCAACTCGGCGGTGTCCATCGGCTCGTCACCGAACGCGGCCTCCAGCACGGCCATCAACCGGGTGCCGAGCGCACCGGCGACGGCGAGCACGAGGTCCGGCTTCGTCGGGAAGTAGTAGACGACCGTGCGGTCGCTGATCCCGAGCCGCGCACCGACCGCACTGAACGTGAGCCCCGCCATGCCGGCTTCCAGCGCAACCTCCGTCGCCGCCTGAAGGATCTCCGTCTCGGAGTGCCGGTAGCCCATCGCGCTTGAGTGTAGTGACGGCTTCGTTTAGGCTGAAATGTAGTTACAACTACAACATGGAGGAACGATGGCGAACGACACCGATCCGATCGCGGTGACCACCGCGTTCATGGCGGCGATGGCGCAGCTGGACTACGACACCGGCATGACCTACCTGGCCGACGACGTCGCGTACACCAACATGCCGATGGGCACCGTGCACGGTCACGATGGTGTGCGCGGCGTGCTGGAGCCGTTCTTCGCACCCACGCTGGAGAACGAATGGGTCATCACGAACACCGCTGTCAACGGGCCGATCGTGTTCATGGAACGGCTCGACCGGCACCGCCTGCCGAACGGCTGGGCCGAACTGCCGGTCACCGGCGTGTTCGAGGTGCACGACGGCCTGATCACCGCCTGGCGCGACTACTTCGACCTCAACACCATCGTGCAGGGCTTCACCGACAAGGCCTGACCGTCAGGCGTTGCGCAGCACCACGATGCTGCGCGGAGCCAGCCTGAACGTCAGCCCGCCAGGCTCGGTGGGCCCGGCGAGCTGCACGGGCTCGGCCGTGGCCAGCACCTGACGCCAGTCCCCCGGTTCCTGCACCGCGAACGCCAACGGTTCCCACCAGGCGTTGACCATCACGTACAGCCCGGCAGCACTCCACGAAATCGAGCGCGACTCGTAGGAGTCGTCCACCAGCGGGCCCACACCGTGGAAGCGGAAGTCCGCCGGCGGGTGGTCGCGCCGCAGCGCGGTCAGCGCCCGCACGAAGTCGGTCAGCTCACTCCAGTCGTCCGCCTGCGACCAGTCGACCCATGTGGTCGGGCCGTCGACGTTGTACGGGTTGTCGTGGCCGCCCTGCGAGCGGCCGAACTCGTCGCCCATCACCCACATCGGCGTGCCGGCCGAGAGCAGGAGCAGCGCGAAATGGTTCTTCAGCTGCTGCAACCGCAGCGCCGGGCCACAGTCCCACGACCGGTGGCGATCACTGGTGACCGCGGTCAGGTCGTGCAGTGTCAGCCCGTCGTGGGCGGTGATGAAGTTGAGGCTGGCGGCCGCCGCGTCGATGAACAGGTCGGGGCTGCCCTGCACCCGCTGACGGATCGCGGGCACCAGGCCGGCCTCGCCGCGCACGAAGCCGCGCACGTCGTCGCGGAAGCGATCGTTCCACTGCAGCCAACCGGCCGGCCACACCGGAGAGCCGACCTGATAGGAACCGAGGTCCCACGGCTCCGCGATCAGGGCGACGCCGCGACCGCGGGCCCAGTCGGTGATCTGCTGCACCAGCTCCCCACCGTCACGGGTCAGCAGCGAGGCGAGGTCGAAACGGAAGCCGTCGACACCGAGGTCCGCGTAACGGTCCAGTGCTTCCAGCACCAGCCGGCGCACGTAGGGGTCGGCGGGGTTGCTGTCGTTGCCGCAGCCGCTGTCGTCGATGTAGCGGCCGTCGGCGTGATGGCGGTACGCGTGGGCGTCGTCGAGCCCGCGCAGGGAACGGGTGGGCATGGTCACGTCGCCCTCACCGGTGTGGTTGAACACCACGTCGACCCAGACGTGCATGCCCCGGTCGTGCGCCGCCGCGCACAGCGCAGCTGCTTCCTCCGCCGCCCGCAGCGGATCTTCGGCGTACTCGCCGTGCACCGCACCCCACACCAGCGGCATGTAGCCCCAGTAGTTGTCCGCCGAGTCGAACGGGTGGATCGGCATCAGCTCGATCACGTTCGCACCGGTCGACACGATGTGGTCGAGGTGCTCGATGCAGCCGGCGAACGTGCGGCCCAGGCCACGGACGTGCAGTTCGTAGACGACGGGTGCGGATGCGAGCGGGGCGCCCTGCGGGTGCAGCGACCACGGCTCACGCCAGACGCTGCGCGGCCCGTCCGTGGTGGGCACCAGCGCCCGGCAGTGCGGGTCCAGCAACGGTGGCCCGTCGTCCACGACCAACCAGTAGACATCCCCGTCGGCGAGCGCGACTTCGGCCGCCCACCCGTCCGGATCGTGTCGTGCCTCCACCGAGAACTGCTCGGTCGGGACATGACACGGATGCACGAACACGCGCACCTCGCGGGCGGCCGGCGCGTGCACGGTGATCACGTTCGGTGCGATCGGGGAAGGGTTCGGCGAGCTCATGGAAGCTCCAGCCTGCCATCCGGCTCTAACCTGCACCGCAATGGCAACACAGCCCGCCACCCCTGCCGACGTCGCGCACGCGCTCAGCCTGCACGGCTACATCCCCGACGACGGCCTGGCCACGTCCGTCTTCCTCGCCATGACCCTGCGGCGCCCACTGCTGCTGGAGGGCGAGGCGGGGGTCGGCAAGACCGAAGTGGCCAAGGTGCTCAGCCGGTGGACAGGTGGGGAACTGATCCGCCTGCAGTGCTACGAAGGCATCGACGTGTCGCAGGCCGTGTACGACTGGGACTACAGCCGCCAACTGCTGCACCTGCGCGCGGCCGAGGCGACCGGCGAGTCGCTCGGCCTCACCACCAACGCGCTCGAGCAGCAGCTGTACAACGAGCGGTTCCTGCTCAAGCGGGCCCTGCTGCAGGCCATCGACCACACGGGCGACACGCCGCCGGTCCTGCTGATCGACGAGATCGACCGCGCCGACGACGAGTTCGAGGCGTACCTGTTGGAAGTGCTGTCGGAGTACCAGATCACGGTGCCCGAGATCGGCCGGTTCAACGCGGTGCGGCCGCCGCTGGTGATCCTCACCTCCAACCGCACGCGCGACGTGCACGACGCGCTCAAGCGCCGCTGCCTGTACCACTGGGTCGAGCACCCCGACTTCGAGCGCGAGGTGCGCATCGTCCGCATGCGCGTGCCGCAGGCCCTGGATCGGCTGGCTCGACAGGTGGCCGGCGCGGTGGAAGCCCTGCGCGGCCTCAACCTGTACAAGCCGCCGGGTGTCGCCGAGACGATCGACTGGGCGCAGGCGCTGGCCGCCCTCGGCCGTACGGAGCTCGACGAATCGATCGTCGAGGCGACGCTGGGCGCCGTCCTCAAGTACCGCGAGGACCAGGACCGCACCCGCCAGCACGGCATCGCCGATCTCGTGAAGCAAGCGTTCGAGCGCGGCTTCCAATCCACGTGACGGGCCCTTCGTGAGCGACGTCCTCGTCCCGCACACGCCCGCCGAGCGGATGGCGGTCACGTTCGCCCGCGTGCTGCGCGGCGCGGGCCTGCGGGTGCCGATGGGCAGCGTCCTCACGTTCGTCGACGCACTCGGCCAGGTCGGCGTCGACAACCGCGAGTCCGTGTACTGGGCCGGCCGCGCCACGCTCGTGCGCCGCCCCGAGGACATCGACCTGTTCGACCGCTCGTTCGCGATCTTCTGGATGGCCGCCGCCAGCGGCATGGTCGAGGAGGCCGCCCACGAGGAGGTCCACATCACCCTCGCGATCGACGACGACAGCGACGAGGGCAACGACGACCCCGGTGCCACCGAGGCCAACGACGACCCGACGCTGGTGCTGCGGTTCAGCGCGATGGAAGTCCTGCGCAACAAGGACTTCGCCGCCTACACCGACGACGAGCTACGGCTCGCGCAGGACCTCATGTCGCAGCTGCGGTTCATCGGCCCGCCCCGTCAGTCGTTCCGCTACCGCGCCTCGCGGCACGGCCGCCGACCCGACCTGCCGGCGACCGTGCGGGCCTCGCTGCGCGCCGGCGGCGAACCGATCCGGCGTCATTGGCGCGACCCCGGGGAGCGGCTGCGACGGCTGGTCGTGCTGCTCGACATCTCCGGCTCGATGGAGCCGTACGCCCGGGCAATGCTGCGGTTCGTGCACGCAGCCGTCAGCGGCCGCCAGCGTGTGGAGGCGTTCGCGATCGGCACCCGGCTCACGCGCATGACGAAGGAGCTGCACAGCCGCGACCCCGACACCGCGCTCAGTGCAGCCAGCAAGCGGGTGCACGACTGGAGCGGCGGTACCCGCCTGGGCGACTGCCTGCGCACGTTCAACGACCAGTGGGGTGTGCGCGGCATGGCCCGCGGCGCCATCGTCGTGATCCTCAGCGACGGCTGGGACCGCGGCGACCCACAGGTGCTGGCCGACCAGATGCAGCGGCTGCAGCGGATCACCTACCAGACCGTGTGGGTCAACCCGCTGAAGGTCACGCCCGGCTACGCGCCACTCGCCCGCGGCATGGCCGCCGCACTTCCTTTCGTCGACGACTTCGTCGAGGGGCATAGCCTGAGCGCCATGCAGGAGCTGGCACGAGTCATCGCCAACGCCGCCCCGCGCCGTTCACATGTCACCGGCACACAGCAGACAGCGGCGCTGCGCAGCACCCGGGGTGTGCGATGAGGGAGCTGCTCGACGACATCGACCGCTGGCGCGCCGCCGGGTCACGCGTCGCCATCGCTCGCGTGGTCGACATCGAGGGCTCCGGCCCACGCCTGCCCGGCGCTGCCATGGCCGTCAACGAGGCCGGGGAGGTGGCCGGCAGCGTGAGCGGTGGCTGTGTCGAGGGCGCCGTCGTGTCCGAGGCGCTCGCCATCCTCCACGGCGAGGCGCAGTCGCGAGTCGTGACGTTCGGGTACAGCGACGACGATGCGTTCGCCGTCGGCCTCACCTGCGGCGGCACCATCCGCCTGTTCATCGAACCGCTCGACTGGTGATCGAGATGTACGCGCAACTAACCGATCGCATCCGCAACGAACAACCGGTCGCGCTCGTCACGGTCATCGACGGTCCCGGCGTGGGGAACAAGTTGCTGGTCGCCCCCGACAGCGAGCCAACAGGGACGCTCGGCAGCCCCGAACTGGACCGCATCGCTGCCCGCGACGCGCTGGGCGAGTTGGAGGCCGGGCGCAGCGGGATCCGTCACTACGGCCCGAACGGCGAGACGACGCCCGAGGACCTGGTCGGCACACCGATCGTCGCCGCGTTCATCGAGAGCTGGGCACCGCCACCGCAGATGTGGATCTTCGGCGCGGTGGACTTCACCGCGGCACTCGCCAAGGTGGCCAAGGTCCTGGGCTATCGGGTCACGGTCTGCGACGCTCGCGAGATCTTCGCCACCCGCCGGCGCTTCCCGATGGCCGACGAGGTCGTCGTGTCATGGCCGGCGCCGGTGTTCACCGACCGCGGCCACACGCTCGGGCCGCGCGACGCCGTGTGCATCCTGACCCACGACCCGAAGTTCGACGTGCCGGCGGTACAGGGCGCCCTCGCCACCACCGCTGGCTACATCGGCGTGATGGGCAGCCGCAAGACCCATGCCAAGCGGCTGGAGCGTCTGGCCGAGGTCGGTGTCGATCGGCCCGAACAGCTGGCCCGGCTGATGTCGCCGATCGGCCTCGACCTGGGTGCGCGCACGCCGGAAGAGACCGCGATCTCGATCTGCGCGGAGATCATCGCTCGCCGGACCGGCCGCGCCACACCGTCGCTGCGCGACGCTGCCGGGCCGATCCACTAGCGAGCCGCTGACCCGCCCGGGAGCGTGTGCTCAGCCGAGCGGGTTGCCGAAGAGGACCGAGTTGACCCGGCTCTTGGAGATGTTCGACAGCTCCACGTTGCGACCCGTGTAGGGCGCATGGATGATCAGGTTGCCGAGCCCGAGGTACATCATCACATGACCCGGGTAGTACACGAGGTCGCCGGCCTGCGCGGTGTCGCGGGTGACACGACGGGAGTGCTGGATCTGGACGGCGCTCTGGTGGAACAGCGCCAGACCGGCCTGGCTCCACGACCACGAGGTGAGACCCGAGCAGTCGAACCCGACGCCGGGGGTGGCGGTGTTGCGGCGGTACTTCACGCCCAACTGGGTGAAGGCGGCCAGCAGTGCCACCTGATGGGTGGTGTCGGCCTTGCGCCATGCGGCCTGCAGGGCGGCCGGATCGGCGCCCATGCGGCGAGCAGCTTCGGCAGCGATGGAGTCGCGCACCGAGTTGTAGTCGCTGAGCGCACGGCTGCTGCCGGTACGGGAGTAGCTCACCCAGTAGTCGAGCGCCGTGTTGGCGTACGAGGCAAGGCTGTCGGAGCCGGTGATGACGAGACGGTGCGTCTCGGGTGCGGCGGAGGCAGTGGGCAGCGCGGCACACCCGAAGGTGGTGGCGGCGGCCAGGACGGTTGCGATGAACTTTCGACGAATCGTCACGGATGACGTTCCTCTCTCGTAGGCGCACCCACCGGGAATCCGGAGTGGGTGTCGTTCGGTCGTGAACGAGGTGGGTTCCGCCCCTCTTTCACGGCGAAGGCGCCGTACGAGAGCGCCACCGCTGTTCGCTGCTCCGACTACCGATCGCCCACGAATGCGATCACCCCGCCGTTGTAACTTCCGCAAAGTTAGCGTCACGCGATTGCAACAATCAACCTGAACGCAAACATTTCGTCATCGTTCCGTCATACGCGCGTCGACGGGGTGTGGCCAGTTGGTCACGGGACGGGCGATCGGACGCACTGTCGTAGGCTGCCGCCATGCCCCGCGTCGCCGCCCTCCTCGCCGCCGGCGGCGGCTCTCGCTTCGTCGGCGGCGACCACAAACTGCTCGCCGACCTGCACGGACAGCCCGTGTGGCATCACGCCGTGCGTCATGTGGCGGCAGCCGGTTTCGATCATGTGGTCGTCGTGACCGGTGCGATCGCGCTGACGCTGCCCAACGACATCGATCCGCAACATGTCGTCCTCCGACACAATCCGCATTGGGCTGATGGCCAGGCCAGGTCGGTCCGACTGGCGGTCAGTGCCGCCGGCGAGTGGGGCGCCGACGCCGTCACCGTCGGGTTGGCCGACCAACCGTTCGTGTCGGCGGCCGCATGGCGAGCCGTTGCCGACGCGCCGACGGACTGCCGGATCGTGATCGCCACGTACGACGGCGAGCCGGGCCCGAACCCGGTCCGGCTCGCAGCCGACGTGTGGCCGCTGCTGCCCACCGACGGCGACGCCGGCGCCCGATCCTTGATCCGCGATCACCCGCAGTGGGTCTGCCGGGTGGCATGCGTAGGCTCAGGGGCCGACATCGACACGCTGGAGGATCTGGACCGATGGAACCACTGCTGAATGAATTCACCGTCCATCGCTCCATCGAGCAGACCTGGGCGGTGCTCACCGATCTGGAGCGGATCGCGCCGTGCATGAAGGGCGCCGAACTGCAAGAGATCGAGGGCGATGTCTACCGTGGCATCGTCAAGCTGAAGCTGGGCCCGATCTCGACCCAGTTCAAGGGCCAGGCCCACTTCGTGGAACGCGACGACGTCAACCACCGCGGGGTCATCAAGGCCGAAGGCCGCGACACCGGCGGCAAGGGCAACGCCGAGGCGCTGATCACCGCCCGCCTCGAGGCCGTCGAAGCGCACGTCACCAAGGTGTTCGTGCAGTCCGACATCAAGCTCACCGGCAAGGTCGCCCAGTTCGGCCGCCTCGGCGTGATCCGCGACACCAGCGAGAAGCTGATGAGCGACTTCGCCCACAACCTCAACACGATGCTCGACGCCGACAAGGACCCCGACGACGACTCCGCCCCCACGGCCACCCAGCCC
>Ga0209023_10007361_pt1 | contig 11316 bp, 9 predicted proteins | sample LakOneMetagenome_FD_187468 | JGI IMG/M metagenome (GOLD analysis project Ga0209023, IMG submission 187468) | Freshwater and sediment microbial communities from Lake Erie, Canada (SPAdes) (version 2) | ecosystem: Environmental > Aquatic > Freshwater > Lentic | place: Lake Erie, Canada | collected...
AACCGCGACGTGCTGAGGCAGATCTACGTCTGCGAGCGGCAATGCGCGAGCCGGGCTGAGCACCCCCGCTTGCCCGAGGCGCGCGAGCGCAGCGCGGGCAAGGGCGAGGTTGCGGGACCGCAGGCCCGAGCCTGCCGCCGGATCGACCCACTGCAAGTCGGCTGCACACGCAGCGGCGCTCTCCGCCAAGATTCGCCCGGCCGACGTCGAAGGGGCTACCTGCGTCAGTACCGGCCGACCTTGCTTGATGATGCCCGCCTTCTGCAACGCAATGGCCTCCAGAGTCGTCCCCAGCACCTCGGTGTGTTCCAGGCCGACATTGGTCACGATGGCGAGTTCGGGCAGGACGACGTTGGTGGAGTCGAGAAGCCCGCCCATGCCGACCTCGATCACGGCCCATTCCAGTCCGGCTTCGGCGAACGACCAGAACGCGGCCGCGGTGACGACGTCGAACCAGCTGGCGGCGGCAGCCGGTGTGCCTTCGCGGCATGCCGCATCGCGTGCATCGAGGGCGCGAGTCAAGGCCACGGCGAAGTAGCGTTCGGGAATCGGTTGCGCCAGCAGGCTGACACGCTCGGTCACATGCTCGATGTGCGGCGAACCGTAGCGCCCGGCGCGCCAACCCGCGTGCAGCAGCCCGGCCTCGATGAGCGCACACACCGAGCCCTTGCCTTTCGTGCCGGTGACGTGCACCGAACGGAACTGCCGATGCGGCTGTCCAAGGCGGGCCATCAGGTCGATCTCGGGCGCGAGGTCGACGCGCATTCGCGTGCGGTCGGCGCGCTCCCAGTCGACAAGCGCCTGCAAGCGGTACCACGCCCCGCTCAGCGACTCGGTGCGCCCATCTGCGGTCGGATGGAGCTGGCGCAGGCCGGCGTCGGCGACAAGTCGGCTATCGAGTGTCATCGCAGCACCACTGTGCGCAAGCCGTTGATGAACACCCGGTGTTCCAGCACATAGCGCAAGGCCCGACCGAGCACCAGGCATTCGACATGTCGTCCGGTGCTGAGCAGCTGCTCGGGGCTGAACGCATGATCCACCCGCTCCAGCGCCTGTTCGATGATCGGGCCTTCGTCCAGGTCCGTGGTCGCGAAGTGGGCGGTAGCCCCGATGAGCTTGACGCCACGCGCATGGGCCTGCGCATAGGGCTTGGCGCCCTTGAAGCCGGGCAGGAACGAATGGTGGATGTTGATCACACGCCCGGCGAGCCGGTGGCACAGATCCTCGGACAGCACCTGCATGTAGCGCGCCAGCACCACCAGTTCGGCGCCGTGCGCCTCGATGCAGGCCAGCAGCGCGGCTTCCTGCTCCGGCTTGCTGTCGGCACTGACCGGAAGGTGATGGAACGGAATCCCCTCCGCCGCGACGAGCGGCGCCAGGTCGGGATGGTTCGACACCACCGCGACGATGTCCATCGCCAGGTCGCGGTTGCGCCACTGCGCGAGCAGGTCGCGCAGGCAATGGTCGGCCTTGGACACCATGATCATCACGCGCGTCCTGCGCTGCTGATCGTGGATGGCGCCCTCGCCGTCGTTGAATCCGTCCACGAGCTGGGCGTACTGGGCTCGCAGTCCCTCCAGCATGGCAGCGTCTGCGGCCACCAGGCGGAATACCGTGCGAACGTAGAAGCGGCTGCTGAGCACGTCGTCGAAGACGGCGAACTCCTCGATGTAGGCACCGTGCCGCTCGAGCAGCGCGGTGACGGCGGCAACCTGTCCGCGCGCGCTGGCAGCCGCGAGGGTCAGGACATAGCGACCGAACGGAGCTTCGTCAGCCATGAACGCTTGCATGGTTCCCCTTTCCGGACGCAGGAGCGTCGGTCGCCCGCATGGCGGCGGCCGCGCAGGCCAGGTCCTGCATGGCCTCGAATTCGAGACGCGTCATCTGGCGCTCGACCCCCACCGCAAGGGCCTGGCGGCTCATGCGTTGCTTGTAGAGTCCGACCCAGACCGTCTGCAGGCGCTCGTCCAGGCCGAACAGGTACGCGCACAGCTGGTTGATGCGTGTCTCGAGCAACGGCGTGTGCGGCGTGCCTGGCCAGTCGTGCGTCAGCCAGCGGCACAGCGGCTCGTAGTCGAAGCAGTGGTGGAGCACCTGCGGCGATGCGGGCGCCGCTCCGGTGGCGGCCAGGCTGACCCACAGCGGCTGCGGCTCGAGTTCGTCGGCATGGATGCCCACCGGCAGCCGGATCTCCAGCCGCTCGACCCGAACGGTCCAGGAGGTGTTCACACGAAGCGCCGCGTGACCAGGCCGCATTCCTGCGTGCACCGTTCCAGCATCAGCCAGACGTAGCCCATGAAGCTGCGGCGCACGAGCAGTTCGAAGCTCGGGGAGGCGTCGGTCTGCCACAGCCAGATCGACGCCTTGAAGAAGTGCGAGCCAGCACTCGCGCCCGGCTGGAACGCGCGTGGGTGGAGGTCGAGCGGGCAACCCTGAGCCAGCACGTCGCGCGCCATCGGGCCGTCCAGCTGCAGCACGGTGTAGCCGCAGCTGACGTCGGTCACCGCGTGGTGCACGCCGGCAAGCGCCTTGCGGAGCCGGGACGCGATGACGTCGGCCTGCCCCTTGGGGGCGATGACGAACCAGTCGTCGGGACCGGCCCAGACGACGCGGCAGACGGCGTTGGCCGTGCTCGTGCAGGCTTGTACCGGCAGCGCCAGTCCGAGTGCGGCAGACGCCGCGGCGCCGAACGCGGCGTCGTCGGGATTGCCGCGCAGGTTGATGACGGTCAGCCCCTCGCGCCAGCCGGCCACCAGCGCCTGGCTGGAGGGCAGGGTCGACGATGACGGGAGTGCGACGCCGGCTGGGGCGGTGCGCTGAAGAGGCTTAAGCATTTTGACGCTCCGCTTTGGGGTCGAAGAACACCGGGCTGGCGATCGTGGCGGTGACGGTGCGTCCGTCGCGCATGGACACGTGCACCCGTTCGCCGATACGCGCTGCGCCGCCCTTGACGAGGGCCATCGCGATCGAGCGGCCGAGTGTCGGGCTCATGTAACTCGACGTCACGTGACCTGCCATCGGGGCAGGAATGGTGCGCGGCTCGTCGTTGAGGATCTGCGCTCCCTCCGGCAGCACGAACTGCGCATCGTCGGACAGCAGGCCGACGAGCTGCTTGCGGTCCGCACGCATCGTGTCGCTGCGGGCCAACGAGCGCTTGCCCAGGCAGTCCTTGGTCTTGGTGACCATGGCGCCCATGCCCAGGTCGACCGGGCTGACCGACCCGTCGGTGTCCTGGCCGACGATGATGAATCCCTTCTCGGCACGCAGCACGTGCATGGTCTCGGTCCCGTACGGCGTGATGCCGTAGGGGGCGCCGGCCGCGTGGATCGCCTCCCAGACCTTCAGCCCGTCAGCGGCCGGCACGTTGACCTCGTAGCTGCGTTCGCCGGTGAAGCTGATGCGCATGATGCGGGCGCGCACGCCGGCGACCGTGCCCTCGCGCCAGGACATGAATGGGAAGGCGGCGTCGTCGAAGTCGACATCGTCACAAACCTTCTTCAGCAGCTCGCGGCTCTTGGGCCCGACGACCGCGGTGGTGGCCCAGTGGTCGGTCACCGTCGTCAGGTAGACCTTTAGATGCGGCCACTCGGTCTGCAGCCAGCGCTCCAGCCAAGCCAGCACGCGTGCCGCACCGCCGGTGGTCGTGTGCATCAGGAAGTGGTTCTCGCCCAGGCGCACCGTGACGCCGTCGTCGAACACCATGCCGTTCTCGTCGAGCATCAGCCCATAGCGGCACTTGCCCACCTCGAGCTTGGACCAGGCGTTGCTGTAGACCCAGTTCAGCAGCGTGGCGGCGTCGGGCCCCTGGATGTCGATCTTGCCCAGCGTCGAGGCGTCCAGCGTGCCGACGCTGTGGCGCACAGCCAGCACCTCGCGCCGGACCGACGCATGCAGGTCCTCGCCGTTCTTCGGGTAGTACCAGGGGCGCTTCCACTGGCCGACATCCTCGAACAGTGCGCCCCGCTGCACGTGCCACTCGTGCATCGCGGTGGTGCGGATGGGGTCGAACGCGTCGCCGAGTTCCAGGCCGGCCACGGCGCCGAACGTCACCGGCGTGTAGTTGGGCCGGAAGGTCGTGGTCCCGACCTGGGGGATCGGCTTGCCCAGCGCCTGCGCCGTGATGCCCATGCCGTTGATGTTTCCGGTCTTGCCCTGGTCGGTGCCGAAGCCGAGCGCGGTGTAGCGCTTCACGTGCTCGATCGACTCATAGCCTTCGCGGATCGCCAGGTGGATGTCCGAAGCTGCGACGTCGTTCTGCAGGTCGACGAACTGCTTGGGCGCGCGGCTCACGCCACGCGGGTGCGGCACCAGCCACAGCGCACGCAGGTCGCCGGCCTCGGTCGCGGCGACATCAGGTTCCCGCGTGGTGGCGGCTTCGATGCCGAGCGCCTGAACGGCAGCGCTGCCGGCTGCCGTCCCTTCACGGGCGCACTCCTGCAGCGTCCGCGCACCTTGGCAGGCGCCCGCGGAGCGTTCGCTCTGCGCCGGCTTGCCGGGCAGGAAGGCCGCGCGGGCGTCGTCCCAGACCGCCTTGCTGCCGGCCTGGCAGTGCAGGTGGATCACCGGGCTGAAGCCGCCCGACACGGCGACCAGATCGCAATCGAGCCTGCGCGACGAGCCGCTCAGGCGGTCCTGGCTGTCGATCCCTTGCACGAGCACGCCGCTGACCCGCTTGCCGCCGCGGGCCTCGGTGACGACGTGGCCGGCGATGACGGCGATGCCGGCAGCCCGGGCACGCTGGCTCAGCGAACCGCTCGGCGTGGCGCGTGCGTCGACGACCTGGACCATGGCTCCGGCGCTCTTCAGCGCCAGGGCCGCGTCGTAGCCGGCGTCGTTGTTGGTGAACACCACGGCCTGGCGACCCGGCAGCGCGGCATAGCGGCGCACATAGGTGGACACGGCGCCGGCGAGCATCACCCCCGGCAGGTCGTTGTTGGCGAAGACCAGCGGCCGCTCGTGCGCCCCGGTGGCGAGCACGACCTGTTTGGCCCGGACACGCCACAGCCGCTCGCGGAACACCGGGGCTTGCCCGGCCGGCAGGTGGTCGCCGCGACGCTCGACCAGCGTGACCAGGTCATGGTCCTGATAGCCGAAGGCCGTCGTGCGCGGCAACACCTTCATCTCCGGCATCGCGGCCAGTTCGGCGAGCGCGCGCGCAACCCATTGCGCGGCGGGCTGGCCATCGATCGCCTCGTCGCTCGCGAGCAGCCATCCTCCCGGCTCCGCCTGTTCGTCGCACAACATGACGCGCGCACCGGACCGGCCGGCCGCGAGCGCTGCGGTCAGACCGGCCAGCCCGCCACCCACGACCAGCACGTCGCAATGGGCGAAGCGCTTGTCGTAGCGGTCGGGGTCGGCCTCGGCGGGGGAGGTACCCAGGCCGCTCGAGGCGCGGATGTGCTTCTCGAAGAAGTGCCACGCGGCCTGCGAGGCCATGAAGGTCTTGTAGTAGAAGCCGGCCGGGATCAGGCGCGCGAACCAACCCATGGCCGACTTGAGGTCGAACTCGATGCTCGGCTTGGCATGGATGGAACTCGCGCTCAGGCCCTCGACTAGGCTGACCTCGGTCATGCGGGCGTTGGGCACGGTGCGGGCGCCGTCGAACAACTGCACCAGCGCGTTCGGCTCCTCGACCCCGGCCGACAGGATGCCGCGCGGACGGTGGTACTTCCAGCTGCGCGCGACCATCGATACGCCATTGGCCAGCAGCGCCGAGGCGAGCGTGTCGCCCTCGTAGCCCTGGTAGGCGCGCCCGTTGAAACGGAAGTTCAGGGTGCGGCGGCGGTCGATCCGGCCACCGGTGGGCAAGCGGGCGCTCATGCGGCGCTCCCGGCGGTCTGGTGCAGGGCCGCGGCGGCCGGCGGCGGCGTCTCGCCGATCTTCCACACGGCGTGGAAACGGTAGCTCACCGTGTCGCGCAGTGCGTTGAACCAGCGGCCGCAACCGCTGGAATGGCGCCACTGCTCGTGCGCCAGGCCCTTGGGGTTCTTGCGCATGAAGACGTAGTCCCCCCACTGTTCGTCAGTCATGCCCTCGCTGGCGGTCGGGCGGACGATGCCGCCCTCGCCGCCGCAGGTGAATTCGGACTCGGCGCGTACACCGCACCAGGGGCAGTTGATCTGCAGCATGTGTATCTCCTCAGTGTGCGACGCCGGCCGCACCGTGCTCGTCGATCAGGTGGCCGCTGTAGAAGCGGTCCAGGCAAAGCGCCTCGTTGAGGGCGTGCGGACGGTCCTGCGCCACGGTGTGCGCCATGACCCAGCCCGAGCCGGGGGTGGCCTTGAAGCCGCCGGTGCCCCAGCCGCAATTGATGTACAGGCCCTTCACCGGCGTGAGGCCGATGATCGGGCAGGCATCCGGCGAGATGTCGACGATGCCGCCCCACTGCCGGTTCATGCGCACGCGCGAGAACAGGGGGAACATCTCGACGATGGCCTGCAGGGTGTGCTCGATCGTGTGGTAGCTGCCACGCTGGCCATAACCCGCGTACTGGTCGACCCCGGCGCCGATCACCAGGTCGCCCTTGTCGGTCTGGCTGATGTAGGCGTGGATCGCGTTGCTCATCACCACGTTCGGGAAGATCGGCTTGAGCGGCTCCGAGACCAGCGCCTGCAGGGGGCGGCATTCGATCGGAAGCCGGATGCCGGCCATGTCGGCGACGACGCTGGAGTGGCCGGCGGCGACGATCGCCACCTTCTTCGCCTTGATGAAGCCCTTGGCGGTCTCGACGCCGACCACGGCACCGCCCGCACGGCGAATGCCGGTGACTTCGCAGTGCTGGATGATGTCCACGCCGAGCGCGTCGGCGGCGCGCGCGAAGCCCCAGGCGACGGCGTCATGGCGGGCCACGCCGCCGCGGCGCTGCAGCGATGCGCCGAGTACCGGGTAGCGCGTGTTCAGGTTGATGAAGGGGATCATCTCCTTGATCTGCGCCGGCGAGACCACTTCGCCGTCCACGCCGTTGAGCCGGTTGGCGGTGACGCGGCGCTCGATGTCGCGCATGTCCTGCAGGCTGTGCCCGAGGTTCATCACGCCGCGCTGGCTGAACATCACGTTGTAGTTGAGGTCCTGCGACAGCCCCTCCCACAGCTTCATCGCCTTCTCGTACAGCGCTGTGGACTCGTCCCACAGGTAGTTGGAACGAACGATCGTCGTGTTGCGCGCGGTGTTGCCGCCGCCGAGGTAGCCCTTCTCGACGACCGCGATGTTGCGCACCCCGTGGTCCTTGGCCAGGTAGTAGGCCGTGGCCAGGCCATGTCCGCCGGCGCCGATCACGACGACGTCGTACTCGCGCTTGGGCTCGGGCGAGCGCCACTGCTTCTCCCAGCCCTCGTGGTACGACATCGCGTTGCGCACCAGCGACCAGATCGAAAAATTCTGCATGTCTGTCTCCTGTCGTCCGTCGGCCTCAGCACTCGACGATGTTCACGGCGAGTCCGCCTCGGGACGTTTCCTTGTACTTGGTCAGCATGTCGGCCCCGGTCTCGCGCATCGTCTTGATGACCTTGTCGAGGCTGACGTGGTGCGTGCCGTCGCCGCGAAGCGCCATGCGCGCCGCGTTGATCGCCTTGACCGAAGCGATCGCATTGCGTTCGATGCACGGGATCTGCACCAGCCCGCCCACCGGATCGCAGGTGAGCCCGAGGTGGTGCTCCATGCCGATCTCCGCCGCGTTCTCGACCTGCTCGGGCGTGCCACCCATCACCTGCGTCAGCGCACCGGCGGCCATCGAACACGCCACGCCCACCTCGCCCTGGCAGCCGACCTCGGCGCCGCTGATCGAGGCGTTCTCCTTGTAGAGGATCGCGATTGCCGCGGCCGTCAGCAGGAAGTCGATCACGCCCTGCTCGTTGGCCCCGGGCACGAAGCGCGTGTAGTAGTGCAGCACCGCCGGCACGATGCCCGCGGCGCCGTTGGTCGGCGCGGTGACGACACGGCCACCGGCAGCGTTCTCCTCATTGACGGCCAGGGCGTACAGGTTGACCCAGTCCATCACCTGCAACGGGTCCTTCAGCGCGGCTTCCGGCTGGGCCGTGAGGCCGCGGTACAGCTCCGCGGCCCGCCGCTTGACCTTGAAGCCGCCGGGCAGCGTGCCTTCGGCGGCGATGCCGCGCTGCACGCAGGCCTGCATGACCTCCCAGATGTGCCTCAACCCCTGGCGAAGCGTGTCGGCGTCGCGCCATTCGAGCTCGTTGCGCCACATCACCTGGGCGATGCTCAGCCCGCTCTCGGCACAGCGCTGCAGCAGTTCGTCGCCGGTCCGGAACGTGAAGGGGAGCTTCTTCGGGTCGGGTACCAGCGCCGGATGTCCCTCGGAATCCTGGGTGACGACGAAGCCCCCGCCGACCGAGTAGTAGGACTTGTTCAGCAGCACGTTGCCGCCGGCATCGGTTGCGGTCAGGACCATGCCGTTGGGGTGAAATGGCAAGGTCTCGCGGCGCAGGAACACCAGGTCCTCGCGCTCGTCGAACGCGATGGCATGCCTGCCCGCCAACTGCAGTGAGCGCTCGGCGCGAATGTGCTCGAGCCGCGGGGCGATGGTTGCCGGGTCGATGAGGTCGGGTGCCTCGCCTTCGAGGCCCAGGATCACGGCCTTGTCGCTGCCATGGCCCTTGCCGGTGGCGCCGAGGGAGCCGTAGAGCTCGCAGCGCACGCGGTGGACGGCCTTCAGCCAACCGCTCTCGCGCAGGGCCGAGCCGAACATCTGGGCCGCGCGCATCGGTCCGACAGTGTGCGAGCTGCTCGGCCCGATGCCGATCTTGAACAGGTCGAACGTACTGAGTGACATGGGATCGTCCTCGCCGCTCAGCCGTAGACGGGGAAGTCGCGCGTCAGCGTCGCCACCTGGGAACGCACCCCGGCGATGCTGGCGAGGTCGGTCGGCTTGTCCAGCAGGTCGGCGATCAGGTTGCCGACCAGCCGGGCCTCGGCCTCCTTGAAGCCGCGCGTGGTCATCGCGGGCGAGCCCAGGCGCACGCCGCTGGTCACCATCGGCTTCTCGGGATCGTTCGGGATCGCGTTCTTGTTGACGGTGATGTGGGCCTGCCCGAGCAGGGCCTCGGCCGCCTTGCCGGTCATGGCCTTGGCACGCAGGTCGACCAGCATCACGTGGCTCTCGGTGCGGCCGCTGACGATGCGCAGGCCCCGCTGAACCAGCGTCTCGGCCAGTGCGGCCGCGTTGCGGACGACCTGTCGCTGGTAGGCCTTGAACTCGGGCGACAAAGCTTCCTTGAACGCCACGGCCTTGGCGGCGATCACGTGCATCAGCGGGCCGCCCTGCAGGCCGGGGAAGATGGCGCTGTTGATGGCCTTCTCGTGCTCGGGCTTCATCAGGATGATGCCGCCGCGCGGGCCGCGCAGGCTCTTGTGCGTGGTGCTGGTCACGATGTCGGCGTGCGGAATCGGGTTCGGGTACTCGCCCGCCGCGATCAGGCCGGCGTAATGCGCCATGTCCACCATCAGCAGCGCGCCGACGTCCTTGGCCACCCGTGCGAAGCGTTCGAAGTCGATGCGCAGCGCATACGCGGAGGCGCCGGCGATGATGATCTTCGGACGGCACTCGTGGGCCTTGCGCTCCATCGCGTCGTAGTCGATCTCCTCCTGGGCGTTCAGACCGTAGGGAACCACGTTGAACCACTTGCCGCTCATGTTCAGCGCCATGCCGTGCGACAGGTGGCCGCCCTCGGCCAGGTTCATGCCCATGAAGGTGTCGCCCGGCTTCATGAAGGCCATGAAGACGGCCTCGTTCGCTTGCGCACCCGAATGCGGCTGGACGTTGGCCGCCCAGCCATGGGCGTCGGCGCCGAAGAGCCGCTTGACGCGCTCCAGCGCCAACTGCTCCGCCAGGTCGACGTACTCGCAGCCGCCGTAGTAGCGGCGCCCCGGATAGCCCTCGGCGTACTTGTTCGTCAGTTGCGAACCCTGCGCCGCCATGACGGCCGGCGAGGTGTAGTTCTCGCTGGCGATCAGTTCGATGTGCTGCTCCTGGCGCTGGTGTTCCTGCTGGATCACCGCCCACAGGTCGGGGTCGACGGCTTTCAGGGTCTGTTGGCTGTAGCTGAACATGGAAGAGTCTCCTGGCGGGTTCGAGAGTCGGTATGGGCCGGATCTTCGTCGACCAGGCACGTCGGCACCCTTGCATCTGCGTCAATCGATGTGCCGTTTGCGACATCGTTGGATGCGGGTATTCCCCGCGCGATCGACGCGCGGGTGCCGGGCGGTCCTCGTCGGCGTACGCTTGCGGTTGTCGACGCGGAGGCCGAGTTCGAATGGCACGTCAGAAGGCGGCAAAGCCCTTGCCCAAGCCGGCAACGGAACTACGGCGCTACGGCCTGGTGCTGGTGCACAACTTCTCGCTGATCGCGCTCGCCGCGGTGGTCGATCCGCTGCGCCTGGCCAACGGCGTGCTCGGATACAAGGCCTACGAGTACGTGACGCTGGGCATCGGACACGAAGCCGTTGCCTCGAGTGATGGCATCAGGGTGGTGCCGGATCTGGCGCTCGCCGACGGTGGCGAGTTCGACGCGGTGTTCGTCATCGGTCCCAATCCGATTCCCAAGCGCGGCTTCGGCGACATCTCGAACTGGCTGCGTCGGCAGTCGGCGCGCGGCGCGGCCTTGGGCGGGGTCGACACGGGCAGCTATTTCCTTGCCCGTGCCGGGCTGCTGGACGGCTACCGCTGCACCATCCACTGGGAGGATCGCGATGTCCTGCAGGAGCGATTCCCGCAGCTGATCGTCTCGAATCACCTGGTCGAGATCGACCGCGACCGGTACACCTGCAGTGGCGGCGTGAGCCCGATCGACCTGATGACCTCGCTGCTCAGCCGTCCGCCCGGCAGCCGCCAGCTGGCCGCCCAGGTCTCGGACCTGCTGGTCGCGCTGCAGCGAAGTCCCGACGAGCGCCAGACCGTTCCGCTTCGCCAGCGGTTCAGCCATGTGCCGGCGCCGCTCGTGGACGCGCTGGAGATGATGGAAAGCAATGTCGAAGAACCTTTGAAGCCGGACGAGATCGCGGGTTATCTGCGCATGTCGCGACGTACCCTTGAGCGCCTCTTCCTCCGCCAGCTGGGTATGTCACCGGCGCACAAGTATCTGGAGATCCGCCTGGAGAAGGCCCGCCTGGCCGTGCTGCGCGGCAACCGCGGCCTGGACGAGGTCGCGCAGTCCGTCGGTTTCGCCTCGCTGAGCCACTTCATCGCCCGCTACCGGCAGGCGTTCGGCAAGACGCCGGCGGCGGAGCGCGCTGCGCGCCAGTCCGCGGCTTGACCCCGACATCGCGGGAAAACCCGCGATCTGTCGTGTCGCAAAGCCGACA
>Ga0209023_10007362_pt1 | contig 11316 bp, 8 predicted proteins | sample LakOneMetagenome_FD_187468 | JGI IMG/M metagenome (GOLD analysis project Ga0209023, IMG submission 187468) | Freshwater and sediment microbial communities from Lake Erie, Canada (SPAdes) (version 2) | ecosystem: Environmental > Aquatic > Freshwater > Lentic | place: Lake Erie, Canada | collected...
GCGCACGATCATGACCAAGGCCGCGTTCGAGAACGCGATCGCCGTGACCTCGGCCCTCGGCGGTTCGACCAACGCCGTGCTGCACCTGCTCGCCATCGCCAACGAGGCGGGCGTGGCGCTGGAGCTGGAGGACTTCAACCGGATCGCCGCCAAGGTGCCCCACATCGCCGACATGAAGCCGGGCGGCAAGTTCCACATGAGCGACCTCGACCGCATCGGCGGCGTGCCGGTCGTCATGAAGATGCTCCTCGACGCCGGCCTGCTCAACGGCGACTGCATCACGGTCACCGGCAAGACCATGGCCGAGAACCTCGCCCACATCGACCCGCCCGGCGCCGACGGCGTCGTCGTCCACCCGCTCGACGCGCCGATCCACGCCGAGGGCAGCATCCTCGTGCTGCGCGGCTCGCTCGCCCCGCTCGGCTCGGTCGTGAAGGTCGCCGGCCTCACCCAGGAACAGAAGAAGTTCGAGGGAGCGGCCCGGGTGTTCGACGGCGAGGACGGGGCGATGGCCGCGATCCTGGGCGGTGAGATCGAGCCCGGCACCGTGCTCGTCATCCGGTACGAGGGCCCCAAGGGCGGACCCGGCATGCGTGAGATGCTCGCCATCACCGGCGCCCTCAAGGGCGTCGGCCGAGGCGCCGACTGCGCCCTCGTCACCGACGGGCGGTTCTCCGGCGGCACGTGGGGCTTCTGCATCGGGCACGTCGCTCCGGAAGCGGTCGACGGCGGTCCGATCGCCTTCGTGCGCGACGGCGACCGGATCCTGGTCGACGTCGATGCCCACCGGCTCGACCTGTTGGTCGACGATGCCGAGCTCGCCGCCCGCCGCGAGGGCTGGGTGCCGAACGCGCCTCGGTACACCTCCGGCGTCCTCGGCAAGTACGCCAAGCTCGTGCAGGGCGCCGAGACCGGCGCCATCACCAACACCCTGTGACGCTGGCGGCTCGGGCCGGGTCTTGACCGGGGAGCACGGGTTCCACACCATCCGAGCCGCGGGGACGCTGGCGGCTCGGGCCGGGTCTTGACCGGGGAACGCGGACGAGGGGTGGGCGACCGATCGGTCGCCCACCCCTCGCCGTGTCCTCGGCGGGACGACTACAGGGTGATGGTGGCGGTGACGCCGCTGCCGAGGCCGGGGTTGAACTGCTTGCCCTTGACCGACGCCTTGGTCACGGTCGCCGTGACCTCGGTGCCGGCCGCGGCGGCCGGTCCCTTCACCGTGACGGTGCCGTCGGCCGCCGTCTTGCCGGTGCCGGAGACCTTCTTGGTGCCGTAGGTGAAGGTCACGCCGACGCTCGCCCCTTCGACGTTGACGTCGGACGCATCGGTGATCTTCACCGTGGCCGACGCGGTGGGCTTGCCCTTCACGGTCTCCTTCGACGTGGTGATCGAGGCGACCTTGAGCGCCGGGACGGCCGTGATCTTCTGCGTCTTGACGGCCGTCGCCCCGGAGTTGTCGGTGACGGTCATGGACACCGTGTAGGTGCCGGCCGTCGAGTAGGTGTGGGTCACCGATGCGCCGCTCCCGGCTGCGGTGCCGTCACCGAAGTCCCAGGCCGTCCCGGTGATCTTGCCGTCGGCGTCGGTCGAGCCGACGTTGGTCAACGTGATCGGGCCGGGCACTCCGACGGTCGTGGTGGCCGTCGTGACCTTGGCCGTCGGGACGGTGTTGGTGAGGCCGCTGCCGGACTCGGCGGCGATCTCGACCTTGTAGGCGCCGACGCTGCCGTAGTCGCTGTAGCCGGTCGACCCACTGCCGTTGCCCGAGCCGTCGATCTTCACGAAGTAGGTACCGGCGACCACGGTCGCAGTGATGGTGGCATCCATGCCCGACGCCTCCTCGGCGCTCACCATCGCCGAGGCCACGTTGTTCTTGGCGACCGACTTGCCCTTCGAGTTGAGCAGTTCGAGGGCGACGTCGAGGTTCGGACTGTTCGGCGCCACCGAGACGGTGACCGTCACCTCGCCCGCCCCGGCATTGAACTTGAAGAGGTCGAGGTCCTTGGCCGTCGTGATGATCCCGCTCTTGCTGGTCGGGAACGTGGCGCCGACGAACTCGGCGGTCGCCGTGGTGTCGCCGAAGTCGTCGGTGAGGAGGCTGGCGCCGTTCTGGCCCATCACGACGAAGTCGTCCTGCTTGTTGTTGGCGCCCTTGTACTCGCCCTTGCTCCACTGGGTGACCGGCTTGTTGTACCCGACCCCCATGATCGGGGCCCAGTCGGCCTGCCCGCCGTAGTAGCCGAGCGAAGCGGTGCCGTCATGGGACAGCCCGAGGTTGTGGCCCACCTCGTGGGACCCGGCCTCGGCGATGAACTTGTCGCTCTGGCTGCCTCGGGTGAAGACGAACGCCGGCTGGTACTGGGCGTGGGTGCCGGGCTGGTCGAACACGCCGAGGTAGGCGATGCCGCCGCAGTTGCAGACGCTGTAGATCGTGTTGGTGTTGGTGATCACCAGGCGGGTGCCGTAGTGGGTGTCGGAGTCGTCGGTCCGCGTGATGTTCGCCTGATCGGGCTCCTCGGTCGTCACGTCGACGTCGAACGGCGCGTAGTCCTCGGCCATCCGCTGCCAGACCGACTGGATGATGTCCTTCTCCGAGTCGGAGAACGACGACGACGTGCCGTCGGCGTCGAACGGCTCGGCGGTGAAGGCCGACCCCGCGGTGTAGGACGTGTTCCATCCGGTGCCGGTCACCGTGTAGCCGTCGAAGTCGAGGTAGATGACCTTGGTCGACGTCGGGCGCGAGTGCAGCGTGAACGTGTCGGCGTAGGGATACGGGTTGGCCGGGGCCGTCGTGGGCGCGCCGGCCTGCGGCGGGGGAGCCATCGAGGTGTCGACGTACATCGGCTTGCCGGTTCGGTCGATCCACAGCTCGGGATCGCTCAAGAGCTCCGACTTCAGCTCGGCCGGCTCCATCCCCGCCGCGGCGGCCGTCGACGGAAGGGTCGCGCCGAGCTCGGCGACGGCCTGCCTGCCGTTGACATTGCCGTCGAGCACGGCCGCCGGCGCCGTCGACGGCGTCGTGGACGCCGACGTCGAGGCATGGGCGGCCGAGCCGACCGCCATCGAACCCACCGCCACCGCTATCGCACCGACGACTGCACCGCGTCGTGATCGCATCGTTCGTCTTCCGTTCCGTCGAGTGGTCGACCCGCCGTGTCCGACCACCGAGTTCAACGACGGGGGGAGCCGGTCTCGACGGTCTCGGCGAGATCTTGAATCGATCGTGATCCGATGGAGATGGTCGCCGACGCACCGCGCGTCGGTCGGGCGCCGGGTTGAACGGTTCCCGACCCGACCGAGACGTGTTGTGGACCGGGCGGCTCCGTGGCAGACTGACGGAGATGCGCGCCTGTCTGCCTGCCGCCGAGCTCGTAATTCTCTCGTAGACGCACCGGCCCCGCCCGTGCGTCTGTTCGACCTCCCAGCCGGGAGGTCGCTTGCTTTTTCCGGCCAGACCAGAACGAACCGCACCATCCGCACCGAGGAGACCCACTCATGAAACTGACCGGGGCCCAAGCCCTCATCAAGAGCCTCGAGATGGAGTCCGTGGAGGTCATCTTCGGCCTCCCAGGTGGCTGCATCCTGCCGGCCTACGACCCGCTGCTGGACTCCCCGATCCGACACGTGCTCGTCCGCCACGAGCAAGGCGCGGGCCACATGGCCGAGGGGTACGCCCACGTGACCGGTCGACCCGGCGTCGCCCTGGTGACGAGCGGCCCGGCCGCCACCAACATGGTCACGGCGCTCTGCGACGCCTACATGGACTCGATCCCGATGATCTGCATCACCGGTCAGGTGTCGACGACGGCGATCGGCACCGACGCCTTCCAGGAGTGCGACACCGTCGGCATCACCCGCAGCGTCACCAAGCACAACGAACTGGTGATGAGCGCCGACGACCTGCCGATGGTCGTGCGCCAGGCCTTCCACATCGCGACGACCGGCCGGCCCGGCCCGGTGCTGATCGACGTGCCCAAGGACGTGCTCCAGAACGAGATGGAGTGGTACTGGCCGACCGACGCCGAGGTGATCGAGTCGCTCCCCGGCTACCGCCCGACCACCAAGGGCCATCCCCGCATGGTCAAGGAGGCCGCCAAGCTGATCCTGGCGTCCGAGCGGCCGGTCCTGTACATCGGCGGCGGGGTGCTCAAGGCCCGGGCCGCGGCGGCGGTTCGGGAGCTCGCCGAGCTCACCGACATCCACGTCGTGACCACGTTGATGGCCCGTGGCGCCTTCCCCGATTCGCATCCCCTCTGCCTGGGCATGCCCGGCATGCACGGCAACGCCACGGCGATCACCGCCATGCAGAAGAGCGATCTACTCATCAACCTCGGCGCCCGCTTCGACGACCGCATCACCGGCAAGGTGTCGGCCTTCGCCCCCGACGCCAAGGTCATCCACGTCGACATCGACCCGGCCGAGCAGGGCAAGGTCCGGCGGCCCGACGTCCCGATCGTCGGCGACTGCCGCCTGGTGACCGAGGAGATCATCCGTGAGATCCGTGAGCTGCTCAAGAGCGGCGTCGTCCAGGCCGACACCCGGGCCTGGAAGAGCCGGATCTCGGGCTGGCGCGAGCAGTTCCCCCTGTCGTACGAGGCGTCGCTCCCGGGCGAGGCCCTCAAGCCGCAGTACTGCCTGGAGATGCTCCGCGACAACGCGCCGGAGAACACGATCCTCGTGTCGGGCGTGGGCCAGCACCAGATGTGGAGCAGCCAGTACTGGAAGTTCGAGACGCCCTACACCTGGGTGAACTCGGGCGGGCTGGGCACCATGGGGTTCTCGGTGCCCGCGGCGATCGGCGCCAAGGCGGGCCGCCCCGACGCCACCGTGTGGGCGATCGACGGCGACGGCTGCTTCCAGATGACGGCCCAGGAGCTCGTCACCGCGTCGGTCGAGCGCATCCCGATCAAGGTCGCCATCCTCAACAACTCTTACCTCGGCATGGTCCGCCAGTGGCAGGAGATGTTCTACGAGGAGCGCTACAGCGAGGTGTACCTGTCGCCGTCGCTCCCCGACTTCGTCAAGTGGGCCGAGGCGATGGGGTGCGTCGGCATCCGCGTCGACTCGCCCGAAGAAGTCCTGCCCGCCATCGAGAAGGCCAACTCCATCGACGACCGCTCGGTCGTGATCGACTTCCGGGTCGATGCACGCGAGAAGGTGTTCCCGATGGTGCCGGCCGGCTTCGGCAACGACGATCTGCTCCTTCCCCCCAGTCAGAACAACCAGCGGGAGTTCCTCCGATGACCGCCGTCCCCGCCGTGGGCCGTCACACCCACCACATCCTCTCGGTGCTCGTCGAGAACCGATCGGGCGTCCTCGCCCGCGTCGCTTCGCTCTTCGCCCGACGTGGCTACAACATCTTCTCGTTGGCGGTCGCGCCGACCGAGGACGAGCGCTTCAGCCGCATCACGATCGTCGTCGACATCGAGTCGACCTCGCTCGAGCAGATCACCAAGCAGCTCTTCAAGCTGATCGACGTGGTCAAGATCTCCGAGCTCGACCCCCGGCTGTCGGTGGAACGCGAGCTGTTGCTCGCCACGGTGCGGGCCAACCCCGACCATCGCAGCCAGATCGTCGAGCTCTCCCAGATCTTCGAGGGCAAGATCCTCGCCGTCGGTATCGACGCGATGACCGTCTCCCTCGAAGGCCACCCTGCCAAGCTCGACGACTTTGAAGAGTTGCTCCGCGGCTATGGCATCGTGGAGTTGCAGCGCACCGGACGGGTCGCGCTTCCCAGGTTGGAACGAGAAGGTGGGCGCGCCGTGCGCCCGTTGAGAGGAAGGGCGAGCTGAATGGCTGCCAAGGTGTACTACGAGGCTGACGCCGACGGATCGATCATCCGCGGTCGGAAGGTCGCCATCATCGGCTACGGCTCGCAGGGCCACGCGCACGCGCTCAACCTGAAGGAGTCCGGGGTCCCGGTCGTCGTCGGTCTGCGCGAGGGGTCGTCGTCCAAGGCCAAGGCCGAGGCGGCCGGGCTCGAGGTCAAGTCGATCGCCGATGCGTGCAAGTGGGGCGACGTGATCATGCTCACGATGCCCGACACGGAGCAGAAGGCGACCTACGACGAGTTCATCAAGCCGAACCTGAAGAAGGGCAAGGCGCTGGCCTTCGCTCATGGCTTCAACATCCGCTTCAAGCGCATCAAGCCCCCGAAGACCGTCGACGTGATCATGATCGCGCCCAAGGGTCCGGGTCATCTCGTGCGCCGCACCTACACCGAGGGCGGCGGCGTGCCGGCGCTCATCGCGGTGGAGCAGGACGCGTCGGGTCAGGCCAAGGAGCTCGCGCTGTCGTACGCCGACGCCATCGGCGGCACCCGCGCCGGCGTGATCGAGACCACCTTCACCGAGGAGACCGAGACCGATCTCTTCGGCGAGCAGGTCGTGCTGTGCGGCGGGGTGACCTCGCTCGTGCAGGCCGGTTTCGAGACCCTGGTCGAGGCGGGCTATCAGCCCGAGATGGCGTACTTCGAGTGCCTCCACGAGGTGAAGCTCATCGTCGACCTCATGTACGAGGAGGGCATCGCGGGCATGCGGTACTCGATCTCCGACACCGCCGAGTACGGCGACGTGACCCGGGGACCGCGCATCATCACCGACCGGACCAAGACCGAGATGCGCAAGATCCTCAAGGAGATCACCTCGGGCAAGTTCGCCAAGGAGTGGATCGCCGAGTCCGAGAGCGGTCGGGAGAACTTCAACGCCCTGCGCAAGAAGGGTGCCGAGCACCCGATCGAGGAAGTGGGCTCGACGCTTCGCGGCATGATGCCGTGGATCTCGGCCGGCAAGACCAAGGTGGCCGACGCCTCGGGCGGCTGAGCCGGCCGAACGACGAAGATCCGGGCCGAACGACGAAGAAGCCCGGCGCCTCAGGGGGTGAGGCGCCGGTGCTTCCGTCCAATCCAGGAACCCGGTTGGGATTCGCTGCGATCTGGTCCGGACCCGCTCCCCGGACCAGCTCGCAACAGTGGTCCCGCCACTGGTCAAGAGTTTCTCCTAACCCAGCGAGTCGCCTCAATGGGCCTGGCGACTCATCGGAGCGACCGATCGACCACTGCAGGTGGCGACTGCTGACGGAATGAAATCCTTACTTGATGGGTCGGGATTCGACCTCGTAGGGTCTCGCGGCGTCCGCAGCGAAAGAGGGGCCCGCCGATGAGCGACCAATGGGGTTTCGAGACCCGTCAGATCCATGCCGGTGCATCGCCGGACCCGGCGACGGGGGCGCGAGCCACCCCGATCTACCAGACGACGAGCTACCAGTTCCGGGATTCGGCGCACGCCGCCAACCTGTTCGCGCTGGCCGAGATCGGCAACATCTACACCCGGATCATGAACCCGACGCAGCTCGTGCTCGAGAGCCGGGTCAACTCGCTCGAGGGCGGCTGCACCACCGCCGTCGGCCTGCCCGGCACGCTCGCCGTGGCCTCGGGTCAGTCGGCCGAGACGCTGGCCCTGCTCACGCTGGCCGAGGCGGGCAGCCACATCGTGGCCTCGCCGTCGCTCTACGGCGGCACCTACAACCTGCTGCACTACACCCTGCCGAAGCTGGGCATCGAGGTCTCGTTCGTCGACGATCCCCACGATCTCGAGCAGTGGAAGTCGGCCGTTCGCCCGAACACCAAGGCGTTCTTCGGTGAGACGTTGGCCAACCCGAAGAACGACATCTTCGACATCGAGGGCGTCTCGTCGCTCGGTCACGACCACGGGATCCCGCTGGTGATCGACAACACCGTCGCCACGCCCTACCTGATCCGCCCGATCGAGTGGGGTGCCGACATCGTCCTGCATTCGCTCACCAAGTTCATGGGCGGACACGGCACGTCGATCGCCGGCTCGATCACCGACGCCGGCACGTTCGACTTCGGCGCCAGCGGCCGATTCCCCAACTTCATCGAGCCCGACCCGTCGTACCACGGCCTCGCCTACTGGCCGGCGCTCGGCCACGGGTCGTTCATCCTCAAGGCACGTGTGCAGATGCTCCGTGACCTCGGAATGGCCATCTCGCCGTTCAACGCCTTCCAGATCCTGCAGGGCATCGAGACGTTGAGCCTGCGGATGGAGCGCCATTTCTCGAACGCCGACCAGGTCGCCGCCTACCTCGGTGCGAAGTCCGAGGTGGAGTCCATCGCCTATGCCGGTCTCCCCTCGAGCCCGTGGCACGAGCGGGCGAAGCGGTACGGCGGCGGCAAGGGGTACGGGTCGGTGCTCGCCTTCGTCCTCAAGGGCGGCAAGGAGGCCGGTCAGAAGTTCGTGGAGGCGCTCGAACTGCACAGTCACGTGGCCAACATCGGCGACGTTCGCAGCCTGGTGATCCACCCGGCCTCGACCACCCACAGCCAGCTCACCGAAGCGGAGCAGACGAGCACCGGCGTGCACCCGGGTCTCGTCCGGCTCTCCGTCGGCCTCGAGTCGATCGCCGACATCCTCGCCGACCTCGAGCTCGGATTCGCCGCGATCGCCGGCTGAGCCCTGGCCCGTCGGTGGTCGACCCGGACACGGGTCGACCACCGGCACGGGTCGGTGCCGACGGGCGCGTTCGGCGAAGGAGTCGAACCACTGGGCCGGATCGAGCCCGAGCACCGGATCGATCGTCGGGCCGACATCGAGGAAGCGGTCGCCGGCCTCGCTCGGCGTGTCGTCGAGGGGCGCATAGACCCCCCGAGCAAGGCGTCGGGCCCGCCCCTGTTCGGTCTCGAAGCCCAGGGCGTCGGCGAGCGCCTTGACCGGATGGCGGCCGGCGACCTCGAACCCCATGAGGTGCAGCAGGTCGTGGAGCTCGCGGAGCCGAAGTGGGCCATGGCGTACCAGCAGGGCCAGGCACACCTGGCGAAGTGACCAGCCGGTCAGCGGCATCGGGTCGTGGACGATCGGGACCATCGGGCCGCGATCGGGTGACGGCGGACGTCGGCCCCACCAGGTGTCGACGACCGGCCAGAGTCGATCGTGGAGCCGCCGCGCTCGCTCCAGGGCGTCGCGGCGACGGCGAACGAGCTCGACGACCTCCTGATCGATGGCGTCGAGGGTGTCGACCACCGACTGGCGGTCGCGTTCGACGGCGAGCCGTTCGATGGTCGAGACGCCCGAAGCCTGGCGGGCAGCCCGCCACGGATCGTCCTTCATCCATCGTTCTGCGGGTGGCAGCGACCCGTCGGGTCTCGCGTGGCGCCGGGGCCGGCCGGCGGGGTCGTCGGGGTCGGTGCGTGCGGGCATCGAGGACCTCTTCCCGTGGAGGTGGCGGGAGGACGCGGCCAGCCGTCGAATGCGACGGGTCCGGACGGGTCGAGGAGGTCGCGTCGCGACGAAGGCCGGAGTGTGCCATCCGATTCGGGAGTTGCCACCCGAATCGTTCGCCGCGGTCGCACGTCACGACCTCCCCGCCACGGTCCAACCGTTCGGGCCGGCTCCTTCTTCGGAGCGCCCTCGGCCCGTACCCGCCCGCCCGCACGCCGCCCGCCAGTACACCTCGCCCGCCCGGTCCTCCTCGCCGCCATTGGATGTCGAATCGACATCGAATCGGCATGCAATGTGTCCGGCGGGGGAGTGCCGGCGGGGATCGGGGGCGGGCTCCGGCCGGGTTCGGGGCGGTGGGGCGCGACGGCGCCCCGGTGAGGCGACTTCGGAGCGGGCGGGTTCGGAGGGGACGGCCCTGAGCGTCGGGCGGGCCCGCCGGTCAGGCGGGGCCGGGGCCGGGGTCGGGTTCGGGGCCGGGGTCGGGTTCGGGGCCGGGGTCGGGGTCGGGTTCGGCCGGACCTCCGGGCTCGGGCGGCCCGTCGCCCGAGCCCCGGGCCTCGCGGAGGAACTCCTCGAACGCCGCCCCCAGATCGTCGGCGGTCGGGACGCTGAGCTCGGCCCGGCGGTCCCACTCCCGCTCGAGCATCGCCACGAATGCCGATGCCCTCGGATCCGACGCGATCGCCTCGTCGTGGAGGGCCGACCAGCGCTCCACCTCCCCGGCGAGCTCGCCGTGGCGGGTCGGGAACCCGAGCACGTGTTCGAGATGGCGCAACAGCGCAGCGGTCGACTTCGGGTGCTTGGCGTTGCCGAGGTAGTGGGGCACGCCGACCCGCAGCGCGATCGCGGGAATGCCGGCCGTCTCCAGCTGGTCGTGGATCACGCCGACGACGCCCGTCGGGCCCTGGTACTGCGGCCGGGACAGCCCGAGCCGGGCCGCGAGCCCCGGCGTGGTCGTGCTCCCGAACACCTGCGGCGTGCGGGTGTGCGGGATGCCTTCGGGCACCCCGCCGACGGTCACCACCGTCTCGCACCCGAGGGTCGTGGCCACCTCGAGCACCGCCTCGGCGAAATGCCGCCAGCGCACGTCGGGTTCCTCGCCGTTCAACACGACCAGGTCGCGAGCCGCGCCCGATGCCCGCACCACCACGAACTCGTTCTCGGGCCACGAGATGATCCGTTCGTCGTCCTCGTCGATGTGCACCTGGGGCCGGTGCTGCGAGAAATCGAAGAACCCGTCGGGGTCGATCCCGGCGACGGTCTCGATCGCCCGGGCCCCGACCAGCCAGTCGAGCGCAGCAGCCGAGACGCCGGCCGCATCGAACAGCCCGGCGAACGCCACGACCATGACCGGTCGGTGCAGGATCGGCGGCGGCGAGGTCTCCCAGACGAGGTCGGTCACCCGAGCAGTCTGCCCACCACGTGGTCGAGGCATGCGGTCAGGGCCTCGGCATCCGACAGGGGCACCGACGGGAACAGTCCCATCCGCAACTGGTTCCGCCCGAGCTTCCGGTAGGAGTCGGTGTCGACGATCCCGTTCGCCCGCAGCGCCTGGTTGACCGCGGTCGCGTCGACCCCGTCCAGGTCGATGGTGGCCACCACCGCCGAGCGCTGGGCCGGATCGGCCACGAACGGCGTCGCCCACGGACGAGCCTCGGCCCACGCGTACACATGACCCGACGCGGCCCGGCTGCGCGCATTGCACGCCGTCAGCCCACCGAGGCCGTTCATCCACCGGATCTGCTGGTCGAGGAGGAACAGGGTGGAGAGCGCTGGCGTGTTGTACGTCTGGTTCAACCGGCTGTTGTCGAGCGCGATCGCCAGATCGAGCGACGCCGGCACCCAACGTTTCGAGGCCGAGATCCGCCCGATCCGTTCCACGGCCCGCGGCGAGCACGCGGCGAGCCAGAGTCCGCCGTCGGAGGCGAAGCACTTCTGGGGGGCGAAGTAGTACACGTCGACCTCGGCCGGCGACCACAGCAACCCGCCCGCGGCCGAGGTCGCGTCGACTGCCACGAGTGCGTCGGCGTCGGCGCCGGCCGGCCGGCGCAGCTCCATCGCCACGCCGGTCGACGTC
>Ga0209023_10007363_pt1 | contig 11316 bp, 9 predicted proteins | sample LakOneMetagenome_FD_187468 | JGI IMG/M metagenome (GOLD analysis project Ga0209023, IMG submission 187468) | Freshwater and sediment microbial communities from Lake Erie, Canada (SPAdes) (version 2) | ecosystem: Environmental > Aquatic > Freshwater > Lentic | place: Lake Erie, Canada | collected...
CGCCGCCCCGACGACCGTCGCGAACTACGGCTTCCTGGATTGCGTGCGGGCCCGCGAGTCCCGCGGCGACTACAGCGCCATGAACCCGTCCGGAGCGCACGGCGCGTACCAGATGATGCCCACGACCGCCCGCGAGACCGCCATGCGCGCCGGCCGCAGCGACCTGGCGTCCACGCCCGTCGTCAACTGGTCCAAGGCCGACCAGGACGCGATGGCGGCGCTGCTCTACCAGTGGCAGGGCGCTGCCCCGTGGGGCGGCGGCTGCGCCTACCCGGGCAACTGATCGCGCGGTCCGCGCCCGTGGGTGACTGACCCGCTCGCAGCCGCTCCGCAGGCCCGGTCCGCAGGCGACCTCCCGGCGCGCGCGACGGATCTGCGGGCCACGGTCTCCGCCGCGACTGACCTGCACACGCCCGGGATCCTCGGGCACCGATCCTCAGGTCGCCGCACCTCGGGCGACCGTTCTCGACAAACGGGATCTGGGCGGGCCCTCGTGACTCAGTCCGTCCTGCGATGTTGATCGCAGGCGGGAGTCACCACCCGCGGTACTCCGGGGTGCGCCGCTCGACGAAGGCGGCGACGCCTTCCTGGGCGTCGCGGGTCTGCATGTTCAGCTCCTGGGCCAACGCCTCGTCGTCGAACGCAGTTGCTCGATCCGATTCGAGCGATCGGTTGACGAGCCACTTGCTCAGTGCGATCGAGCGCGTCGGCGCCGCCGCCAGCCGCGCCGCCCACTCCTCGGTCGCTTGCAGGAGGTCGTCGTCCGGCACGACGCGGTTCACCAGCCCGAGCGCCGCCGCGTCAGCCGCGGACACCGTGTCGCCGAAGAACAGGAGCTCCTTCGCCTTCTGCACGCCCACGAGGCGGGGGAGCAGGTACGCGCCGCCGCCGTCGGGCACGAGGCCCCGCCGCACGAAGATCTCGATGAAGCGGGCGCTCTCGGCCGCGATCACGAGATCGCAGGCGATCGCCATGTGGGCGCCGATGCCGGCGGCCGTGCCGTTGATGGCCCCGATCACGGGCTTCTCGCAGTCGAGGATCGCGGCCACGAGCCGCTGGGCGCCCTCGCGGATCATCCGTGAGACCTCGCCCACCGCCCGCTCGGGGGCGCCTTCGGGCCGGGCCTCCGGTGGGCGGGCGACGCGCAGGTCGGCGCCGGTGCAGAAGCCCTTGCCGGTGCCCGTCAGCACCACGACGCGCACCTCGAGGTCACGGCTCGCACCCTCCAGCAGCTCGATGACGCGGTTGCGCTGGTCGGGCGTGATCGCGTTCTGCGCCTCGGGGCGGTTCAGCGTGATCCAGCTGACACCACCCTCGACCCGGTGCTGCACCTGGTCCTCCAGCGGCTGGGGCTCTGCGTCGCTCACGGTTCGTCTCCTTCGGTCCGACCGTTCACCCTACCGGCATCTGACGGTTCGTCAGAAACGGCGGGCACGCCACAACTACACTGCGCCGCATGTCCAACGGGGTCTCACTCGCTCTGGTGCTGCTGCGCACGGTCGTCGGCGTCACCATGTTCCTGCACGGCTACAACCACGTGTGGGGCGGCGGCAAGATCGCCGGCACGGCGCGCTGGTTCGAGAGCTTGGGGCTCAAGCCCGGGATCCTGCACGCGTGGATGGCCAGCATCACGGAGCTCGTGTGCGGGCCCCTGCTCATCGTCGGGTTCCTCACCCCACTCGCGGCGGCGGGAGTGGTGGGCGTCATGCTGGTCGCCTTCCTCACCAACCACCGCCCCAACGGCTTCTTCATCTTCCGGCCGGGCGAGGGCTACGAGTACGTCCTGAACCTGGGGGTGGCGGGTCTCGCCCTGGGCGGTCTGGGCGCCGGCGCCTGGTCGCTGGACAACGCCATCAAGCTCGACATCGATCCGATGGTCGGGCTCGCGATCGCTGCCGTCGGCGGCATCGGTGGTGCCCTCCTGCTCCTGGCCGTGTTCTGGCGGCCGGAGAAGAAGGCCCCGGAGACCGAGACCGCCGCGAACTGACCTTCGAGCGAGGTTTCCCGCGCGGGACGCCGGCCGCAGCTCGGGCCGATCCCGGGCCGGGGGGCGTGGCGCCGATCACGGCTCGACAGGCGCGGGATCCTGCCGTTGACCGTGCGCGACGTCGGGCCCCGGTCCGCTCCACGTACAATCGCCCGGGCAGTGCCCGCCCGTCCTCAGACGCGACGGGCCGAACGATCCCGGCTGGGCTGTCGGACGAGGAGCAACATGCGCGTGCGGATGATCGGTGTCGTTGTCGGGTTGACGTTGGTGGCGGCGGTGGCGTGCACGTCATCGGATCCGGTGACCACGAGCGCGCCCACGACGCAGGCCCAACAGCAGCAGTCCACGTCCGACACGAAGAAGCCCACCGGCACCGTCCCGGTGTCCGACGGCGAGAAGCCGACCGAGTCCAAGAAGAACAAGACGGCCAAGCCGTACGCCGACACGATCGACATCTCGATCCAGGACATCCAGGACTGGTGGTCCGAGACGATGCCCGAGGTCTACGACGGCAAGGCCTACAAGGACATCGCGCCGAGCAAGCTGTACCCCGCCACCGAGAAGAAGGCGGCGCCGTCGTGCAGCCCCGACGGCGGCAAGGGCACCTACAAGGAGGTGCACAACAACGCCTTCTACTGCAGCCTCGGCGGGTTCGTGGCGTGGGACGACCAGGACCTGATGCCCCGCCTGTACAAGACGTACGGCGAGTTCGCCGTCGCCATGGTGTTCGCGCACGAGTGGGGCCACGCCATCCAGGACCAGACCAAGGTGCTGGGGACCGTGCCCACGATCGTCACCGAGAACCAGGCCGACTGCTTCGCCGGCGCCTGGACCAAGCACGCGCTGCAGGACAAGAGCGCCGGCTTCCGCGCCACGGCGAACGACCTGCAGTCGGCCCTGGCCGGCATGCTCGAGTTCCGCGATCAGCCGGGCACGAGCATCAACGACCAGTCGGCGCACGGCAGCGGCTTCGACCGGGTCAACGGCTTCCAGACCGGCTTCGACGAGGGGGCCGCGAAGTGCGCGACCTTCATCAAGGACCAGCCCAAGTTCCTGAACCTCAAGTTCGGCAGCCAGGCCGATGTCGACAGCGGCGGCAACATGGCCTACGAACAGGCGACCGAGGCGGCATCGCTCGACCTCAACGCCTACTGGGAGAACATCGCCAAGAAGTACAAGGTCGACTTCACCCCCGTCGACAGCGTCGAGAAGTTCTCGTCGGCCACGGCCATGCCGAAGTGCGGCTCCAAGCAGTACACGGAGGACGAAGCGCTGGGCACGATCTTCTTCTGCGTCGACGACAACAAGGTGGCGTGGGACGAAGACATGCTCCAGGACGTGTCGAAGAGCATCGGCGACTTCGGCCTCGCGGTGCTGCTCGCCAAGCAGTGGGCGGCCTCGTTCCAGCTGCAGGGGGGCCAGTCCAAGGACCAGATCACCTCGAAGCTCGGGTCGACCCAGCAGAGCTGCTTCACAGGCGCGTGGACCCGGGCGGTCCTCGACGGTGACAAGCACGACCTCACCAGCTCCGGCGAGCCGTCGTTGACCCTGTCACCAGGTGATCTCGACGAGGCGATCCAGGCGTTCCTGGCCTTCAGCGACTCGCCCGACGAGAAGGGCACCACCGCCTCTGGCAGTGCGTTCGAGAACGTCAAGGCGTTCCGCGACGGCTTCCTGGCCACCAACGGCGAGGTCCTCTGCGACTCCTACGGCAGCAGCGACGGCGGCGGCTCGACGGACACGAAGTAGCGCGATGCGTGTCCTCGTCACCGGAGCCACCGGCTTCCTCGGCTCCCATGTCGTACGACGGCTCGTCGCCCGCGGCGACGACGTCCGCGTGCTCGTGCGCGCGTCCAGTGACCGTTCTCGCCTGCGCCGCCTCGAGCTCGACTACGCCGAGGGCGACGTCACGGATGCAGGGTCGGTCGAGCGGGCGATGGACGGTGTCGACCTCGTGTTCCACTGCGCGGCGGTGGTCGAGTTCGGGCCGACCGACCCTTCGTTCATGCAGGCGATCAACGTCGGCGGCACGCGCCATGTGCTCGACGCCGCCGTGGCGCGCGATGCGCGCGTGATCTACGTGAGCTCGCTCGCGGCGCTCGGGGCCACGCCGCCCCTCGACCCGGATCCGAAGGACGAGTCGTGGTGGTCGACCGATCCTCCCGCCGCCGTCTACGAGGCCACCAAGCGCGAGGCCCACGAGTACGCGCGCAGCCTGATCGCGCAGGGCGCCAAGATCCGCATCGCGCTCCCCGGGGGCATCTACGGCGCCGGTGACCAGAGCACGATGTACGACCTCATCCGCTCGTTCTCGCTGTTCCCGATGTTCGTCGGGTACATGCCCGAGGTGCGCCAGAGCACGGTCAACGTCGAAGACTGCGCCGACGCGCTGCTGCTGATCGCGGACGAGGGTGCCGACGGTGAGGAGTACGTCGTGGTGAGCGAGACGGTCTCGATCCGCGAGTGGCTGGTCCTCATCACTGCGGGCGCGCATCGCCGCCCGCCCGTCGTGTACCTCTCGACGAAGACGGTGCGCGCGTTGGGTCCCCCGAGCGACAAGGTGATGGCCCGCCTGGGACGGTCGCCGACGATGGTGAGCGAGACCATCGCCGTGGCCACCCACCACTGCGCCTACACCGGCGCCAAGCTCCGGGCGATGGGGTGGGACCCGCGCCCGCTCGACGTGGGCATGAACCAGATGGCTGCGCAGATCCAGACCGCCGCTCGCGAGAAGCGACGGGCGAAGCGCGACGCGTTCACGGCGAAGCGCACGACCGCGCGGACGACAACGCGATCCGAGGCCGCAACCGTCAGCTGACCGTCACCTGGTTCCGGTGCCAGCCCGTGGCGCCGTCAGGTGCGGGCGGGGCCAGGTCCGAGGTCTGGGTCTCGCCGGTGCCGTCCGTCGCGCGCACCTGGATCACGTGCTCACCGGGGGTGGCGTCCCAGTCGAGCACCCACTGCACCCACGTGTTGTTCGACACGGTCTTGCCCAGGCGGGCCTGCTGCCACGGGCCGTCGCCGACCTGCACCTCGACCTTGCTGATGCCGCGGCTCGGGGCGAGGGCGATGCCGGCGATCTTCTGCGGTCCTGCCTTCAGCTTCTCGCCGAGGCGGGGGACGTCGATGCGCGACTCGGTCTTTATCGGGCCCTTCTTGGACCAGCCGCGGGGCACCCAGTAGCCGTCGAAGTCCTCCCACGTCGTGAGCCGGATCTCGGAGAGCCACTTCGTCGCCGAGACGTAGCCGTAGAGCCCGGACACCACGAGCCGCGCCGGGAAGCCGTGGGTGATCGGCAGGAGCTCGCGGTTCATGCCCACCGCGACCATTGCGATGCGCCCGTCGAGCGCCACGTCGGTGGGGAATCCGGCGGTCCAGCCGTCGACCGACTTGCCGACGATCTGGGTGGCGCCGGCCTGCACCCCCGCCTTGTCGAGGATCGCCTTCAGGGGCACCCCCTGCCAGCGGGCGTTGCCCACGAGGTCGCCCCCGACGTCGTTGGAGACGCACTGGAGGGTGACCGCCTCCTCGACCTGGGGGAGCGCGAGCAGCTCGTCGAAGGTGAGGCTGTACGGGCGATCGACCATGCCGGTGATCTGGAGCTTCCAGTCCGCAGGATCGACCTGGGGAACCACGAGGGCGGTGTCGATCCGGTAGAAGGACGCATTCGCGACGTAGTAGGGCGAGATGCCCTCGACGTCGACACCGGTGGCGATGTCGGGCACGGTGCCGGCGTTGGGCAGGTTGCGGGTGACCGTCGGCAGCTTGATGGTCTCGCGTGCCACCTCGGCCTTCGACCGACCGGCGAACGTGCGGCCCATGAGCGTCGTCACCAGCGCGAACGCGGCGGCGCCTCCCGACCAACGCAGGAAGGACCGTCGGGCCCCTGCGGCATCGAGCGTGGTGTCGTACCCGTCCATCTCGGGGCCGGGCGGCATGATCGGGCGGCCCTGCGAGACGCGGAACAGCAGCCGGAGGGTGACGATGCCGGCGCCGGCAGCCCCCACGGCCGCGACCGCGACCATGACCTTGTTCGTCTGTGGATCGGTCCAGCCGCAGACCAGACCCAGCAGACCGAAACCCGCGAACGCCAGGGGGCCGACGATCGGCCGGGTGCGGGCGACCGAGCCGATGATCGCGCCGAGCACCACGCTCGTGAGCACGATGCCGATCAACAACGCGGCCTTGTCACTGGTGCCGAACGCCTGCACCGCGATGTCCTTGAGCGACGCCGCGAAGCGATCGATGAACGAGGTGCCGACGCTGCCGATCAGGGACTGGTCGGACCCAGCGAAGCCACTGAGGAGCTCACCGACGGCAAGGGCGACGAGCGCGGCGAGCACGCCGGCGAGTCGGGCCTGCCCGGCAGTGGTCGCCGGCGGCGTCCCGCGGGTGTCCCACACGTCGCCCGCACCACTGTCCGACACGACTGTCGCAGCTCCCACGACTCTCCCAACGCCTCGATCAGACATCTGGTTCCCCATGACGGGCCCCCAGCGGCGGACTCCCTGTTCAGGGTGCCTGCTCAGGGTGCCTGCTCAGGGTCCCCGATGGGACTCCGCGGCGCCAGCCCAGCGTGGATGTCGGCCACGAAGTCGCAGGACTGTCATGAGCCGGCGGTGGGCAGGAGGTAGCCTACCGACCGGTCGGTTGGTAGCCTGGCTCCGTTGCAGCACGAACTGTTCCACTCGGTGCCGACCAGCGCCTGTTCTCTGCGGATGTGCGCCTGACCTGCACTTCTTCGCCGCCCACACGGGGTCTCCGGGCCCCGTCCGCCGTACCCACGAAGGTGAACGACCATGGACATCGACCCCGCGACCCTGCCCCGGCCCGCTGATCGACCCCCGCGGGACGCTCGGGCCGACTGGTCGTCGGACGGCGGGCCGGCCAAGGATCCGGCGGAGAAGGTCAACCGGATCACGTCGATCCCGTTCATCGTCATGCACCTGATCCCGCTCCTGCTGGTGTTCACCGGCATCAGTCGCACGGCATTGATCCTCGGGTTCGTCACCTTCTACGGCCGCATGTTCTTCATCACGGCCGGCTACCACCGCTACTTCTCGCACCGCAGCTACCGGCTCGCCCGCGTCCCGCAGTTCGTGATGGCCTTCGGCGGCGGCACGGCGACGCAGAAGAGCGCACTGTGGTGGGCGGCGCACCACCGCGACCACCACCGGTACTCCGACACCCAGCAGGACATCCACACCCCGCAGAAGGGCTTCTGGTGGAGCCACGTCGGCTGGATCCTGTGCGACAAGTACTCGGCCACCGAGACCGACCGCATCAAGGACTTCGCCAAGTTCCGTGAGCTGCGGTGGCTCGACAAGTACGACTTCGTGCCGCCGTGGATGCTCGGCATCACCTGCTTCCTGATCGGCGGGTGGAGCGGCCTGCTGTTCGGCTTCTTCCTGTCGACGGTCCTGCTGTGGCACGCCACCTTCACCGTGAACTCGCTGGCCCACGTGATGGGTCGCCGGCGCTACGCCACCGAGGACACCAGCCGCAACTCGGTCTTCATCGCGCTGCTCACCATGGGGGAGGGGTGGCACAACAACCACCACTACTACCAGGCGTCCTCGCGGCAGGGCTTCTTCTGGTGGGAGTTCGACCCCACCTACTACCTCCTCAAGGCCGGCAGCTGGGTCGGCCTCGTGCGGGACCTGAAGGTCCCTTCGCACGGGGTCAAGGCGGCCAACCGCGTCAAGGACGGCAGCTTCGACATCGGCATGTTCCGCAACCACTGGAACAAGGCCACGCGCTCCGTGCACGACGCCCAGGCGTCGATCGCCCTGCGCGTGCACGCCCGGCGCGACGAGACGACGGAGTCCCTCGCCGCCACCCGCCATGCCGTCGAGGCCGGCCTCGTGGCGCGCAAGGAGGCGCTCGAGGGGTTCGTGCACCACTCGCTCGAATCGGCGGAGGAGCTCGCCCGCGCCACGCGCAAGAGCCAGCGTGAGCTCAACCTCGCCGACGGCTGAGCTGCGGCGCCGCCGCCAAGCGGGTGTTGGCACGTCAAGTGACACGAGTTGCGCGCGTCACTAGGGTGCGCTCAGCGCGGTCTCCGGAGACCGCAGAAGGGGAGCGTCGTGAGCGATCTCGACCACGTCACAGCGGATGGCGCGCCGGATGCGGCGCAGGACCTCGACCTCGAGCGGTTGCTCAGCCTCGACCTCGACGACCCGGTGATCCGGGCGAACCCCTACCCGCACTACGACCGGATGCGGGAGCTCGCCCCCATCGCGCCGTCACCGATCGAGGACCGGCACTGGATCCTCACAAGGTTCGCGGACTGCGAAGCCGTCCTGCGAGACCCGCGGTGGAGCAGCAACCCGACCCACCGACCGCTGCCCCCGCCCGATCAGGCCGACGTGCGCCAGAACATGGCGGCGATGGACGCGCACATCCTCCTGTTCATCGACCCGCCCGACCACACGCGCCTGCGCAAGCTGATGAGCAAGGCGTTCACGCCTCGGACGGTCGAGAAGCTGCGTCCGCGGGTCAAGGAGATCGTCGACGAGATCCTCGACCAGGCCGCGCAGCGCGGCGAGCTCGATGTGGTGGCCGACCTGGGCTACATCGTTCCGGTCACGGTCATCTGCGAGATGATCGGCGTGCCGGTGGAGGATCGCGACCTCTTCGGGCCGTGGTCCTCTGACGCCAGTCGGCTGCTCGACGGGGTGCTCGACGAGGAGACGACGATGCGCGGCCTCGGCGGGGCGATGCAGATCATCAACTACCTGAACCAGTTGATCGAGGACCACCGCGCACACCCTCGCGACGACCTCTTGAGCGCGCTGATCGCCGCCGAGGAGGAGGGCGACCGGCTCACCGAGGACGAACTGCGCACGAACCTGCTGCTGCTCTTCGTCGCCGGCCACGAGACCACCATGAACCTGATCGGCAACGGTACGTACGCGCTGCTGCAGAACCCGGCCCAGCTCGATCGCCTCCGGCAGGAACCCGATCTGATCAGCTCGACGGTCGAGGAGCTGCTGCGCTGGGACGGCCCGGTCCACGTCACCGGGCGCGTCGCCACCGAGGACGGGCTCGTCATCGGCGGTCAGGAGTTCGCGCGGGGCGACCAGGTGATCACGCACATCGCCGCGGCGAACCGTGATCCCGAGCGCTTCCCCGGGGCGGACACCCTGGACATCGGACGCAACGACAGCCACCACCTCGCGTTCTCCCTGGGCATCCACTACTGCCTGGGCGCCGCCCTCGCCCGCCTCGAGGGGCAGGTCGCGATCGGGGCGCTCGTCGAGCGGTTCCCGACCATGACGATCCTCACGAACCCGGTCGAGTACCGCGATCACTTCGTGCTGCGGGGCCTCAAGGAGCTGCGGGTCAGCGTGTGACGGCGCCTGGTCGAGGGCTGGGCTGAGCGGGCCGGAGGACTGACGGCGGCTCGGCGCGGGCAGAATGTCCCCATGGTCCGACGAGCGCAGAGCGACCCCTTCGCCCCCGGCGGGGCGACGGCCGACGACTGGATCAACGCGGCGGCGGGCGACCTCGCGGCCGAGGCGATCACGAACCCGTCGGGCGCGTCGTCCCGCGCGTTCGTCGACGCCGCCACGGCGCGGGCCGGCCAGGCCGGCGCCGCCATCACCGCCGTGCTGCCGAAGCTCATCCCGTTGGCGCGCCGCCTCGTCACCGTGGTGCGCGTGGTGATCGGGGCCAGCGTCGTGGCCACCGTCGTGATCCTGTTGTCGGTGCTCTCGCTCGACGTGCCCCGCACCGTCGGCCCGTGGGTCTTCCTCACGGTGGCCGGGGGGATCCTGCTGATCCCGGCGATCGTGCTGGCCGTGTTCCGCGGCGCGTTGATCGAGGTGCTGGAGCTGCCGGAGTGGCTGCGCTCGTCACCGGACCTCGTGCGCCAGCACGGCGGCGAGCTCGCGGGGCTCGTGCGCGAGGCGAACGGTGAGCCCACCAGTCGTCGGCGGTTCCGTCCAGCGGGGTTCGACGTGTTCCGCGCCGGACGCCTGCTGCTCCAGGCCCACCGCGACCTGCCCCAGTACGGCGGGCTGCTCAAGTTGATGAGCCTGCCGTTCCTCTTCGCGGTGCTGGTGTGCTTCGCGGCGGCGTGGCTCGAGATCGTGCTCGCCTGCTTCACCGTGCTGTTCTCGGTGTTCGCCCACCTCTTCGGCTGACGGCCCGCACGACGACGGGTCCCGCAGCCGGCTCGATCAGCCGCGTGCGGGCGGGCTGGTCACTCCGAGGCGATCTTGTCGAAGAGCGCGATCTTCTCGAGCGGGTGGCGCGACGTGATGAGGCGCACGGTCCCCGACTTCGAGCGCATGACGAGGGACTGCGAGGTGGCGCCCCGGGCGTCGTAGTGCACACCCTTGAGCAGCTCGCCGTCAGTGATGCCGGTCGCCGCGAAGAAGGCGTTGTCACCACCGACGAGATCATCGGTCGAGAGCACACGGGTCAGGTCGTACCCGGCGGCGACCGCCGCCTGCCGCTCGTCCTCATTGCGCGGCCAGAGGCGACCCTGGATCTCGCCGCCCATGCACTTGAGTGCCGCCGCGCTGATCACGCCTTCGGGCGTACCGCCGATGCCGAGCAGGATGTCGGCCCCCGACTCGGCCCATGCGGTCGAGATCGCGCCGGCCACATCGCCGTCGCGGATGAGCCGGATGCGGGCTCCCGCAGCGCGCACCTCGGCGACGAGGTCGTCGTGGCGGGGGCGATCGAGGATCACGGCCGTCACCTCGCGGATCGACTCGCCCTTGGCCTCGGCGACGGCGGCGAGGTTCTCGGTGGCCGACTTGTTGAGGTCGATCACGCCGCGGCACTCCGGGCCGACGGCGATCTTCTCCATGTACACGCAGGGGCCCGGGTCGAACATCGTCCCCTGTTCGGACAGCGCGATCACGGCGATCGCATTGCCCTGACCCTGCGCGGTGAGGGTGGTGCCATCCACCGGATCGACCGCGATGTCGACCGCCGGCGGGGTGCCGTCGCCGATGCGCTCGCCGTTGTAGAGCATCGGGGCTTCGTCCTTCTCGCCCTCACCGATGATCACCACACCGTCCATCGACACGCTGTCGAGCACGTGGCGCATCGCGTCGACGGCGGCGCCGTCCGCCCCGTTCTTGTCGCCCCGGCCCATCCACCGGGCGGCAGCCAGTGCCGCCGACTCGGTGACACGCACCATCTCGAGGGCCAGGTTGCGGTCGACCACGTCACGCTCCTCAGTCATGGCGTGACGTTAGTTGACGGGGCACGACGCAACGAACCCCGGTGGGCCCGACGCCGGTCGCCCTGCCGGTCCGCCTCCCGATCCCCGTCCCGATCCGCGCGCCGGTCGCCGCGCCGGTGCCCGGCCC
>Ga0209023_10007364_pt1 | contig 11314 bp, 13 predicted proteins | sample LakOneMetagenome_FD_187468 | JGI IMG/M metagenome (GOLD analysis project Ga0209023, IMG submission 187468) | Freshwater and sediment microbial communities from Lake Erie, Canada (SPAdes) (version 2) | ecosystem: Environmental > Aquatic > Freshwater > Lentic | place: Lake Erie, Canada...
TCTGACGAGTGCGGGTCGCTCGGGTGAGGCTCGGAGAGCGACATCGCCATGTCCATGTAGTTCGCACCGGCGGCGAACGCACCGTCGAAGATCGGCATGACGAACCGAGGATCGGCTGCGTTCATCACGAGGTCCGCACCGGCGGCGATCGCTGCCGAAGTCACCGCCGCGGGATCCGACGCGTCGAGTGCGGTCGCGGTGAACCGATCGTCGCGCGATGCGGCACGCTGCGCCTTGGCCGGATCGATGTCGGCGACGACGATCGACTCGACGAACGACCTGCGGCTCGCGATCGCGCAGAACGCATCGCCCACACCACCGGCACCGACCAAGAGGATCTTCATCCACGCAGGCTATCGACGCGCCGCCTCCAGCGAACGCTTCCCCGTTCTGTTGCGCAGAACCGCGGAGTTCTCCGCGGTTCTGCGTAACAGAACGGGGATGGGGGTCAGCCGCCGCCCGCGTTGGGGATCTGTGGTGCTCCGGGAACCGTCGAGACGACGGAACGCGGCGCGGTCGTCGTGGTCGCCGAGCCCGCCGCGCCCGAAGCCGGGGTCGAAGAGCCAGCCGCACCCGAGCCCGCACCCGATGCTGGGGCTCCGGATCGGGTGGCCGGCACCGTGGTCGTGACACCTGGCGACGCCGCCTTTCGGGCCTCGGCGATGGCCTTGCGCAACACGTCGGGCGGGCCGATCAGAAACGCCGCGGTGGGGCGGGCCATCGTGTCGATGCGATCGAGCAGCGCCAAGGCGCCGTCGAAGTCGCTCGACGCCACGGCGATCGACGCCTGCAGCAGCAAGGCGTTGGCGTTCTGGGGATCGAGGGCGAGCACCCGTTCGGTGTACGCCTTCGATCCGGCGAGGTCGGTGCGCTCCGGGCCGAGCTGCGTCAACGCCTTGGACAGCAAGGCATCGGTCGACGACGGGTTCTGGGCGATCGCTGCGTCGAGGCACGTGCCCATCGTGTCGAGGAACGCCTGGTCGATGCCCTTGTCGGCCTCGCTACCCGCCGCGGCCTGCTGCCAGCACCCGAACGTCGGGGCATCGAGCAACCCGAAGAATATCGTGCGCTCCAGGTTCTGCTGCTGGAGCACCTGGACGGCGACCTGCGGCGGATCGTTGCGATAGAAGCGGTCGAGCTCCGCGGCGGCAGCGGTGAAGCTCTCTTTGGCGATGATGGCATCGCCCTTCGACTGCGCTGCGGTGCCGGCCCTGGAGAGCAGGATCGCCCGGAACACCCTGGCATCGGGGTAGTCCGGGTCGATCTTGACCGCCCGGGCGAGGTTCTTGGCCCCTTCGGTCACCTTGTCGTCGCGCACGAGCGCCCAACCCTGGTAGGTGAGGGCCTCCAGGTTGTCGGGCTCCTGCTTGAGGATCGCCGAGTAGCACTCGACTCCCTTGGCTGGCTTCTGGAAGCTCAGCATCTGACACGATGCGAGCTGCTGGCGCAGCGAGTTGTCGTTGCCCGTGATCGTGCCGCTCCCCCGCTGTCCCGACGACCGGGCGACCAGCACTCCGGCGACGACTGCGACGGCCAGCACCGTCACCACGATCAGCAGTGTCCGCCCGACGTTGCGTTCGGGACGGGAGCGCTCGACGAGGTCCCGGTGCGCTTCGATGGCACGGATGACCTCGGCCGCCCGAGCGGTGTAGTCGTCCTTGAGCTCGCCGTAGTCGACGTCGTCGAGGTCACCGACGTCGTGCTCGCTCTCCAGATCCCGCAACGAGGCGAGCAGGTGGTCACGCTGCTCTTCGAGCTCGGCGAGGCGGTCCGGGTTGAGGGCCCCGTTGGTGCCCGCGCCGTGCGTTCGGGTCGAGGTGGGAGCGCTCACCGACCGACCTGCTCGTCGGGACCGCTCGTGTTCGCGTCGCCGCGACCCTGCCCCTCGTCGCTCGCCGTCGATGGACCCTCAGTCGATGCGACACCTACAAGGTCGTCATTCGCCGAACCGCCCAAAGCGTGCGCAACGAGCGCGACGTCCTCGGCGCTCGCGTGCACGTCCTCACGTTCGGCCCGCCAGCGGCGGAACGTGCCCACCAGCAGCAGCACCGCTCCGGCGGCGACCACCACAGGCACCACCCACACCAGTCCGCCGATGCCGCTCGACGGTGGCGTCAACAGCACCTCCTGGCCGTAGCTGTCGGCGAAGAAGTTGAGGATCTCGTCGTCGGTGCCGCCCTGGCGCATCTGCTTGCGGATCTCCTCGCGGAACTGCACCGCGTACGACGACTGCGACGACGCAACCGACTCCCCCACGCACTGCAGGCACTTGAGGCGCGCCGCGATGGAGAAGAGGCGTTCGTCGGAGTTGCCGGTCTTGGGCGCCGAACCCGCGCCGATCACGATCGCGGCGACCACGATCACGCCCATCACCGCCCACCACCACCAGCGCTGCCGAGAGGGGTGACGCCGGTAACCAAGGGCCGCAGACGTGACGGCGACGGGTGCGACCGTCGCACTGTCGGAGTTGCCGGGTGCGCCCGAAGCGCTGGGGTCGGTCGCCATCAGGAACCCTGCCCGTCGCCAGCGCCGGCGCCCGAACCCGACGATCCCGAGCCCGACGATCCCGAACCCGCAGCGGTGGACGACGCAGCGATGCGCTGCTCGACGTCCTTGGCGGTCACGCCGCCGATGAACTTGTGCACGACGGTGCCGCTCGGGTCGATCAGATACGACTCGGGCAATTTGATCACGCCGTAGTCGATGCTCGCCCGGCCGGTGTCGGCCACGAGCGCAGGCCAGTCCCCGCCGCGTTCGGCGAAGAACTTCTCCACGTTCTGAGCGGTGTCCTCGTAGGCGACGCTCACCACCTGGAGGGAGTCCGAGTTGGCCTCCGACAACGCCACCAGCTCCGGTTGCTCCGCGACGCACGGCGGGCACCAGGTGGCGAAGAAGTTCACGAGGACCCACTTGCCACGGGACTTGTCCAGATCGAACGAGGCGCCGTCAGCGGTCGTACCGGTGAGCGCGGGCGCAAGCTTGCCGATGAGCGGGCTCTTGGATGCAGTGGCGGCGTCCTCGCCCTTGGGGCTGAGCCACAACAGCGCCACCAGCGCTGCGATCGTGACGCCGACGATGCCGGCGATGATCGCTGAGCGGTGCTTCATGCGCGCACCTCCTGCGCGTCCGGATCGGCGTCTCGATCATCAACGGCTCGGTCATCGACCGCGAGCGGGGCCGACACCGGGTCGAGCGGATTGCGTCGTCGACGTCCGGGGAACAGCGCGAGCAAGGTGCCGAGCACCATCACGATGCCGCCGATCCACAACCACACGATCAGCGGCTGCACGATCACCCTCAACCCGATCGCCCCGCCGTCGCCGGAGGGCGCCTTGGCCAAGGCCAGGTACACGTCGTTGGTCGGCCCCACCCGGACCGACGGCGTGCCGATCGTCTGGCCGTCGACGCGGTACTTGTGCAGACGGGGCTCGAACACCCGGTCGCCGTCGACGCGCACCCGGGCAATCAGCTCGACGCGGTTGGCGGTCTCGATCGTCTTGGCGCCCAGGTACTCGACCGTGTGGCCGGCCACCGTCGCCTTGGCGCCTTGCTCGAGGGTCAGCTCGGCCTGACGGACGTAGCTCATCGACGCAGCGAACGCGATGCCCACCACGATCGCCCCCAGGTGCACGACCATGCCGCCGTTGGCGCGGCCGACCAGACCCCGCCACCCCTGCCGACGGGTGGCGAGGAACAGCTGTCGGATCGCCGAGCCGGCTGCGAAGCCGCCCAGTCCGAACGCCAGCAGTGCCGCCCAACCGGTGGCGCCGGTCGCGACGGCCAAGACCACCGTGGCGACACCGCCCCACGCCGGCCACCACAGCCGTTCGCGGAGCAGTTCCGGTGTGCCCTTGCGCCACGGCAGCACCGGCGCGACGCCCATGAGGAACAGCAGCAGGAAGCCGATCGGCATCGTCATCCGACTGAAGTACGGCACGCCGACCGACAGGCGGTCGCCGTTGAGCGCCTCGACGATCAGCGGGAACACGGTGCCGAGCAGCACGATGAACGCGAACGCCGCGAACACCACGTTGTTGGCCAGGAACGCGCCCTCGCGCGAGACCGGCGAGTCGATCCGGCCCGGCGAGTGCAGCCGGTCGCCACGCCAACCGATCAGGCCGACCGCGACCGCCACGGTGAACGCGAAGAACCCGAGCAGCAGCGGGCCGACACCGCCGTCGGAGAACGCGTGCACGGACTGCACCACGCCCGACCGGGTCAGGAAGGTGCCGAGGATCGTGAGCGAGAACGTGGCGCACAACAGCGACAGGTTCCAGACCCGCAGCATGCCGCGACGTTCCTGCACCATCACGGAGTGGATGTACGCCGTTGCCGTCAGCCACGGCAGCAGCGACGCGTTCTCGACCGGGTCCCACTTCCAGTAGCCGCCCCAGCCCAGCACCTCGTAGCTCCACCACGCACCGAGCACGATGCCCGCGGTCAGGAACATCCAGGCGAACAGCGTCCAGCGACGCGTCTCGACGAGCCAGCCTTCACCGACGCGACCGGTGATCAGCGCCGCGATCGCGAACGCGAACGGCACCGTGAAACCGACGTAGCCCAAGTAGAGCATCGGCGGATGGAACGCCATCAGGATGTGGTTCTGCAGCAGTGGGTTCGGGCCGGGACCGTCGTAGCCCGGTGGCACCGCCACGCCATGGAACGGGTTCGCGACGGTCAACATGAGGCCGAAGAAGAACACCGCCACGACGAACATGACGATGAGCGCCCAGGCGACCAGCGGGTCCGAAAGTCGGCGCCGGAACTTGTTCGCGACGGCGAACGTGTAGCCAGCGAGGATGATCGCCCACAACAGGATCGATCCGTCGAGCGCCGACCACATCGACGCCACGTTGAACAACGCTGGTGTGCGCGACGATCCGTGATCGAAGACGAACTTGACCGTGTAGTCGCGCTGGATCAGCGCCCGTTGCATGGCGGCAACGGCGAGCACCGCACCACCGAGGACGATCGCGGCATAGGACCGGCCCATGCGCAGCAGCGATTCACGCTGCGTGCGCAGTCCGGTCGCGAGGACGATGATGCCGAGGAACGCACCGCCGAAGCCGACGATGACCCCGGCGATTCCGAGGGCCCGGTTCACCCGGTGGCACCCCCTTGCGGTGCAGTCCCCCCGGCTGCGCCTGCGGCCCCCTCAGGGCCGACGACACTCGCGCCAACACCACTGGTGCCAGCATCGCTCGCGCCAACTGCGCCCTGCTCGGCGTCGTTCCTGGCGTTGGTGACGCGATCCTTGTTCTTCTCGTCGTAGTTCGCGTCGTGACGGATCAGGATCTGGTCGCTGTGGAACGTGTTGCCCTTGAGCGAACCTTCGAGCACGACGGGGATCTTGGGTCCGAAGAGCTCCGGCGGGTCACCGACGTGATCGACCGCCAGCTCCTTGCCGTCGAAGCGCAGGACGAAGCTGACACCCGCGCTGGTCTTGTGCACGGTGCCGTCCACGACGTTGCCCTGCACGCGGATGCGCTCGCCCTGCAACGAGGACTGCTTCGCGACGGCTTCGTCGACGTTGTAGAAGAACGTCGACGCACCCTGCAGGCCGTTGAACAACACGACTCCCAGTCCGACCACGATCGCAGCAACGCAACCGACCGCCACGTAGGTGCGGGTGCGGCCGCCGCGAGCCGAGCCGGAGCCCGAGGCAGGTCCGGTTCGAGGCGTGACGTCGAGGCGGTCGTCGACGACCGTCGACGCGTCTGCGGATTCCGGATCGTCCTGGCCGGCGCCGAGTGGGCCGGTAGAACCTGGTCCCTGTGCGCTCACAACCACCTCCGCTCGTCGGGCGGCACCATCTTGGACAGCTTGCGACCGCGGAGCACGACCCACAGGGAGTAGAGCCCGACGGACGTGAACGTGGCGATCCACGCGATGGCGATGTAGGTGTCGTCACTCATGACGCTCCTCCTTCGATCTGGGTGGGACCAGCAACAACGTCCGCAGGCCGTTCGGCTCGACGCTCCGCAATCGCCGCGTCGACACCGACATCAGCCGCCCGTTCGGCCAGCCACGCCACGCGGAACCGGTGGATGAGGAGCCAGGCGAACAGGACCAGGAACACAGTCAGGCCCAGGTAGGCGCTGAAGAGCTGCAGGCCGCGCATCTCGGGGTTGACGGTGCCGAAGATCGTCTTCTCCTGGTGCAGGCCGCGCCACCAGTCGACCGCCTTGTGGGTGATCGGGATGTTGATGATCGCCATGATCCCGATCACTGCGCTGATCGTGCCGCGAGTGCGGGTGTCGTTCGGGATCTGACGAACCGCCAGGTAGCCGATGTAGGTCAGCATCAGCACCGCGGTGGTCGTCAGGCGAGGTTCCCAACGCCAGAACACACCCCAGGTGATCTTGCCCCACAGCATCCCGTTCAGGATCGTCAGCGCGAAGAACAGCACGCCGATCTCGGCCGACGACGCGGCGAGCAGATCCCAGAACTCGGTGCGCTTCCAGAGGTACATGACCGACGCGACCGCGGTGATCACGAACGCCAGATAGGCCGTCGACACCGTCGGCACGTGCATGTACAGGATGCGGACGGTCTCGCCGAGCTGCGCATCGGGTGGGCTCAGCACCAGTCCGAACACGAACAGGGCAACGATGCCGACCAGGCTGATGATGCCGAGGACCCGGGTGGCGGTCGACGACGTCGACGTCGGGCCGCCGGCTCCGGGGGCGTCGGTCGTCGTCGGCCCGCCGGGCGTGGCCGTGGCCGTCCGGGTCGGGGTGTTGTTGTCCACTGTCATGCGTCCTCCAGGAGCGGGCGGAACAGCAGCGCTCCGAGTGTCAGGTAGACCGCTGAGAAGATGCCCAGAAGGGCAGCCCAGGGCCAGCCGGGTCCAGCTTCGCGCCCCAGAGCCACTTCGAAGCCGCGGGTCGCGCAGATCAGCACCGGAGCGAGCAGCGGCAGCAGCAGCAGTGGCAGCAGGGTGGAGCCGCTGCGCAGCTTGGCCGCGATCGCCCCGTAGACGGCGCCGGCACCTGCGATCCCGAGCGTGGCGATCACCGCCACGCCGATGGTGAGCACGGGCCCGCGGAACGTCGTGTCGTAGAAGACGGCGACGGCGACGGCGAGCACGGCTTCGATGGCGAGCAGTTGCACGGTCAGCGCGGCGACTTTGCCGGCGTAGATGGCAGCGGGGGCCATCCCTGACAGGCGAAGGGCGTCGAAGATCCCGTCGTTGGCCTCGACGGAGAAGGCACGTTCGATCGTCAGCACCGAGGAGAACAGCACCACGACCCAGAACAACCCCGAGGTCACGCGTTCCAGCACCCCACGCTCGGGGTCGAGCGCGAACGCGAACAGCAGGACGACCAGGAGTGAGAACGGCAGCACCTGGCCGATGCCGACCTTGGATCGCCACTCCAGGCGCAGGTCCTTCTTCATGACGAGCAGCGCCTCATGCACGTGACGCCACCTCGTCGGGTGACAGATGACCGTCGTCGTGGGTGACGACGGTGCCGCCGATGACGTCGACGGTGCGGTCGGCGACGTCGCCGGCACGGTCGAGCTCGTGGGAAGCGAACAGCACCGTGGCGCCGACCGATGCCGCCTCTCGCACGAGGTCGTCGACGATGTCACGGCCGTTGGCGTCGAGCCCGGCGTGAGGCTCGTCGAGCAGCCACAGTTCGGGACGACGAGCGAGCATCGCTGCGAACGACACCCGGCGGCGCTGTCCGGCCGACAGTGCGTGCACCGGCAGGTCGTGCAAGCGGGTCGCGACGGCGAGTCGGTCGAGCGCCCGACGCCCGTCGGCCACTTCGGCGCCGGCCGCCCGCGCCCAGAAGTCGACGTTCTCGACCACCGACAGGTCCTCGTAGAGGAAGGTGGCGTGTCCGAGCAGTCCGACTCGGCGCCGCACCCCCGCCCGATGAGCGACCAGGTCGACGCCCAGCACCTCGGCGACTCCGGAGGACACGGGTGCCAGGCCGGCGCACAGCCGCAGCAGCGTGGTCTTGCCCGCACCATTCGGCCCCCGCAGCAGCACGACTTCGCCGCGCGCCACGTCGAGGTCGACCCCGGCGAGGGCCGGAAACCGGCCGAGCAGGGTGACGGCGTCACGGAGGTGGACTGCATGCTCCAAGGGACAGGCTCCAGCCGACCTGTTCGGGCCGGGAAGGTGAGCGCCAGACGGCGGGGGCGGCGGGAGAACGCCGTCCGGGGACCTCGCAACGGTACCGGCAGTGCGGGTGTCGGGGCCAAGCCCCGGTACGGTGGGAACCCGTGTTGTCAAAGGCTTTGGGTTTCCTTGGACGGACCTTCATCATCGTCGGTCTCTTCATCCTGGGTTTTGTCGCGTTCCAGCTGTGGGGCACCGGCTTCGAAGAGAGCCGCAACCAGTCGGATCTGACGAGCCAGTTGGCCGAAGCAGTTCGCAGCTCGCCGGAGGTCAAGGCCGACGTGTCGGTCGATGCCGATGCCGGACAGCTCGCCGACTCCCTCGGCAAGGCGCTCGCGGATCAGAACCCGGCGACAGCACCCGCCACGCCCGCCCCGGCCGAGGGGGAGCCGGTCGGCGTCATCCAGATCCCCAAGATCGGCCTAGAGCGCATCATCGTCCAAGGGGTGTCCAAGCCCGACCTCAAGAAGGGTCCCGGCCACTACCCGGGCACGCCCCTTCCCGGTCAGGCGGGCAACTCCGGCATCGCCGGGCACCGCACCACCTACGGCGCCCCGTTCAACCGCATCGACGAGCTCGTACCCGGCGACGAGATCACGATCACGACACCGCAGGGCAAGTTCCTCTACAAGGTCATCAAGGCTCCCGATTCCGACGCGGCGCCCTACATCGTCAAGCCCACCGACGTGTCGGTCCTCGACGACAAGGGCGACAACCGCATCACGCTGACGGCGTGCCACCCCGAGTACTCCGCCAAGCAGCGCATCGTGGTCAACGCCGTGCTCTCGGCGCCGCCCGCTCCGACCTCCCCGCCGTCGAAGGCGGTCACGGACGCGGTCGCTTCGTCGAGCACGGCGCTCGACGAAGGCATGTCGGGTGACAGCTCGGCGCTCCTGCCGGCGATCGGGTTCGCTCTCGCGGCGCTCGCGGTCGGGCTGGGCGCCTGGTTCCTCGGCAAGCACTGGAAGCGCTGGCCGATGTGGGTCATCGGCACCCCGGCGGTGCTGGCGCTCGTGTGGTGCAGCTACACCTACCTGGACCGGTACCTTCCTTCCCTGTGACGATCAGGGTCGTGCTGAGCAGATCGACCGCAACGCCGGAGTCGGCGAGAACGTGGACCCGTCACCTGCGGCGGCACGGGACCGCCGCGCTCGTCGTGGTCGTGGCCGCAGCCCTGGTCGGTTGCTCGGGCGGCGGGCGAACTGCGAAGGCGACCACGACGACCGCCGAAGTCACCACGACCACGTTCGCGATGCCGGCGGGCGCAACCGCCGAGGGGCTGCGATCGATCGAAGCGGGCCAGTGCTTCGAGCTGCCAAAGGACGACCCGGCAGCGCAGGACCGTGCCGTGTGGGTGCTGGCTTGCACCGACCCGCACACCCACGAGGCCTACGCCGTACTCACCTATGACGGCACGGCGGTCAAGGGCGGTGCCTACCCGGGCACGACGGTGGTCCAGGACTGGGCGGAGCAATCCTGCTACGCCGCGTTCGCGGAGTTCGTGGGGGTGGAGTGGACGGCGTCGACCTTCGACATCCAGACGTGGTGGCCGTCCGCCGAGTCGTGGGGCCAGAAGGACCGCAAGGTCATCTGCAGCGTGTACAAGTCGTCGGGCGGCCGCTCCACCGGATCCGCTCGGGGCACCAGGCAGTAGCCGCCGCTCCCCTCGCCCGACTGCAAGGGGCCACGGGGTTGGTTCAGCTGCCGCGGAAGACCGGGGGGCGACGCTCGCCGAACGCGGTGCGGCCCTCGACGAGGTCGTTCGACGCCCAGGCGGCCTCGAACGCAGCCAGGTACGAACCGTCGGGATCGACGAGCTCGCCCGACGGCTGCAACAGGTCGAGACCGAGCTTGGAGCCGGCCAGTGCGAGCGGCGCCAGCGTGGCGATCTCTGCGGCCAGATCGTTCGCCGCGTCGAGCACCGACTGGCCCGGGCCGACCCCGGCTTCGACTTCAACGTCGACCAGCTGGTGCACGAGGCCGACCCGATGCGCGTCGATCGCCGGGACAGGACGTGCGGTGAGCACCATCCAGCGGGCGGTCGAATGCCCCACGAGCATCGCGAGCCGCTGGATCGTCCAGTGATCGACCATCAGGCCGAGCTTGGCGACCGGCACCGCAAAGCGGGCATCCGGCGTCGCCAGGCGAAGGTCGCAGCTCAGCGCGATCTGGGTGCCGAGCCCCATGCACGCACCTGCGATCGCCGCAATGGTCGGGAACGGCAGTGCCGCCAGGTCGTCGAGCGCGGCCCGCAGCGAGCGGGTGAACGCCAGGTCTTCCAGCTCCTTGAGGTCCGCGCCGGCGCAGAACTGGTCGTCGTCGCCGGTGATCACGAGGACCCGAACGCCGGACTCGGCTGCCGCAGCAGCTCGACGAACACCGTCGTGCAGCTCTTCCAACGCCTCGTGGTTGAGCGCGTTGCGCCGTTCCGGACGAGAGATGGTCAGGCGCGCGACCGCACCGTCGGATGAGTAGCTGACGAAGGCCATGTGGCGAGCGAGGTTCGAGCGTCGGCTCAGAGACCGGGCTTGAAGATCATCAGGTACAGCGCGATCACGAGACACAGGTGGAGGCCACCGGTGAGCATCGGGACCATGTCGGTCTTTGCGTCCTTGTAGCCCTTGGCCACCAGGAACTGCAGCACCATCGCGATGATCCACACGAGCATGGCGATCGACACCCAGGTCTGACTGAAGGTGAACACCTTGTCGCTCATGCCGAGCGCACCCATGCCGGCGACCCACATGACCACCATGGCGGGCAGCTGGATGAACATCGCGGCTTGGCCGAGCGCCTCGTCGTTCGCCCCGGCTCGGGCCATCATCGGCTGGATGAAGTTGCCGCCGAACGCAACGAACGCTGCGAGGACGTGGACGAGCACAAGGATCTGAAAGCCGGTGGACATGCCCGCGACACTACCGGCACCCCCACCGTGCAGACACGGAACCCGGTACGGCCGCACCACACCCAACCTGTTCAGCGCGCCACACGGCGAACAGTCGCTGCGTCGCCGTTGATGAGCTCAGCGACGGCGACGAGTGCCGCCGGATCCCGGCAGCCGCGACGGGTGCAGGCCCGGACCCTTGCGGGGTGCCGGACCGCGGCCGAGCGCGTCGAGCGCGGACCGGTAGTCACCCGAGCTGCCCCTGCCCGGCCCTGACGGGCGACCGACCTCGTAGCGGC
>Ga0209023_10007366_pt1 | contig 11313 bp, 11 predicted proteins | sample LakOneMetagenome_FD_187468 | JGI IMG/M metagenome (GOLD analysis project Ga0209023, IMG submission 187468) | Freshwater and sediment microbial communities from Lake Erie, Canada (SPAdes) (version 2) | ecosystem: Environmental > Aquatic > Freshwater > Lentic | place: Lake Erie, Canada...
GTTACCCACCACCTTCAGGAGAAATCATGACACGTCGTACGGTTTTGAAAGCAACAGCAATTGGCGCAATGGCGCTCGCTACATCGGGCTGGATGGCTCAGGCATTGGCAGCAGATACGATCAAGGTTGGCATTTTGCATTCCCTCTCAGGCACGATGGCGATTTCCGAAACATCGCTGAAAGACGTGGCGCTGATGACGATTGATGAAATCAATGCCAAAGGCGGCGTGATGGGTAAAAAACTGGAAGCGGTGGTCGTTGATCCGGCATCCAACTGGCCTTTGTTTGCTGAGAAAGCACGGCAGTTAGTGTCGCAGGATAAAGTGTCGGTGGTGTTTGGTTGCTGGACATCGGTCTCACGCAAATCGGTGTTGCCGGTCTTTAAAGAATTGAACAGCCTGCTGTTTTACCCTGTGCAATATGAAGGTGAAGAGCTGGAGAAAAACGTGTTTTACACCGGCGCTGCACCGAATCAGCAAGCGATACCGGCGACAGAATATCTGATGTCGAAAGAGGGCGGCGCGGCAAAACGTTTCGTGTTGCTGGGCACGGATTATGTCTATCCACGCACAACCAACAAAATCCTGCGCGCTTTCCTGCATAGCAAAGGCGTGAAAGACAGCGATATCGATGAAGTCTACACACCGTTTGGTCATTCTGATTACCAGACCATCGTCGCGAATATCAAGAAATTTTCTGCCGGTGGAAAAACGGCTGTGATCTCGACCATCAACGGCGATTCGAATGTGCCGTTTTACAAAGAGCTTGGTAATGCCGGTCTGAAAGCGACCGATGTGCCTGTCGTGGCGTTCTCGGTTGGTGAAGAAGAATTGCGCGGTGTCGATACCAAACCACTGGTCGGCCATCTGGCCGCATGGAATTACTTTGAGTCGGTCAAAAATCCGGTGAATGCGGAATTCATCAAAAAATGGAAGGCGTACGCGGTTGCGAAAAAATTACCGAATGCTGCCACAGTAGTGACGAATGACCCGATGGAAGCAACTTACGTCGGCATTTATATGTGGAAGCAAGCGGTGGAAAAAGCTAAATCCACGGATACCGATAAAGTGATCGCAGCGATGGGCGGGCAGACTTTCAAAGCCCCATCCGGCTTTGAACTGACCATGGATGCGACGAATCATCATCTGCATAAACCCGTCATGATCGGCGAGATTAAAGCAGACGGCCAGTTCAGCGTCGTCTATAAAACCAAAGCGCCTATCCGTGCGCAACCTTGGAGCCCGTATATCAAGGGCAATGAAGGTAAGCAAAAGCTGTAAGCAGCGCGACAGTTTTCTCCTTGCGCGAGCACTTCCTGGTGTTTTCCCGACTGACCAGGTCGTTGCTCGCGCGTATGGGGAATGTTGCCTGGCTTTGATCTGCCAATTTTGGTCTGCCAATGCGGAAGCGGCATGTTCCCGTTTCCGCCTACAACAGAATTTCAAGAAATTTCCACGAATGAATGCGTCTGCAGAACTATGACATTCCAGAAAACGTTGGCACGCCTGCTTGTCACTATGCCCGGCATCTTACGTGACATATTACGTGGCAGATTACGTGGCATCTTGTTCAGCGCCTTGTTCGCTGTGTTGCTACCGGCAACAGCGCATGCAGCGATCGACGCGAGTCAGCTTAAAGCGCTGGCGGGCGATGATCCTGATGCGCGTATCGCTGCCGTCAATACGATAGCCGCGCTGGCGAATGATGAAGCCGCGAAAGTGTTGACTGCACTTAAAAATGAAGAACTATATTTCAAAGACGATCAGGTTTTTCTGCTTGATGGCGAGCAGTTCATCGCTTTAGCCGATGGCAAAAAAGTCGCTTTGCCTGACGGCGCTGACGTCATTGCGATTAACAATCGCTTGCGTGCTGTGCTCGACAGCGCCTTATCTGGTCTGAAGCTGTTTGCGCCGGAGCGCGCAGTTCGTCTGGCGGCGGCGCATGCGTTGCAAAAAGAAGCGACGCCGGAACAACTGCCTTTACTGAATAAGGCGTATGTCAAAGAAAAAGATCCTGAAATTGGCGCATTGCTGCAAATGCTGATCGCGACCGTGAATCTGCATGCAGAAGATCCCGCCATTCGTAAAGCGGCGGTTAAAACACTCGTCACCAGTGCGAATGCGAATCTGAAACCTGCATTGCAGGAAATGATTACCCAACGTCCTGATGGCAGTTATGCCGAGCCGGACGAAAGCATACGTGTCGCAGCGGTGGCCACCCTCAATGCGATTGACAACCGCATTGCCCGCACCGAATTTGTCGGCAATCTGTTTTACGGCATTTCACTCGGCAGCGTGTTGTTGCTGGCAGCACTGGGGCTGGCGATCACGTTCGGGCTGATGGGCATCATCAATATGGCGCATGGCGAATTACTGATGATAGGTGCCTATACGACCTATGTTTGTCAGTCACTGTTCCGGCATTTTTTTCCGGAAGCGATTGACGCTTATTTATTGCTGGCCGTGCCAGCGGCTTTTCTGGTGTCGGGCATGGTCGGTATCGTGCTCGAGCGCACGGTGATTCGCTGGCTGTATGGCCGTCCTCTGGAAACTCTGCTTTGCACCTGGGGTATCAGCCTGATGCTGATGCAGGGCGTGCGTTCGGTGTTCGGCGCGCAAAACGTCGAGGTCGCCAATCCTGCCTGGATGTCTGGCGGTGTCACGGTAATGGGCTCGCTGGTGCTGTCTTATAACCGCATCATTATTATTTTCTTTTCTCTGGCCGTGGTGTTTGCGGTCTGGCTGATTCTGAATAAAACCCGCATGGGATTATTTGTGCGGGCCGTGACGCAAAACCGCCGCATGGCCGATTGCGTCGGCGTCGCCACCGGCAAGATCGATATGCTGACCTTTGGCCTCGGCTCGGGTATCGCGGGCCTGGGCGGCGTTGCCTTGTCTCAGTTAGGGAATGTCGGCCCTGATCTGGGACAGAGCTATATCGTTGATTCTTTTATGGTGGTGGTGCTGGGCGGTGTCGGCCAACTGGCGGGTACCGTGATTGCGGCATTCGGCCTCGGTGAAGTGAATAAATTTCTGGAACCAGTGGCAGGTGCGGTGATGGCCAAAATTGTGATTCTGGTGTTCATCATTATCTTTATTCAACGCAGACCGCAGGGCTTGTTTGCACTCAAGGGAAGGAGTGTCGACTGATGCGCCATTTATTTTCACGTCCGGCATGGACGGGTATTGTTGTGCTGGCGCTGATCGCAGCGCTGCTGCCGCTGTGTTATCTGGTATTCCCTGAAGGCCATGCCTTGCATGTGTCGTCGTATGTGATCGGTATCGTTGCCAAGTTCATGTGTTACGCGCTGGCGGCGATGGCGCTGGATCTGGTGTGGGGCTACACCGGTATTTTGTCTTTGGGTCATGGCGTATTTTTTGCGCTCGGTGCTTACGCGCATGGCATGTATCTGATGCGCGCGATTGGCCGTGACGGTGTGTATCAAAGCGACTTACCCGATTTCATGGTGTTCCTCGATTGGAAAACTTACCCGTGGTACTGGTCGCTGACAGATCATTTCTGGTATTGCATGGCGCTGGTGGTGCTGGTGCCCGGTGTGCTGGCGTTTATCTTTGGCTATTTCGCTTTCCGTTCCAGAATCAAAGGCGTGTATTTTTCCATCATCACGCAAGCGATGACCTTTGCCTTCATGCTGCTGTTTTTCCGCAATAACACAGGCTTTGGCGGCAATAACGGCTTTACTGACTTTAAACGCATACTCGGTTTCAGCATCACTGCGCCGGGCACCAAAGCAGTGCTGTATCTGATGACCTTATTGATTTTGCTGGCGGCCTTATTTTTGTGTCGCTGGATCGTGCAGTCCAAACTCGGGCGTGTGTTGCAGGCAGTCAGGGATTCCGAATCGCGCCTGATGTTCATCGGCTACGATCCCTTATGGTTCAAGCTGTTTATCTGGACCTTGTCTGCGGTGTTGTGCGGCATTGCCGGGGCTTTGTACGTGCCGCAGGTCGGCATTATCAATCCGTCTGAAATGTCGCCGGGAAATTCGATAGAGATGGTGATCTGGGCCGCCGTTGGCGGGCGCGGCACCTTGCTTGGCCCGATTATCGGGGCGTTCACTGTGAATGGGTTGAAGAGCTGGTTTACGGCGGCGTTTCCCGATCTCTGGCTGTATGCCCTGGGCTTATTGTTTATTCTGGTGACGCTATTCATGCAACAAGGCATATTGGGTTTAGCCGGTAAATTGCGCAAACGTGGGGAGTCCGCATGACTTACTTGATGAACGGCGTGATGAGCGGCGTATTGCGTCCCGGCCAGCAATACGTATCGGCGACCGGCGATCAGGGTGTTTCTTATGGCAGAGTCCGGCAGGCAGGTGTCGATACCACGCATGGTGCGATTCTGTATCTGGAAGATATCGTCGTTTCGTTTGACGGCTTTAAAGCGATCAATCATCTGACGCTGGATATTTCTGTCGGTGAATTACGCTGCATCATCGGCCCGAACGGTGCCGGTAAAACCACCATGATGGATGTGATTACCGGCAAAACCCGGCCTGCATCGGGCACCGCATTTTTTGGTCAGACCATGGATCTGAGCAAGATGAATGAAGTCGAAATTGCGCATGCCGGTATCGGTCGTAAATTTCAGCGCCCCACGGTGTTTGAGCAGCACACGGTATTCGACAATCTGGAACTCGCCATGAAAATGGATAAGCGGGTCAAGACGACTTTATTTGCCAGATTGAATAGCGAACAGCGCGATAAGATCGCGGCGATATTGCAACTGATACGTTTGCAGGGCGAAGAAAAACGCCTTGCTGGTTTGCTGTCGCATGGGCAGAAACAATGGCTGGAAATCGGCATGTTGCTGATACAGGAGCCGCAACTGATTTTGCTGGATGAGCCAGTGGCAGGCATGTCCGATGCTGAGACTGCACGTACCGCCGAATTGCTGAATGAATTGCGCGGCAAACACTCGATCATGGTGGTGGAACATGACATGGGATTTGTGACTGAGATTGCGCAGCAGGGCAAGGTCACGGTATTGCACGAAGGTGCCGTACTGGCAGAGGGAACGATGCAACAGGTGCAGGCCGATGAACGTGTGATCGAAGTCTATCTGGGGCGCTGAAAATAAGATGATGTCAGGCAGCCTACAGCCGCCGTTTAAATCGGGAAAATCATGCTAGAAGTTAATCAACTCCATCAATATTACGGCTCCAGCCATACGCTGCGCGGCATTTCCCTGTCGCTGAAAAAAGGCGAATGCCTGACCTTGCTGGGGCGTAACGGTGTCGGTAAAACCACCTTGCTCAAATGCCTGATGGGCGTGCTGCCTGCGTCGCAGGGCGAGGTGGTGTTTGAAGGGCGCAATATCAATAAGCTGGCTCCGCATGAGCGGGCGAAGGCCGGTATCGCCTACGTGCCGCAAGGGCGCGAGATATTTGCCCGCCTGACGGTAGAAGATAATCTCTTGATGGGCATGGCCACGCTGCCAGCGAAACGCGCCAAGACGATCAAAGGCGAGGTGTTTGAATTATTCCCCGTGTTGAAGGAAATGCTGCACCGGCGCGGCGGCGATTTGTCTGGTGGACAGCAACAGCAACTCGCGATTGCCCGCGCTTTACTGGCCGAACCCAAGCTGATTATTCTCGATGAACCCACCGAAGGCATACAACCATCGATCATCAAAGACATCGGCCGTGTGATCCGTCTTTTACGTGAACGCGGTGATATGGGCATTCTGCTGTGTGAGCAATATTTTGATTTCGCACGTGAATTGGCCGATCAGTTTGTGGTCTTGTCACGCGGTGAAGTCGTGGCGTCCGGCACACAGGATTTAATGGATGGCGACGATATCAAACGCCATCTGGCGGTATAGTGTGGTTCTTGTTTTTTGTTGCGAGCCTGCATGAGTTTGCCCATCACTGTTACTGCGCCTGACCCTGAATCTGCATCATCAGCATCAGCATCACCATCCGCGCCAGAAAAAAAACACTGGCAGGCATGTTTGCAAATGGGGTTCACCAAAGATGCGGCAACCACACGCCTGACTGAGCGTCAGCACAGCGGCCCGCTGCGGGTGCAAAAGCCTTTGTATCCCGAAGGTGCAGAGATATGCCACGCGATCATTATTCATCCTCCCGGTGGCGTGGTCGGTGGCGACGAATTGCAAATCAGCGCGACGCTGGGTGAGGGTACCCACGCACTGATCACCACGCCCGGTGCCGCCAAATGGTACCGCGGCAACGGCTACACATCTAAGCAAGCTGTGGTGTTGCATGTTGCTGATGGCGCGGTCATGGAATGGCTGCCGCAAGAAACCATATTTTTTGATGATGCCTGCGTATCCTTGCATCAGGACATCCACCTGAGCGGCAATGCCGCCGTCATTGCGTCCGACATTCTGTGTTTTGGCCGCACCGCCGCCGGTGAAACCTATAGTAGCGGCAGCATCTGGCAACACAGTAAAATTTATCGCGACGGCAAACTGATCTGGTTTGAGCAAGGTTGTCTGGAGGGCGATGGCGAGTCCATGCAAAGTCCGCTGGGGTTTGCTGGTCGCTCCGTCAGCGGCATGGTGCTGGCGGCAGGCACCATGCTCAGCAGCGCACAGCTTTTGCAATTACGCGAAGAAAGCCGCGCCCTGCTAGATGCGCGCGAGCCCCAGGCTTTATGCGGCGTCACGCAAATGAAGTCCGTGCTGGTGGCGCGTTATCTCGGCAACTCCAGCGAAGCCGCCCGCGCATGGATGCAATTGGTCTGGCAACACCTGCGCCCCATCGTCGCCAGACAAACCGCACGCATACCGCGCATCTGGAATACTTGAGTAGCTGATTTTCGCTGCTTGTGGCGTGTTTTAACTAAGCGATGTGAAGAATCAAGAGAATCTGGCTGCATGACATTCACCTGATGGTGAACTAATTACCGAGAGAGGCTCACTCAATGATAAGCGGAAAAAAAATTAGTTGGTTGATTGGAAATCGAATTATTTGGATTTTCGTGGCAGCGATGCCTGCGATACTGACTGGCCAAGCAGTATTTTTAGAATCAAAATTTTACTTTTATTCATCACTTCAAACAGGAACTATTGTTTCTTCCGGAGTAATTTTGGAAGGAATAGGTGCAAGTGATAGCCGCGGCTCATGGACAAGAATTCAACCTTTTCCGTGGGTAGATATTAAATTCTCTGATGATGGAAACCAGAAAGTTTGCCACATTCAAGGGCAACTTGGCATGTTTGGAGACTGGATTTCAGATAGTAAAAATATTATTGAAAATGAATTGAAAAAAATAAATTCAACTAAAAATGTCACTGTTTATGTTTTGAGAAAAGATTCTTCAAATTTTTACTGCCGCATGAAAAGGACGGTTGATAGTTATCTTATTTTTATTTTCCTGGTTAGTTTGATTGTTTCTTTAATAGTAGTGTATTGGACTGTTGAATCAATTCGGCTTATTAAGACAGGGAGCGATGATTTTGAATAGATTGATCTTTAATGTAAATTTTTTTCAATGATTTTCATTTTGAGATTGCCTTGGTAATTAGTTCGCCATCAGGTGAATGTCATGTAGCCAGATTCTCTTGATTTTGTTTCTTCATCCAGTCTTCCAGATATTGCACTTGGGTGCGGCAACCTAATGTTGAATATTTGCCGTGAACCTTGTTTCCAATCTTTCGACTGTTTTCCTTGTCCGTTGCGTGGTTTCACGATTAATTGACAGTTCACCTGTGTCCTTATTGTATATAAGTTCCAGCCCTTATGATTCCAAGCTCTTGCGCAAATGCTCCGATATTTTCACTAGCATGGCTTGCTCTGACAGCGTGATACCCAACGGCACCATTCCGCGCTGCTCAACAATAAAAATCCCTGATTGCACCCTCAATTGCACCAAAATCAATCAGCCCGCACTTATTTGATGCGCTCGTCATTTCGTGGCGGTGCGTTGCCTGTAAACCTTGGTGCGTTCTGGCTGGTTTGATTCTTGCTGTTTCTGTCAACAACACATTGCGTATGCAGATGAGGAAAACGAACGATGGACCTGAGCCCAAGAGAGAAAGACAAACTACTCATTTTTACGGCGGCGCTGCTGGCAGAAAGACGCAAAGCGCGTGGTCTGAAATTGAATTATCCGGAAGCAGTGGCGCTGATTACTGCGGCGATTATGGAAGGTGCGCGCGATGGTAAAAGCGTCGCAGAGCTGATGTCCGAAGGCACGCAGATATTGAGCCGCGCCGATGTGATGGAAGGGATTCCTGAAATGATTCCGGATATTCAGGTCGAGGCGACTTTTCCGGATGGCACCAAGCTGGTGACTGTTCATCATCCGATTCCATAGGAGGCCACATGATTCCGGGAGAAATGCTGATTGCCGACGGCGATATCGAGTTGAACGTGGGGCGGCAGACGACGTCGCTGACGGTCGCTAATAGCGGTGACCGGCCTATACAGGTGGGCTCGCATTTTCATTTTTTTGAAACCAATCCGGCGCTGCAATTTGAGCGGCAGGCGGCGTATGGCATGCGTCTAAATATTGCTGCGGGCACCGCGGTGCGCTTTGAGCCGGGGCAGCAGCGCACGGTTGAGCTGGTGGCGCTGGCAGGTGAACGGCGGGTGTTTGGTTTCAGCGGTAAGGTCATGGGCGCACTGGATGCGAAGGAGAACAACGCATGAAAATTTCGCGTCAGGCGTATGCCGAAATGTTTGGCCCGACCACTGGCGACCGTATTCGTCTTGCCGATACCGGTTTATTTATTGAGATCGAAAAAGACTTTGCGATCTATGGTGAAGAAGTCAAATTCGGCGGCGGCAAAGTGATACGCGATGGCATGGGGCAATCCCAGCGCCCACATGCGGGTGTGATGGATACCGTGATCACGAATGCGGTCATCCTCGATCACTGGGGCATAGTCAAAGCGGATATCGGTTTGAAAAACGGCCTGATCGCCTGCATAGGCAAGGCGGGTAATCCTGATATTCAGCCCGGCGTGGATATGGCAATCGGCGGTGCGACTGAAATCATTGCGGGCGAGGGCATGATTGTCACTGCCGGTGGCATTGATTCGCATATTCATTTCATTTGCCCGCAACAGATAGAAGAAGCGCTGATGAGCGGCGTGACCACCATGCTTGGTGGCGGCACCGGGCCAGCGGTCGGCACTGCGGCAACGACCTGTACACCGGGGCCGTGGCATCTGCATTCCATGATTATGGCAGCAGATGCTTTTCCTATGAATTTAGGTTTTTTAGGCAAAGGCAATGTCAGCCTGCCATTGCCGCTGGAAGAACAGATCCGTGCCGGTGCGATAGGCCTGAAACTGCATGAAGACTGGGGCACAACACCGCAGGCTATTGATAATTGCCTGAGTGTGGCCGACAACATGGATGTGCAGGTCGCCATTCATAGCGACACCTTAAATGAAGGCGGTTTTTTAGAGCACACGCTGGCCGCATTCAAAGACCGCACGATACATACTTTCCACACCGAGGGCGCGGGTGGCGGTCATGCGCCGGACATCATTGCCGCAGTGGGCGAGGGCAATGTGCTGCCGTCGTCAACCAATCCGACCCGGCCCTACACCGTCAATACGCTGGATGAACATCTGGATATGCTGATGGTCTGCCATCACCTGGACCCAGCGATTGCAGAAGACATCGCGTTTGCCGAATCGCGCATACGCCGTGAGACGATTGCTGCCGAAGATATTCTGCATGACATCGGCGCGATCTCGATGATGTCGTCAGATTCGCAGGCGATGGGGCGTGTTGGTGAGGTGATTATGCGCACCTGGCAAACCGCCGACAAGATGAAACAACAGCGCGGCGCATTACCGGAAGACAGTCGCCATAACGATAATTTCCGTGCCCGACGTTACATCGCCAAATACACGATTAATCCGGCGATCACGCATGGCATTTCGCATGCGGTGGGCTCGCTCGAAGTCGGCAAAATTGCCGATATCGTATTGTGGAAACCCGCGTTCTTCGGCGTGAAACCGTCGATGATACTGAAAGGCGGCATGATCGCAGCGGCTCAGATGGGTGACCCGAATGCCTCTATTCCTACGCCGCAGCCTGTGCATTACCGCATGATGTTTGGCGCGTTTGGCGGCGGTCTTAAAAAATCGTTTACCTTTGTTTCGCAAGCGGCATTTGATGCCGGTCTGGCGGAACAACTGAAACTGAATAAAACCCTGATTCCGGTAAAGAACACGCGCACGATCCGCAAACAAGACATGATCCTGAACGGGCTCACGCCGAAGATGGAAGTGGACCCTGAAACCTATGAAGTGCGTGCGAATGGTGAATTGCTGGTGTGCGAACCGGCAAAAATTTTACCGATGGCACAGCGCTATTTTTTATTCTGACATGATGCTGACACTCCAAACCAAAATTGAACGCAGTGAGAATGCGCCTCAGATCGACGGCCAACTCATCCTGCCGTATGAATTGCGTGAAAAATCGCGTTTGCGTGCGACGCTGCAAAGCGGTGAAGATGTTGCCGTGTTCACCGTGCGCGGCACCGTGATGCGCGATGGCGATCTGATGCTGGCGAATGATGGCCGCATTATTCAGGTGCTGGCGGCGGCTGAACCTACTTACAAAGTCGAATGTGCGAATGCGTTTGCATTGCTGCGTTGTGCATTCCATCTGGGAAACCGGCACACGCAGGCGCAACTGGGCGATGGCTTTTTACGTATCCGCAAAGACCCGGTACTGAAAGAAATGCTGGAAGGCCTGAACGCGGTTGTGACTGAAGAGCTGGCGAGTTTCGAGCCGGAAGCCGGTGCTTATGGCGGTGGTCATCATCATGGTGGCGATGAGATGCATCCGCATAACCCGCTGGCGCCTATCCCGTTGCGGCAACGGATACATCGTCCTTCGGATAAACAATAAGCCTTAACAATAAGCCTTAACAATAAGCCTTAACAATAAGCACATGCAATCCGCCGCCTTACTTCATCTGTTGCAGCTTGCCAGCCCGTCGTTACCTATCGGGGCTTACAGCTATTCGCAAGGCCTGGAAGCAGCGATAGAGAATGGCACGGTAAAGAATGAAGCGACAGCGCGGGCATGGATTACCACCTATTTGCGCGAAGTCGTTGCCCGCTTTGAAGCGCCGGTGTTGTGGCGTTTGATGACGGCATTTCAGCGCCGGGATCTGGCGGCAGTCACTTACTGGAATGAGTTATTTATCGCCGCCCGCGATACTGCTGAATTCAGGGCAGAAACCATACAAATGGGTTATTCGCTGGGCAAGCTGGTGGGTGATTTGCAGATTGCCGACCCTGCGTTGCTGACGATCTTGCAGGTGCAAAGCGAGTTGCCATTACCGACCGCACTGGCTT
>Ga0209023_10007367_pt1 | contig 11310 bp, 13 predicted proteins | sample LakOneMetagenome_FD_187468 | JGI IMG/M metagenome (GOLD analysis project Ga0209023, IMG submission 187468) | Freshwater and sediment microbial communities from Lake Erie, Canada (SPAdes) (version 2) | ecosystem: Environmental > Aquatic > Freshwater > Lentic | place: Lake Erie, Canada...
GCCCTGGATGCTTATTACCGCTTCAGACACGATTGCCGATCCTAGGGGTTCAGGGAATGTCCCGGTGAGTAACCCGGATCGCTATGTCATCCCGGGTCGAGAACTCCCGCCAGATTCTTTCGGCCACGGTGATCGACCGGTGGCGGCCGCCGGTACAGCCGACCGCGATGGTCAGATGGCTCTTTCCTTCGGTCACATATGCCGGAATCAGAAACTCGAGCAGGGGCAGCAGCCGGCCGTAGAACTCTCCCGCCATGGTTCCCGCCTCGACGTAATCGCGCACTTCCTGGTCGAGTCCGGTCAGCGGACGCAGATCGTCCACGTAATGCGGATTGGGCAGGAAACGAACGTCGAGGGTGATGTCTGCGTCTCGCGGCAGACCGTGCTTGAAACCGAAGGTCAGCAGGTTGACCGCCATGCGGTTGCTGGACTCGGTGTCGATCAGCTGTTCGGTGATCCTGCGACGCAGCGTCGCCGCGGTTTCCCCGGTGGTGTCGATCACCAGGTCCGCCCGTTCCTTGAGTGGCTCGAGGATCTTCCTTTCGCGCTCTATCCCTTCGCTGATCCGGCCTTCGGGAGCCAGCGGATGCCGGCGGCGGGTCTCCTTGTAGCGGTCGGTGAGCACTTCCTCGTGGGCCTCAAGGAAGACCACTTTGGGCTTGATCCCGTCGCCGCCGAGGTCGTCCAGGACCTGGCTGAGCTGCTCGAAGTACTCGCCACCGCGGGCGTCGGAGACGACGGCGGCCCGTTCGACCCCGCTGCCGGGCAGGCGGAACATCTCGCCGAGCGCGCCGATCATCTGGGGCGGCAGGTTGTCGACGCAGAAATATCCCGCATCCTCGAATGCGGCGATTGCTTCGGACTTGCCGGCCCCGGATAGGCCCGTGATGACCACCATGGTCACCGGGTCGGACTTTTCCGACTCCCCTGGCTCTGGCGACGGCTCTTCGATGATCTAACCGATCCTGTTCAGTTGCTCGTGAATCTCTCGGGCCACCTTACCGGGCAGTCCGGGCACCGCTTCGATCTCTTCCCTGCTTGCCTGAAGCAGACGATCGGGAGAACCGAAGTGCTTGATCAGGAGCCGCTTCCGATTGGGTCCGACACCGCGGATGCTGTCCAGCACCGAGGCGGTCATCGCCTTGTCCCGGCGCCCCCGGTGATGGGTGATCGCGAAGCGGTGGGCTTCGTCCCTGACCCGCTGGAGCAACAGATTGGCCTCGGAATCCGACTTCATCTCGAGCGGCAGCGAAGAACCCGGGGTGAAGACTTCCTCTTCCCTCTTGGCCAGGCTGACCACGGTCACTCCGAGATCGATGAAATCTCCGAGCGCCCGCAGGCCCGCCGCCAGCTGCCCCTTGCCGCCGTCGATCATGATTACGCTGGGCAGCGAAGCGAAGCTCTCGTCCCGGTCCCGGTCATGGGGCGACAGATCCGCCTGCTGCCGGTACTGGGCCATCCGTCGTTCCAGGACTTCCTCCATCGAAGCGAAGTCGTCCGGTCCTTCGTGGCCGGTTTCCCGTTTGATCCTGAATCGCCTGTAATCGGACTTCTTCGGCCGGCCGCCTTCGAACACGACCATCGAAGCGACCGTGTGCTCGCCACCGAGGTTGGAGATGTCGAAGCCTTCGATGCGGACCGGAAGCTCCTCCATGCCAAGTGCCTCACCGAGCTGGCTGAGCGCCTCGACCCTCCGCTGCTGGCGGTGCTCGCTCTGCAGCCGGTCCTGGTCCAGGGCCAGCTGGGCGTTCTTCTCGGCCATTTCCCTGAGCCGGCGGGTGTCCCCCCGCTCGGCGATCCTGACCTCGACTCCGGCGCCGCCCCGCCGGCCGGAAAGGAAGGTCTCGATCTCTTCCACCTTGTCCGACATGTACGGACCGAGGACGACCCTCCTGGGGACGGCGGGCGAGGCACCGTAATACTGCTCGATGAATTCGGCGGCGACTTCGTCGATGCCCCGCCCGGAAGGGTTCTCGAGGTAGAACGACTGTCGCTCGGCCAGGATTCCGTCGCGGACCTGAAAGACCTGGGCATTGGCGTCGGTTCCCTCGATCGCCACCCCGATCAGATCGGCAGTCCCGACCTTGGTCCCGGAGATCCGCTGCCGTTCGAAAAGCGACTGGACGGAGGCAAGGCGGTCACGGAAGACGGCTGCGGCTTCGAAGTCCTGGGCGCCGGCGGCCTCTTTCATCCTCGATTCGAGATCACGCTCGATCTGGTCGTAGCGGCCGGAGAGGAAGTCGATCACCCGGTCGATGTTGGCCCGGTAGTCCTCCTTGCTGATGTAGTCCACGCATGGCGCCCCGCAGCGCTTGATGAAATAGTCGAGGCATGGGCTCCCGGACCGCCGGCCTGGTTCGATGCCCTCGCAGGTGCGGTACTGGAACAGCTTTCCGAGCAGGTCGAGGGTGTCGCGAACCCGGCGGGCGGAGGAGAACGGTCCGAAGTACACACGTCCCGGACGATGCCGTTCGCGGGTGAAGTAGACCCGGGGGTATTCCTCGTCGAGACTGACCGCCACGTAGGGGTAGGACTTGTCATCTCGCAGTTTGATGTTGAAGCGGGGACGGAATCGCTTGATGAAGCTCTGCTCGGCGATCAGCGCTTCGGACTCGGACTCGGTGACCAGGAATTCGATCCGCTCGACGAGCCGGGTCATCTCCGCGTTTCCTCCGCTGAAATGGGAAGCGACCCGTTTCCGTATCGAGATCGCCTTGCCGACGTAGATCACCTCGTCGTCGCGGTCCCGGAAGAGGTAGACCCCCGGCGCATCCGGCAGCGATCGTCGTTCGGCGACGATTCGCTGTTCACGTCCTTCGGCTTTGTCGACAGACCGGGCCACCACCGAAGCGTAGAACCCGGCAGCCGTTGGGATACTCTGACGCCACTCATGGCCAATGAATCGCTCACTCCCCCGGACCTGCAAACCATCCAGATCGAGATCGACGGAGAGATCGGGACCCTGACCCTGAATCGTCCCGAGACCTTCAACGCGATGAGTCCGGACCTGATCGCCGACATGGTCACCGCATTCGCCTGGCTGGCCGACCAGGCCCCGCTCCGCGGATTGATCGTCACCGGATCCGGCAAGGCTTTCTGCGCGGGAGGGGACCTCAACTGGTTCAAGGAAGGCCAGGCCAACCCGGACATCGACATCGTGGCTTCGGTCCGTCGCGGGGCCGAGATGCTCCATCAGGCGATCGTCGACCTCCAGCGGATTCCCTACCCGGTGATCGCGGCCCTGAACGGCCCCACCGCCGGTGCCGGATTCTCGCTGGCCCTCGCCTGCGACATCCGAATCTGCTCCGAGGATGCTTTCCTCGCCTGCGCCTACGGCCGGATCGGCGTTTCCCCGGACGGCGGCATGACCTATTTCCTGCCACGCGTCGTCGGCCCCTCGAAGGCCGTGGAGATCCTCCTCAACGACCCGAACCTCTCACCTGCAGACGCCCTGGCCGAGGGACTCGTTTCCGAAGTCGTCGCCCCGGACGAGCTGATGAACCGGGCCCGGGCCAAGGCCGACAAGCTTGCCCTGAAGTCGCCCTACTACGTGAAGATGGCCAAGCACCTCGTCCACCAGAGCCTCGACAACAGCATCACCGAGCAGCTCCAGCTCGAGCGGCACGGGATCGCGAACGGAATGGGTACCGAGGATTCGAAGAACGCAATCGAAGCGTTCCTCTCGGGCGGCAAGGCCGAGTTCAAAGGCGAGTAATCAGGCCTTGAGCAGGCGGGTCACGCTTTCGGCGACGCAGCAGGGCTTCTCGCCGACCTGACCTTCGGGATTACGAACCTCGACGGTGATCTTGGTCACCGTCTCCACCCAGCCGTTGCCGAGATCGTTGATCTCGGTCATTTCCGCAGTGGCACGACAGCTTGACCCGACGGTGACCGGGGCGGGGAACCGAACCTTGTTCCAGCCGTAGTTCACTCCCATCGAGAATCCGCCGGTGACTTCGACCAGGTCGAGACGGAAGCCGTCGATCATCGAAAGGGTCAGATTGCCGTGGGCGATCGTGGTGCCGAACGGGCTCTCGGTCTTTGCCCTCTCCACGTCGACGTGGATCCACTGGTGGTCGCCGGACAGGTCGGCAAAGGTGTTGATCATCTCCTGGGTGACTTCACGCCATTCGGTCGGGCCAACCTGCTTGCCAACCAGTTCCAGTACCTGTTCCGGGCCTTCGATCACGAGAGTTTCCATGCCGCAACAGTATCCGGATTCGTCGCGGATTCAATTGCCAGGGCCTCCAACTTATTGTAAGGCGATTCCGATTTCATAATCTACTTCCGAAAACTGGAGATTCCCATGTCGATTGACAGCGCCCCCAAGACGCCGGCCGACGGCTCTGAACTAATGGAGATGTTTCTGCCCCAGTCGCCTTTCGTCCAGGTCCTGGGCGTCGAGCTCGATGAAATCCGGGACGGCTGGTGCAGACTCAGATTGCCTTTCCGTCCCGAACTCACGACCGTCGGGGAAATGGTCCACGGGGCGGCGATCGCCGGATTCATTGACGTGGCCGCGATGGTCACTTCCTGGGCCGGCGCGCCGATCCCCGAAAAGCTCAGGGGTGTGACCACTTCGATGGCCCTCGAGTTCATCGAATCGGCCAATGCCGAAGACATCTTCGCCGAAGGCACCTTGCTCCGGCGAGGAAGGACCCTGAACAACGTCGATGTTGAAATAACCACGGCCGATGGCCGCCTCGTCGCCAAGGCGATCGCGACCTACAAGGTCGGCTAGGCCAGCAATCCCGCGGCGTTGCCGCTGCTAATCGCGCCAATCGCGAGGTTCTGGCCGGCCTCGAGAACGCCGGTCAGTTCCTTGCGGCTCAGCTGTCCCCTCGAGTACATCGAGATGGATCCGTTCCAGGCCGCGAAGAGAAAGACGTTCACTGCGCTCGCCGACACTTCGTTGTTTCCACCCTCTTCGAGGGCCAGTTGCACCAGATCCTCCTGGCGGTCGAGCATGGACTGGAGCCCTTTGCGGATTTCAGCGGCAACTTCTTTCACCCGGGGATCGCTGCGGCTGTCCACATCGTGAAGCGAAAGCAGTCTCAGGGCCAACGGGTTTTCCAGATGAAACTTCGCATAGGCGTCGCCAGCTGCCCTCAACTGGGAGAAGACATCGAGTTGTTCGTCGTAGGCCGCTTCGAGGTACTCGGCGTTCAGCTCCACCGCTCTTAGAGCGAGCGCCAGGTAAAGGTCGCTCTTCCCACCTTCGAAGTTGAAGTAGATCGAACTGACCGCGACGTCAGCTCGCCTGGCGATCGCCTCGATGCTGGTCTCGCGGTAGCCGTTTTCGATGAACAGGCTTTCGGAGGCATCGAGGACTGCGGCCCTGGTCCGGACTCTTCGCCTGTCGACTTTTCCTTCCACCCGACAATTGTAATCCGGTTCCGAAAACTGGCCGGCTTCGAAGCAGACAGAATCCGTCCGCCCGGAAGGGATAGGAATCCCGACATGGATTCCGACGAAGCATCACCTCAGGAGATCGTCGACACCGACCTCGGGCCGGTCGCCTTTGCCCGGTCGGGCAGTGGGTTCCCGGTCCTGATGGTTCACGGGTCTCCCGGCGGGACGGATTCCTCGCTGGCCATGGGGAAGTTTCTGACCGAGGGCGGCTTCGAGCTGATCGCCCCGGCCCGGCCGGGCTATCCGGGCACCCGGCTGGATGACAGGACGACCATCGACCAGCAGGCGGATCTCCATGCCGCGCTGCTCGACGCCCTGGGGATCGGGAAGGCGGCGCTGCTGACCTGGTCGGGCGGTGGTCCGAGCGGATACCGCCTCGCGGTCCGGCATCCGGACCGAGTCTCGGCACTCACCGGCTTCGCGTCGGTCAGCCGGAAGTACATGCCTCCGAAGGAAAGCCTGGACGAAAGGCTGATTGAAAACACTTCGGCCGGCAACTGGCTGCTCCGTTTCCTCGCCGATCACGCTCCGAAGTCCACGGTGTCCTCCACCCTCGCCGCCGAGGGCGACCTCGACCGCAAGGAATTGAAGGCCCTGGTTGACGAGGCGATGGAGAACGAGGACGAGAAGAACGTGGTCCTGACCATGGCCCGGGTCGTCGCCGACCACGCGAACCGGGTTGCCGGACTCGAGAACGACATGGCCAGATTCGGCGAGATCGAAGACCTGGAGCTGGAGAAGATCGGTGCCCCGGCCCTGATCATTCACGGGACGGCCGACGTTGACGTGACCCCCGATCACGGGGACCACGCCGCAGCCACCATCCCCGGTGCGGACTTTCTGGCGATGGCGAAGGGCACCCACCTTTCGCTCTTCGTCCACCCCGACGCGCGCGATGCCCAACAGCGCGTGTTGAAGCTCTTCCGCGGCTGAACATCACTTGACCAGTTCGATGATGAAGCCCATCGAACCGATCGCCCCCATGCCTCCGAGCATTCCGAGGATCTTCGCGACGTAGGCCTGGGTCTCCGGGTAATCCGGGATGCAGTTGCAGGACCCGACCGCCCCCGGACCGGCGTTATAGGCCGCCAGCGCCAGCGCCGGGGAACCGAACTGCCCGAGCAGGTCACTCATCAGATGGGCCTGGGCCATGATCGCGGCGGCCGGATCGAACGGATCTTCGAGTCCGTACTCAGCTGCGGCGGCCGGAGTGAAGGCGGCTATGCCGTAGGCGATGCCGTTACCGGCATTCGGGTCGAACGAGGACTCGGCGAATAGCTGGGCCGCCAGCAGTGCCGCCGAGACGTTCCACTTCATCGCGGCCCTCAGGACCAGCGGCCGGACCCAGCCCGGCGTGACCGAAGGAAGGGCCTGCGACAGGGACGCCGACCTGTCTCCCCCGCCGGTACCGATCGAGTTGCCGGCATCCGAACAGGGAGCCGGTCCCGCGACGAAACCGTAATGCCAGGCCTCCCAGGAATAGCGCTGGACGAAACCGAAACGGCCCGCGTTGGCTGCAAGCCAGCCGTAGGCGGCGTCAGGCCCCAGATCAAGTTCCGTCGCACAACGGTGAAGCGACTGTCCCGGAGGGGCAACCCAGGTCGGATCCGGGTTGGCGGCAAACAGCGCCGCCTGTTCCGCATCAGACCGGAAGGCCGAGTTGATGGTCAGGGTCACTCCCGACGAAACCGCTGCGGCCGCCATCGCGTCGAAGGCGGCCGCCACATCGGGCCTCAGCCCTTTGCCCTGACGCTCGGCCAGCGGCCCCGAATAGCCGCCACCGCTCGCCATCGCCGGCACCGCGCCCATCGAGACGGGGACGCTGACCCGGGCTTCCGCCCAGTTCGGCGGAGCGCGGTGGGCACCTCCGGCAATGCCGGCCCGGACCGAACTGGCGAGCGTCACACGGGCCCTTACCGGCGCGTAGGAATACGAATCCGGAAAGCGGACCGAAACCGCCAGCGGGGAAGCGCCGTTGGCGACCGCAACCTCGACCGCCGCCAGGCGGGCCCGGTTCAGATAGACCGGCTTGGGCATATGCGCCGGGTTCGGCAGGCCGTTTGGAAGCCGTGGCGGGGCGAGCAGGCGAGGCAGGTCGTCCTTCATCGACCTCGCCGCCGACATCGCCGAAAGATCGGCCGTCCGCTGCGCCCGTGCCTTGCCGGTGACCGCACCGGAGATCGCGACGATCGCGACCGCTCCCAGGACGATCGCGAAAACTCCCCCAAGAACCAGGGGTGTCGCCTGCCCGCGCCGGGAGGCGAGTCTGGAAAGCACCTTGCTGCGTCCCGGCCGCCGGTCCGCCCTGCTCACCTCGCCGGCAAACTCCCCCGCTTCGTCCACCAGCAGCTCGGTCAACGCATCGGGGGCCGGTTCCACGCCATCCGGATCCACCGGTGTCTCGACACCGCGAATGACGACCAGATCCCAGCCCAGTTCAAGCAGATCCCTGTAGCGGGATTCGGTGGCGATCACGGCCAGCGGGTGTTCGCCGGCCAGCTCACGGGCCCGGGCGATCAGCTCGACGGCTTCTTCGGAATCCTCGACCGAGATCCAGACCAGGGAACTCCTCGCCTTGACGACCATTCCGTCGAGTTCCGAAGCCAGTTGCTTCTCGAGATCCTTCGCTTCCTCGGGGGCCAGCAGGCTGGCGGGACGGGGACGTTCCCTTCCGATCTCGATCACCACTCCCGGGCGCCCGCCAGCCGCGCCGAGCACCCGCTCGGCTGCGTCGCGGTCGGCTCCGCCCGCCCGGCCCACCGACCCGATCAGGATCGTGAAGCTCATCCCGGCTTCCCTGAAGCCTGTGCCGACACCGCCAGCTTGTCCGACATCGATTCAAAAAGCGACGGGGGCCGCAACCTGACCCTGACTACCATCCCGATCCGGGAGACCGAGACCCGGTTCCTCGCCCAGCCCGGCAAGGCCCCGCGAACGGCAGGCTCGACCGGTTCTCCCCGGATCAGGGCGATCGCCCCCGCCTCCGCCGCGCCGTCAGCGACGGTGACCGTGTAGCCGGCGGCCAGAAGCTGAAAACAGAGCAGACCGGCGAGCATCAGGGCCGCGATTCCGGCCACTGCCTCGATCGTGGCCTGTCCCGAGCTTTGGAAGATCGACCGGGGATGCATCAACCACCCTCCAGGGAACTTGACCCATAGACATGGGTCTCGGGCAGTCCCGGGATCACCGCCGGCACCCTCACACCGACCTTGACGCCCTCCCCGCGGGTCACCTTGAGTCCTCCCCGCAGCACGCCGGGCAGGGCCCTCTCCGCAGCTCCCCGTGGCTCCTTTCCGGTCGCCACGGCCCTTGCCCCGGCCCGGGCAGCGACTCCGGCCGACCAGAGAGCGGCACCGGCGATGACGATCTGGACCGCTACGAGAACGGCAAGCAACACGATCGGCAACGAGCCGATCAGCTCAAGCGAAGCCGAGCCTGACTGTGAATTTGCCTCGCTGCGCTCCATGGGCAGACCGTGCCCGAAAAAAGCTCACACGTGGCTCTACAGGTGCAACAATCCCGCACGCCGCAAAGTGGCCCTTCGACGCTCGCGCCGGGCAGCCGGAGAGCCGCCGAAAGGAGGCTTTTAGGAGTCTCAGATCCTGATCCGGGTGACGACCGGCGCGTGATCCGAGAGTCGGATCATCAGCCCGGTGTCCGGGTCCGGCACGTCGCGCCGGGGCGGCGGCCAGGCCGCAGCCGGCTCCAGTGACTCCGCACCCCTGGTCAGGAGGTGGTCGATCGACCCCGGGGCCGTGGCGCCGGTGAGCCCGAACTCGGCCTCCAGACGCTCGAACACGTCACTGGACCGGGGACGGGAGTTGAAATCACCGCCCAGCAGCAAGGGTCTGTCTCCGGCCCGACCGCTCGCCAGGCGGGCCGCCATCATTACGTCCCGGGCCGCCCGATCGCCGGTGCTCGCATGAAGGTTGGCGACACAGAGACCGCAGCCGAGTTCGACGATCTGGATCACCCGGCGCTCGGGCGCCCAGGTCAGGGTGGAACGCCGGAAATCGGTGATCTCGGTACCTGGCCGGTACCCGTCGCGTCCGCGGACCGAATTTCGGACCAGGACCAGGTTGCATCCTCCCTCCCAGCTGCCAGCAAGCTGAGGCCGGATCCGTGCGACCGGAGACATCACGGGCCTCATCCAGTTGCGCGACGTCAGGGCAACCCTGGCCTCCGACCAGGTCGCATCCGCCAGTCGATGCGCCCATCGCGGCGGCACCTCCTGGAGCACGGCGATGTCCCACTTCGCCGCCGCGAGGAAGGCCGCGAATTCGTGGAAGAGGTCACGGTTCAGACGGACGTGCTTCTTCCCTGTCACGGGCCGGCCGAGCAGGCGCCATTCCAGACCGCCGGGTGGAACTCCGGGTTCCGGATCACCGCTTCCGGTTTCGCCGCCACCTGCCGCCGGCGGAAAGTCGCGGCCGTGGTAGAGGTTCCAGCTCAGGACCCGGAAGTTCAAATTCAGTAGCTGCGGGCTTCAGAGACGATCAACCAGATGCCGACCAGCGCGGCCGCCATCAAAAGCAGCCAGGCCATCGTCCCGAGACCGGTCAGGAACATCTTCGAGGACCCGGCGATCAGCAGCACGATCAGACCGAAAGATGAATAGAGGACGACCCGGCGTGAATCGGGCAGCGAAAGCAGTCCGGTCCGGAATTCGTAGGTCAACCGGTAGACAGTCCACGCCAGACCGGCGAGAAAGGCCATGGTGATCGCGGTCAGCACCGCTTCCGCAAAGTTGCCGCCGTTGGGCAGGAAGGCAACCCCGGCGGCCAGCAGGGCGATGATCAGGATGTTCCGGGCGACGGCCACGCCTGAAGCCTACCCGGCAGGAAGCCGCGCCAACTGGCCAGTCGCCGCTACTTGGAAACCATGAGGTAGATGCCGAGGGCGATGATCCCGACAGTCGCCAGCAGACCCAGGACACCGACCACGAAGGCGAGACCGCCGAGAACCCGGCGCCCTTCCTGGCTCAAGTCGACGTACTTGGTCGCACCCCAGATCCCCAGGGATGCGGCCAGGGCGATCGCCACCGAACCGGCGAAAGCGGCCAGCACCGTGTCGCCGAGTTCCTTCCAGTTGACGACGGAGGCGATCACATCCATCGGTCAGGAACCCTCGGCCTGAACGTCAACCACTTCGGTCTGCCGTGAGCGGCGGATGAATGCGATCACGATCAGGAAGATCGCGATGACGCTGATGATGATCGGCCCTACCGGTCCGTCACCGAAGATCGCGGTCACACCGAAGGTCAGGGCACCGATCGCGGCCGCGGCCGGCAGGGTCAGGATCCAGGCGGTGACGATGTTGCCGGCCACTCCCCACCGCACCGCGGAGATCCGCTTGGCGATCCCCGAGCCCATCACGCCGCCGTTGATCACGTGGGTCGTGGACAGCGGAAAACCGAAATGGGTGGAAGCCATGATCACCGCGGCGCCTGCGCCCTGGGAGGCAAAGCCCTGGGCCGGGTCCATCTTGATGATCCGCATGCCGGTGGTCTTGATGATCCGCCAGCCGCCGCTGTAGGTGCCGAGGGCGATCGCGGTGGCCGAGGTGACGATCACCCAGGTGGGCGGATTCGATCCGGCCGGCAGAACCCCGTCGGCGATCAGCGCGAGGGTGATCACACCCATCGTCTTCTGGGCATCGTTGGTGCCGTGGGCCAGGGCCAGCAATCCGCCGGTGGCGATCTGCCCGAACCGGTAGCCACGGGCGACCGGACCGGGTCGAAGCTTCGAAACGATGCGGTAGATCATCGCGATGACCAGAGCGGCCACGATGAAGGCGAGAATCGGCGCGACCAGTGCCGGAACCAGCACCTTGCCCACGAGTCCGGCGGTCTCGATCGCCTGGGCGCCCGAATCGGCGAAGGCCGCACCGACGATGCCG
>Ga0209023_10007368_pt1 | contig 11310 bp, 8 predicted proteins | sample LakOneMetagenome_FD_187468 | JGI IMG/M metagenome (GOLD analysis project Ga0209023, IMG submission 187468) | Freshwater and sediment microbial communities from Lake Erie, Canada (SPAdes) (version 2) | ecosystem: Environmental > Aquatic > Freshwater > Lentic | place: Lake Erie, Canada | collected...
CCCCCCAGCTACTGGCGCGCCCTGGCCCGCGTGCGCCGCGCGGCGCAGGCGCTGGGCGGCGGCGAGGCGCTGGCGGGCATCGCGGCCGACCACGGCTACGCGGACCAAGCCCACCTCAGCCGCGACTGCCTGCGCTGGCTGGGGCAGTCGCCGTCATCCCTGCGCCGCTCGCCCGGCCTGCTGGCGACTGTGGCGCAGGCAGGCTACGGCTGAGGCCCTTCGCCCTTCGCTATCCACGTTCGCTGCTCACTGCTCACTGTCCTTGCATGAATCAAGCAGCGCAGGCTGCCCGGGTCAGCCCGCCGTGGCGGGTGGCGCACCGATGGGCGTGCACAGCTCCACCAACGCATCGTTGATGTCGGCCACGTAAGCCACCGTCTGGCCCCACGGCATTTGCTCGGGCGCCTGCACCAGGCGCGCGCCGGCGGCCACGGCGCGCTGCACCGCGGCGGGTACATCGGCGGTGGTGAACGCGATCTCGAAGCTGGGGGCCTTGGCACTGGCGCGCTGTGGATTCTTGCCCAGCTCGGTCATCAGGCGCAGTGACGAGAACGCCAGCGCGGTCGCGCCGGTTTCCAGCTCGCCATAGTCGCCAGCCTCGTGCACGAACCGGCGCGTGAGGCCGAACGCAGCTTCGTAGAAGGCAATGGTGTGGGGAACGTCTTCGACGTAGAGGATGGTGTAGCCAAATTGCATTGGAGGGGGCCCTTCTTCAGATTCAGGAAAAGCGTGCAGCATAGGCGCGGGGCGGCCGGGCGTCTTGAAGAAATCCGACACGCGGCCAGAAGCCCGACCCACAGGCATGGGCTGCGGCCGGTGCGTGGCATGAATGCTGCTGGGCCTACAGCACCGCGCGAGCGCTCTACACTGCACCACGCACCCGTGGACAGCGCTTCATGGCGATGGTCCCAGCTCTTTTGCCCACCCTGCCCTCCCAGCACTCCCTCACACCATGCTAGACCTGCTCGTTACCCACGCCACCTTGCCCGACGGCCGGTCCGATGTCTCCATCGCGGTGCAGGATGGGCGCATCACCGAAGTGACACAGGGCCTGCAAGCGCCCGCGCATGAGACCGTGGACGCAGGCGGCCTGCTGGTCAGCCCGCCGTTCGTGGACGCGCATTTCCACATGGACTCCACGCTGAGCTACGGCCAGCCGCGCGTGAACCAGAGCGGCACCCTGCTCGAAGGCATTGCCCTGTGGGGCGAGCTCAAGCCGCAGCTCACGCACGATGCCATCGTGCAGCGCGCCCTTACGTACTGCGACTGGGCCGTGGCGCACGGCCTGCTGGCCATCCGCTCCCATGTGGACACCAGCGACCCGAGCCTGCTGCCGGTGCAGGCCCTGCTCGACGTGAAGCAGCGCGTGGCGCCGTACCTGGACCTGCAGCTGGTGGCGTTTCCGCAGGACGGCGTGCTGCGCTCTGCGGGCGGCCTCGACAACCTGACCCGCGCGCTGGGCCTGGGTGTGGACGTGGTGGGCGGCATCCCCCACTTCGAGCGCACCATGGCCCAGGGCGCCGAGAGCGTGAAGATTCTGTGCGAGCTGGCGGCCAAACTGGGCAAGCGGGTGGACATGCATTGCGACGAGTCGGACGACCCGCTGTCGCGCCATGTGGAAACCCTGGCGCACGAGACGCACCGCCTGGGCCTGCACGGCCGCGTGGCAGGCTCGCACCTCACGTCCATGCACAGCATGGACAACTACTACGTGAGCAAGCTCATCCCGCTGATGGCCGAGGCACAGCTGGGCGTGGTGGCCAACCCGCTCATCAACATCACGCTGCAAGGCCGCCACGACACCTACCCCAAGCGCCGCGGCATGACCCGCGTGCCCGAGCTGATGGCCGCAGGCCTGACGGTGGCGTTTGGCCACGACTGCGTGATGGACCCCTGGTACGGCGGCGGCAGCGCCGACATGCTGGAGGCTGCGCACATGGGCCTGCACGTGGCACAGATGACGAGCCAGGCCGCCATGCTCCAGTGTTTCGACGCAGTGACGGTCAACCCTGCCCGGCTGCTGGGCCTGGAGGGCTATGGGCTGCAGGCGGGCTGCCATGCCGACTTTGTGCTGCTGCACGCACGCAACCCGGTCGAGGCCATCCGCCTGCGCGCCACGCGGCTGGCGGTGTACCGCCGCGGCAGGAAGATCGCCGGCAGCCCCGCGCCCGTGGCCATGCTCGACCTGCCGGGGCGGCCGGGCAGCGTGGCTTTCCTGGCCGGATGAGTTATCCGCCGAAAGCAAGCACAGTGGCCTAAAAGGGCTAAACCGGCGATGTGGGCGGAGCGGCTGCAGGCGCCGGGTACCCCACGATGTCTGCCAACGCCGGGTAACCGCTGATGGCGTGCGACGCGAGCCGCCCGCCCATGGTGGCACCCTCGGCGCTGCCCACGTTCAGGCCGGTGTAGATCCAGTCGCCCGCCAGCACCAGGTTGCTGAAACCGGACTCCCAGGCCTTGAGCCGTGCGGCCGTGCTGCCCGGCGGGCTGATCACGTAACGCTCGGACGGGTCGATGTTGGCGCGCCAGAACTGCTGATCGAACCGCTGCACGCCCTGCCCTGCATTGGCCGGGTCGTGGTCCTGCAGCAGGCTGAAATCCATGCCGGTCGGGTCGCCCGGTGGCGAGACCACATTGGTGGTGGACTTGGGCAGCAACGGCCCCATGCACACCTGCAGGTACTGGATGCACTGCGCCTTGACCCGTGCATGCGCCCGTGCCGGGTAGTCCGTGTCGGTGAGCGGTGGCGGTGGCTCGTAGTCGGCCATGGCACCCGAGAAGTACCACAGCGACTTGGGCGTCTGGCTGGCCGGCCACGACTCCCACGGCAGCAGATGGGTGAAGTCCACCTGGCCGTCCAGCGGGTTCATGTAGGTGGCGCCGATCACCGTGTCGGTGGGGTTCTTCAGGGGAATGTCCCAGCCCAGGTCGGTGGTACTGCGGTTGAGCCACACCTGCATGGTTTGTGTTTGCACGGTAGGCACTTTCTCGACCATGTTGCGCCAGGCGGGGCGCGCGGCCAGCAGCTCTTTGCACAGGTAAGGTACCGCACCCACCGCGATGGCCAGCACCACCTGGTCGAAGTCTTCGCCGGCTTTCAGGGTCTTCTGGGCCACGTTCTTCCACGGCGTCCAGTACGACTCCAGGTCGATGTTCTGCTCGCGCAATGCATCGCCTTGCACCAGCTGGTCATAGCCCGGGCCGGAAGGCCACGATGGAAGGCCCTCGACCGGCACCAGGGGCTCGTAAGGAGCCTGCGGATTCACCAGCGTGGCCTGCACGCCCAGTTGAACTGCGGCCACCGACTCGCCGTCGGCCGACAGCGCAAGGTTCTCGACCTTGTGGAAGAACTCAAACTGCACGCCGCGCTGGCGCAGCACCAGGTACAGCGGCGCGATCACGGTCTCGCCGGTGCCCGCGGCAAACAGCCAGGCGAACGCGCCCATGTACGCATAGCTGCGCAGCGACCAGTGCAGGTACGCCCCTGCCGCCATGCTGGCCGTGCGGGCCGTATCGCCCTGCGGGTATTGGTAGGACAGGTTGACGGTGTTGAGCGCCAGCGGGGACGACACCGTCATGACCGACGCGCCATGGCGGGTCAGCCAGTCGCTGAAATTCTCGTTGTCGATCACATCGAAGCCCCGCTCGATGATGCGGTCGGCCAGCACGCCGCGCACGATGGCCATCAGGTATTCGAGCAGGATGTACAGGCGCCGCAGGTCGTCGTTGCCGTCGATCAACGCCTTCAGCCGGGCGTTCAGCCAGCCCCACACTTCATCGAGCACGGGGTGGTTCTCCGCCAGCTCGGCGTTCTCATCGAGCATGGCAGCCTGCAGGCGCCGCAAAATGTCCTGCCCGGCGCGCAATTCCAGCTGGTGGAGCTCGCTCAGGCCCGGCACGGCCTGGGGGTCGATCAGGCCTTGCGCAGTCTCCGCCAGCCCGCCGATCCACTGCCGGATGGTCTGCAGCGAGGAGGAATCGTCCGGAGTGAGCGAGTTGGTTGGCACGGTCATGGGCCAGCGTTTGAAGCCGCCGTTCTCGAACTCCCACATCAGCACGAAACTCTCAGGCAGGAAGGCCTGCTCGAATGTGGCGAGCTTGGCGTCGGCCGGGCGGCCCAGCGCCTTGTAGCAGTCGGCCATCAAGGGCAGCGCGTTGTAGTAGCTGCCCAGAAACCCGTGGATACCGTGCTCTTCGATGCGGTTGTTGGGCCCGCGCCGGGTGGCACATTTGCCCCCCAGCCGCCAGCCCATCTGGTACACGGTGATCGCGTATTTCTGCTGCCAGTCCGGTTGGCGGGTCAGCTCGTAGGCAGCTGTCAGGGCGGCCAGGCCGCCTCCGAGGATGGCGATCCTTTGGGGTGCATTCGTTTCAGGCATGGTTTCCCTCTCCAGTGAATTTCAGGCGGCTTGTTGTGGATGAATGAATGACTAACGACTAACTGACGACTAGCAAGTAACGGATCACGGCCGGACGGACAAGCCCATGGGTGAGCGGCTGAGCGGGTTCACTCGCTCCAGCCCGCCTGGCGCAGGCAGTGGGTGTACTCGTCGAGATGCGCCTCGACTGCGAAGGGGTGCCCGGCCTTCAAGGCCTGCATGGTGTAGGGCCCGAACTTCTGGGCCTGCCGCAGGGTTTGCTGGCCACTTTCGATATGGCCGGCGGCTACCTGGCATGCCGCCAGGAGGTAGTGGTTGAAGAACCAGTCCGGACGCTTGGAAAGTGCCTGCAGGGCAAACTTGAGCGCCGCCTCGTGGTCGCGCTCGATGAAGCTGGCCAGGGCCCGCGTGCGCAGCCACAGGCTCAGGTGCGGATCGAGCGGACTGGCCTCGCAGGCCTGCAGCACGTAGCTCGCAGCCTCCTGGGTGCGCCCACAAAACGCCAGCAGGCGCCCCAGTTCGCCCGCAGCGGCGGCCAGTTGCGGGTAGATCGACAGCGCGTGTTCCTGCTCGGAGATCGCCTGCGGGAAATTGCGCGAGAACGACAGTACCGTGCCCAGCGTGAAATGCGCGAAGGCGTCGTTGTCATCGTGGCTGACCGCCAGCAGGGCGTGCCGGTTGGCCTCTGCGATGTCCATGCGGGGTGACTCCGACCAGCCTGCCCACACCCGCGACATCAAGATGAAAGCGAGCATGGCCAGGGTCGGCGGATCGTCGGGCTTGGCCTGCAGCGCCTTTTGCGCGAAGTGCTCTGCCTTGTCCATGTGCTCGCGCGTGGTGCGCCAAAAATGCCACCGCGCGCGCATCAGCAGCTCCCAGTGCTCGCGGTCACGGGGTGTGGACTGGCTGCTGGCCCATTCCTCGCGCCGCAGGTACGCCGGCTCGATGGCGCTGACGATGGCGGCCGATATTTCGTCCTGCACCTGAAAGAGGTCGTCCGCCGGGCGGTCAAAGCTCTGCGCCCAAATGGTCTCGTTGCGCGGGCCGTCGATGAGCTCTGCAGTCACCCGCAGGCGTTTTCCGCTCAACCGGATGAATCCCGATACCAGGTACCGCACCCCGAGCTCCCGGCTGATGGTGGCGCTGGCAGGCAAAGGGTGGCGGTAGCTCACCGATGAGTTGCGCGCTATGACATACAACCAGCGCGATCGGGAGAGCCGGTTGATGATGTCCTCGGCCATGCCATCGGCGAGGTACCCATCGTCCAACAGCCCCGCAGCGGCGCCAAACGGAAGCACCGCCACTGAGCGCGACGCGCTGGACGCCACAGGCGACACAAGCTCTGGTGCAGTGCCCTGGGCCGCTACCGGCGCAAGATGCGACACGTGCGCCACATGCGCCACGAACCGGTACCCCTGCCCCGGGATCGTCACGATCAGCTCGGAACCCAGCAGCTTGCGCAGCGACGACACATGCACCTGCAGGTTGTTTTCTTCCACGACCAGGCCGGGCCACACCAGGTTGAACAGCTCTGACTTGGTCACCAGCGCGCCCGCTTTGTGCACCAGCGCGCACAGCACGTCGAAGGCGCGCGCGCCCACGAGAACGGGCTTGCCGTCGGCCAGCAACTGACGCTCATGCACCCTCAGCGTGAAATGAGAAAACGTGAATTCCATGGCCACGACCCCTGGTTTTTTTATCCGAGCAAACCCACCCCCTCGGTGGATCGCCGGGACTCTACACCAGGATTGTTTTAAGAACTATTAAGTTTTTGTCAGGCCTCCTTAAGGGCGAATACGGCGGGCACCACAGAGAATTCCCTCACTCATGAATCGCAAGCGAGAAAATATTTTAAATATCATCAAAATGATATTCAAAAGCAAAATATTGCGGCATGAGAAAAAGGCTGGCTCAGAAACTTCTGACGCCAGGATCCCGCTCGGAAAAACCCATCTCCTAGGAAAAACCATGTCTGACTGCAATTGCAACCAAAACAACGCCAACGACAACTCTGCCCAAGTGCCGAACTTCGCTGAAGCCGGCTTTGCGGAAGGCAACGGCCATGTACAAGCCCTGCAGGCCAATGCTGGCGCGGCTGCGCACCTGGAAGGCGTGCATGCTCTGAAGCTGTCGGTGTGCGTGGGCGCAAGTTACAACGCGTCCACCAACAAGATTTGCTTCACCATCCCGATCTATGGCAATTACTGCGTGACCTCGCCGGTGCATATTCCGGTGGGTGGCCAAATCAAGGTGTGCGCACAAACCTGCGGCAGCTTCATCCCCACCGGCCTGAAAGCCACGATCTACCTGAACGGCAGCGTCATCGCCAATATCACGCTCTTCGGCGCCTGCTGATCTATAAAATTTGATAGGCTGGAATAAACATTACAACAAATTCGGCCTTTATCTCATCATATTATTGATGCCCAACCAAAAGCATAAATAATATATTTTGCGCAGGTTTTCAAAATGATCACCTGCGCAGATGAAAAGACTCTCACAGTGAGCAGCCCAGCGAAGCGTCCAGCCAGTGCAGTTGGTGCAATCGGTGCAGCCAGCCTGAGACGTCGCCCGTGGAGACGGATGCGCGCAAGCGTGTAGCCCGTGCTGTGCGGCACCGACAGCAATAGCCGATAACCCGCTGCTTCTTATGCAGCAGGGCGCACGTCAAACGCAGACAGGTGGTTGGCCAGGTGCATGGCGTGGGCTTGCTCGTACTGCGGGCGGCTGAGCGCGCCGTAGGCAAAGTGCGGCTGCAGCGGGCCTGCGTGCAGTTCAAATGCCGTCACCGCCGCCTTCAGCCGCGCCAGGGCGGCCGATGCATCCGGCATGTGTGCCTCGAGCAGCGGCGCACCCGGAATAGGCTCTTCCAAATTGTGGCTCATGCGGCCCCGCCAAGCGAACAGGCTGAATGCCGCAGCACCCGCAGTGTGCTGAAACACCGCCGACTTTGACTCGGGAAAGCCCGCCAGCGAAAACTCGATGCTCTGCGCACAGTGCTCCAGCGTCTCAGACCAGGTCCATGCCGTCGCAGGCTCCAATGGCTGGGCGGATGCGGCGTGCAGGCGGTCCACTTCTTTCATGGCCTCGCTGATGCGGGCGTAGACGAGCTGGCGGTCGTGACCGGGCCGGTACAGCGTGTAGCCGACCCCGGCGACTGCGCCCACCACGCCCAGGGCGGCCAGGCCAGAGCCCAGTGTCAGCGCGCGGCGGCGGGAGGCGGACGGCGGCTGCCCTGCACCGCCCGCTGGGGCTGCCGAAGGGTGCGGGGAATCTGCAGGGTGTGAGGGGTGTTGGGGCTGTAAGGGGGCTGAAGGGGCCGAGGGAGCCACGCCGCCGCCCGGTGTTCCTGCCGTGCCTGTCTGCTCGCTCATCGGGGGTCTCATGGAGGAATGGGAGGGACTGCCATTGTGTGACCGGACAGCGCCGGGATGACGCCGGGGTGGCGCCAGCCAAGGTCGGGCAGGCGACACAAGCGGCATTCGTGGTGAAACGGCAGAGTGCGGATTGCTGGCGGGCGCCAAGGTGACTGGCAAACCAAGGCACGGCAAGTTTTGCCCTGCGGCGTCGTCTTGGTGCCAGCCCGCCTGCCTATTGACCTGACTACTTGTCTTTCTGTTTGGCTGTCTGTCTCAGGCCCTGCCCTGTCCTATCTCTGCCTACCGCTCCAGCATCTCCACGCGGTTGCGGCCGCGCTGCTTGGCCAAGTACATGGCTTCGTCCGCGCGCTGCAGCACGGCCTCCCCGGTGTCGGAGGGGGCAAACAGCGCCACGCCGACGCTCACCGTGAGTGGCAGGCCGGTGCGGCCCTGTGGCCCCAGGCCCTCGACAAGTTGGGATTCGACCGTGGCGCGCAAGCGCTCGGCCACCGCCATGGCGCCGGGCCCGTCGGCGTTGGGCAAGAAGATCGCAAACTCTTCGCCGCCCAGCCGCCCCATCACGTCTTCCTTGCGCAGGCAGCGCCCCGCCAGTTGTACGAAGTGCCGCAGCACATCGTCCCCGCAGTGGTGGCCCCAGGTGTCATTGATGCGCTTGAAATGGTCCAGGTCCATCACCAGCACCGGCAGCGGGGTCTGCATGCGCTGCGCATTGCTGATTGCCTTGTCCAGCAGGGTGAGGAACGCGCGGCGGTTGAACACGCTGGTCAGCGGGTCGACCTCGGCCAGGTGGCGCAGCTCGCGCGTGGTGAACTCGTGCGTGAGCATCAGCACGCCAAAGCCGATGAGCACCAACGCCAGCGTGGCCTCCAGCACCACGAACTGCGACAGCACCTCCAGCAGCTCGTCGTTCCACAGGAACCCCGCCAGCGGAGTCGACAACTTGAACAGCGCCGGGCGCACCAGCACGAACAGGCCGTGCGCCCCGACCGCCACACCCACCAGGTAGCGCACCGGCACATTGCGAAACCCACCGCGCGCCAGCGTGCGCCCAGTGAGCAAGAAACACGGCCCCGAAAAAAGCCCCGCCAATGCAAAGCGCGCGCCCGGGTGCGGATGCACCACCGTGAAATACGCCGACATCGCCAACAGCACCACCAGGCCACAGACCGCTACACCGTGCCCTAGCGGGCTGCGCCCCACATAGGCGCGGCTGCCCATCAGGCAGGTGTAGGAAGCGATTGCGATAGAGCCCTGGGCCAGCAGCACTGACAGCACCTCGGGCATGAAGCCGCGCACCAGCAGGGTGGTGCTGAACACCGTGGCCCCCAGAAACGACAGCACCCACAGGCGCAGGCCCGGAATGTTCCGGTGGAAGTACCACACGGCGTAAAGCACGGAGGTAACCAGCGCAGCCAGCAGGGCCGCCAGAATGACGAGGGTGGGACTGTGCACGGACGCTAGGAAGCTGGGGCGAAAGACTGGGCTGGATGGCCGCGGGCACGGGTTGCTCGGCAGGCGGGGATGCGCCTTGGAGACAGAGTCTGCCCAGGAGCACAAGCTGCTGGGCGAAAGTAACATCATGTTAACCGAGCATGGCTTCATGCCAATGACAGCGGGGCAGTATCCCTGGGCTTTGAGGTTCGACCCCGTAGCCTGCCCTGCGCCTACGCTGCGCATGCAGAGCGGTGCATGCGCCCTCGCCGCCCAGCCCGGTTGTTGCAAACGACTCCAACCAGGGACACGCGGAGGCCATTGGCAGTGAGAAGCCGGGATGAACGTGCGGGCACCAACCCATCGCCCATCGCCCATCGCCCATCGCCCATCACCCATCACCCATCACCCATCACCCATCACCCATCACCCGTCACCCGTTGCCTATCGCCCCACGTCCTCATCTTCCACCTGAACGTAGGAGCTGCATGAGGCAAGCCATGGCCGCGCGGCTTGCTGCCGTCCCGCCCATGCACAGCGCGAGGCGCTGTGCCGCAGTGTGCTGCAGGCTCAGTCGCCCACCACGTTGCACTCGCGGCGCAGCAGCGCCAGGGCGTCGTGCATCTGGTAGTCCATGTCGCTCAGCAAAGTCTTCTCTGCGTCTTGCACAAAGCTGGTCCACAGCGTGTTGTAGTCCTGCCGGTGCACGCCGGGGGCATGGCTGCCGATGAAATCCGCAGCCAGCGCCGGCTGCCAGCCGGACTTGCGGACCTTGCGCACCAGGCTGGCGGCGGTCTTCTCGGTCAGCAGGGTCTTCTTGGGCACCCCGGCCGCCAGGCACAGGAACAGCGTCAGAAGCGAGTGTTCGTCGTCGTTGCCCTGCAACGTCTTAGTCCAGGTCTTGCTGGCAGGCTGCGGGGGCTCTTCGTCGGCATCGAGCGCGTCCAGGCTGCGGTGGTACTCGTCCACCTCGGCCAGCGGGTCGTCCAGCAGAAAGTACCGCGCCCGAAAGGTGCCGGTGGGCCGCAGCAGGTTGCGCAGCGGTGTGGCTGCGTCCAGCAGCTTGGGCAGGTCGGACAGCACGGTGGCGCATTGCGTCTCTACAGCGCCCCGCAGGTCGGCGGGCAGGCCCGCTGGCAGGCGCAGCGTGGCAGGCGCGGCGACTTTCTTCTTGCGCAGGGCGGTGACGATTTTCTCGAAGCCGACGGCGTTGGGCCATTCGCCCAGGTCTACGGCACGGGGGGCGAGCGCCTGCATGAGCAGCCCGGTGCGGATCACCGCCTCGGCATCGGCACCTGCGGCTTCCAGCTCGTCTTCGTCCAGTTCGTACTGCTGAGCCAGCCACCGGGCGGCGCCGATGGCGGTGGCCATCTGCGTGCGGCGCGCAAGCTCGGCTCGGTAGTCGGCGTGGCTGCGCAGCGACCACACGGACAGCAGCGGGGTCTCCGCATCCGCATAGCCTGCCATGCCGAAGTTGCTGCTCTCGGGCATGGCGATCAGGCGCTTGAGCATGTCGGAGCCGCCCTTGGAGCGCGACAGGAAGGAGTTGTCGCGCAAGGAGACAGCCGCCTTGTGCAGATCGCCGCCGGTGGTGTCCAGCAGGTACAGGCTGACAAGGTTGACCATGCGGTCTCGCGCCTTTTCCAGCTCGGGCCGCAGGAACTCGCTGCCAAAGTAGCGGGCGATCTGCACCATGCCTTTGGGGGCATCGGTGTGGATGGCTGCAAGCCGGTCCGCGCCGATGATGCCGTGCGCTACACCGTAGGCCAGGGCCTTGTCGAAGAACGGGCGTGCGTCGTGCAGTTGCAGCGCGCCGGGTGCGGCAGGCGAATCGGTGGGTGGTGTGTGAGGCAATGTCATTCAGGTTTCCATCGCGCTGCGCGTCGTCGCAGTGTCACGAAACTGGCGCGGCCCCAGCCAGGGCCGCCGCGCAAGGGCCGCCCCGCCGCGCTGGCGGCGTCCCCCTTCCCCCATTGCGAAGCAATTGGAGAGAAGTGGGAAGGCGCGAAGCGCCACAGGGGGTTGTCATCTAAATCGCGGATTCTTCATCCGAGGCGCGAGCAGCCGGCGTGGCCTTGCCGCGGTCGGTCTCGCTGGTTTCGAACTTGCCGTCGTCTTCT
>Ga0209023_10007369_pt1 | contig 11308 bp, 11 predicted proteins | sample LakOneMetagenome_FD_187468 | JGI IMG/M metagenome (GOLD analysis project Ga0209023, IMG submission 187468) | Freshwater and sediment microbial communities from Lake Erie, Canada (SPAdes) (version 2) | ecosystem: Environmental > Aquatic > Freshwater > Lentic | place: Lake Erie, Canada...
CGCTGTTCATCCTCGTTCGCGGTCGCTTGCGGACGCCACAGGGGCAACTCAACTGGCATCGCCGCAAGCTCACGCTGCCGGTGCTCGGCGATCTGTTCAGCAAGATCGAAGTGGCGCGGCTGGCGCGTACGCTGGGCACGTTGCTTGGCAATGGCGTGAGCCTATTGCCGGCGCTGACCATCGTCAAAGACACGGTCGACAATCGCGCTCTGGCCAATTCGCTCGACGGGGTGCTGGTGCGGCTCAAGGCGGGGCAGGGCTTCGCGCGGCCACTCATGGAAACGGGCCTTTACCCGAAACTCGCGGTGCATATGGTGGCCGTGGGTGAAGAGACCGGGCGGCTGGATTCGATGCTGCTCAAGGTGGCCGACGTTTATGACCAGGAGGTCAACACCGCGCTCAAGCGTGCGCTCGGCCTGCTGGAGCCAATTCTGATCCTGACGCTCGCGGTGGTTGTCGGAGGCATCATCTACTCGCTGATGAGCGCGTTGCTCGGGCTGACGGAATTTAACGTGTAGGTGGCGGTCATACGGATGTGCAACGCGTTCCGGGAGTTACAGCTTTTCGCTGAAACAACCATTGAATGCGGGGTAGCATCCTGTTTTACAGATAGTCGACTAGGGGGGTAATTGCGTTCCAGCCCCAGTAAAATATGGAATTCAACGAAAAGCTATTAAAGTGTAGGCGGCGTCGAGAGCGAAAAATGTCTCATCCAACGCTCTCACCAAGTCCGGAGAACTGATCATGAAAAACCACAAATCCCAGCAGCGCGGCTTCACCCTGATGGAGCTGCTCGCAGTTATCGTCATCATCGGTGTCCTCGCGGCCACCATTGGCAGCCGCTTCCTCGGCCAGACCGAGACGGCCAAGGCGGGCGCTGCGCGGACCGAGATGGGTCAGATGGTGCAATCGCTCGATCTGTTCAAGCTGGAAATTGGCCGCTACCCATCGGCGCAGGAAGGCCTCGAAGCGCTGATCAAGAACCCAGGCAATGTCCAGAACTGGAACGGTCCGTACCTGCGCAAGGACAACATCAAGGATCCGTGGAACAACGATTACAAGTACACGACGCCAGGCCCGAACAACACACCGTTTGAGCTCAAGTCCCTCGGCGCCGACGGCAAGGACGGCGGCGAAGGCGCGAACGCCGATATCGTCAAGAGCTAGCCAGGCATAGCCAGCACGGCGAGCGCACGCATCATGATGGCGCGGTCCACGGTCCGCCCTTTTCGCTTCGGCATTCGCCGCGACGGGCATAGCCGAACCTACGCGGCAGGCTTTACGATGCTTGAGCTGCTGGTGGTGATCGTGCTCATCGGCATCCTCGCGTCGTTGTCGTCGCCGCTCTTTTCATCGGGCGTTTCTGCCGCCGAACATCGTGCCGCCGCGCGTGCGGTTGCGCAAACGCTGCGCTTCGCGCGCAGCGAGGCGATTACCAGTCGTACTGACGTCGGCGTCGAGTTCAATCTGCAAGACCGCACGTATCAGTTGCCGGGTGGCAAGCGTCGCGGCAAATGGCCGGAAGGCGTTGCGCTCGAACTCACCACGACCGTTGCGGAAACGGTTGACGACAAGCACGCCTACGTTCGCTTCTACGCTGACGGCGGCTCCACCGGCGGCCGCGTCACACTCAAATACAAAGAACGCGAATATCGCGTTGACGTCGGCTGGCTGAATGGTCGCATTGCGATCGAAGAGTCATGATCGCGCGGCGCCGGGATGAAAGCGGCTTCACGCTGCTGGAAGTGATTGTCGCCATCGTCATAGCGGCGCTGTGCCTGTCGGCGCTGGCCGGCGTTTTCGCCACCGGTATGAAATCGGCCTCGGTGTCGAGCGACTATACGCGTGCGATGACGATCGCCCAGGGGTTGCTGGCCGCGGCCGGCATCGAGAAAACACTTAACGACGGCGCAGAGTCGGGCACCTCCCCGGATGGTCGTCTGACATGGACGCTGACCGTCGCGCCCGAGCCCACGGAAGACGCCGAAAATCCTGTTCGTCCACCACTTGAGCTGAAGCGTCTGGTGGCACGGGTCGTGATCGTCAACCCGGATCAAACCTGGTCGAACAACACGCGCAGTTTCGAGCTTACGACCCTGCTGGCAATACCGCGGGCAACGCCATGACCACGAAGCCGCAGCGTGGGTTCACCCTGATCGAGTTGCTGGCGGCGATGATCCTGCTTGCTCTGCTGGCAGGCATTCTCATGGGTACAGTTCGCGGCGCCGAGCGCAGCACGGGCGCGGCCAACGACCTGTCGGAGCGGACCGAGCAATACGCCCGAACCCAGGCGTTTCTGAGCGAGCACATCAGCGGTACGCTGCCGCTGCGCTGGCGCCGCGAGGTTGGCCAACCGCTCAAGTTCGCGGGCGCACACGAAAATCTGACCTATCTCGCGCCCGTCACGTCGCAAATCGCCGAAGGTGGTGTCCTCTGGTGGCAACTGGCTGTTGCGAAGAGCACAAACAAGAGCCAGCTCGTATTGCGTCGCATTGCGCCGGACCCCGAAGAAAAAGCCATTCCTGATCTGGCCCCGGCCGATGCGATTGTGCTTGCCGATCACGTCGATTCCCTGGAGATCTCGTACTTTGATCCGGGCGAGGATCCGTTGACCAATCCCGATTCCGGCACCTGGATTGATGACTGGACGGAAAACGCCCGCATGCCATCGATGCTCAAGATTCGGGTGACTGAGGCGGGCGACCGGCGCTGGCCCGATCTGGTGATCCCGTTGAAACTCACGCAGGCCATGGGCTGCAACTGGGACTTTCAGCGTCAGCGCTGCGTGATTCAGGGCGTCAACCGATGAGCGGATATCGCATCCCGTTCGCGAACCGGCAACGTGGCATCGCCCTCATCATGGTGCTCGGGCTGGTGATCTTCATGTCAATCATCGCGCTCTCGTTCAGCGACAACCAGCGCTTGAGCGCACAGGTGACCACCAACGCGCTTGCCGCCGCGTCGGCACAGGCCGCAGCGGACGGTGCCGTCAATCGCATGCTGTTTGAAGTATCCCGACCCCGCTCGGTTGATGCCCAGACGGCGCTTGAACAGTGGAAAGCGGACGGCGCGCTGCACGCCTGGGTTGAGAATGGCCAGCAGATTGCGGTTTCCGCACGAAATGAGGCTGCTAAAATCGATCTGAACTTTGCGGCCGAGCCCCTACTCAAACAAATGTTCATTTCTGCCGGCGCAAGTGATGGGGATGCCAACGCGATTGTCGCTGCCATCAAGGATTGGACAGACGCCGACAATCTGAAGCGACCAAACGGTGCCGAGGCGGATGACTATCGTGCTGCCGGAAAAAAGGTGCTTCCGAAAAATGACTTTTTCATCGCCATTGAGGAACTGCAAAACGTGATGGGCGTGGACCCGAAACTCTATAGCAAGGTCGCGCCTCTGCTTACCGTGAATTCACGCTCGCCTGGCGTTGACCCCCAGTCAGCGACGCTGGCGGTGATGCGCGTTGTTCCCGGGCTCGACGCTGCCCAGGTCGAGGCTTGGGTGGAGCAACGCGACCAGGCGCTGCGGGATGGCGCACCGGTGCCTGCCGTTCCGTTCAGCAGCCCTTATTTCTCTGCTGCGCAAAATTCGATCCGCATTCGCGCGGATGTCATTGCCGGCAACGGGGTGCGCGCTTCGCGCGAAGCCAGCGTGCGTCTCGGCGGTGCGCAACGTGGCCGGCCGCAATTCTTCCTTTGGCAAAAAGGCTGGCCTGCGGATGCGCCAACGCCACCAGCCGATGCGGTAGTAAGCAATGGCTGAGTCGTCCACGCAGCCATCGGTTCAGCAAAGCGCCGGGCACTTTGTGCTCTGGTGGAAACAGCAACTTTGGGAATGCGTTCCCGAAAGCTGGCGTTCGCGGTGGGTGCAATCCCGCCGTCCGGCAATGCTTTCGCTCGGTGATGATCATTTCTGGCTCGCGGGCGCTCCACTGGATCAACATAGACCGTTTGCGCATTCGGCGATGGCGCAGAGCGGCGGACAGGTTGCGCTGGTGGTTGGCGAAAACAACGGTTTTCGCCGCGACATCGAGTTGCCGCTCGCGGTGGAAAGCAAGCTTTCGCAGGTACTCTCGTACGAGCTTGACCGCCTGACGCCTCTGCGCTCGAGCGATCTGTACTACGATTTTCGGGTCAAGAGCCGCAATACGGCCGCCGGCACCTGTGCGGTAGAGCTGACCGCCGTGCCGCGCGCACGGGTCGCTCCCTTGCTCGAGACTGCCAAACAAAAAAACCTGACGGTGTCGCGTCTGTTGCTTGCGCCGCAAGATGTGGACACGGGGATGGACCTGCTCGCGAACACGTCTGAAAGGACGGAGCAGGTCGCAGGCACCTCCAGCTGGATCAACCCGGTGCTGATCGGAGTGTGCGTCCTTCTGGTCGCTGCGTTGATCGCCGTTCCGCTGTGGCAAAAGCGGCAATATGTTATTGAGCTGCAGCCCATCGAAACATCAGCCAAGGCCGATGCCGAAGCCGCGAACATATTGCAGCGACAACTCGAAAAGCAGGTCAGTGATTACAACCTGCCGTTGTCGCGCAAGCACGGGACGCCGCTTGCGGTTCAGGTGCTGGAAGATTTGACCAAAAGGCTGCCCGATGACACATGGGCGCAATCACTCGAAATCAAGGCGGTTCCGGGCCAGAAGAGCAGGGAAGTAGTCATTCAGGGCGAGACCGGTAGTGGTGGCAAGATTCTGCAAATGGTGCAGGAGTCACCGCTGTTGAAGGATCCGGTGTTCAAGGCAACCATGACCCGCGTGGCACCGACCTCGGAGCGATTTCATATCGCCGGGGAGCTGGTTGCGGCTGCGGCACCCAGGCAGTTGCTGCTCTCCGACGTGAACACGCTGATGACGGTTCCGATGACACCCGCTGCGCCAGCTGGCGCCCCTACGAGCGCAAAGGCCGCTTCGCCCGGAGCTACGGCTGGGCCCGCGTCTGCTGCGCCGCCGACGTTGGGCAGTGGACCCACGGCCTCGCCGCCGGCAGGTGTCGATACAAAGAAGCCGGCAGTCACCGGTCCGCCGCCAGCCTCCCCGACGTCGGCTAACCCGACGGCAAACGTGGAGAAGAAACCGTGACGCTACCGGTTGGAATTCGTGGCCGTGTACTCGCGCTGACGCTGACGTTATTCGCGCTGGCGGCAATCGTTGCCAGCGTCGCGGTGCCGTTGTATTTGCTGCACGAGCGATACGATGCAGCGCGGGCCACGGCTGAGGAGCGCATTGACCGTTATCGCCGCGTCGCCTCGCAGCGGGCCGAACACCAGCGTGCTCTTGACGTGATTAAGGCGAGGGAAAGCTCACGTTTCTTCCTGAAGAGTGCCGCGCCAACGCTCGCTGGTGCGGAGTTGACCGATTTGGTGCGACCCATGCTCGAATCGAATGGCGCGCGCTTGACCTCTATTCAACCAACTACGGTGAAGGATGATTCCGGTTTCCGTCTGTATTCGCTGAATATTGGATTCAACGCGACACCCGCTGCCCTGCAGAAAACGCTGTACGCGATCGAAACGTCGCTACCCTACCTTTTCCTTGAAAACCTCACACTAAGGGCTACGGTTCCCCGCGGGTATAAGCCAGCGCCCAATCAGGAACCCGAGGTGTCAGCGCAGATTGAGGTACAGGCGTACGGTCCGAAAGATGCTGCGAAGGCTGCTCGTCCTGCAACCGGCACGGCAGTTGGTGCGGGGGGCAAATCGTGAGCGGATTATTCAGCTTGAGAAATGCGCTCATCGCGATCGCCGTGTTGCTCGCGATCGGATTGGGCGTTGAAACCGATTGGGGCGACGCCTTCGGCAAGCCTCAAGTATCCCTGCGTGAAACCAGTGTCAGGCACGATACTGCTGGTGTCCTGCCTGATTTCACATTGCAGTCCGAAGCGTCGACTTACGCCCAGATCGCTGAACGTCCCTTGCTCAATCCCAATCGAAAGCCAGCGCCGACGCAGGTGATTGCGATAGCGCCAGAGCCCCCCAAACCACAAGTGCGCCGCGGCCTGTATCAACTGGTTGGAGTAACGGATCTGGGGGAAGTGAGGATCGCACAGGTGCGCGAAATCGCATCGAACCGCGTCAAGAGCGTTCGCGAAGGCGACGAGCTTCAGGAAATGAAGGTCAGTAAGGTCGGTTCGGCGAGCGTTACGCTCGCGTTTGCGGGCGAAACTGATGTGCTTGAGCTTGCAAAATTCACGGCGTCCGGACGAGTTCCCGCACCGCCCCCGCCGCCCGCCGCCGTAGCACCGGCACAACCGGTTGCGCAACAGCCATCGCCGCAGCCGGCGGTACCGCCGCGGCCCGTTGCACAAGCTGCACCAGCACCTGCTGGGCAGCCCTTTGTCGGGATCGGCGCGGTTCCGGCACCAGCAGGTCAGCGCGTTTTTGCCAACGGACTCGTGGCTCCAGAAGGAGCGCGCGACCCGGCACAACCGCGAGAAGTAATGAGCGTCGGAGAAATGCTTGAGCGACGGCGCCTTGCACGTCAACAGGCCGGCGGCCAGTAGGATTCTGAGATGACACAAAAAAAACACAAACTGATGACCGTTCCACCGGCTGTCTGGGCTTTAACCGTCATAACTGCCTTGTTGACCGCTTGCGCCAATGACCCGTCGGGAAAGGCTGCGGCAGGCAGCAACACTCAGGAGGCGCTAATGCCGAGACCGGTGGCCAGTGCACCGGCAATTTCCGCCCCGATTGCCTCATCAGTCGAACGTGAACAAACCAGGGCCGACGTTGACAGGGTCAAGATGGCGCTCGGTAGCGGTCGGGTATTCAGGATTCCGCAGACTCCGGCTCCGGCACCTGCGGATCCGTCCGCCCTCGTCACGCTGACGTTTGAAAACGGCGACATCCGCGAGATCGTCAAGAATTTGCTGGGCGACCTGCTCAACGAGAGTTTCATCATTGATCCCGCTGTAACGGGTACCGTGACGGTACGAACGGCCACTGGTATTCGTCGTTCAGACATTGTCCCTACGCTGGAAACGCTGCTTCGCTCCGTCCGTGCCGTGCTTGTTCGCGACGGCGTCTATTGGCGAGTACTGCCTGAAGCTGGTGCAAACCTCGGGACCAGCCCGCCTCGCGCCCAGCTTCGCGCGGGGGGCGGGTCGAGTGTGGTGATTCTTCCCGTGAAGTTCATCGGCGCCAAGGAATTGGAACGCGTGATGCTCCCCTTTGTGAAGGCCACCACGCCCCCGGCGATACGCGTGGACGAACTGCGAAACCTGCTATTTCTGTCAGGCACTGAGGCAGAAATCCGGAACCTGCTCGAAATCGCCGAAATGTTTGACGTGAACCTTATGGCGGGCATGTCTTTCTTGCTGTATCCGCTAGAGTCCGCCGACGTGAAGACGGTTGCTGCCGATTGGGACAAGATATTTCCTGCGGCCACCAATCCGTTCGCCGGCCTGTTGCGCGTCGTTCCGATCGACCGAATGAATGCGATCCTGCTCATTTCTCCACAGCGTGACGTGATCAATGATGCAAGACAGTGGCTCGAGCGCCTTGACAAGGGCAGTGACGCTGGCGGTGGCGCACGACTTTATGTTTACAACGTTCAGTACACGCAGGCCGAGAAGTTGCAGGCGGTGTTGCAGCAGGCCATTAGCGGTCGCGCCAACCCCGCCACTCCTGCGTCGGTCGCACCGGGACAAACCGCAAATACTCTCTCGGCGCCGGTTACACCAATTGCCGGTCAACCAGTAATCACACCGGGAAATACTTTCAATAACCCACAGCCAGTGGCGCCGCGACCGGTGACGGCAGCAGGCGCTGCCGGTAACCAGGCGTTGGGCCTGGCGCGTAATGCGACCGTGATCGCAGACAAGGACAGAAACGCACTTTTGATTGTCGCCACACCCGCCGAATACAGCGCGATTGAATCGGCCATCAAGAAGCTGGACACTCCGCCAAAAATGATCGCGATTGAGGTGCAAATCGCCCAGGTGGCGCTGGATGGCGCGTTCCAGTTCGGAATTTCGGGCATGTTCACCGGGAAGCCGGAATCCGCCGCTAACCGCCTGACCTCGGATGGGGGGATTGGTAGCCTGAACCCAGCAGGCAGTGATGGAAAGATCGTTCCGGGGTTCAGCTACACATGGCAGGGAGCTGCGGCCAAGGCGATCCTGAGCACGCTCCAGACGACAGGGCAATCGCGGACGTTGGCGTCCCCGACGCTGATGACGCTCGACAATCAGAAAGTCAGCTTTTCAAACGGGACACAGATATCCGTACAAACCCAAACCAGTGTTGCTACCGGTACGACCAACTCAACAAATTCGTATCAATACATTCCTACGGGGCTGACGATCAACATCACGCCACGAGTGAGCGGTAACAACGTCTTTCTCGAGATACAGCAGGAAAACAGCACAGCCGGCGCTGTTCGCGCGGACAATCCGAACCCTGACATCACGAAGAATTCACAGCAGAGCACTGTCATGGTCGCAAATGGCGACACCATGTTGCTGAGCGGGCTGTTTGTAGAAAATGGCGGTCGAACGACGAACGGATTCCCCGTTTTGTCGACCATCCCCTTCCTGGGAGGGTTGTTCGGGAATCAGAACTTCAATTCGAACCGTTCGGAGCTCGTGATGCTGGTAACGCCAAGGGTGATGGCCACGGTTGAAGAGACGCGCGGAGTCGTTGACGAGCTGCGCCAACGAATGGGCAACATTGAACAGTTGCTGCCACAGGTAGGCGTCAAAGAACTCCCGGCTTCGTCCGAAGCGCGCAAGGCAGTACAGGAACGCCGCGCCTCCGAAAAAATTCCCAGCGAATTCAACCAGTCCCTCAAAGTGGCGCCCGAAGGTAACAAGTAAATGAGCATGTTGTATCTACGCAACAGGGTTTCCGGCGAAAGTTGTTCTTACCAACCCCCTGAAATCGGTACCGCCCGCTCCGGTCCGATGAAAGCAATGGCGCTCGCGCTTCTTGTAGCGCTTGCGGGGTGCGCTACTGCACCCACCGAATCGGTGTCACCCGAATCGATGAAGGCACGGGCAGTTGCGCGATCCACGGAACGCTGGAAAGCCTTGACTGACAAGCGTTTCAGCGATGTTTACGAGTTTTTGTCCATAGGATCCCGTGTAGGAACAACGCCGACGGAGTACGCGGACGCTATGAGCCGCATGGGCTATATCCGGGCCGAGATTGAATCTGCCGAGTGCGAAGTAGAGCTTTGTACCGTTCGCTCGAATGTCACTCTGCCGATTTTTATACGCAACGTCGGCACACGCCCGCAGACTGTTCCGGTGATTGAGCAATGGACTTGGTCAAAAGGTGATCTTTGGTTGATACGGAACTGAAATCTGTTGTAAACTTTCTGGAAGGGCAAATGTCCGACAAAACTAATATTGCTGTTGGTTCTAAAGTGATCACTCAAAAACTCAATGCAGAGGAGTCAAATCTAACTATGAATACGTTCAAGCAAAAGGCGCTGTTTTCCGCTCTCGCGGGTGCTGGCGCTCTCGCTATGGCGGGTGCTGCCAATGCCGTTTACGTCAATCCTGACGGTCTCGGCCAAGCGCTTATCTATCCGTACTACACCGTTCGCAACGGCAATCTGACGCTGTTGTCGGTCGTTAACACGACTGACCAAGCGAAAGCAGTCAAGGTGCGTTTCCTCGAAGGCAAGAACTCGCAAGAGGTATTGGACTTCAACTTGTTCCTGTCTGCAAAAGACGTGTGGACTGGTGCTGTTATCCCAACGTCTGACGGCGCTGCGATCACTACGGCTGACAAGAGCTGCACGAACCCGAAGATTCCGGCGGCTGGTCAAGCTTTCCGTAACTTCCTGTTCCTGAATGACGCTCCTTCGCTGCAAACTCTTGATCGTACCCGTGAAGGTTACGTCGAGATGCTCGAAATGGCGACCATTCCGAATGCAACCGCTCTCGGCAAAGATGTCACCCACGCTGCAGGCGTGCCGGCATGTAAGCTGACGACCGATGCAAGCGCTACGACTGCAACCGGCCTGTCCGCTCCTAGCGGTGGTCTGTTCGGTAACGGCACGCTGCTTAACGTTGCTGGCGGCGCAAGCACCGGCTACGATGCAGTTGCTATCGATGGCTGGGCGTTTGCACGTCCGAACATCGTTGCTTCTGGCAGCACCAGCCCGAACTTGTCTAGCGGCGGAAGCACCACCAGCGTTGTTACCAACGGTGGCAATCTGTACGTGACGACGTGGGGCTCTGTGATCGACGCAGTGTCGGCAACCATGATGCACGACAACGTGTATGGTGAGTACGCTTTCACGGCTGATGGCGTTATCGGAACCGACTGGGTCATTACGATGCCCACGAAGAACCAGTACGTTAACTCGGCTACCGTAGCACGTCCGTTCCAACGCGTTTGGGATACGACTGCTGGTATTTCGTGTGATGACGTTTCGCTTACGTCGACCGATCGCGAAGAGTTCGTTGGTGTTACCAATGACGACTTCTCGCCGCGTCCGCCAGCATCAAAGGGTAACTCCCTTTGCTACGAAGCGAACGTAATCTCGTTCGGTGGTGTTTCGTCGTCTGGTGCCAGCCTTGTTCTTGGCTCAACCAATGACGTGGGTATCACGCCGGTTCAGAATCAGGGCGTTGCTGTCGCGACTCCTGGTAAAGAAGGCGGCTGGTTGTCCCTCACGTTCACCAACGTGAACGCTACGCTCGTCGGTACCGGTACCGTGACCACGACTGCGACCGGCACGCCGACGCCGTCGGCCGCTGCTGCGCAAACCTACTTCGGTCTGCCAGTGGTTGGTTTCGCGATCTCGAGCTCCGCTTACAAAACGGGCAACCCACAGCAGAACTATAGCAACAGCTACAGTCTGAAGTTCTCGCGCAAGATCCAGTAATTGGATTTCGCTCGATAGCGTAAACGGGCTCTTCGGAGCCCGTTTTTTTTGTCCGCCTGAACTGACCGTCTAACCCATAGAACTCTGAACCCCACTCATTGCCATATAATATGGATGTCGGGGGACTGAGTTGAGAGGAACTAGGATGATGAATTTGATGACCCGCGCGCTCGCGCTTGTCTGTATTGCCATGTGTGCGGCGACAGTGTCAGCACAAACCGCCACCGGAACCTCTGGAACCACCTGCGTTCAGAACGGTACGGTATTGACGTGTACCACGTCCACTACCGTAACCCTTCCGTCAGGTGTAAGTCTGACGCCCGCGACTGGCGCGACACAATTCGGGCTTGTAGGTAGCGGCCCAACCGGCCCCGCTTGCACGGCCTTTACTGCGAGTCCTTCGACCGTTACGCCTGGCGTAGCCACCGCAATCCTCCTTTCAGTCGCTTGCCCAGCGGGTAGCTA
>Ga0209023_10007370_pt1 | contig 11307 bp, 6 predicted proteins | sample LakOneMetagenome_FD_187468 | JGI IMG/M metagenome (GOLD analysis project Ga0209023, IMG submission 187468) | Freshwater and sediment microbial communities from Lake Erie, Canada (SPAdes) (version 2) | ecosystem: Environmental > Aquatic > Freshwater > Lentic | place: Lake Erie, Canada | collected...
TGCCTATTTCATTAATAACAAGGGTTTCGGCATCAGGCCGGTCTGGGTTTACCAAACCTGGTGGCACAAACGTCTAAGCCTGATATTGACGTCAATGCTCATGATCGGGCTGTGCATCCCGCTGGCCGTCCGTTTCCGCCGGGGTGGCGGCATCGGCACCGTCGAGGAAGACGGCGCGGAGGATGTCGGGCCGCTCGAGGAGGTCCCGGGTCGGACCTTCGAAGCGGACGGCCCCCTTCTCCATGAACACCGCCCGCTCCGCGAGCGTCAGCGCGATGTTGACCGACTGCTCCACGAGGATGATCGTCATGCCCTGCGCATGGAGGGTGCGGACGATCTGCAGGAGGCTCGCCACCACGCCGGGGGCGAGGCCGAGCGACAGCTCGTCGATCATCAGCACCTTGGGTCGCAGCATCAGGGTCTGGGCCAGGGCCAGCTGCTGTTGTTCCCCACCCGACAGGTCGCCGGCGAGGCGGTCCATCAGCTTGGCCAGCACCGGGAACACCTCGAGCATGCGCGCCAGGTCCTCGTCGATGCGGGCGTCGTCGTTGCGGAAGGTCCAGGTGGCGAGGCGGAGGTGCTCGGCGACGGTCAAGGTCGGGAAGATGCTCTTGCCGCCGGGCATCAGCGCGACGCCGTCCCTGACGATGCGGTCGGCGCGGCGCCCGCCGAGCCGGACGGATCCGGCCGCCATGTCCCCGCTCGCCGGCGTGAGGCCGCAGATCGCCTTGAGGAGGGTCGACTTGCCGGCGCCGTTGGTGCCGAGGAGCGCCACCATCTCGCCCTGACGCACCTCGAGGTCGACGCCGAACAGAACCTGCAGCGACCCGTAGCTGACGCACACGTCGTGGGCCGAGATCGCCAGGTCGCTCCCGTTCTGTCCCGCGAACGCAGTGTCGTTTGCATCGTTCCGCGGGACAGAACCAGTGGGATCGGGGGCCGCATCGAAGTCGGGTGGGGTGTCGTCGATGCCGGCACGTCGGGCCAGCGGCCGCACGAGTAGGTCGCGCAGACGGCCGAGGCCCTGGGCGATGCCGCCGGGGATCAGGTACAGGACCACCAAGAGGCCGACACCGTTGATGACGAGCTTGCCGCTCTGGGACAGCTCACCGGCGAGCGATCGCATGCCCATCGAGCCCACGATGGCGCCGCCGAGCGAACCGAGGCCGCCGATCGTCGCGTTGGAGAACACCTCGATGCTCATGATCGGCTCGTAGGTCGACTTCCGGGCGCCGCTCAGCAGGAGCACATGGAGACCTCCCGCAAGCCCCGCGATCGCCCCCGCCAGGAGGAAGCCCTGCAACGAGGCCCGTCGGGCATTGATCGACATGGCCTCGGCGGCCTTGCGGTTGTCACGCGCCGCGAGCAGGAGCCGGCCGCTGCGGGACCGTCGGGCACCCCGTGCGAGGAGGCACGCCAGCGCGAGCCCGATCACGCACAGCCAGAACATCGTGCGTTCGTTGGTCAGCGGGAAGCGGTCCCACACCGCCGGCCGAGTCACTTCCTGGGGCACGATGCTCGGGAAGATGTCGGGGTTGAGCACGTAGCTGTTGAGCATCGCGGCGAATGCGAGCGTCACGACGGCGAGGAACGGGCCTCTGATCCGCAGTGCGGGCACGCCGAGGACCAGGGCGCACAGCATGCCGGCGGCCACCGCGGCGGCGAGGGACAGGAACATGTCGACGTTCCACCGCGACATCAGGTTGCCGGCGACGATGGCGCCGACGCCGACGATGGCGAACTGGCCGAGGGAGATCTGGCCGTTCCACCCGGTCATCGCGACGAGGCTCACGGCGACGATGCCCCAGATCACCGAGATCGACACCGAGTTCAGCGCGCTCGGACCGAGGAGGTACGGCAGCGCCACCACGATGCCGACGAGGGCGAGCACCCCCGCGCCGATCGCGATCTTCACGAGCGGAAGGGCCGTGATGCGGGCGTCGAGGGGTTTGGTCGTGGCCGTGTCCTGCCAGGTGCCGTCGGCGTCGTGAGCACGGGAGGTGCCGGTGCGCTGCGCCAGGAGCGCCACCAGGATCACCACGAGGTTGACGACGTCGACGGTCTCGGGCGGCCAGTTCCAGCGGATGATGCCCTCGAGCGCACCCAGCACCATCGCCCCGACCACGGCCTTCGGCAGCGACTCCATCTTGGCGATCAGCGCGGCGGTGAGGGCCGGGAGCAGCACCGACGGGCCGAGCAACGCGCTCGACACGGACCCGGTGATGGGCGCGCGCAAGAGGAACGTCAGCGTCGCCAGCCCGCCGGCGATCGCCCACACGAGCGAGTGGAGGGTGGTCACGGGGATGCCGAGGAGCAGGGCGCGGTCGTTGTTCTCCGCGGACGCGCGGATGGCGATGCCGGCGCTGGTGCGAAGCAGCATCCAGGCGAGCCCGCCGGCGACGAGCGGCACGGCGGCGACGATCAGCACGTAGTCGCCGCTGAAGCGGATCGAGCTCAACGTGAACAGCTCCCCGCTCAGCGGGGTCTCGTAGCTCCCGAGGATCAGGCTGGTCACCCCGAACAGGCCCTTCGGGAGGAGGATCTCGAGGCCGCCGAGCAACTGTGCGAGACCGAGGCTGGCCACGGTGAGCACCAGTCGGGTCGCCCGGGCGAAGCGCCGGATGATGAGCACCTCGACGGCCGCCCCGAGCGCGACGCCGCCGACGACGCCGAGTGCCAGCGAGACCGGGTACGGCCACCCCCACGTGAGGAAGAGGTGCGCCGCGGTGAGGCCGATCGCCCCGCCGAGCGCCATCTGGGCGAAGTTGATGAAGCGGTTGGCGCGCCAGATGAGGATCAGGCCGAGGGACGTGAGCGCCGTCGCCGAGCCGAGCACCACTCCTTGCACGACGGCGCCGACGGGTGCGCCCTGTGGCGCCGCGAGGGCCAGCACGAGCCAGACGAGACCGCACAGGACGGCGCCGACCGCCCACCGCACCGGTGCGGGGGCGTCGGTGGGCAGCGCCCTCACCCGGTCGAATGTCGATGGGGCCGACGCCGGGCCGTCCCCGCCCGTCGTCGGATCGACGGCGACCGTCACGGCGTCAGGCCCGGGATCTGGCCGGCACCACCGCTGTAGCCCCCGATGGCGTACCGCTTGCCGGGTTCGGTCTCGACGTACGCGCCGTTCTTGCCGGTCTGGACCGACTTGCGGTTGGGATCCCAGTAGATCTCACGGGAGTCCTGGCTCGTCGTGTAGTCGCCGTCCCCGAACTTCCACGTGCCGAGGGGCCCGTTCGACGTCGGGTACCGGAACAGCCCCTGGGCGAAGCTGTCGGGCGTGAGGTTCGGCCCCGCCATCTGCACGCCGATGGCCAGGATCTGGAGCTGGGCGTAGATGAGGTCGACGCCGATGGAGGGCTCGTCCTTCCGGACGGCCCGGTACGCCTGATAGCCCACCCCTCGGCCCTGTGGCTGCGACGGGCCGGAGTAGCTCGGCCCGATCGACCGCTTCCACTGGTCGGGGCCGAACAACTGGCCGACGATGTCCTGGTCGGTCAACGCGACGCCGGTGTTCAGCCACTCCGGGAAGTACTGCTGCTCGGACGCCTTCGCCGTCAGCACCTTCAGCAGGAGCGGGTCGCAGAAGCAGCCGACCGTCGTGATACCGGCGTTCTGGAGCTGTGGGATGAGGGTCGCCGCCTGCGTGGTCATCGACGAGATGTCGGGGGCGTAGTTCAGGACGATGCCGGGGTCGACCCCGCCGCCCTTCAACGTGTTGATGCCGTCGCGGAGGCAGTCCTTATACCACGAGGAGTTCGGGGTGATGATGCCGAGCTTGCGGGACTGACCGTTGAGCGCACCACCGGCGTTCACCGCCGGCTTCCCGGCGAACCGGCTCAGGTAGTAGCTCGTGGAGTTCTCGGCGATCGAGGAACAGTCGATGAACTGGCTCCACACGTAGGGCTGGCGGGCCCTCATCCAGTCGCGGGAGAGGTACGGCGCCCCGATGGCGATCACCTTCCGCGATGCAAGCGCATCGATGTAGGGCGGGGTGATCGCCGAGACGTCGGCGAACGCCTTGATCTCCTCGCCGACCTTCAGCGCGTCGTTCTGCGCGCCCTCCTGGCCGCCACCGAGCACCTCCTTGAGCACGTCGCCGCGACCGTTGTAGATCTCGAGCTTCAGCTTGCGTCCGTAGAACTGGTAGGTGCGGTTGAAGAACTCGACGAGCCCGTCGAGGGTGCGGCGGATGTCCTGCTCGTCCTCGGACGGGAGATCGGCGCCGGCGGCCTTGGAGATGGCGTCGACGAGGCCTGACGAGAACGCCTCGATGCGAACCGCAACCGTGATCGTGTCGGCGCTCACGCCTTTCGACGTGGCGCCGCCGTTGGCGCCCGTGAACTTGATGCACGGCGGCGAGTAGGGGTCGCTCGGCACCTGATGGGCGCCGCACGCCGACAGGGCCTGGGGGCCGGTGTTGGTGCCGCCGGTGGCGCCGCCTCCGGGGACGGTTGCCCCGGGCTTGGTGGTTCCCCCGCCGGTCGAGCCGGTGGTTCCGCCGCCGGAGGTGTCCGTGCCGCCTGCGGTGGTGTCGGTCACGGCGACGGTGGTCTCGGTGCCGGGCACGGAGCTGGTCGTCTCACCGAGCACCTCGGTGTCGGCGGCATCCGAACCGGCGGTCGAGTTGGCCGCGCTGGCCGACGTCGTGACTTCGCGGATCTCCTGACCGACCGACGGCACGAACACGGCCATCGCGGTGAACAACGCGGCGAACCCGATCAGGGGCCCGTAGCCCCGGAACAGCCGCTCGGCGATCTTGGGTGCTCCCATCAGTCGGGCATCTCCCTCTTGGTTCGCTTCATGACGAATCGGTCGGCGCCGGCCAACAACAGCAGTCCGACCAGGCCGCCGGCACCGACGAGCGCCGCCGTACCACCCTTGCTTCCGGGCTCGATGCGCCGTGACACCAGTTCTGCCGAAGGCAGTTCGAACCCCGGGCCGGCGGCCTCGGCGACCGGTGCCGCCACGGGGGCGGTCTCGACGATGCCGGTGTCGATCGGTGGCGCCGACTCGACGACGCTGCTCCCGAGATCGTCGGAGGCGAACGAACTCGAGGTCGAACCCGTCGATCGCGAGAGGGTCAGGTCGTTGACGACGGCCGGTGGCGCTGTCACGACCGGTGCGGGAACGTCGATCACGGGGGCGTCGAGGTCGGGGATCTCGAGGGCCGGTGGCTCGGGGAACTCGGTCGCCGCGGTGAAGGCGGTGACCCCGCCGGCGCTGAGGCTGACGGCGCCGCTGCCGCTGAGGATGCCGAGCGCCAGGTCGGCGACCTGCAGGATCGCCTGGTTGTTGCAGTCCTCGCTGATCATCTTGCGGTTGCTCTCCTCGCGCAGCGGAGCGATCGCCTTGAGGAGGGGCTGGATGAAGTCGAGTCCGATGGGCGGGTTGTTGAGCCCGACGACGATCGGCGTCATGGTGACCCGGCCCGGCTCGGTGACGAGCTGGGGGTACTGCAGCGACACACCCAAGGCGCTGAGGAAGCTCGCGACCCCGCTGGCGAAGTCGTTGAAGTCGCCGGGGAAGTTCGCCACGGTGCGGTCGATCCCGAGGATCGTCGCACTGGCGAACGTGAACGTGCCCGTTGCGGTCTCGGTGCCGCCGCTGGTGGTCGACGCTTCCCAGCGGGGGCTGTTGATGACGACCATGTCGCCGAGGATCCGGATGCGGCTCGCGGTCATCACGGCCGTGGCGGTGCGGACCCCGCCCGAGAGCTGGGTGGTGACCTGGGTGGAGCCGTTGTCGATGGCGAGGATGCCGTAGTCCTGGCTGACGGTGGTGGTGCCGGCCGTGCTGGCCTGCGGGGTGGCGGAGGCGTTGGCGATCTGGGTGCCGATGACACCGCCGAGCTGCCCCGGGGTCGTCGGTGTGCCGTTGTAGCCGGGCGATCGGACCTCGAGGGCCGTCGCCATCGGCTGGTTGCGGCGCGAGTCGTTGGTGGTCAGCGGCGGGAGCTGGTCGGCGGGGATGATGGGCGGGCGGTCGCCGCACGCCGAGGACGGGCCGAAGAAGATCTGCAGGAGCCCGAGCGACAACGCCGTGCCCTCGGCCGTCGCCGTCCGGTTCTGGTAGCGCGCTGTGGACTTGCCGAGCACGATCTCGAGCGGCTTGCCACCGCCGGGGCTGAGGCCCAGCGTGAGCGTGCTGGCCTGCGCGGTCGCCTCGCCCGGGATGAAGCCCGCCGGCTCCCCCTCGACCTGGGCGTCGACCGCGGCCGGCAGCAGCGCCCCGCCGAGCAGCGAGGCCGAGCAGCCCACAGCGAGGCTCCAGGCGGCGCGCCGGATCCGTCGTCGGCCGGGCACCGGTGTGCGCCGTCGGCCAGTCGTTGCCCCCTCCGTTCCCACGTCGACACCCCCCGGTGGTCTTCGCTCGTTCTTATTGGCACTGCGTCAATAGACGATCGGCACAGTACCCGACGCCCGTGCTCGGCACACGCGAAGGACTCCGTACCCCGAGTCCCCCGACCCGAAACGTCTTATTGACCGTAGCTCAAGAAGCGGGTTTCGCAAAGCACCGCGTCCTCGGTACCGCGTCATCGGCACCGGGTGCAGTGACGACTCAGCTGCGCGACTTCTTGCCGCGACGCAGGACCCGGGCGGCGACCGACGAGCACGTCTCCATCATCAGCACCAGGTCGAGCAGCAGGTTCCAGTTCTCGACGTAGAAGAGGTCGAGACGCCGGTAGGCCGAGAACGACGGGTTGTCGCGAGCCTCGACCTGCCACAGGCCGGTGACGCCGGGCGGAACGTTGAACCGGTCCATGAGTTCGTCGTCGAACTTCGCCACCTCTTCGGGCAACGCCGGGCGGGGCCCGACGATGCTCATCGAACCGTTGAGCACGTTGAACAGCTGCGGGAGCTCGTCGAGACTCGTCGCCTCGAGGAACCGCCCCACCTTGGTGCGACGGGGATCGTTGTCGAGCTTGAACAGGACGTTGTCGCGACCGTTGCCGAGCGTCTCGAGCACTTCGTTGAGCCGTGCCTCGGCGTCGGGCACCATCGTGCGCAGCTTGTACACGGTGAACGGGGTGCAGTTGCGGCCGACGCGACGCTGGGTGAACAGCACCGGGCCGCCGTCGTTGATCTTGATGGCGATCGCGGCGACGATCAGGATCGGCGACGTCAGGAGCAACGTCGTGGCCGAGAGCACGATGTCGAGCGCACGCTTGACCCGCATCTGACCCGACGAGAGTGTGCTGCGCTCGAGGTAGAAGAGCGGTTCGTGCGCCAGCGGCAGCGGGCGCAGGCGACGATGGTCGATGCCCTGGAGGCCGCTCGACAGGTGCACGTGCACCTCGTGGCGGAGGAGTTCCCGGCTCAGGCCGTTGAGCTCGGTGCCGTCGATCGCGCTCGCAGCGATGAGGACGCCGTCGGCGTCGATGTCGACGACCGCTTCGAGCGTGGATGCCGACTCGCCGAGGTAGGGAACGCCCCACGCGTGGTTGCGGTAGCCCTCCTCGTCGCCGGTGATGCCGGCCACGTGGTAGCCGAGCTCGGGATGGGTGTCGAGCAGCTGCTTGAGCGACACGGCTTCGGCGTTGGTGCCGACGAGGAGCAGGTTGCGGGCGTACTTGCCGAGGGCTCGCTGGGTGCGCAGCCACGAGCTGAAGATGGCGCGGCACGTGCTGAGCAACGCCACCGTGAGGAGGCCGCCGGCGATGATGCGGGCGATCGGGAACGCGACGCCGTAGATGTCGGCGAACGCTGCCAGGAACAGGCCGGCGAACACCGCCGACCGGGCGATGCCGGACAGCTCGGCGGCGCGGCGGGCTGCAACCCGTGCCTGGTGGAGGCGTTGACCGGCGATGGCGATGAGCTGGATGAGCACGGCGAGCCCGGTGAGCGCAACGACGCGGCCGTCGTTGGTGTTGATCTCGGGCAGGAGCGGCAGGGTGAGGGCGAGGCCCCACCCGACGAGCACCGAGCCGAGGTCGAACGCCACGAGGCGTCGACGCAGGGACAGGGAGCCCTTGCGGCGGGGCCGGACGCTGCCGAACGGTCCGTCGGCGTGCTTGACCGGGAGCTTGACGACCTCAGCCGGGCTGTGACCCGTGCTCGGCTGGAACTCGGTCGTACCTCCAGCGACGTCCGCCCGCGAGGCCGGTTGGGCTCTCGCTCCCGGCGGCAACGCTGTATCTCTGCTCATCCCAGTCCTTTTCCATCGCAACCGCAGCGCGAAACAGCATCCGAGGATGCTTGGTCCCGCTGCGATCCGTCCTGCGAAGGCCCCAGCCCTCGATTATTTGTTCAACAGAACACCTGAAACCGCAATGTACACAAGATGTTCTGTAATACCAGGAGAGACTTTCAATCTCTCCGCCGCGCCGTGTTGCGTACCAAGGTTTAGCGCCCGGGCACAGGTAGATCAAGCACCCTCGGCGCAAATGACATCTTTGTCATTCCAGTCCTCGGGGTCAGGATCGTTCCGTGGTAGCTCTGTCGGCGCGATCCCGGGTGTCCCTGAGCAAAACTTCCTGGGCGACCGTGGCAACGTGCCGACCCGCAAGGTCGAAAACGTGCCCGATCGCCAGTCCGCGGCCTCCGACGAAGCTGTGGCACGTGAAGTCGTGGAGGTGCCACTCATCGGCACGCATCGGCCGGTGGAACCAGATCGTGTGGTCGAGGCTGGCTGTGAACAGGACGCGGTAGCGGAGTTCCTCGGGTTCGGCGCCGATGGGATGGGCGCGGACGACCGCGTCGGTCGGCAGGTCGTCGGAGAGGTAGGCAAGGGCGGCGAAGTTCTGGAGCGCGTCGTCGCCGATCGGCTTCGACGTACGAAGCCACGCCGCGGCCCTCCCGGCGCCGAGCCGCGAGTCGGGTTCGAGCTGGTCCTCCGGCACGAACGCCCGCTCGAAGACCGGGCTCCACGACGTCGATTCCAGGTGTTCGGGGCCCGGCAGCGCACGGTCCATCGTCACCACATCGAGGTCGGGCGACTCCTCCTTCGCCTGGAACGACGCCTCGAGGTTGAGGATCGCCCCGATGGCCTGGCGTGCGACGACCCGACGGGTGGCGAACGACCGGCCGTTCCGGATGCGGTCGACCTCGTAGCGGACCGGTTCGTCCTGGTCACCGCGGCGGATGAAATAGGCGCGCAGCGAATGCACCACGAGGTGATCCTCGACGGTCGCGGCCGCTGCCTCGAGCGCCTGCGCCACGATCTGGCCGCCGTAGAGACCTCCCCAGGGGTAACGGGGCCCCGAGCCCACGAACGTGTCGGGGCCGTGAGAGGACAGGGTCAGGATGTCGGCGAGCTCCATCGGCCCATTCTGCCCCACCCGTTTTGCCCTGCATTCCAATCGGCAGACCGATCGTTCTGCAGGGCAGAACCCGGGTGGGTCCTACGTTCGCGCTCGTCGGACGAACTCGTGGGAGCGAAAGTCGCGCATGCGCTTCCAGTACGAGACGGTGAACGCCGGCCAGTTGTTGGTGACGACCCCGTGCTCGTTCTTGTACCAGCTGTCGCAGTCGGCCACCCACACGGTGCCGTCGGCGTTGTGCTGGATCCGGGTGTTGTAGAGGTCCATCACGTCGTCGCGGACGTCGAGCCAGGTCAGGTGGTCGTCGCGCAGCTCGCGGACGGCGCGACTGATGTACCGCGCCTGCGCCTCGATCATGAAGATGATCGAGTTGTGTCCGAGGTTGGTGTTCGGGCCGTAGAGCATGAAGAAGTTGGGGAAGCCGGCGACGGCGACACCGAGGTGCGCCTTGGCCCCCTTCGCCCAGGCCGTGTTGAGGTCCGCGCCGTGTCGGCCGGTCACCTCCATCGGCGCCAGGAACTCGGTGCTGCGGAACCCGGTCCCGAAGATGAGCACGTCGAGCTCGTGACGGGTGCCGTCGGCAGTGACCACGGCTCCGGGCTCGATGTGGTCGATGTGGGACAGCTCGACCTCGACGTTCGGGCGCAGGAGCGAGGCGTAGTACTCGTTCGAGATCAGGATCCGCTTGCAGCCCGGCGGGTAGTCGGGGATGAGGGCCTCGGCGGGAAGGTCGTCGGAGACGATCTTGCGGAGTTCCTTGGACGCGACACGTTCGATGAGCTTGCCGAGCCGCGAGCCGCGCCGCATGAAGAAGAAGTTCTTCTCGAGGCGCCAGTAGATGTTCCACCGGAAGAGCCGTTCGGCGAACGGGACGTTACGGAAGATCCGGCGTTCGAGCGGGGAGAACTCACGGTCGGGCTTGGGGAGGATCCAGTTGGCGCTGCGCTGGAACAGGGTCAGGTGCCCGGCGACCTCGGCGGTCGGGGGCAGGAACTGCACCGTGCTGGCACCGTTGCCGATGACGCCGACGCGGCGGCCGGCGAGGTCGATGTCGTGATCCCAGCGCGCCGAGTGGAACACGTCGCCGCCGAACTCGGCGAGGCCGTCGATCTCGGGCGTGAACGGACGGTTGAGCTGACCGAGCCCCGAGATGAGCACGTCGGCGGTGAGCGATGTGCCGTCGGCGATGGTGACGTGCCACTCCCCCGCGTCCTCGTCGAACCGGGCCGAGGTGGCCTCGGTCCCGAAGCGGATCCGATGGCGCAGGTCGTAGCGGTCGGTCACGTCCTCGAAGTACGAGAGGATCTCCGGCTGCTGCGCGAACTTGCGCGTCCAGTCCTTCTTCGGGGCGAACGAGAACGAGTACAGATGGGACGGCACGTCGCACGCCGCGCCCGGGTAGGTATTGGCACGCCACGTGCCGCCGACGCCGTCGGACTTCTCGAGGATCGTCAGGTCGTCGACACCCGCCTCGAGCAGCTTGATGGAGACGCAGAGGCCGGCGGCGCCGGCACCCAGCACGATGACCCGGGGTGATCTCGGCGAACTCATGGTCCCGTTCTAGCCGAGGTGACGGAGCGTTTGTCGGGAGCGAAGCGACCGTGCCGAGCTACGGCGGCCTCGGCCGATCAGGACCGCAACGTGATCGACGCCAATGAGGCGGTCACCGCGTGGGGGCCCACGGATTTCCAACCGTCACCGGGCTCGTAGCGGCGGATCACCCGCGCCGGGGAGCCGACGGCGACGCTGTAGTCGGGCAGGTCGGACGTGACGATGCTGCCGGCCCCGACCACAACGTGGCGGCCGATCGTGACGCCGGGGAGGACCACGGTGTTGTGCCCGAGCCACGAGCCCGACCCGATGTGCACGGGCGCCTCGGGCTGGTTCTGCACCGAGATCGGCAGGTCGAGGTTCTCATAGCCGTGGTTCATGTCGGTGATGTGCACGTTGTGGCCGGTCCACACGTCATCGCCGATCTCGATGTACTTGTGGCCGACGACGCTGCTGCCCCGGCCGATGAGGCACCGATCGCCGATCACCACGAT
>Ga0209023_10007371_pt1 | contig 11306 bp, 10 predicted proteins | sample LakOneMetagenome_FD_187468 | JGI IMG/M metagenome (GOLD analysis project Ga0209023, IMG submission 187468) | Freshwater and sediment microbial communities from Lake Erie, Canada (SPAdes) (version 2) | ecosystem: Environmental > Aquatic > Freshwater > Lentic | place: Lake Erie, Canada...
GGCGCCTCGATCACCCGTGAGTTCCTCGACCGCTGGCGCACGCCCGGCGATGCTCGCACCAAGGGCTGGGAAGAGCGCTTCGGCGAGACCCAGTACCTCGAGCTCGGCATGACGGCCTGGATCGACGCGCTCTCGGCCACGGGCGTGGGCGCGGCCCCGGGTCTCGACGGCACCGAGTCGCAGGAGGCCGTCGACCACGTCCTCATCGCCGGGCCCCATTCCCGTGCCAACAACGGGCTCGCGAAGAAACTCGCCCGCTCGGCGTCGGTCGACCACACCTCGACCATCGGCAACGCCGGTGCCGCCGAGGCGGCGCTGCAGCTCGCCACCTATCTCGAGACGGCCGAGCCCGGGCACCTCGTCGCACTGATCTCGCTTGCCGACGGCGCCGACGTCCTGATCTTCCGGGTCACCGACGCCATCACGGCGCATCCGCCGGCCCGCTCGATCGCCGATCAGATCGCTGCCGGCAACAGCGGCCTGCCCTACAACAAGTTCCTCGCCTGGCGCGGCACGTTGGTGCCGAACCCGCCGAACCGCCCCGAGCCCGCTCGTTCGTCGGCCTCGGCTGCCGGTCGTTCGATCGACTGGAAGTTCGGCTTCGTTGGCTCCAAGGATCGTGAGACCGGTGCCGTGCACCTCCCGCCGGCGCGAGTCAGCTTCGAGGGCGGCAACGTCGACGACATGGAACCGCTGCCGATGGCCGACGCCACCGGCACGATCCAGACGTTCACCATCGATCGCCTGGCCTACAGCCCGAGCCCGCCGGTGATCTTCGCCGTCGTCGATTTCGATGGCGGCGGTCGACTCCCCGTCGAGATCTGCGACACCACGCCCGACCAGATCGCCGTGGGCGACCGGGTCGAGATGACCTTCCGCCGACTCAACCAGAGCGACGGGATCTCCAACTACTTCTGGAAGGGACGGCCCATCCGATGAGCAGCCATGGCATCAAGGACCGCGTCGCCATCATCGGCATGGGGTGTACCCCGTTCCGGGAGCACTGGGACAAGGGCACCGACGACCTGATGATCGACGCCGCCAAGGAGACGTTCGCGTCCGCCGGGCTCGACAAGGAGCAGATCGACGCGTTCTGGTTCGGTACCGCCCAATCCGCGATGTCGGGCGTACCCATGGCCGCAGCGCTCAAGCTCGAGAACAAGCCGGTCAGCCGGGTCGAGAACTTCTGCGCCACGGGCTCCGAAGCGCTCCGGCAGGCCTGCTACGCCGTTGCGTCCGGCGCCTACGACACGGCGATGGCCCTCGGCGTCGAGAAGGTGAAGGACTCGGGGTTCCAGGGTCTCAACGCGTTCCCGATCCCCAACGACGGCACGAACCGCACCCTCACCGCTGCGGCGATGTTCAGTCTCGTGCTCCCGGCCTACGCCGAGAAGTACGGCGTGGACAAGGACGAACTGCGCCGCACCGTGGCGCGCATCGCGTCGAAGAACCACCACAACGGCGCCCGCAACCCCCGCGCCATGTACCGCCGCGAGATGGACGTCGACGCGATCTGCAAGATGGCCGCTGTCGCCGGTCAGCTCTCGGTCATGGACTGCGCCGGTGTGGCCGACGGTTCGGCGGCCGCCATCGTCTGCCGCGCCGAGGACGCCCACAAGTACACCGACAAGCCCCTGTACGTGAAGGCGCTGTCGTTCGTTGCCGGCAACGGGTCGGGTCTCATCGACTCGACCTACGACTACACGACGTTCCGCGAGTGCGAGGCCGCCGGTGTCGACGCCTACCAGCAGGCGGGCATCACCGATCCGCTCAACCAGCTCGCCATGGCCGAGGTGCACGACTGCTTCACGCCCACCGAGATGGTGCTCATGGAAGACCTCGGGTTCTCCAAGCGCGGCGAAGCGTGGAAGGACATCAACGCTGGCGTCTTTGACCTCGGCGGGCAGCTGCCGATCAACCCCGACGGCGGCCTCAAGAGCTTCGGCCATCCGGTCGGAGCGTCGGGCCTCCGCATGATCTTCGAGGCGTGGCTCCAGCTGCGCGGCGAGGCGCCCGACGAGCGACAGATCGCCACGGCCGATCGTGGTCTCGCCCTCACCCACAACCTCGGCGGGTACCCCGGCGAGATGGTGAGCTTCGTCGGCATCTACGGCACCGAGCTGGGGTAGTAGCGCTCCCTACGAACGCTCCGGTACCTCGGCTGATCCGGGTACGAGCTAGGAGCGCCAGGCGAGCCACGCGAGATGGGGGTGGCACTCGGCCACCCGCTCCTCGGTGCGTACTCCGTCGCGGTAGCGGCGCATGCCGACGACGGTGTGCGGCGCCGGCAGCGCGGCGTCGGAGGGTACCCACGCGGCGACCCCCTCGCCCTCGGCGCTGATCCTCGTGAGGTCGCGGTCGCTTCCGAGCAGGTCGACCACACGCTCGAAGGCGGCGCGACGGTCCGTCGACAGGTAGGTGAGCACCCACGAGTTGACGATGACCACGTGAGCGTCGTCGTCGATCGACTCGACCAGGTCGGCGATGCCGTCGACGGCATCGTCCGCCACGATCGGGAGCGGATCAGCCACCCACAGGTCGGCGGCAGCGTCGAACCGGGCATGGCGTTCGGGCTGCTCGGGCCAGATGCACGCCTTGAGCCAGCGGCGCTCGGCCGGGTCGGCGAGGTCCACCGGGTCACGGTCGAGGCCGACGCGGTGGGAGATCTCGACGCTGGAAGCGAGGGGGAGGGTGGCGCCGTCGACGCGACACGCGAGTCGAACGGATGAGTCCGTGTTGCCGCGGACGACGCCGTCGCCGAAGTCGTAGGCGTACCGGTCGAAGCGGAGGTTCAGCCCGGCCGATGCGCCGATCTCGACGAACGCGATCGGTCGGTCGGGAAGGTCCGCGGCCGCAACCCGGAGCGCGGCGAACCACAGGCACGAGCGGTTGACCTCGTTGGTCTGCGTCGAGCGGGTCGCGACGAGTCGGTCCACATCGGAACGATGGTCGGCGATGAACTCGCGGGCGAGGGGGAGCGGGTCGGTGCCCTCGGCGAACGATCCGCCGACCGTGCCGTAGAAGCGGGCGAACGGCTCGTCGGGATGCTGCAGTACGAGATCGTGCAGCGCCGCGAGGAGGAGGTTCGGACGCCACTGCCCGGGCGCGGCCGACAAGAGCAGTTCGAGGAGCGCGGCGTCGTCGGCCATGCCGAGGCACAACGCGCGGTAGAAGGGCAGGTCGGGGCATTCGATCTCGGCGAACTGGGTGAACCAGCGGGCCAGGCGGTCGGAGTCCATCGGCCCGGAGACTACGACGAGCACCGGCCGGTAGGTTGGCCGTCATGAAGTTCGGCATCACGCCGCCCTACCGGGCCAACGTCGCATCCGACCCCGAGTGGATGACGTACTTCGTCCGCAACGCGGAGTCGACGGGGTTCGACACCGTGTCGGTGGTGGAGCACGTTGCGGTACCCGCCGGGTTCGCCGAGGAGTACCCCTACTCGAAGACGGGTCGGTGGCCGCTACCGACCGACTGCGAGATTCCCGACCCGTTGGAATTGCTCTCGTTCCTTGCCGCCCGTACCGAACGCATCGGCCTCTCGACCGGCATCCTCATCGCGTCGGTCCACCATCCGCTCATGCTCGCCAAGCGCCTGGCCACGATCGACGTGCTCTCGGGAGGACGGATGCGGCTGGGGGTCGGCGTCGGTTGGATGCGTGAGGAGCTCGACGCACTCGACGTGGAGTTCTCGAGCCGGGGCCGGCGGCTCGACGAGGTGATCGATGCCATGCGGGCGGTCTGGCGTGAGGACGAGACGTCGTTCCACGGTGAGTTCTTCGACTTCGAGCGTGTGGTGAGCCGGCCCCGTCCGGTGCAGGCCGGCGGGGTGCCCATCCACATCGGCGGTCACTCGCCGGCGGCCGCCCGTCGTGCCGGTCGGGTGGGCGACGGCTTCCAACCGATCGGTGTCCCTGTCGACGTCCTGCCGGTCCGGCTCGACCTGATGCGCCGGACCGCCGAGGCGGCGGGGCGCGACCCCGAGGGGCTCGAGCTGACGCTCGGAGCGGCGCTCGACGGATTCGACGAGCAACAGCTCGAGACCCTGCGGGCGCAGGGTGCCACCCGCATCCAGCTCTCGGCCGTCTCCGACGACCTGTCGGAACTGGCGGAGCAGATGTGGGCGGTCTCGCCCTTCATCGACAACGGCACGTTCGGCTCCTGACGCTGACTACAGTGCGACCTGTTTCTGACGGGTCGTCAGGAATGGGTCGAGGGGGACACCGATGGCAGCGATCGTTCCGGCAGGTCAGGTGGGGTGGGGCATGCAGCTCCCGGTCCAATCCCAGAGCACCGCGTTCGTGCAGCCGTGGGAGGCCGACGCCGGCCCGGCCGAACTGGCCCGAGTCGCCGTGGCCGCCGACCGCGCCGGTGCGTTCTACGTCGCCGTCTGCGACCACATCGCGATCCCGCGGCCGCTCGACGAGACCATGGGTGCCGTCTGGTACGACACCATTGCAACGCTCGGGTGGTTGGCCGCCCAGACCGAGTCCGTCCACCTGCTCAGCCACGTGTACGTCGTGCCGTACCGCGCGCCGCTCGTCACCGCGAAGGCGTTCAGCACCCTCGATCTCCTGTCGGGCGGTCGGGCGATCCTCGGGGTCGGTATCGGTCACGTCGAGCGCGAGTTCGAATTGGTGGGCGCCGGGTTCCGACGGCGAGGCCGCGATCTCGACGCGGCGCTCCCCGTCTTGCGGGAGGCGCTGGCGACCGGGGAGTTCGAGGGAGCAGTGCTCCGCCCGAGGTCACCCCGCCCCGGCGGGACGCCGATCTGGGTCGGTGGATCGTCGGACGCGGCGCTTCGCCGCGCCGCGACGCTCGGCGACGGCTGGCTGCCCCAGGGCCCGCCGAAGATGGGCATGCGCGCCGCGGTCGAGTTCCTGCGCACCGAGCGGGCCGAGGCGTTCGGCACCGAGGAACCCCTCGACATCGGCATCCAGTCCGAACCGATCTACGTGGGCACGCCGACGTGGGACTCCGGTCCATTCACGCTCTCGGGGGAGCCCGAGACGATCGCCGCCCGCCTCACCAAGTACGTCGGCGTCGGGGCCAACCACGTGCAGGTTCGGTTCGCCGCCCGGTCGGCCGAAGAGATGGCCGATCAGGTCGCGGCGTTCGGTGCCGACGTGTGGCCGCTCGTGGGCGGACCGACCGGCTGACGCTCGGCTCGACCGACGTCAGTCGTCGGTGTGGGCGTCGACCTCGGAGAGCCGACGGGCCACGGAGTGCAGCAGGTTCTTCGTCAGGTGCGGGGAGCTGTCGAGCAGGTTCTGGAAGCCGCGCCGGTCGATCACCTGCAGCTTGAGGTCGGTGACCGCGGTGACCGTCGCGTTGCGGGGGTGGTCGACCAGGAGAGCGAGTTCGCCGAAGTGGGTGCCGGGGCCGAGCGTGGCCACCGTGGCGCCGTCGCGCTCGACCGATGCCTCGCCGTCGACGATCACGACGAACTCGCGTCCGAGCTCACCCTGCCGGATCAGCACCCGGCCGGCCGGCACCGCGACCTCGTCGGCCACCGCATCGATCTGGCGGAGCTCGTCGTCGGTGCAGTCGTGGAAGAGCGGCATCAGACGAAACGTCGCCAGCAGGTCGGGGAGCTTGGCCATGCGGCGATGCTAGTGGTCCGGACCCCCGTCGTCGCCGCGCTCGCAGTCCCTGCCGGCGTCGGAGATTGGGTCATCGGGCTCTGTCGCGTGCTGGCTCGTGTCGGTACCGTCCGGGCCGTGACCATGCGCTACGCCTCGCTGCCGGAGACCACCAGCGTCGAGCAGGCGGAGGTGCACCGGTCCACGCGGCATCTCCGGGCGGTCAGTGCCCGGATCGAGCGTGTGATGGGCGAGCGATCGTTCCGTCTGTGGGCGCTGCTCACCCTCAATGTCCTCGATCTCCTGACGACCGCGGCCGTGCTCGCGCTCGGCGGCACCGAATCGAACCCCGCCATGCAGGGGGTGGTCGAGCACTGGTGGAAGCCGATCGTCGTGAAGGGGGTCGTGCTCGGGCTCATGTGGCTGGTGGTGCTCCGGACGCCCGTGACGTCTCGTCTGGCCGATCTGGGATTGCTCCTCGCGTGGGTGTTCTACGCGGGCGTGGTGCTGTGGAACACCCTCCTCCTCGTTAACTATTGACGCATTTCAGTAAATCTCGACTTGTGGCGAGCGGTGCCGGTCCGTACGGTCGACGGAAGTCGTCGGAAGGACCTGGGAGTGATCGACACCGAATCACCGGTGGACAGTGCCGTGTGTGCGGGAGCCCCGGTCGACGAGGACGGCCAGCGCATGATCCCGCTTCGTCGGTGGCTGATGGCGGTGACCATCCTCGTCCTCAACCTCGTCGACGTCATCGTGACCAAGGCGATCCTCCGCCACGGCGGCTCCGAGGCCAACCCGATCATGGCCCCGATCATGGACCACCCCGCGTACCCGTTGATCCTGAAGACGATCGTGGCCCTCGGTGTCGGCGCGTTGCTCCTGGCGTCACCGCGGGACTCGAAGCTGGCCGATCGTTCGGTGATGATCGTCATCGTCGCGTACGTCTGCGTGATGGGCTGGAACTTCGGGATCCTGTTGCAGGCATCGGGGCTCCACAGCCCGTCGTGACGTCGTTTCCGCGTTTCTGACACACCGTCAGGTCTGTGGGTACGATCGGCCGCATGGAGAACTTCCCGAAACTCATCTCCGTCGATGACCACGTCATCGAGCACGCCAACGTCTGGCAGGACCGCCTTCCTGCCAAGTACCGCGACGTCGGCCCCCGTGTGGTCCAGGAGCGCGGCCACATGCAGTTCGTCGGAGGGGTGTTCAGCTACGAGCCCGCCGACGACGGCGACCTGTGTGACTGGTGGCTGTACGAGGACAAGAAGATCCCGCAGACCCGTCTCAGCGCCGCCGCCGGGTTCGACCGTGACGAGGTCAAGGTCGTGGGGATCACCTACGAGGAGATGCGGAAGGGGTGCTGGGATCCGGTCGCTCGTCTCGCCGACATGGACCTGAACCACACCGAGGCACAGATGTGCTTCCCGTCGTTCCCCCGGTTCTGCGGTCAGACCTTCAAGGAAGCCCAGGACATGGAGCTGGCCGACCTCTGCGTGAAGGCCTACAACGACTGGATGGTCGAGGAGTGGTGCGGCGGCTCCGATGGTCGCCTCATCCCGCTCATCATCGTGCAGCTCTGGGACGCCGAGCTGGCTGCGCAGGAGGTGTACCGCAACGCCGAGCGCGGTGTGCGGGCCACCTGCTTCAGCGAGATCCCCCCCTATCTCGACCTGCCGTCGGTCCACACGCCCTACTGGGAGCCGTTCTTCCGTGCGTGCGCCGAGACCGGCACCGTCATCAACATGCACATCGGCTCGTCGTCCCGCATGCCGTCCACGTCGGCTGACGCCCCGGCCGCGGTCGGATCGACGCTGACGTTCGGCAACGCCATGAGCTCGATGACCGATTGGTTGTTCAGCGGCTGGCTCGCCGAGCTGCCGACCCTGAAGCTCGCGTACAGCGAGGGCCAGATCGGTTGGATCCCCTACATCCTCGAGCGCGCCGACAAGGTGTGGGAGGACAACCGGGCTTGGGGCGGCGTGAGCGACAAGGTGTCCGAGCCGCCGTCCACCTACTACTACCGCCAGATCTACGGCTGCTTCTTCGACGACGAGTACGGCCTCGAGAACATCGAGAAGTGTGGTGTGAACAACATCTGCTTCGAGACCGACTACCCGCACTCCGACAGCACATGGCCCCATTCCAAGGACACGGCGATCAAGTTGATGGGCAACCTGCCCGACGACATCGTCTACAAGCTCGTCCGTGGCAACGCCATCGAGATGCTCGGCTTGGACTTCGACCGGGCCTGAGCCCGCCGACACGAGAACGGAAGACAAACACATGTCCATTGACGCGCAGGTGTGCATCGGCGGGGAGTGGTTCGACGGGGGCAACGGCTCCTACGACATCATCAACCCCGCCACTGAAGAGGTCGTGGGTCGTGCGCCGCAGGGCTCCGTCGAGCAGTCGATTGCCGCCACCGCTGCGGCAGCCGAGGCATTCGACGCATGGTCGCGCACGTCGCCCGAGGAGCGGGCCAACCTGCTCGAGAAGGCCGCCGACCTCTATGACGCGCGCAAGGACGAGTTCGCTCCGCTCGTGCAGGCCGAAACCGGTGCCACCATGCGCGTCGCCAAGACGATGCAGGTCCCCCAGGTGTCGGCGCGATTCCGCCGCTACGCCAAGGGTGCGATGGAGTCACGGCTCATCCCCCTCGAGCCCCAGGTCATGCCGACCACGGCGCTCGCTCCGGGCGGCATCATCGGCGGCGTCGGCCACCGTGCGCCCGTCGGTGTCGTCAGCTGCATCACGTCGTACAACTTCCCGGTCGTGAACATGGCGGGCAAGATCGGCCCGGCGCTCGCCATGGGCAACACCGTCGTGGTGAAGCCGGCGCCGCAGGACCCGCTCGCCGTCATCAAGCTCGTCGAGATCATGAACGAGGCCGGGTTCCCGCCCGGCGTCATCAACGTCACCTGCGGCACTGACATCGCTGCGTCCGAGGCGCTGGTGTCGTCGCCGCACGTCGACATGATCAGCTTCACCGGTTCCACCGGCGTCGGTCGCCGCATCGGCGCGGTCGCCGGTGGCGAGATGAAGCGCCTGCTGTTGGAACTCGGCGGCAAGGGAGCCTGCATCGTCTACGACGATGCCGACCTCAAGGCCGCCATCGGGGGCATCAGCTCGGTGTGGGCCTTCCACTCCGGTCAGATCTGCACCGCACCAACTCGCGTCATCGCCCAGCGCGGGATCTACGACCAGCTCGTCGCCGGCCTCACCCAGGCGGCCAAGCACCTCACGGTCGGCGACCCGCTCGAGCGCACCACCGTCGTGGGCCCCGTCATCACCGACGTGCACCGCGGTCGCATCGAGGGCTACGTGCAGTCGGCCCGTGACGAGGGCGCCGAGATCGTGGTCGGCGGCGAACGCCCCGACTTCGACAAGGGCTTCTACGTCGCCCCGACCCTCATCGCCAACGCCACCAACCAGATGACGGCGGTGCGCGAGGAGATCTTCGGCCCGGTCGTTGTGGTCGTCCCCTTCGACGACGACGAGGAAGCCATCCACATCGCCAACGACAGCGACTTCGGCCTGTACAGCTACGTCTTCAGCGGCGACACCGGTCGCGCCTGGGCGACGGCCCAGCGGCTGCGCTCGGGCAACGTCGGCATCAACTCCCTGCAGCGCAACCACGAGGCGCCGTTCGGCGGCTTCAAGCAGTCGGGCGTCGGGCGCGACGGCGGGAGCTTCGGCCTCCACGCCTACAGCGAGATGCAGTCCATCATCTGGCCGGGTTGACCGAGTCACGCTCCAGATCTGGCTGCGAGGGTCGCGCTCCGGCGCGGCCCTTGCAGCAGTTTTCGGAGAAGTTCGCGGAAAAGTGTCAGACCTCGCGGTGATCGCGCTCTTGGCCCCCGTACGGCGACAACCCGTCGCCTCGGAACCCAGGAGCCAGCCATGTCGAACACCACCACCCGCAGCCAGAACGTCCCCACCGTCGATCGCGTCCGCCTCGGAGTGGTCCGCACCATCGCCGTCGGGCTGCTCGCCTCCGGAGCGTTGGTCGTCTTCGCCGGCGCCGCCTCGGCCAAGCCGATCGTGCCCGACCTCGACATCGACGACATCACCGTGGCGACGCTGCCGCCCGTCACGATCCCGCCGAAGACGATCCCACCCTTCACCATCCCGCCGGTCGTCCTCGACCCGGGTTCACCGACCACTGTGCCGCCCACGGTCCCGCCGGTCGTCGTGAACCCGACCACGACCGTGAAGCCCCCCGTCACGATCCCACCCGTCATCGTGAACCCCACCGTGCCGCCGACGACCGTCGCCCCCGAGCCCACGCCGGATCCGACGGACCCGACAACGGTGCCCGACCCCACCGTTCCCGCTGAGGTCGAGGGCGCCACCGAGACGGCCGCCGGCCCGGAGTCGCTCGCCGTGACCGGCAACGACTCGAACCTGCCGATCGTCGGAGCATCGCTGCTCGGCGCCGGCCTCGTGATCGTCGGCGGTATCGCCTACGACCGGCGTCGCAAGGCGCAGTGCTGATTCACGCAGGGCTGATTCACGCAGGGCTGATTCACCGAGTCGCCCGGTGCAAGACTGCGCCGAGCCGTCCGTAAGGGTGCGACATGGAGCTGCCGATCACCGACATCACGGGCTCGAACGACCCGTACCCGACCGACGCCCAGCTGGTCGCCGCCACACTCGGCGGCGATCGGCAGGCGTTGGGTCACATCTACGACCGCTACAGCGACCGGATCTACACCATGTGTGTCCACATGCTGGGCGATCGCGACGAGGCGGCGGACGTGTGCAGCGAGGTGTTCGTGGTGGCGTTCGGCCGGCTCGACCAGCTGCGGGATCCGGCCCGGCTGCGGCCGTGGATGTACGCGATCTGCCGGCACGAGGTGTTCCGGCGGACCAAGCGCCGGGGTCGGGTCCGGCTGGTGGACGAGGTGAGTGAGATGGATCGAGCAGCGGAGTACCACGACCTCGACGCCGTCGATGCCGAAGCGAACCAGGCAGGGTTGGCGCTCGTCGTCCGCGAGGCCGCCGCCGGCCTCGACGACCGCGATCGCCTGGTGCTCGAGCTCCAGCTGCAGGGCGTCGAGGGCGACGACCTCGCAGCCGCCCTCGGCACGTCGACGTCGACCTCCTACCAACACGTCCACCGCATGCGCGAGCGACTGGAGCGCTCGATCGGGGCGCTGCTCGTCGCCCGGCAGGGGAGGTCCGATTGCGACGAGCTCGACCGACTGCTGTCGTCGTGGGACGGGCGCTTCAGTGTCCTGTGGCGCAAGCGGGTCGCCCGGCACGTTGATGGCTGCGACATCTGCGAACACCGCCGCGCCGGGGTGCCCGCCGCGCTGTTCGGTACCGCGGGCGCGAGCCCGCTCCTCGTCACGCCGACCTCGGTCCGCGATCGGGTGCTCTCCACGGCGGTCGTCGGCGGGGGCCCGGGTGGCTTGGGCCGACACCGTTGGCGAGGCGACGGCTTCCCGCCGCATCCGGATGGCGCCCGGCGGCCGGGTGGATTCGCGGTCGCGGCGGTGCTCGTGCTGGTGCTGGTGATCGCCGGACTCTGGGCGTTGCCGGCCGATGACGCCACGACGGTTGCGACCTCGGACCGGCGTGGCGGTTCGACGACCAGCGTCACGTCGACCACGGCCACACCGCGGGTCACCACCTCGGCACCGCTTCCGTCGTCGACGGTCCCGCTCGTCGTCGACACCGCGGCGCCGACGACGGTGCTGCGCCCGACATCCACGC
>Ga0209023_10007372_pt1 | contig 11304 bp, 7 predicted proteins | sample LakOneMetagenome_FD_187468 | JGI IMG/M metagenome (GOLD analysis project Ga0209023, IMG submission 187468) | Freshwater and sediment microbial communities from Lake Erie, Canada (SPAdes) (version 2) | ecosystem: Environmental > Aquatic > Freshwater > Lentic | place: Lake Erie, Canada | collected...
GCGATGAGCCACACGAGCGTCGCCACGAAGGCGCCTGGCGCAATCCAGCTCCAGCGCTGACTGGTGTCTGGCGCGAAGTAGTACACGAGCGCGATTCCCGTGGAGACCAGTGCGACGACGAGCGGCCACTGCAGGATTTTCCATCCCCATTCGAAGACCGGCCCGAGCCCGAACATGTCGGTCAGACGCTCGGCAATCGTCGGGCCGGCGAGCACAAGCGTGAACGACAGCAGCACGAAGAAGGCGAGGGCCAGCGTCAACGCCATAGCCAGGGCGCGAACCTTCCACCAGGGGCGTGTTTCGTCGAGGTCGTAGGCGCGGTTGAGACTGCTGATGATCGCAACCAGGGCCGCCGAACTGCTCCAGATTGCACCGAGAATGCCGACAGTCAGGATGCCGCCGCTGTCTGCATTCGAGATGCGTCTCATCTGCTCGCTCAGGAACGCGAGAACATCCGGGGGCGTCACCGGACCGAGCATCTGGACGATGTCATCGGTGAAGTGCGAGAGGGGGAAGAAGCTCGCGAATGCGATCAGGAAGAGGACTGCCGGAAAGAGCGAGAGGAAGTAGTAGTACGCCAGCTGCGCGGCGAGGTTCAGACAGTCGTCATCGTTGAACTCACGGAAGGTTCGCTTCAGAAGTTCAGTCCAGCCGATGGACAGATGAAACGGCAGCCGCGGCACGCGCTCAGAGATTGCAACGGTGTTGCCAGAGCCGCATTGATTGCATCAGGAGCTTCCACCACAGTCCCCGCCGTGAAAGCCGTATCGTCGAAATCGGCGAGACGCGAGGCGCTGGTCCCTGTATCCACTCACGCTACCGACGGTGCACGAACACTGCCGTCGACACGCGGTGTGTCGTTCAGGTCCTCGAACGCAGCTGGACTCCGAGGCGCTCGAGTTTATCCGGGTTGCGAACGACGTAGATGGCCCGGATGACGTCGCCGTCGAACTCGAAGGCGGTGGTCTGCACGAGGCCGTCTGGTCCGAAGAGCAACAGACCCGGGAGGCCGTTGAGGCGTGCAGGGCGGACCTCGAATCTATCGTTCCACCCCTTCCTCACGACGCCTGACATGAAGGCCGCGACGCGCTTTGCGCCCTCGATGACGTTCAGTGCGGAGGTGACCTTCCCGCCGCCGTCGGCGACGAGACGTGCGTCGCTCGACAGCAACCGCATCAACGTGTCCATGTCGCCCGAGCGAGATGCCTGCATGAAGGCGGACAGCAACTCCGTGTGCCGGCCATCGTCTCGTTCGGTGTTCGGCACGACGCCGCGGGGACGCGACTCGCGAACGTGCGTACGAGCGCGAGTGGCGAGCTGCCGACATGCCGCTTCACTGCGCTCCAGCGCTGACGCGATGTCCGAGAACGAGTAGTCGAACACGTCGTGCAGCAGGAACGCGGCGCGCTCGAGCGGCGACAAGCGTTCGAGCGCCAGAAGCAGGGCGACCGACAGGTCTTCTGCCAGTTCCGTCTGCGCGTCGGGGGCGAGTGACTGGGTGTCTGCGACGGGTTCGGGCAGCCACGGGCCGACGTATGCCTCGCGTGTGATCCGCGCCGACTTCAGCACATCGAGACACAGCCTCGTGGTGGTGGTCATGAGGAACGCTCTCGGTTCGGCGATAGATGCGCGGTCGGCGGCGTGCCAGCGGAGATACGCGTCCTGAACCGCATCTTCGGCTTCAGCCATCGAGCCGAGCATGCGGTAGGCAAGCCCCAGGAGACGCCGGCGATGCGGATCGAACGTCGCAGCGGGATCAGTGGTCGTCATCCGTGTGTGGCCGTCGCAGCATACTCGCCAAACACAATGGGCGAGCCACCGACGACGATGCGGGAGCAGGTCTGGCCGTGGCCAGTGGCGTATTTGACTGTCGGATACAGCCGAGCCGTCACGATGGCAAACGCGAGAGACAGCACGGCTCTCGGACCCCAGCGCCTGATGATGTCCGCTCGGTAGACGTCCGCGGCGGGATCGTGATCGAGCGTGGCGCGGGTGAACTTCCAGGCGAGTGCCACGTCGGGCGGCATCTGCGCGACGTCGCCGACCAGCACCGCCCTCAACACTCGCGGGTCGATGCCTGAGCGCTCTGCCATGCTGACACCCAATTGCGTGCAGGGGCCGCAGTCCTCGTGCTTCACGGCAGTGATGGCGGCGGCGGCGAGCGCATCGGCGGGCACATCGCGTCGATAGGTTCCGAGCGATGCTGCGCGCTGAAACAGGCGCGCTGCGCGCGGGTCGGCATCGATCATCTCGTGCAGGTAGCTGGCGTCATAGCTCCACTGCTGCTCGAACCGTCTCGTATAGCGATGCATGAGCCACTTCAACATCTCATTCCTCCCTCTCGACATCAGGACGAGACAGCGTTGTGAAACGTGACATCACGCCGCAGCTTCGCCGTGCTGATGATGAGTCGGGCCTGTTCGGAGGCGGGAGGCGGGAGGCGGGAGGCGGGAGGCGGGAGGCGGGAGGCGGGAGAGGCCGGAGAACAGGAGAGAGAGCGCCAGTTCGGTGGCCCGAACCGGCGCTCGCGGCGAACGGTGTTCGCGACTAGTTCAGCTTGACGACGACGCCAACGTCCACGGTTGCGGCGCCAGCGCCGGCGTCGAAGTAGAGGGCGGCCTTGTCGTTGAGGTAGTAGCGAAGACCAGCGCGGCCCACGAAGTAGATGCCGCTGCTGCCTGCACCGGAGCAGTCATACACACCACAGCTCCAGCTCACGTGCTCGTAACCCAGGCCAAGTCCGAGGAACGGGTCGACCTTGCGGTTCTGGAGCTTGAAGTGGTAGTTGCCGGTCACGCTGATCGGAAGCACCGTGATGCCGCCGTAGTCCGCGCCGAGGAAGTTGTAGTTGTAGTGGTAGTAGTCAACGCTACCTTCGACGCCCAGCACGCCGCCACCCAGATCCGGCAGGTCCTTGATGGCCTTCTCGAACCGGCCACCAAACGAGAAGCTGGCGTCGCCCAGGCCGCCAAGGCCAATCACCACGCCGGCGTCGGTTGTGGTCGAATCAAATCCCTGAGCCGCCGCGCTCGACGCGCCCGACAGGGCCAGGACACCAGCGAGAACCAGGCTTGCAACGTATCCGCGCATTCATCTCTCCTTGAAAAGGACACCGTGTCCCGAGGCTGTTTAGCCTATTGAACGGCCCACGGCCCAAAAAAGAACACACCATTGTCCCCTATAAGCTCAGCTTTTTTCCAGAGACGGTTGACTGCGCGAGACAAGAGCATGTCAACCGCCGGAAATTTGACGCAGGTCCGTGCCGCGTGCCTGCCGAAGCCCTGCCCACAGATCGCCGACTGACGCGAGCCGTTTCGGCATCGAGACGATCGTGAAGTCTTCGCGCTGCACGCCGGCATCCACTTCTGCCCACGTCAACGGCGTGGATACGCCTGCGTGCGCACTGGCGCGAGCACTGTAGGCGGAGGCCAGCGTCTTGCCTTCGATGTTCTGCAGGTAGTCGACATACACCCTGACGCCTCGCGCGCGAACCGACCGTTCGACCGTTGCAAGCTTCGGATGCTTCTCGGCAACCAGTGTGGCGACCAGTTGGCAGAAGAGCAGCCCTGATTCGAACGAGGTGTGCGGAGCGAGCGGTACGAAGATGTGCAGTCCTCTGGCTCCTGACGTCTTCGGCCAGGCCTGCACGCCGAGCGCATCGAGCTCGTCGCGCACCCACCGCGCGACGTCGAGCACGCGTTCGAACGACACGTCGTCTGACGGATCGAGATCGATCGCGACCTGGTCGGGTTCGCCCGGCGTCTGCACGCGCGAAAACCACGGGTCCTGTGAGATGGCCGCGAGTTGACAGGTGTAGAGGAGCGTCTTGAGATCGCCGCCAATCAACTGCGAGCGATGCTCGGCTGAGTCGACGGCTTCGATGCGCACGCCGCTCGGCACGTCCGGCGCCCGGTGCTGGTAGAAGGGTGGCGCGTTCACGCCGTTTGGAAAGCGTTTCATCACGAGTGGCCGATCGGCCAGCACCGGCAGGATGACGGATGCCACCTGCGCGTAGTAACGAAAGAGATCGCCCTTCGTGAGTGTGCTCGCCGGCCAGAACACCTTGTGCAGGTTGGTCACGGCCAGCGTGTTGCCGTCAGGCAGCGTGAGAGTGCCGTCTTTCCTGGCGCGCTCGAGGGCGTTCAGCTGATCGAGCAGATCGGCGGTGCCTTCGAGTGGATGAAAGTCAGGCGTGCTGACATGGACCGCGCGCGAGGCGCTTCTGGTGCTCTTTGCGCTCTTTGCGCGCGTGGCGGGTTCGGCGGTAGCCTGCGGCGTCTGTTCCGACGAACGAGGCGAACTGGGCGCGGCTGCTGCGCGGCGCCTCGTTGAGGATCGGCTGGTCGCCGTTGGCGATTTGGCGTCACCAGTCGAGGGGAGCCGTCGCGTCGCCGAGCCGTGCAGGCGGGTCAACTGCTCTCGTACGACCTGGCTCGGACGCTTGTCGTCGCGCAGCCCGAGATACACCGGATGGCGCAGATGCTGATCGTCAGTCCACTCGGTGAACTTGATCTGTGCGACCAGCTCGGGCTTGACCCAGTGCAGACGGTCGCTCGATTTCGGCGATGGATTGAACGGCGAGGTGCGTGTCTGCAGTGGCTCGAGCTTCGCCATCACACGCGCAAGTTCCTTCTCGTCGAAGCCCGTGCCGACACTGCCCGCATACGCGAGTCGATTGCCGTCGTAGACGCCGAGCAGCAGCGCACCGAAGTGCGTGCGCGCGTTGCGTGGGGCGGTCCAGCCGCCGATGACAAACTCCTGCTCCTGAAGAATCTTGATCTTGCGCCAGTCGGGCGACCGCTTGCCCGAGCGATATTTCGACGCGGCGTGCTTCGCGATGAGACCTTCCCAGCCGTGTGCAAGCGCCCGTGAGTACAGGGCGCGGCCATCGGCGCGCTCCTGCTCGCTGACGCGGAGAATCGGCGAACGCACCTTCGCGAACAGCCGCACGAGCGCGGCACGGCGTGCCGTCAACGGCTCGTCGCGCAGGTCGTGCGTGCCCACTCGTAACGCATCGAACAGCACGAACGCCACCGCCGCGTGGCCGGTGCCCGGCGTCTGCGTCTGGATGCGACCCTGCAACTGCTGAAAGCCCGCCGGCTCGCCGTTGGCATCGAGTGCCACCAGTTCCCCGTCGAGCACGACGGCCTCCGTCCTGCGCCGCGCCCAGGCCGCGAGTGCGGTGACGATCTCGGGGAACTGCTGCGTCTTCTCGTTACCCAGACGCGACCACAGACGGATCTCGCGCCCGCCGGCTGACACGTCGGCGATCGCACGAATGCCGTCGTACTTGGGCTCGTACACCAGCTCGGGGTCGACGAGCGGGGCTTCGGCGAGCGTGGCAAGCATCGGTGCAATCACGACAGCACCACGAGCACTGGCTGACGGGGAGCGAGGCGCCGGGAACGGCGTAACGTTCGGAGGAGTGAGGCGGCTGACGCTGGTGAAGTACGCACGGCGCGTCAGCCCATCACCTATCGTGACTTGAGCAGATCCAGCCGCGCTTCGACCCAGTCGTCGAATTCAGAACCGTGAGACCCACCGCGTTCCAGAAAACGGTGATACGCCCGGAGGCGGATGTCTTCGTCGGTGGGTTCTTTCGAGAGGACAACGGTCGTCTCTTCGATAACGACAACCGTGTCATCACTGGTGGGCGTCGCGACAGATTTGTCTGATGCGGCAGCCTTTCGCGTGCGAGGCACGGATGATTTGGCGCGAGCCCTGGGCTTGGGCGCCGCAGGTGTGTCGGTGGTGGGTGAGCTGGTCGATCGCGTAGACTTCTTTGCCATTTCGCCTTCCAAGTGAGTCGGTGCGAGCCCGGATGGTCCCTTACCGGGTCGTCACAACTACAGCTATAAGTATACCGACTGCTGCATCAACACCGTGCAAAGGCAACGCCAGGGGCAAAGGCTAGATTCAAGATTGAAGATGTAAAATCTAAGATTTGTGGCTTGAATATCTGTCGTTGAACCAGGGTTCGGCAGAGTTCGAATAGCCGCGCACTTCCCAGAAGCCGAGTTGATCGCGCTCGAGGAATTCGATCGCGCGGATCCACTTGGTCCCCTTCCACGCATAGAGCTTCGGCGTAATCATCCGCAGCGGACCGCCATGCTCAGGTGGCAGTGGCTTGCCCTCCCACGTGTGGACGAGCAGCACGTCGTCTTCAATCGCGCGCTCGAGCGGGACACTCGTCGTGTAGGGCACGGCGCTTCCAGGCAGGTGGTCGTAACCGGTGCACAAGACGAATGCTGCCGAATCTTTCGGCACCACGAGTTCCGCAAGCGTCTTGAAGCGGACGCCCCGCCAATGGTTGTCGTAGCGACTCCACGTCGTCACACAGTGAAAGTCGCTCACGTCGTCGGCTTGTGGTAACTCGAGAAACTGGTCCCACGAGAGCGTCACCGGATTCTCGACATGGCCGCAGACGCGCAGCGTCCACTTCTTCATGTCGATCTCTGGCTGATCGCCAAGGTCGAGCACGGGCCAGTTGCGCACGGCGTGCTGTCCCACGGGCAACCTCGGCATTCCGTGGCGATTGGTGTCGCCAGTGCCTTGCGGGGCCGCGCCGCGGAAGCGCACATCGACGTCCCCGCGATTCAGCGCAATCTGACGCTCGATGTAGCGCACGCGTCGTTCGACCAGATCAGGTGTGTCAGCCATGGGCGCCCACCACGACGCTCGCCGGGCGCAGCAGTTCGTCGCCGATCATGTAGCCCTCCTTGAGCACTGATACCACGATGCCGGCGTGCTCGGGATCGTCCACCGGCACGAGGGACACCGCCTCATGCAGTTCGGGATTGAACGGCTGACCGACGACGTCGAAGCGAGACACACCGTAGACGTGGAGCTTGGCGAGAAACTGCTCGTGAACCAGTTCGACGCCGCGCAGCAGCGTCTCTGAGGCGTCGGTCATGTTCGACCGCCGAGCGGCGACAATCGCGCGGTCCAGATTGTCGACGACCTCCAACAAGTCGGCGAGCACCGCACGGCGGCCGCGCTCGACCTCGCGGCCAACATCGCGACGCAGGCGCACACGTGCCGCTTCGAACTCCTCCGCAGTCCTGCGGTGTTCGATGAGCACCGCCTGCAGGCGTTCCTGCGACTCGGTCAGTTTCAGCTCGAGTTCTTCGACGACCGTCGGCTTCCGCTCGCGCGTCTCCTCAACGCTCTCCGCGGAGTCACCGCGCGCCCACCATCGACGGTCTACAACCTTGACGTCTGCATCTTCGGGATTAGCCACGTGTTCATTGTAGGACCGAGGTGGTGCTGCGGAAAAACCACGGGCGCGGCCAACGCGCGCCGCGCACCGGCCGTCCGACGACTGTGACGCTCAGTCGTTCAGTCGGGCAACCGCGAGTGGAACAACCGGGACAGGTTCCCGTTCGCGGAGGCTGGAGATCCGTGAGCGACCGTGCGAGCGACGGTCTGACTTGTCGGTGTACATGCGCTTGTCGGCCGTCTGGACCAGCACCTCGTAGGTGAGCCCGTCGTGCGGATACACCGACGCGCCCGCGCTCGCACCGACGCTGATGGTCGCGCCGCCTGCGAGCACGGTGATGGACTCGATGCGCTGCTGCAGTTCACGCCGCTTGAGCTCGGCGATCTCGGGCGGACAGTCGGCCAGCAGCACCACGAACTCGTCGCCCGCAAACCGCACGCAGGTGTCGTAGGGGCGCAGCGAGTCGAGCAGCGCGTGCGACACCTCGCGGAGCACCTGATCGCCGACCGTGTGACCGTGCGAGTCGTTGATCTGCTTGAACGCGTCGACATCGATCACGATCACCGCCAGCTCAGAGCGCAGGCGTTCGGCGCGGCTGATCTCGGTCGACATGCGCATCATCATCGCGCGGCGATTGGGCAGACCCGTGAGCGGATCGGTCAGCGACTCTTCCTGGGTCTGCTCGAAGACCATCGCGTTGTTCACCACGGCGGCGGTCTGCTCTGCCACCCGCACCAGGAGACGGCAATGCTCGTCGGTGTAGCACGATGAGGCCGTATGAAACAGCGCGAGGGCACCGATGAAGCGATCGCCCAACTGGAGCGGACACAGGATGGCTGACCGTACGGCAGTGGTGGCGTTGAATCCTGCCGCCTCGAACTCGATGCGTGGGTCGGCGTTGACGAGCGCGCGGCGGTGCTCGGCGACCCAGCCGGAGAGTCCCGCGCCGACGGCGACTCTGGCATCGAGGAGCGCCGTAACCGCGTCGCCCGCGGTGAATCGGCATCGCACCTCGTTCATGCCTGGTTCCTGGATGAACAGCGCGCACGCCGACCACGGGATGATGGTCGCCAGCTTCGACGACACCATCGTCATCGTGTCCGAGACGCCAAGCGTGGTGCCCATCGTTTGCGCGATTTCGTACAGCGTGTAGATCTCCTGGTGGGCGAGCGCAATGTTCTCGAAGGCATCGCGGTTGGCAGCCGGCTTTGCCAGGCCCCTGGCGCCGTCGCGTGGCGCGCTCTCGGTTTCGAGTGGATGCGCCGCGTCGAACGCCGCCTGCAGTGTGGGCAGCTTGTCGACGAAGATGTCGACCAGCGCCGGGTCGAGCGCGCGTCCAGCCTCCTGCCGCAACTGCGCGACGGCGGCGGCCGTGGGCATCGCCAGGTGGAATGGCCGCTCGGACGTCACGATGTCGAAGTAGTCGACCACGCTGAGAATGCGGGCGCCAATCGGAATGCTCTCAGCCTTGAGCCCCTGCGGGTATCCGGTGCCATCCCATCGCTCGTGATGACCGAGGATGATAGGCGCCACAGGATAGGGGAACGGCACAGACGCAATGATCTCGGCGCCGATCTGCGGGTGGATCCTGACCTTGGCGAATTCTTCCGAGGTGAGCGGACCCGGCTTCGACAGGATGTGCGCGGGAATCGCCAGCTTGCCGATGTCGTGCAGCAGGGCCGCCGTTCGGACCGCCTGTACTTCCGACGGCGTGAGTCCGATCGCCTCGGCCAGACCCGCAGCGAAGGCCTGCACGCGCCTGATGTGCGTGCGCGTCATCTGATCTTTCGCGTCGATGGCGGCGGCCAGCGCCTCGATGGTGGCGAGGTGCAGGTCGGACGTGTCCTGCGCGTGCTTCTGCGCTTCGAGCCGACCCACGTAAATGGCGTAGGTGCGATACGTGAGGTAGATGGGCGCGAAGGTCAGCGGCGCCATCCAGAACCCGACATGGCGAACGCCCCACGTCGTCAGTGCTGCGGCACCGGCACCGACGAAGTAGCTCGGTGCGCTCCAGAGAAAGTTGGTCTGCCAGATGGTCAGGATCGGCTGGCGTGATGCGAGTGCGATCGCCACGGCAATGAGACCGGTGTTCAGCAGGAAGTACACCGTGGCGGCGCCGACGAGCGGACGCGCAACTGCCGTGATCGGATCAGGCCCTGAGGCAGATAGTGCGGTGAAGACATACCCCGCGCCGGCCACTGTCACCACCAGCGTCGCCATGCTGAAGAGCGTGCGATAGAGGGGCTGCTTGTCGCGATTGTTCAGCACGCACTGGCTGAAGGCGCTGGCGGCAGCGACGAGCAGTGTCTGATCGACGCCGAGCAGCAGCAGCGACGCGAAATCAATCGCATACGACACCGACATCGTCGAGACGTTGGTGGTCAGCGGCAGCGTGATCTTCATCGCGGCGCTCGCCGACGACAGCAGCAGCAGCGCGATAAAGAGACCCGGTTCGTCGAAGTGCAGACGGAGTACGCGCGTGCACAGGATCGCGACGGCGCCAATCACGACGGCCGTCACGTAGATGCGCGCCGCCAATGCCAGCTGTTTCACGCGCCGGCACCGGCTCGTCGTTCGACGATGAGAGAGATGGAACGCACGTCGGGGGATACCTGACGGTCTATCCGAGCAAAGAGGACGCCAATCCCTCTCGATGCGCAGCAGCGGGCCGTTCTGTGCGACTCATGTCGCGGCGCGTCTGGAGCGCGCGCGAGCGTGGAAAACACTGCGGCACGCACGACGAGTCGAGACGGCGTTTTCGCGCATGACCGTGCGAAGACGTGCGGTACGCGGGAGCGCCTGTGGCGCCAGGTCTGAGTGCGCAGGCCTCGAGGAGGCAGCAGGCGTGCTACAGCGAGTGACGAGGCGCGGAGGCGGGCAGGTGTGACGAGTGCGGCTCGCCGAGTGTGGACGCTCTTACAAAGCTGAAACGGTTCGCACAACTTCGGTCACTGTGATGGAGACCAGGAAGACAGTTGTCCGAGCTGCCGGGACGAACGTGAGGGGAAGTGCGTGCCGTCACACGACGTGACGCGTGACGGCATCGACGACGCAGCGGCGCAAAATCCGGGTTGCATCCGGACATTGCGCCGTCGTCTGGCGAGAAGCGTCAGTTGCGACGCGATGGTCTAGCGGCGCGAGTACGGTCCGACTTCAGGCGCCGGTTGCGTATTGGCAAGCGGGCCGAGTTCGGCGGCTGCACCGCGTGCAATGGCGGCGGTCTCACTGCCTGCCTGGAAGCACGAGAAGTCGGGGCGATCGCGCCAGGCAAACGGACCACAGAGACGCACGCCAGCCTTGATCGCGGCATCGTGCACGATGTTGATGGCGCGTTCGTAGTCGGGCGTTCCCTGCCGGTAGCCTGAGAAGTTACCGAGGTCGCCGCTCGCTGCGAAGACCGCGGTGACGCCAGGCACCTTCGCGATGGCATCGGCGTTCTTCAGTCCTTCGAGCGTCTCGATCATCAGAATCAGCACGATGTTGTCGTTGATCGTGTTGCGATAGCCGCCGGGGACGCCGCCCCACACGGCAGGATCGAAGGCCTGACCGCCGCCGTTGCTGCGCCGACCGAGCGGCGGGAAGTACGCCCAGTTGCGTGCTTCGATGGCTTCTTCCACGGTGTCGACGGTTGGCACGACAAGCACGAGTGCGCCGGCATCGAGCGCGTGCTGAATCTCGCGTTCGTCGGTGTAGGCGACGCGCACGCCAGGAACCGCCTTGGCGTGCGGGCACGTCGCCCACATGCGCGCCACGGTGCCCCAGTCTTTCGAGTCGTGCTGCATCTCGGTCCAGATGAAGTCGTAGCCCGCGTTGGCCATGGCGCAGTACGTGGCCGGGTCAGTGGCGCTGAACACCGTGCCGCCCGTCACCTTGCCGCCCTGCTGCATCTTCAGCTTCACGGGGTTCCAGATCTTCGAGTTGGGTGGTGCGTCGAAGGCGGTGCCGTACTTCCAGGTACCCGGGTTGAAGGGACCGCTATTGACCGCGTTGGCCGGCGCCGTGGTTTCGGCTTTGCTGTCGGTTCCCGCGGCTGCCGCCAGTGGAAACGTCGTCGCGCCTGCGGCCGCGTTGTTGAAGTAGGGGTC
>Ga0209023_10007373_pt1 | contig 11303 bp, 6 predicted proteins | sample LakOneMetagenome_FD_187468 | JGI IMG/M metagenome (GOLD analysis project Ga0209023, IMG submission 187468) | Freshwater and sediment microbial communities from Lake Erie, Canada (SPAdes) (version 2) | ecosystem: Environmental > Aquatic > Freshwater > Lentic | place: Lake Erie, Canada | collected...
GTTTCCTGGAGACAGGGACCATGGCAGCAAAAAAGCAAAAACCAGGTAACGCCAAGGCAGAGGAAAGGAGCTCACATAGCTAACCCATCACCCTTCGCCATTTGCAAACTCTGTATATAATTACCCGTATGAGTCCTCAAGCATCAGGTCTTTGCACTCAAGCCCTATCTCCTATTATTTGAGTGTTAGTTGCCAGCACTCAAGTATTATCTCTTAGCACTCATACCATATCTCCTGGCACTCAAGCATTATCTCCTAACACTCGAGTGTTTGCAGTAAAAAACTCAAGAATTACCTGATCTGGGCAAAGAATTATCCTGCTGAGCACCGGGAATATGCTGCTAAGTACCTGGAAAGTGATGCTAAATGTGGGGAATCTTCTGATAAATACCCGGAATGTGCTACTAACTGCCATTTTTCAATGCTGTGTAAAAAATTAAACGGAACAGTTAAGGCAACTACAACGGCTCCCGGAAAAACAATCAAAACAAACAGCACTGCTTCTTATTATTTATATTATTTTAGGATTTTAATTAATTAACTGGCTGTCAATGAACCGCTTTGCATTAATCTACCTGCTTGTATGCCTGGCATGCACTTCATCAGCACAAAGGTTTTATGACATGAAATTTACCGGGGAATCTACAAAATATGAATGCCTGATGGTGTATTACACCCCCGACAGCTGCTATATCAGGTTTAAGTTTTTATCCCAGGCCCGTATCAGAACACTTGCCCACATAAATTACAGATCGGTAACAGGTACCACTGCTGATGGAAAGCAGTATATGTGCCTGGTAGCAGATACGACAGCAAGGGTTATTGAAGGTGATTCTATGGCAACAGACCGGTTGAAGGCTACCAGTTTTTTATGGATTCAAAATCCGGATGGTTTGTCTGACGGGCCATATGTATTAAGCGACTCAACAAGTTTTACTAACAGAACACCTGTTGAAAACTATCAACCAATTAAACCTAAATTACTGCGTGCATTTAGTTACCTGCGAAATTTTTATTACGAGCATGAAGAAGAATATACCCAGTTAGATAACATACTAAAAGGTTATGAAAATGGTTATGGATCAAATGGATCAAATGGAAATAATGAACAGAATAACGATGTAATGTCACTATATTTTATAATGCTGGCAAATACAATGGATCCAAAAATTGGCCAATCCTGTAAGAGTGATCTGGCTAAAATGAAGGAAGAATATAAAATCATTTCCAGCCTTCTCAACCTTAATTTTAAAGATATTGTAATAAGCGACCTCAATCTTTCACGAACCAAATTACTGGAAAAGCTTAAACTGATTAAGCCTGCCCCAAACGATATTGTTGTATTTTCTTATAGTGGCCATGGAAGCCGATGGGCAGATCAGGATGACAAATATCCTTTTATGGATTTGTGGGTGAAGCCTCCGTTTACCTTAAATCCAAAAAACAAGAAAGAAATAGAAAGTGTTAAGCAATCCATCCTGAAAAATTCTATGAGTTTTTCAGAGCTGAATAAAATCATTTCCGGTTACAATGCAGGGCTTAAAATAATATTGGGTGACTTGTGCAATTCTTCGATTGGAGTACCTAAACCAATTTTTGAAGAGAGCTATTCAATAGATAACAGAAGGGTATTTGATGAACTTATTTTAAGAGATATAACTAAACTAAAAATGCTTTTTCTGGATACAAAAGGAAGTATTATTAGTGTGGCAGCAGATAGTAACCAAACTGCATCGGGCAATAAAACCGGGGGTTATTTCACTTCCGGATTTATTGAGGCTTTAAGAATGGAAGTGTGTAATCCTAAAAGTGCCGGATCCTGGAACAACATAATTAATGAAACCATTAAAAAGGCATCTAACTACAGAGTTAAAGCCCAGACAAATAACAAGAATATCAATCTGCCATCCAATCCATTCCTCCGGAATATTGCCCTAACAGGTATTCAAGTTCAAACCGGACTTCAGTTTGTTGACATAAAAAATAAATAATGAATCCATTATTTGCCCCTCTTATGTTCTCAGTTTGAAGATCCGATATTTCAGCATTCTGACTCCGTAATAGCATACTCGCAAAATATTCCCCATGTAGGCGCCGGACTCCTGTCTACAAGTGTTCGAAACATGAAAATGAAATGGCTTTTAACCTTAGTAGAACACCCAGCGCCGTTATGGTGTTATCACCAAAAACTTAAAATACATAGTTTGTCTATATAAGCACATTCACTTGCTGAAGCCAGGACTCTTACCTTTATTTACATTCAGTTTTTGGTGAAAACACCCACAACCACCGTACCCGTTTTAAACTAAAAAGGTGTTGGCAATTTTAATTTTTGTACATATAGGGAGGGTAATCTGTTGCCGGGTTTTGTTTGGAAATTGGGGGTTGTTGGTGATAGCACAGAACAACGGCGGTGGGTTTGACATATGCAGGTGGTGCATGGAAATGGTTCGTGAGGACACGAACCATGGCGGCAGAAGGCGATGGTTTAGGTGCTTTTTGAACTACCCTCTTTGGGCATCCTATTGAAATTTCTACTGCATAATTTGGGTTACATACATTTGATTCATTCAACACTTTATCCTTCAATAAGAAATCCACTTATTTTTGGAATAATGCCAATCATGTAAAAAACAAATCATGTATCGTTTTAAAGCTTACTTGTCTTTCGTTCTTGCGGCTATATGCTTACCGTTTGTTTTAATAGCCCAGCCTACCATCTCTTCTTTCACCCCATTAACAGGTAAACCAGGCGATGCAGTAACATTAGCAGGCACCAATTTTAATACCACACCTGGCAATAATATTGTGTTCTTTGGTGCTACAAGGGCCATAGTAACAGCAGCAACAGCCACAAGCATAACAACCACTGTGCCGGTTGGTGCTACCTATGCTCCATTAACTGTTTTAAATACAGGTACTGGTTTATCAGCTTATAGCCGAAAAAATTTTACACCCGTATTTAGCCCTTCAAAAATCAATTTAACGCCTGTCGATTTTTTAACAAAGCAAGATTTTGCAGCAGGCGATAATCCATACTCAACAGCAATTGGCGATTTGGATGGCGATGGCAAACCCGATTTGGTGGTAGTCAATAGTCTTTCACAAACTATTTCTGTTTACCGAAATACAGCTGTTAGTGGTAGCATAGGTGCCGGCAGTTTTGCACCCAAAGTAGATTTTGCAACAGGCGTAAACCCCCGGTCAGTAGCAATCGGGGACCTGGACGGGGATGGCAAACCCGATTTGGCGGTAGCAAATACGGGGTCGCTCTCAATTCCGGGCTCGAGATCAATTTCAGTTTACCGCAATACCGCATCATCCGGAAACATAGGTGCAGGCAGTTTTGCCACCAAAGTAGATTTGGTATCGGGCTTTGAACCTACAGCAATAACTATAGGCGATTTGGATGCAGATGGCAAGCCTGATTTGGCAGTTTCAATTTTGCGAAGAACGGCCAGTAATTCCCAGGGTTATGTTGCCGTCCACCGCAACGTATCTACTACAGGTAGCTTAGATGCCAGCAGCTTTGCACCCTATGTAGATTTTTCAACTGGTGGTTTGTTTGCTATTTCGATAGCAATAGCCGATTTGGATGGCGATAGCAAACCCGATTTGGCAATAGCGAACAGACTTTCAGATAACATATCGGTACTCCGAAATACTGCCACAAGCGGAAGTATAACCGCAGGCAGTTTTGCCGCAAGTGTAGATTTCGGAACGGGCTCAGAACCGTTATCTGTAGCAATAGGCGATTTGGATGGTGATGGCCGTAATGATTTGGCGGTAGCAAATTTTGCTTCAAATACTGTTTCTGTGTTACGCAATACCGCCACAAGTGGTAGCATAGGCCCCGGCAGTTTTGACAGCAGATACGATTTTGAAACAGGTGTAGAAGGGTATTCGATAGCAATAGGCGATTTGAACGGAGACGGCAGGCCCGATTTGGCAGAGGCGAACGGTTATTCTTCTGGTGTTTCAATATTGCGCAATACTGCTGCCCCGGGAAGTATTGATGCATACAGTTTTGCCCCCAAAGTAGATTTTTTTACCAGCGGATTTCCAGTTGCTGTAGCATTAGGCGATTTAGACGGCGATAGCAAACCCGATGTAACAATAGCGAATCAAAATCCAGGTTTAGTTTCTGTATTGCGGAATGCAGATATTATACCACCACTCATTTCTATTACTGCTGTTGTGCCTTCAAAAGCCAAACCTGGAGATGCAGTAATCATTACGGGTAACGGCTTTAATACTACCACCACCAATAACGTTGTATTTTTTGGAGCCACCCGGGCCACGGTAACAGCAGCCACGGCCACCAGCGTAACTGTAACCGTTCCACCAGGCGCAACCTACGCACCTGTTACTTTATTAAATAAGGTCACTGGTTTTTCAGCATATAGCAGTAGCAATTTCACACCCGTATTTAGCCCTGCTAAAACCAGCATTACATCATCCGATTTTTTACCCAAACAAGATTTTACTACCGGCACAGAACCCAGTTCAGTAGCAACCGGTGATTTGGATGGTGATGGCAAACCCGATTTGGTGGTGGTGAACAATGGTGCAAACACAGTTTCTGTGTTCCGCAATACATCAAGCAGTGGTACGATAAGCCCAGGCAGTTTTGCCCCCAAGGTAGATTTTACAACAAGGGCTGGCGCTATTGCGGTAGCCATTGGCGATTTAGACGGCGATGGCAAACCCGATTTGGCAGTAGCAAATCTTACTTCGGCTACTGTTTCTGTATTACGTAATACATCTAGCCCGGGCAGTATTACCGCAGCCAGTTTTGCTCCCAAAGTGGATTTTATTACAGGCATAGAACCCTTTATGGTTAAGATCAGCGATTTAGACGGCAATGGAAAGCCCGATTTGGTAGTAGCTGCCAGTAATTTAAATGGTATTTCAATATTGCTTAACACAGCTACACCTGGAAGTATTACTTCGGGCAGTTTTGCCCCTAAAGTAGACATCGAAACAGGGGTAGTGCCTTCGGCATTAGCAGTAGGCGATTTAGATGGCGATGGCGGTCCCGATTTGGTGATTGGGTGGGCAGAATCAGTTTCAGTTTTCAGATTAATACCCGGTGGTTTCGGGTTTGAACCCAGAGTGGATTTCGCAACAGCCGCAGGTGGTGCTGCCATATCGATAGCTGTAGGCGATGTAGACGGAGATGGCAAAACCGATTTGGCAGTAGCAAACTATGGTTTGGTTTCGGTTTCTATACTGCGTAATACTGCAACGCCTGGCAGTATTGGTACAGGCAGTTTTGCCCCTGTAGTAAATTTCGATACAGGTTCAGAACCCTATTCTATTGCAGCCGGCGATTTGAATGGAGATGGCAAGCCCGATCTTGCTGTAGCGAATATTTCTACAAATTCCTTAACGGTGCTCCGCAATACGGCTACCCCCGGCAGTATTAACTCAGGCAGTTTTGCTGCCAAAGTAGATTTTGTAACAGGAACAAGTCCTCGTTCGGTAGCCATCGGCGATTTAGATGGAGATGGTAAACCTGATTTAGTGACAGCGAATAATTTTTCAACTTCCGTTTCTGTGCTACGCAATGCAGATTTGCCAGGTGTTGTGTATACGTTTACTGGTTCGGGCAATTGGGATAATCCTGCTAATTGGTCGGGAAACATAGTACCACCTTCAATAATACCTGCCAACACCCAAATCATTATTAATCCTACTGGCTCAGCAGAATGTATTTTGAATGTACCGGTAACTGTTAATAATAGTTCCAGCATTACAGTTGCCTCAGGCAAGAAATTCAGGATACTTGGAAACCTGACCATTACCCAATAACTAATCAAGTAATCAGCCACTCAACCACTCCAATTCTCCATATCCAAACTAGGGTATTGTATGGCTTCGGTTACAGGGTCGGGCCGAATGTCTCCTGCTAACGGCAATATGTTTCCATCCAGGCGCCGGACTCCTGTCCGGTGCTGCTTCGTTACTTTTATTTCAACATCGGCAAAACTGAATTAGTCTTGGCGGGATTTCTACTGTAGCCGCTCCAGCTTTGTTTACTATAAATTAATTAGGACAGGTATACATCGAATTTCAGGATGCCTCCTATTTTTCGCATCCGCTGCAGCAGCGTATTTTCAAAAATTTTTTTTCAACTTAACTTCATAATTTCAGCCCCAATCTTAACCCATTACCTGATTAACTATGACAACAAAAAGCCTGAACATTGTTTACTGGATAGCCTCCATACTCTTTTCGGGGCTCATGATATTTTCGGCCGTGAGTGGCCTTAAACCTTCGCAGGAAGCCGTTCAATTTCTTCACGACGGTATGGGTTTTCCTGTTTACTTCATCATGTTTATCAGCTATGCCAAGGTAATCGGTTCTGTTGCCATACTTATACCAGGATTAAACCGGCATATAAAAGAGTGGGCCTACGCCGGTTTGTTTTTCGACCTTACCGGTGCCATCTTTTCTGGCGTAGCAGTAGGTGGTAAATTTGACCCAATGATGCTGACCCTGCTTGCCTGGATCCTGCCAGGTGTAGTGTCTTATTATTGCTGGCTCAAAAAAATGAAATCGGCTTAATTGATTGTGGCTTTGTAAGCAGCACACAAATTCCGCCGGCCAGCTCTGTAGCCGGTGAATTCTTAAAATCAGGATAGCAGACAGGTATAAAAACCTTCGCACCGGTTTGTTTTATCACTAACCGAAACTGCTGAATATTGGCGTAAAAATCGTAGTATCAGGATCCATTACAGAAAATTAAAATAACCTATACCATACCTAACTGGCCCATGTATCAACTTAAAAATAAAATAGCGCTGTTGGTTGCTTTAATGTTATTGCTTTCAGCAAGCCATGCACAACAAACAGGTGCCACCAAAAAAGCAAACCTGGAATTGGTAAAGCTGGCAACATTTGACGGCTTGACCTGTTTTATAGATACAGACACAAAAGATACAGTTGTGTATGATGTAAGCTATATGACAGTTCACCAGGAACAAGCCTACCTAACATCAAAAGATGCTATATCAGAAATATACGCATACTGTATGTTTTCTAATACCAACTGTGCCTTTTATGGACAAAAATATGTTGCAGACCTGGTGTATACCAAAGTACAAAAAGACATTTACAACGGTACTGCCTGGGTATTATCTCCACCCAAAAATGAATGGGTGATTACGACGCTCAACAGAAACCCGGAAGCTATAGTACCAGCTATTGTATATGCCGATATAAAAGACCCCCTGGATGAAGATGAGAGTGTGAGGCTGGTAATGCTGGTAATGGGCAGCACCAGTTACAGAGTAGATACCGTGACCCAACAAGAAGCAAAATTCACGCAATGGGCTGGTTTGGGAGTATGTGATTTGCGAATGGAGAATAAATTTAGTTATGAAGATGTTACAAGCGATGGTCGCAAAATAGAAGTTGATAATTCTGACAAAAGATATTACCTGCTAGAAAAAAATTACAACCCGGATTTATATACGGACTATTACCAACTTACGATTAAAAAGTACAATGGTGATGCACTTGCATACATTAAGACAGTAAAATTTGATATGAAAGGCAACGAACTAAAGGATCGCTTCGATTTTAATTCCAACCTCGAAGCAACGCTCAAGTTTGTAAATAATAAATTGGCCGAAGCCAATGGTCACCAGGTTGGCACTATTGCAAAAACAATCTCTGTTGTGAATTCCTTTTCCATTAAGGATAACAAGATAACCTATATACGAAAATGGGGAAACAAACCTGGCAATAAAAATTGCAGCGAAAGCACCTACGAAACATTGTTTACTGATACCTATGTGTTTCCAATTGCCGATATTGATAATGTGGTATACGGTGAAAACAAAGAAGGCAATGCTACCGGCTTCTTTCGGATTTTTCTAAAGGAAGAATCCTGTAAAAAATATGAATCGTATTACGAGTGTAAAAAAAACGATAAAGGGATATACGAGTGGAACAGAATTGACCAAGGCTCGAAGATGATAAAGTCGCTTATTGTTTATTTCATGCGTGGAGAAGAAAACAGCTTTGAAAATATTAAAAAGGCGATTTTTCATTTAAAGTATCTGTGAAAAGAGGATGGTAATTAATAAAAATCCGGTGACTAATGTCATGGTTTTACTACCTCGGATTTCTCTATCTCTGCTTGAATCAAAACTATTGAATGCTTTGTTCACAATTTATCGGAGCAGGGTATATCTTGTGACAGCAAGAACCCAGGCACCGGGGACTTTGAGGTGGATGAAATCAGTAATGTCAGGTTAGTTGCACCTCATTTACCGCCTGTTCTTTACAGCTTTTACCTTGCCGCTTTTATCAATAGTAAAGCCTTTACCGTTGATAGTAACATAGGCAAGCCCGCCTATAAATTCGGAGGCATCATCGTATTTTGTATTTATAACAAGCTCACCTTTTGTATTGATATAACCCCATTTTGCCCCAACCTTAACCTTGGCCAGTCCATCACTAAAAACACCAGCGTCATCATATCGTGTATTTGTCATTTCTTTTCCGGCCCGGTCAAGAAACCCGGTAAGTCCATTTAATTTATATAATGCGAGCCCATCGTGAAAACCACTCAGGTTATCATATTTAATATCGAAGACTACCTCACCAATAGCATTTATATACCCGTATTTTCTTTTAACCTCCACCAGTGCTAGCCCATTCGAAAACGAATATGCCATATCATATTTTTGGGGTATCACCGTTTGGCCATGTGTGTCGATATAACCATATTTTCCATTGAGCAAGGTTAATGCGAGGCCTTCCGAAAAATCACGTACATCCTTGTATATAAACCCGGTTGCAGGGTTACCATTTTTGTCGATAAACCCAAATAAATTATTCACCATTACTTTGGCGTATCCTTCTTTAAATGGCAGCGCCCAATCGTATATAAATGGTATTACCGTGTTGCCTGCTTTATCGATGTAACCCATTTTATGGTTAAGTAAAACAGCCGCCAACCCTTCAGTAAAATCGCTGCCACCCGTATACATCAGTGGAATCACCATTTTGCCTGAAGTATCGATATAGCCATATTTATCTGCACTATAAAAAGTTTTATCTCCGGTAGCTACCAATGCCAACCCGTTTTTGAATGGGCCGGCCCAATACCATTTACTGGGAAACTTAACCTTACCTGTTTTATCAATAAATCCCCATTTGCTATTCACTTCTACAGGTGCCAGCCCGTTTCCAAAATCGCCCACCCGGACGAATTTTAATGGAATAGCAAGCCTCCCCTGCTGATTAATATATCCCCACTCCTCGTCCATATTCTCATTTTTATAACGATACACCGGAGCAAGGCCTTCATGAAAATTTCCAATCCATTCGAAACTAGAGGTGGTTTCCAACGTTTGGGAAGGCGACGTAACCTGCGGCGAAATTTCGGTAGTAGTTCCTTTAGGTGTATTTGATTCAATATTTTTCACAGGTTCCGCAGCAATGGACTTCGTATGTTGCTCCGGCCCTTCAAACACATAATAAAGCGCCTGAGATTTCTTCGATGCCGCCTTCATATATGCATCGAAAATGTCTTCTCCTTCGGAAACAGTCGTTTCATCGTCGGGCAAATCGTAAGTTATCTCCAAAACCGGGAATGCTTTTTTTGTTATCCTACTGGATGAATAACTAATGTTGGCTTCACTTGAATATACAACGTCCATTTCGGCATCCACAATAGAAAAACTCAATTCGTAACCCGTTTCGCCAGGCTTTAAATTGCTCCATGCCGTCGCCTTAAGTTTCCAGATGCCTTCAGTTTTATGGCTTAAAAAAATGGCTTCATAGGTTTGATCGGCATTTAACGTAAGCGTATTCAACGACTCATTAAAAACGGCTTTTAGCTCATTCTGGTCTTTTTCACCGATGGTGGCAGATGTCATTTTTTGACTCGCCACATCCAACTCAAATTTATTTTCCATGCCTATTTTAGACAGTTTCCATTTACCAACAATGCTACCGATAACGGTGTTAATTCCCTTTGTTCCTAAGTCGTTGCCTTTTTTATCAATAAAAAATGACCTTCCTCCGATTCTAACCTGTGCTTTTCCATGCTCGAAAGAAAACGCATCATCGTACCTGCAGGCAACTACCTCATTTCCTGCCGAATCTAGGAATCCTCGCTTCTTATTTTTTTCCACCATAATCATCCCATCGTCAATACCAAATACATAATCGTATTTGTTGCTGGTAACCGGTATGCCTTTACTGTTTACAATTATATAATTGTTGCCCAGTCCTGCAGTAATTAATGTACCCGAAAGCAGCTTTATATCGTCATATTCGCAAGCCAGTATCTGTGTAGAATGGCTATCAATTAAACCGAACATTTTTTCTTCAAAGCCTGTAGCTACCAAATTGTAACCCCAGCCGCCAGCCGCCCTCACACTGCTAAACTTTATAGGATATACTTCCTTAAAATTCTTGTCCAAAAGGCCGAAGAGCTGTTTATTTCCTCCGCCTGAACCCGGATACATATTGGTAGTCAGGATGTACCCGTCTACAAAATCATCAATTACCAGGGGATACTCGTAGGTAGCAGCCAGCACCTGTTTTCCTGTCAGATCTATCAGCCCCCACTTGTCGTTAATCCGAACATTGGCATAACCGATGCCTGCATTACCAAATTTGGCAAAATCCATGGCTCTGTCATAATCAGGAGCAATTACTTCTTCGCCATTTTCATTAATAAAACCATATTTTTTTTCGAAACTAACCCTGGCCAGGCCCATGGAGAATTTTGAGATGGAACTATATTTTGAGGTAATAAACTTATTCCCAGATTTACTGATAACAGCATATTTACCGGGTACATATGGAAAAGGAACTACTTCCTGTGCACTCGCATTGGCCACAAATAGCAGATGAGAAAAAGCCAGTAAAATATTCTTCTTCAGAGAGCCGATATTAACAGTGCCGCATAAGCTAATCATAGATGATGCTATTAAAAAAGTTAAAAAAATCAATTAGGTGTGGAACAAAAAAATAACAGGCTTATTGCATACTGTATTGTATTTACGTATATCAGCATATTTACTCCATGCCATTGCCGGCAACCTATTTGGACTATTGAAAACGGAACATCAATAATACTAATCATAGTGCAAAATAAATGACTGGTTAATAATTAGTTCATTCGAAAAACGGGTATTTCCTACTACATGACATTGCGAATTCATCCTCCAAAACCATCATTCAAAAATAGATTGCCAATTGACCCACAAAATTTTAAAATACCTGCCAGTGAAAGTTCATTGTCTGGATAAAAAATACCAGGCGACTAGTATACA
>Ga0209023_10007374_pt1 | contig 11302 bp, 11 predicted proteins | sample LakOneMetagenome_FD_187468 | JGI IMG/M metagenome (GOLD analysis project Ga0209023, IMG submission 187468) | Freshwater and sediment microbial communities from Lake Erie, Canada (SPAdes) (version 2) | ecosystem: Environmental > Aquatic > Freshwater > Lentic | place: Lake Erie, Canada...
GAGCCGCTCCAGCGACAGCAGGTCGATGAGTTCGGACACCGGGGAGGCCATGCTCGGCTCGCGGAAATAGGGAGGCGCAGTATACGGGGGCGGTCGGACGGACTCTGCAGGGAGAGTCCGTGCTTGTCCTAGCTTCCTGTCGCGATCCAGCGGCTGGTTTGCAGGGAAGAAAGAGCGCTCCGGACCGCTCGAGAGGAGCGGTCGCGCTGCCCTGCGGGTTCGCAGCGCTGTTGTCCAAATGCCAAAGTTCGGGGCGTCGAACCAGCGTGCGTGGCAGTCGAAGCTCCGGCGCTCGCCGCGAGCCATCAGCTCGTCGTCGGCGTCAGCGAAGATCCGCAGCCATTCGCCGCAAGGATCAAGCACAACCCGCGCCCATGCCCGACATCGACGCGATGCCGCGGTTCTGCCGAGAGTCCCCGATCTCGCCCGGCGCGACGCCGTCCCGCTAAAGTGTCGCCACCCACGATGGAGCGACGCATGGCCGGCAAGTCCGCGAGCAAGCAGAAGACCGCCTACGTCTGCGGCGACTGCGGCGCCGATTACCCCAAGTGGCAGGGGCAGTGCGAGGCCTGCGGGGCATGGAACACGCTGGCGGAAATCGTGGTGGAAAACGCCGCGTCGAATCCCCCGGCCGCGCGTCGCGGAAGCTGGGCCGGCAAGGTCGACGCGCCGAAGGTCACCGCGCTGAAGGACGTGCGCCAGGATGCCGATGCGCGCGTGTCGACCGGCATCGGCGAACTCGACCGCGTGCTCGGCGGCGGCCTGGCCGAAGGCGCGGTGGTGCTGGTCGGCGGCGATCCGGGCATCGGCAAGTCCACCTTGCTGCTGCAGGCGCTGGCGCAGATGTCGCAGTCGCTGCCCGGGCTGTACGTCACCGGCGAGGAATCGCTGGCGCAGGTCGCCGGTCGCGCGCAACGCCTGGGGTTGCCGATCGACGGCCTCCATGCGCTGGCCGAAACCGGCGTCGAGCGCATCCTCGAACACGCGGCCGCGGCGCGCCCGCGGGTGATCGTCGCCGATTCGGTGCAGACGCTCTGGACCGAGGCGCTGACCGCGGCGCCGGGCTCGGTGTCGCAGGTGCGCGAAAGCGCGGCGCGGCTCGTGCGCTACGCCAAGGAAACCGGAACCGCGGTGTTCCTGGTCGGCCACGTGACCAAGGAAGGCGGCATCGCCGGTCCGCGCGTGCTCGAGCACATGGTCGATGCGGTGCTGTATTTCGAGGGCGACGCCGGTTCTCGCTTCCGCGTGCTGCGCGCGTTCAAGAACCGCTTCGGCGCGGTCAACGAACTGGGCGTGTTCGCGATGGGCGACAAGGGCCTGCGCGAAGTGCCGAATCCTTCGGCGATCTTCCTCTCCGGCAGTTCCGCGCCGCAGCCGGGCAGCTGCGTGATGGTCACCCGCGAAGGCACGCGCCCGCTGCTGGTGGAGGTGCAGGCGCTGGTGGACTCCTCGCCGCTGTCCAATCCGCGCCGGGTCGCGGTCGGCGTGGAGCAGAACCGCATGGCGATGCTGCTCGCCGTGCTGCACCGGCACGGCGGCATCGGCGTGGCCGACCAGGATGTGTTCGTCAATGTCGTGGGCGGCATCCGCGTGCAGGAAACCGCGGCCGACCTGCCGGTGCTGCTCGCGGTCCTGTCTTCGCTGCGCGACTCGCCGCTGGCGGAAAAAACGGTCGCGTTCGGCGAAGTCGGCCTGTCCGGCGAGATCCGCCCGGTGCCCAACGGCGAGGAACGGCTGCGCGAGGCCGCGACGCATGGCTTCCGGCGCGCGATCGTGCCCAAGGGCAACGCGCCCAAAATCGGAAGCTACAAGGGCATGGAAGTGGTCGCGGTCGAGCGCCTCGCCGAGGCGCTGGAGGCCGTTTGACCGGCGCCAATCCGGCCATGAACCGGTTTGTGGCATAAACGTCCCTTCGTCCGCTGGCGGGAGAAGGGCAATGCGAACCGGGCACGTCGCGCTGTGCTGCCTCGCCGCCTTGCTGGCTGCGTGTTCATCGATGTCGACGATCAGTTCTCCGAACCCGGGCACGAAGTTCGAACTCGAGGACAAGGCGTTGGTGTTGCCGGCGTCGACCCGGGTCGGCAGGACGACCTTCGGCCATTTCGCCTTTCGGGTCACGGAACCGGGCAAGCCGGACTCGCAACCCTTCTATGGCATCCTGCCGTTGGCGCTTCGCAAGGGACAGCTGGTGGCCGGCATCGTGCTGACCGCGCCGGTGATGCTGCTGACGAAGCTGCGTGGCGCGTTCAAGTTCTACGAAGTCGATGCCCGCGGCCACGCGATTCGCTATCGAAACGCAGCCGCCGATCCGTGGATCGAATACAAGGTCAAGCCCGAGGAGGAAGCCCGCGCCCGCGAATGGTTCGAGGAACGCGACGCCGAGGCGAAGGAGGAGGCGGCGGAACGGGCGGCGGAAGCGAAGGAAGAGGCGGCGGACCAGGCGGCCGGGAAGGAGCGTAACGAGCAATGACCCCGGTGCCGAGCGAGCGGTTCAGTGCCCGCCGCCGGCCGCGCCGCCCATCTTCGCCGCGAACGGTGGCTTGGCCACCCACACGAACGCGATCACCACCAGGAAGATGATGCCGAGCAGGTGGAAGATCTCGTTGAATCCGATCTGCGCGGCCTGGTTGCCGATCATCCGGTCGAGGATGGACGCGCCTTGCCGCATGTCGCCGCCGCCGAGGCGCGAAACCGTGTCCAGGATGGCCGGGTCGGTGCGGGGAATGCTTTCGGTCAGCTGCGCGTGGTGGACCGCGCTGCGCTGCGTCCATGCGTAGGTGGTGAGCGAGGCGGCGAAGCTGCCTCCCAGCGTGCGCATGAAGGTCGCGAGTCCGGAACCGGCCGCGATCTCGTGCGGCTCCAGGTCGGAAAGCAGGATCGTCAGCACCGGCATGAAGAACAGGGCCACGCCGAGCCCCTGGAGCAACTGCACGGTCGCGATGCTGTGGAAGTCGACGTCGAGGTTGAAATGCGAGCGCATGAAGCTGGTGAGCGCCATCGCCACGAACGCGAGGCTGGCGACCACGCGCAGGTCGAACCGTGCCGCGTAAAGCCCCACGAACGGCGTCAGCAGCACCGGCAGGACGCCGATCGGCGCGGTTGCGAAGCCGGCCCAGATCGCGGTGTAGCCCAGGTTGCGCTGCAGCCAAAGCGGTACCAGGATGCCGACGCTGAAGAACGCGGCGTAGGCGACCACCATCGCCGCGGTGCCGGCGCTGAAGTTGCGGTGGCGGAACAGGCGCAGGTTGACGATCGGGTCGCGGTCGGTCAGTTCCCAGATCACGAACGTCACCAGCGAAATCGCGGCGACGATCGACAGCACCACGATGGTCGTCGAGTGGAACCAGTCCTCGTCGTTGCCGAGGTCGAGCAGGATCTGCAGCGCGCCGACGCCGAGCACCAGCGTGGCGAGGCCGATGTAGTCCATCTTCGGCTTTTCGAGCCGCTCGGGCCGGCCCTTCAACTGCGCGCCGACCACGGTGCTGGCGAAGATGCCGATCGGAATGTTGATGAAGAAGATCCATTCCCAGCTGTAGTTGTCGGTGATCCAGCCACCGAGGATGGGTCCCGCGATCGGGGCGACCACCGTCACCATCGCCAGGAGCGCGATGGCTTGCCCGCGCTTCTGCGGTGGATAGATCGAAAGCAGCAGCGCCTGCGTCACCGGGTACATCGGCCCGCACACGAAACCCTGCAGCGCGCGCGCCAGCACCAGCAGGCCCATGCTGTTGGCGATGCCGCACAGGAACGAAGCGATCACGAACGCGAGCGTCGACCACATGAACAGCTTGCGTTCGCCGTAGCGCCGGGTCAGCCAGCCGGTGAGCGGCAGGGCGATCGCGTTGCTGACCGCGAAGGAGGTGATGACCCAGGTCGCCTGGTTGGCGCTGCCGCCGAGGTTGCCCGAGATCGTCGGCAGCGACACGTTGGCGATGGTGGTGTCGAGCACCTGCATGAAGCTCGCCAGCGCCAAACCCAGCGTGGTCAGCGCGAGGTTCGGCGGCGCGAAAGCGGGCATGCCCATCGCGCTGTTGGCGGGCGGCACGGGCGGCGCCGCGTCGACGGTGGTTTCGGCAGCCATCTGCGTTCGACCCGGCCGGTGCTCAGCGCGAACCGAGGTTGTCGCGGATGATGCCGTCGATCAACGCGTCGGCCTTGGCCAGCTGTTGCGCGTAGGCATCCGTCACCAGGCCCTTGCCGTTGTCCGCGGTGGTCGGCAGCAGCCCCTTGCCCGCGTCGTGCAGGTCGACGTCGACGTCCATGCTCAGGCCCAGGCGCAGCGGATGCTGCTGCAGCTCCTTCCGGTCGAGCGCGATGCGCACCGGCACGCGCTGCACGATCTTGATCCAGTTGCCGCTGGCGTTCTGCGCGGGCAGCAGCGAGAACGCACTGCCGGTGCCCATGCCGAGGCTCTGCAACTTGCCGTGGTAGACGACGTCGTTGCCGTAGAGTTCGGACGTCAGTTCGACCGGCTGGTCCAGGCGCAGCTTCTTCAATTGGGTTTCCTTGAAGTTCGCGTCCACCCAGACTTCGTCCAGCGGGACGATCGCCATCAACGGCGTGCCCGCGGCGATGCGCTGGCCGAGCTGCACGTTGCGCTTGGCGACGTAGCCGGACACCGGCGCCACCACCTGCGCACGCTGCGCGCCGAGGTAGGCCTGGCGCAGCTGCGCGGCGGCGGCCTGCACCTGCGGGTTCGCGGCAAGCGTGCTGTTGTCGACCAGCGCGCGGTTGCGCGCGGTGGTCTCCTGCGACGCAGACAACGCGGCTTCGGCGGCGGCGAGCTGCGCGCGCGCATGCGCCAGTTCTTCGGCGGACACCGCGCCGCTGGCGACGAGGCCCTGGCGGCGCGCCACGTCGGCGCGCGCCTGCTCCAGCGCGACGCGGCGCGCTGCGATGTCGGCATGCCCGGCCTCGACCGCGTTATAGAGGCCGCGCACCTGGCGAACGGTGTTGGCGAGGTTCGCGACCGCCTGCTGGTAGGCGACATCGGTGTCGCTGTGGTCGAAGCGCACCAGCACCTGGCCGGCCTCAACCTTCATGCCATCGTCCGCCGCGATGCCGACCACGGTACCCCCGACCTGCGGCGTCACCGTGACCACGTTGCCCTGCACGTAGGCGTCGTTGGTGTCTTCGTGCCAGCGCCCGTACAGGAAGTGGTACAGCAGCCAGCCGATGCCGAGGACCACCACGGCGGTGGCCAGGATCATCAGCGCCTTGCGGCGCTTGCCGTTGCCCCCGGACTTCGCGGTGGCGCTCTTGGCTTCGGGATTCGGTTCGGTGGTCATGGCGTGGTCGCGGAGGAAGAGGGGGAGAGGAAATCGGACGCCGTTTCGGGCAGGGGCAATGCGGAGGCAGGGAGGCCGCCGCCGAGGGCCTGGTCGAGGTCGACGGCGGCGGCGATCCGGTGCGAGCGCAGGGTCGCGACCTGCTGATCGAGCAGCAGCAGCGGCTTCTGGGCATTGAGCACGTCGAGCTGGCTTGCGATCCCGGCCTTGTAGCGCAACGAAGCCAGTTCGAACGCCCGCTTCGCGTCGTCGCGGGCGCTGGCCGCGTATGCGAGCTGCGCATCGAGGCTGCGCGCGGATTGGACCGCGTCGGCGACTTCGCGCATCGCGCCGAGCAGGGATTGGTCGTAACCGGCGACGGCGAGGTCGTAGTCGGCATCGCTCGACGCGAGCTGGTTGCGCAGGCGTCCGCCGTCGAGGATCGGCAGGCTGATCGCCGGGCCGCCGTTGACCAGCAACGCCTTGCTGCCGAACAGGTCGCCGAGGTTGCCGGCGGCGAGCCCGACCATCGCGGCGAGGTTGATCGTCGGGTAGAAGTCGGCCTTGCTCGCGTGGATCCCGCGACGCGCGGCCTGCACGCGCCAGATCGCGGCCACGACGTCGGCGCGGCGCGCGAGCAGGTCGCTCGAAAGCACCGATGGCAAGGCGATGCCGGGCGACGGGTTCAAGTGCGGTCGCGCGATTTCCAGGCCGCGATCCGGCCCCTTTCCCACCAGCGCCGCGAGCGCGTTGCGCAGCGCGTCGATCTGCTGCTGCGCCGCTTCGGCCTGCTGCCTGGCGGCGGACTCGTTGCTGGCGTTCTGTTCGACCGCGATGCGGTTGTCGATGCCGGCCTTCGCGCGCTGCCGGCTGAGCGCGAGCAATTTGCCCGAACGCGCCTGTTCGGCGTTCGCGACGTCCTGCATGTCGTAGGCCTGCGCCAGCGCGATGTAGGCGCGAGCGATGTTGCCGGCGAGCGACACCCTGGCGGCCTGCGCATCGACTTCCTGCGCGCGCGCGGCGCCGAGCGCCGACTCCCACTTCGCGCGCTTGCCGCCCCAGAGGTCGGGCGCGTACTTGAAGTCGAGCGCGAGGATGCCCGCGGTGCTGAATTCGCCGCCGATGGGTTCGGGCGCCAGCGTTTCCGGGATCCGCAGCCCCAGCACCTGTGCGCTTGCGCCCAGCGTCGGCTTGCGCAGCGCATCGGCGAGGCCGGCCTGGGCGATGGCCTTGCGCGTCCGCGCGTCGGCGGCCTCGATCGATGGCGAACCCGCCAGGCCTTCCTCGATCAATGCATCCAGTTCCGGATCGCCGAGCGAGCTCCACCACTGTTGCCCGGGCCATTGCGCGGACGCGGGCGCATTCGCCGCGGACAGGCTGCGCGAAGCGGCCACGTCGCCGGCGTGCATCGGCGTGCTGCTGGGGGCGAGCCCGCCGGTACTGGCGCATGCGGCGAGCAGGGCGGTGGCGAGCAGCCCGGGGATGCAACGGAAAATGGCGGGAGACGGATTCATGGCTGGCGTTCGCTGCCGGAGAGGTTGGCGTGCACGAGTTCGAGCATGCGCACGAGTTCGTTGCGCTGGTTCGGGTCGAGGCCGACCAGGGCGCGCTCGCGTACCCGGTCGGCACAGGTTTCGAGTTCCGGCCAGATCGACTTGCCGCGTGCGGTGAGCACGATTCGAAGCGCCCGGCGGTCGGAGGGATGCGCCTCGCGCTGCACCAGCCCCATCGCTTCGAGGCGGTCGAGCAGGCGGGTCATCGCTCCGGGGTTCAGTTCCGCGGCCTGCGCGAGTTCGCTTGCGCTGGCGGTGCCGTAATGCAGCTTCTTGAGGGTGATGTACTGGCTGAGCGTGAGGTCATGGCCATTGGCGGCCAGCTCGCGCTCCATGGCATCGCGCAGCGCATCGCGGACCTGCCGGAAGAGCAGGCCGAGCGAGGAGCCGCAAGCGCCGAGATCGGGGGACAGGGAAGGCATGGGGCGGCATAATGCCCACGCATGCAATTGTTGTCAATGCAAATATACGATCTGCAACGATGAGTTCAACCTGTTGTTTTGATTGTCTATTCCCTGTGAAGCAGCAACTCCAGCACGAACTGGCTTCCGAAAAAAGCCAGCAGCAACAGGCCCATCGCCACCAGCGTCCAGCGGACGGCGGTGACCCCGCGCCAGCCGCGGCGCCAGCGGCCCAGCAGCAAGCCCCCGAACACCAGCCACGACAACAGGCTCAACACGGTCTTGTGCACCAGGTGCTGGGCGAAAAGGTTCTCGACGAACAGCACGCCCGTGAGCAGGGTCAACGTGAGCAGGGCGAAGCCCACCGCGATCGTGCGGAACAGCAGGGTTTCGAGTTCGGTCAGCGGCGGGAAGGCGCGCAGCCAGGCGTGGCGCTGGTGGCGGCGCAGGGCGCGCTCCTGCATCCACAGCATGATCGCGAGCAGCGCCGCGACGGCAAGTGTGGCGTAGGCGAGCAAGGCAAGCCATGCATGCAACAGCAGGCGCCAGTCGAGCGGGTCGGGCCGGGTCGAATGTCCATACCAGGCGTATCCCGACAGGACCAGGGCCGCGAGGGGGAACACCAGCACCCCCAGCGCGCGCATCCGTCCCGAAGCGCCGACGACCGCGGTCAGCATGGCCATGCCCAGTCCCACCAGCGACAGTGCGGCGAAGAAATGCAGGTCGGTGAAACCGGTGTTGCGCCATGCGAGGTAATGGGCCGCGCCGTGCAGCATCAGGCCCAGGGTGGCCGGCAGCAGCCAGCCGCGCGATGCCTCGTCGTCTCGCCGCAGCGACACCACCAGCCATCCGGTCGCGAGCAGGTACATCGCGATGGCGATGAGAACGATTGTCATCGATGCAGTGTCGCATATCGAATTGCGGGAAAGCCGCGGCCGCTATAATCGCCGCCTGTTTTCCCCTGCACCGCGCGGTATTTCGATGTTCGAATCCCTGACCCAGCGCCTCTCGGGCACCATCGACCGCCTGCGCGGCCGTGGCCGGCTCACCGAGGAAAACATCCGCGAAGCGACCCGCGAAGTGCGCATCGCGCTGCTCGAAGCCGACGTCGCGTTGCCGGTGGTGCAGGCGCTGGTCGAGCGCATCAAGGCGCGTGCGGTCGGCCAGGAAGTGCTGAAGTCGCTGACGCCGGGCCAGGCCCTGGTCAAGGTCGTGCGCGACGAACTCGCGGCGGTCATGGGCTCGCAGGCCAGCGAACTGAACCTCAACGTGCCGGCCCCTGCCGTCGTGCTGATGGCCGGCCTGCAGGGCGCGGGCAAGACCACCACCGTCGCCAAGCTCGCGCGCCACCTCAAGGAGAAGCGCAAGAAGAAGGTGATGGTCGTCAGCGCCGACGTATACCGCCCGGCCGCGATCGAGCAGTTGCGGACGCTGGCGCAGCAGGTCGACGTGCTGTTTTTCCCGTCCGACGCGTCGCAGAAGCCCGAAGCGATCGTGAAGGCCGCGATCGACGACGCGCGCAAGTCCTACGCCGACGTGCTGATCGTCGATACCGCCGGCCGCACCAGCATCGACGACGCGATGATGGCCGAGATCAAGGCCCTGCACGCCGCGGCGAAACCCGTCGAAACCCTGTTCGTCGTCGATTCGATGACCGGCCAGGACGCCGCGGTCACGGCGAAGCATTTCGGGGAAGCGCTGCCGCTCACCGGCGTGGTGCTGACCAAGACCGACGGCGATGCGCGCGGCGGCGCGGCGCTGAGCGTCCGCACCATCACCGGCAAGCCGATCAAGTTCGTCGGCACGGGCGAGAAGACCGACGGGCTCGACGTGTTCCACCCGGCGCGCGCGGCCGGCCGCATCCTCGACATGGGCGACGTGCTCGGCCTGGTCGAGCAGGTGGAGCAGCAGGTCGACAAGGACAAGGCGCAGAAGCTCGCGGAGAAGGTCGCGAAGGGCAAGCGCTTCGACCTCAACGACCTGCGCGACCAGCTGGAGCAGATGCAGAACATGGGCGGGCTGCACGGCCTGATGGACAAGCTGCCGGGCATGGGCCAGATCCCGGATTCGGTGAAGAGCCAGGTCACCGGCAAGGAAATCCCGCGCCAGATCGCGATCATCAACTCGATGACGAAGAAGGAGCGCCGAAATCCGACCCTCATCAACGGTTCGCGGCGCGCCCGCATCGCGCGCGGCGCCGGATTGCTCCCCGCCGACGTCAACAAACTGATGAAGCAATATCAGCAGATGGAGAAGATGATGGGCAAGCTCGGGCGCGGCGGCATGAAGGGCATGATGCGCGGCCTGTCGGGCATGATGGGCGGGCGCGGCGGCATGCCGTTCCGCTGACGTGACGCGCGCACCGCACAAGCCGGACGAACGCCATCGCGGCGAGCACGCGGGATGGTTGCGCGCGGCGGTGCTCGGGGCCAACGACGGCATCGTGTCGACCGCCAGCCTGGTGGTGGGCGTGGCCGCGGCCCAGGCGGACCACCGGCAGGTGCTCATCGCCGGACTCGCCGGCCTCGTCGGCGGCGCGATGTCGATGGCGGCGGGCGAATACGTGTCGGTCAGCTCGCAGGCCGATACCGAGGCCGCGGACCTCGCCAAGGAGCGCTGGGAACTCGAGCACTATCCCGAGGGCGAGCATCGCGAACTCGCCGCGATCTACGTCAAGCGCGGGCTCACCCCCGAACTCGCCGACCAGGTCGCGACACAGCTCACGGCGCACGACGCGCTGGCCTCGCACGCGCGCGACGAACTCGGCATCACCGAAACCCTGCGCGCGCGCCCGGTGCAGGCGGCGTTGGCGTCGGCGGCCGCGTTCGCAATCGGCGCGATCCTGCCGCTCGCGGTCGTGATGCTGGTCCCCTCCGCGACCGCAGGACGCTGGGTGACGGGTCTGTCGCTGCTCTGCCTCGCGGTGCTCGGGGCGCTTGCGGCACGAACCGGCGGGGCATCGATGGCGCGCGGGGCGCTGCGCGTCTGCCTGTGGAGCGCCCTGGCGATGGCGTTCACTGCGGCAGTGGGGCACTGGTTCGGGGTAGCGGTGTCCGGTTGAGCGGGCCGCGTCGGCTGGTTCCGCTAGCCGAATCAATGGGATACACTTGGCGGCTTACCCGGCCACCCTGGCCGCTGGGCAACACCGAGAAAGCACCATGGTCAAGATCCGCCTTACCCGTGGCGGCGCGAAGAAGCGCCCCTTCTACCACGTCATCGTCACCGACCAGCGCTCCGCGCGCGACGGCCGCAACATCGAGCGCGTGGGTTATTACAACCCCGTCGCCTCGGGCAACGACAAGCCCTACGAGCTCGACATCGAGCGCGTAAAGCACTGGGTCGGCCTGGGCGCGCAGATGAGCGAGAAGGTCTCCGACCTCTACAAGCAGGCCTCCAAGGCCGCTTGATCGCAGCGCCGCCTGACGCAGGCGGCATCGTTCCGATGAAGGCACCGGACACCGACCAGCGGACGATCACCGTCGGCCGGCTGCACGGTGCATTCGGCGTGCGCGGCGAGCTCAAGCTCGAATCGTTCACTGTCCCCGAAACCGCGATCCTCCGCTACCAGCCATGGACCCTGCGCGACGCACAGGGTCGCGAGCGCGTGGTCGAAGGCGCGCGCGGACGCGCCGGAGCGAAGGGCCTGGTCGTCACGGTTCCCGGCGTCGAAGGGCGCGAAGCGGCGGAGGCGATGCGCGGGACGGATGTGCTGGTGCCGCGCTCGGCCCTGCCGCCGCCGGCGCCGGGCGAGTACTACTGGGTGGATCTGGAGGGATTGCGCGTGCGCAACCTCGAAGGGGTGGATTTCGGGATCGTTTCGCACCTGTTTTCCACCGGCGCGAACGACGTGCTGGTGGCGCGCGGCGAGCGCGAACGGATGATTCCCTGGCGCGCGCCGGACTACATCCGGAGCGTCGATTTCGACGCCGGGATGGTGACGGTCGATTGGGACGCCGATTTCTGAAGGCGGTGACTCGCATTGCCGAATCCCGAATCCCGAATCCCGAATCCCGAATCCCGAATCCCGAATCCCGAATCCCGAATCCCGAATCCCGAATCCCGAATCCCGAATCCCGAATCC
>Ga0209023_10007375_pt1 | contig 11301 bp, 10 predicted proteins | sample LakOneMetagenome_FD_187468 | JGI IMG/M metagenome (GOLD analysis project Ga0209023, IMG submission 187468) | Freshwater and sediment microbial communities from Lake Erie, Canada (SPAdes) (version 2) | ecosystem: Environmental > Aquatic > Freshwater > Lentic | place: Lake Erie, Canada...
AAGTGGCGAGGACCATGGGCGGGTGCCCGTCGTGGGCCAGGCGAGACGCGTCGAGCGCGAACCAGAGGATCAGGGGCGCCATCGCCCCCATGAGGATCTCGGCGGCCAGGGCCCCGTGGCCGAACGACCCGACGCGGAGCATCTGGGCGCTCAGGATGCTGAGCGGGCCGAACTGGAACTTGGGGTGGGCCACGTAGACACCGAGGCCACCGCCGGCCCGGGGGAGGGGGTGCCCGAAGACCAGGCGCGCGGCCCGGTCGAAGAAGTGCCACGAGGTCCGACGCGACCGGTGGGTCTCGACGACGCTGATGACCGCCATCCAACATGCACTGGCCGTGACGATCTGCTCGACCGACCAGGACGCCGTCCGGCGCGCGCCCGGGTCTGGGGCGTGAGCCGAGGCCGGGAAGGGAGAGGTTTGCAGTGCGGTCACAGGGTCGACTGTGGCCAACCGAAGATGAGAAGGAGATGAGTGGGTCTACGTTCAGTGCTCGTGCGCCTGCTCGTGGTCGAGGACGACATCAAGATGGCGAGCCTCATCAAGCGGGCCCTCACCCGTGAGGGCTACGCCGTGGACATGGCGGCCACCGGGACCGACGCGCTGTGGATGGGTCAGGAGTTTCCCTACGACGCCATCGTGCTCGACGCCATGATCCCCGAGCCTGACGGGTTCGATGTGTGCCGACAGCTCCGCCAGGCAGGTCGCTGGATGCCGGTCGTCATGCTCACGGCCCGGGATTCGGTGGAGGACAGGGTCCGTGGCCTCGACGTCGGCGCCGATGACTACCTGGCGAAGCCGTTCGCCTTCGCCGAGCTGTTCGCTCGGCTCCGTGCCCTGCTGCGGCGCGATCCCAACGAACGGCCGACGGTCCTGGCGGCCGGCGACCTGAGCCTCGATCCGGCGACCCGAGCTGTCGACCGCGACGGTGCCCCGATCGAGCTGTCTGCTCGGGAGTTCGCCCTCCTCGAGCTGCTGCTGCGCCACAAGGGGGAGGTGCTGAGTCGCACGTCGATCATCGACCACGTGTGGGACTTCGCCTACGACGGCGGCTCCAACGTGGTGGATGTGTACGTCCGCTACCTGCGGGAGAAGGTCGATCGGCCCTTCGGGCGGGCATCGATCGAGACCGTGCGGGGCGCTGGCTATCGGCTCCGGACCGACGGCGGATGAGACCGTCGGTCATGGCGTTCCGCCCGTCGTTGCGTGCGCGGCTGACCGTCTACGCCACCCTCGGCTCGATCCTGCTCTTCGTCACCGGTGCACTGCTGCTCTACCACGACCTCACCGGCCAGCTCAGCCAGGCCATCTCCACCGAACTGTCGGTGCGTCTCCACGACCTGGAGGCGGTGCCCCTCGGCTCCACCTCCGACGCACAGCATCGGCTGGCGCTGACCCAGGTGATGGATCCCGACGGCACCGTCCTCGAGCCGGCGGGGGCAAGGAGCCTGCTGACGCCGGCCGAGGTGTCGGCCGCGAAGCGCCACCGGATCGTCATCGATCGGCAGATCCCGGACGTGTCCGAGGAGTCCCGACTCATGGCCCGGTCGCTCGTGGTGCCGGGCGAAGCGCAGCCGGTCATCGGTGTGGCTGCCACCTCCACCAAGCCGCTGGAGGCGGCGCGAGACCACCTGTCGAACGTGCTCTACGTCGTCGGGCCGAGCCTGGCCGCGCTGGTGGCGTTGTCCACCTGGATCCTCGCCGGGGCCGCGCTGCACCCGGTGCGGCGCATGGCCCGTGAGGCGGAGTCCATCTCCCTGACCAGCACCGGGGAGCGTTTGGTGCAGCCCCCGGGACAAGATGAGATCGCCGAGCTCGGGCGGACCCTCAACGACATGCTGGCGAGGATCGAGGGGGCCATCGCCCACGAGCGCTCGTTCATCGACGACGCGGCCCACGAGCTCCGCACTCCGCTCGCCGTGCTCCGCGGTGAGCTGGAGCTGGCCGCGTTCGACGTGGGCGACCCGGCCGCTACCCGGGCGTCGTTGGCCAGCGCCTTGGAGGAGACCGATCGCTTGGCCCGGCTCACCACCGACCTGCTCACCTTGGCCCGATCCGACGCAGGCGAGCTGGCCCCCACGCTCGATAGGACCGACCTTGCCGGCACGGTTCGAGCAGTCGCTGAGCACCTGCCCCGTCCCGATGGGGTTCGCCTGGAGCTCAGCGGCGATCAGGTCTGGGCTACGGCCGATGCCGACTGGATGGGGCAGATCACCACCAACCTCACGGCCAACGCCGTGCGCCACGCGTCGTCCCTGGTGCGGGTGTCGGTCGAGGCGATCGACGATCGGGTTCTGCTCGCGGTCGCCGACGACGGCGCCGGGTTCCCGCCGGACTTCATCGACCATGCCTTCGACCGCTTCGCTCGGGGCACCGACGCGCGAACGCGGTCGGACGAGGGATCAGGCCTGGGCCTGGCCATCACCGCCACGCTGGTGGGGGCGCTGGGTGGGACCATCGTTGCCGCCAACGGTGATCCGCTCGGCGGAGCCTGCGTGACGGTCACCCTGCCCATCCCACAGTGAGCCCTCGCTGCCCGGCGGCGGTCAGGTCAGGGTGGCGGTGAACAGCGCGGCCATGGCGGCCCAGTGTCGCTCGGCCGCGGCCTCGTCGTAGGTGGGCATGTCCGGCACGGCGTACCCGTGGGCCGCGGCGTAGGTCTCGATGGTGTGGTCGACGCCGGCCGCCGCATATGCCTGGTGCAGGCGTTCGGCCTGCTCGTCGTCGAACGATGCGTCGTTCTCCGCGCCGCCGACGTAGACCGTGGCCCGGACATCGGCGGCCAGCAGGTGGGGGCTGTTCGGGTCGCCCTCTACCGCCAGGCGTCCACCATGGAACGACGCCGCGGCACCGATTCGATCGCCCAGCAGACCAGCAGCGGTGAGCGACAGCCGTCCGCCCATGCAGTACCCGGTGGTCCCGATGGGGCCGTCGACCACCTCGGGCCGGGAGCGCAGGAAGTCGGCGAACGCGGTGGCGTCGGCCAGCACGGCCTCGGGGGTGAGCGATGCCATGAGGCTGCCGAGGCGCGCTCGCTCGTCGGGCTCCGTGAAGACCGTGGCCATGGAGAACGGCTCATGGCCGCCGGACCGGTGGTACACGTCCGGCACCAGCACGACGAAGCCGGCGCTGGCCAGCCGTGCTCCCATGTCACGGAACACCTGCCGGGTGCCGCCGGCGTCGGGGTACATGAGCACGCCGGGCCACGAGCCGGTGCCGTCTGGCAGGTGGAGCGACGCGCCCGCCACACCGTCAGGGGTGGGGACGTCGACCTCGAGGTTTGCCATGGCGCCTTTGTAGCCGAGCGGTATCCGCATCGACCGTTCGAGCCGATTGGAAAACAAGCAACAAAAGGTTGCGTTTTACGAGGGATCGTGGCAGGGTAATGCGCAACCAAACATTGCGAAAGGCACACACCCATGAAGCAGTTGGAGCAGGGTCGCATCGAGTGCGAGATCCAGGTCGAGGCCAGCCCCGAGGTCGTGTTCGAGGTCATCACCAGCCCGGACCACCTGAAGGAGTGGTGGCCCGACGAGGCCATCATCGAGGCGACCCCAGGCGCGGTGGGGGAGCTGGTCTTCGGCGACCGATCGTCGCCGGACTCCCACGTCCCGCAGATCACCGTCGTCGAGGCCGAACCCCCCCGGCTGTTCTCGTTCCGTTGGGTCTACCCCGAGCGCGAGTCGGCCACCCCCACGAACTCGCTGCTGGTCACGTTCGAACTGACCGCCACCGACGGCGGGACCCTCGTGCGCATGACCGAGACCGGGTTCCGACAGAAGGGGTGGGACGTCGCCGTCATGGAGGCGGAGTTCGCCGACCACACCAAGGGGTGGGATCACTTCATCCCACGCCTGGGCGACTACGTGGCCCGGCTGGTGGCGGCGGGATGAGCGTTGCCATCGACGACGACCTGTGGTCGGCCATCGGCGATCCGACGCGTCGCCGGATGCTCGACCTGCTCCTCGTGGACGGGGATGCCACGGCCACCAGCCTGAGCGAGCAGCTGCCCGTCACTCGCCAGGCCGTGGCCAAGCACCTCTTGGTGCTCGACCGGGTGGGCCTGGTGCAGGCCACCCCGGTCGGGCGGGAGCGGCGCTACCGGATCGACGACGTCCAACTGGGCCGGGCCATCGCCCAGCTCGCCGCAGTGGAATCGGCCTGGGACGGTCGTCTCCGTCGCATCAGGGACATCGCCGAACGGATCGAGCGAGACCGTCGCGACCGGTGAGAGCTCACCAGTCGGTGGGGCGGTAGTCCTTCAGGAACTGACCCCACACGTGGGTACCGGTGTTGTGGCCGTCGATGATCGGGTCCACGATCCGAGCCGCGCCGTCGACGATGTCGAGTGGCGGGTGGAAGCGGTGCTCGGCGGTCTTGCGCTGAGCGATCTCCACCGGGTCCTCGTCGCTCACCCAGCCGGTGTCCACGCTGTTCATGTGGATCCCGTCGGCGTGGTAGTCGGCGGCCGACGTCCTCGTCATCATGTTCAGCGCGGCCTTGGCCATGTTGGTGTGGGGATGGCGGGTGGTCTTGAAGCGCCGGTAGAACTGCCCCTCCACGGCCGACACGTTGACGATGTGCTTGTCCCGCTCGGGGGTGCGCAGCATCAGGGGCTTGAGGCGGGCGTTGAACACGAACGGGGCCACCGCGTTCACCAGCTGGGTCTCGAGCAGCTCCACCGAGGACACCTCGGCCAGGGTGAGGCGCCACGAGTTGCGACCCCGCAGGTCGATCTGCTGGAGGTCCTGGTCCAGCTGGCCATCTGGGAAGAGATGGCCCTGGCCCCGGCCGTCGCGCTCATCGGGTAGCAGGGCTGCCTGCGACAGCTCGGCCGATGTGGTCGCCAGGGCCGCGCCGGTTGCGGTCAGCAGGTCGCCGGGGGCGTCGAGCATGTCGGCGTCGCGCACCCCGTCGACGCCGCCGAGCAGGGCCCGGGCCGGCTCCGGCATAGCGGTCACGGCAGCCCGCTCGAGATCCATCATGTGGCGGTAGAAGTCGGGCGGTCGGCGCACGGTCTGGCATGCGTTGTTGACGATGAAGTCGAGCCTGGGTCTCGTGGTGGCCAGGTGGTGGCACAGGTCCTCGACGCTCGGGGTGTGGCGCAGGTCGAGGCCGTAGATCTCGAGGCGGTCCGCCCAGTCGGCGAAGTCTGGCTCGGCGGCATAGCGAACCGCAGAGTCGCGCGGGAACCGGGTGGTCACGATGAGCTCAGCTCCAGCGCGCAGCAGCTTGATGCCGGCCTGGTAGCCGATCTTCACCCGGCCGCCGGTGAGCAGGGCCACCCGCCCCCGCAGGTCGGCGGTCTCGGTGCGCTTGGCGTGGTTGAGCTCGGCGCAGTCGGGGCAGAGCTGGTCGTAGAAGTGGTGGAGCTCGCTGAAGTGGGTCTTGCAGATGTAGCAGTGCCGCGTGTCGCCAACGGTCCGTGGCGTCGTGTTCATGGGGGTCGTGGTGTCGGGCCCGATCTCGTCGACCAGCTCGCCCTCGGGTGGGAACACGTTGGGCGTGGTGAAGACCGGCTTGGCCCGCAGCGACCGGATGCCGGTCTCGGCCAGCAGGTCCTCGTCACGTGCCAGCTTCTCGGCTCGGGCCTTGCGCCGCCGCGTCTTGGCCCGCTGGCGGCGCTCTTCCACATCCGGGCAGAACACGTCGCCTGCGGCGTTGATGAAGCGCCTGCGCTCGTCGTCTGACAGCGCGTCGAGTGGCGTCCGGTCCGCCGCCACGGACTCCAGCAGTTCCGTGGCGGCTCGGAGCCTCGCGGTCAGATCGTCATCAGGCACGAGCGTGGGGGATCCGACCGCTGGGCGAAAGGGACCACCCAGGATGCCAGCCGAGCGTCGCGCCCAGCCAGCCCCCAACACCTGGCTGAAGCGCCAGCGCCTCGTCAGCGCGCGGCGTCGCCATCATCATCGAGCGACTCGAATGAGCTGCCCGACGTCAGTGAGCGTTGACGGACACCTTCTTGGGCGCTGATGGGCAACCGGACACGTCCACCACCTGGTACGAGAACACGCGTGCTCCGGTGGTGGTCGGCGTGATGGCGAAGGCACCCCGCCCGTCCCAGACGAAGGCGTTGGCCTTGGCGCTGAAGTCGTGGGCGCCGAACACCCACCGCAATGGTGAGCCCTTCGGCGACGCTGCCGGGAGCCGGCCGACCAGGCGGTGACCGACGGTCGTGCCGAGGCTGTGCGGGCCGGTGGCCACGGGCACACCCAAGGCCTTGCACTCAGCGGCGGTGGCCACCGTCGACACGCCCTTGTCGATCTCGTGGCTGGCGTGGCACCGGGTGTCGAGGTTCCGATAGGTCGCCGACAGGTCCAACGAAAGAGCCATCGCGGTGTTGGCGACGTTGCGCTTGGTGACGTGGACGGTCATGAGGTTGGTTCGCTCCGTCGAGTTGGGGAGCACGGTGCCATCATCGAGATGGCAGTCCGTCAGGATCTTGGTGGTGCCCGTGTAGGTGTTCGGGTCCGTCGCGACAGGCTTCAGGACGTCGGTGAACGTCGCTCCCTGGCTGGCGGTCCGGGTTAGGACGGTCTCGCAGCCGCCGGTCTTGCAGCGAGGCTTGAACGTGTAGGTCCGGCGGCCGTGAGGGCCGCCGACCACCAAGCCCTGCCATACGCCGACGCTTTCGATCGCGCGGATGTCGATGGTGAAGGCCCCTTGGATGCGCGCCGTTGGGACGGGAGCGGCGCGTGCGACCGCTGTGGAGCTTGGGATCACCACCATCGCGACAGCAAGTGCCACGGCACCGATGAGTCGTGCACGATCCATGTTCTTGCTCCTTGTCGAGCCCGCGTTGACCTTGGCGTGCTGCCTCGATCCTCATTTTGGACGCAGGGTACCCCATGCCTGGCGACGGCCGGCCGAGAGGGAACTGGGCGCAGTTGTCGCCCGAAGGGAGGGAGCCCATTGCCCGGTCAACGCGGTTTCGAGATCCGAGGAGGGCCGGCGAACAGCGAGGCCAGCTCATCCGGCAGGGAGCCACCGGGCACGAATTCCTCATCGTTCTCGATGGAAGCGTGGATGTGCTCATCGATGGTGTCGTCGTAGCCAGTCCCGCCTCCGGCGAGTGCTACGGCGAGGTCGCGCTCCTCGACGATCGTCGGCGGATGGCGACCGTGGTGGCGAGATCCGACGTGATCGTCGACATCATCGGGCGACGCGAATTCGTCGACATGCTCGAAGGTCAGCCGCAGATCGCCGCACGGCTCCGTGAGGCCATGGCTGCACACCTCGCAGCAGACGAGGAGGCCGCTGCGCAACAGGCATCAGCACCCGGATCGACCTCGCCAACGACCGGCCCTGGTCACTAGCCCCGACATCTGGCGTCTCGGGAGGTTGGAAGTGGCAGGCGACCCGGCGCTTCACCGCCACCCGGCCACCAGTTCGTCGAGGTCCACGGGGCGCCGTTGCTCGATGGATCGGTGGGCGGCGGCACCCATGGCGACCGACCAGAGACCGTCCTCGACGGTGACCAGGGCATCGCCACCGGTCCGGATCTGTTCGAGGAAGCGGAGGTGCTCGCGATAGCTGGACCCGTGGTGGAACCCCACGTAGGCGACCTCCTCGGGCAGCGGCGCCGGTAGGGCGACGGGCGCCGCGGGCGCCTCACCCACGGGCGGCCGGGGTCCGAGCCACACGACGTCGCCGGGGACCGTGGTCTCGAGCTTGCCGCGGTCGCCGACCACGGTGAGCTCCTGCTCGTAGCGGCCGCCCTCGGCGAACATGCACAGATCGAGGGCGCCGCGCACGCCGTTGGCGAACTCGACGATGGTGAAGGCGTTGTCGAGGATGTCCGATCTGGTCATGCGGCCGGCATCGTCGGCGACCCATTCGTCGAGGTGGTTCAGGTCTTGGCCGCCCGAGGCCATCACCCGCACCGGATCGGCCCCTGCCACCTGCCGCATGAGATCGAAGAAGTGGCAGCACTTCTCCACCAGCGTGCCCCCGGTGCGGGCGCTCAGCCGGTTCCAGTCGCCGACCTTCTGCAGGAACGGGAATCGGTGTTCTCGGATCGACAGCATGCGCACGTCACCGATGCGTCCCTCCCGCACCGTCGTGGTCAGCACTTCGGGTGTGGGCATGAATCGGTACTCGAGCGCGACCCAGCACATGGCCGGATGGCCATCCCGGGCGCGACCGGCCGCCAGATCGGAGACCCGGATGGCGTCGTCGACGGTGGTGCACAGCGGCTTCTCGACCATGACGTGCAGATCGGTGGCGAGGGCGTCTTCCAGCACCCCGAAGTGCGTGTGGTTGGGGCTGGCGATCACCACGGCGTCCAGGTCGTCACGTTCGAGCAACGCTCCGTGGTGTTCGTGGACCGCCAGATCAGGACGGGGCCCGCTGGACTCCTCGACGCACGCCACGCCGAGTTCGCGCGACCCGGGGTCGGGGTCGGCGATGGCCACGATCAACGCCTCGTCGATCCGGTTGAGGTTGAGGATGTGCTCGCACCCCATCATCCCGGTCCCGATCACCCCGTACCGCACCGGTTCCACCGAGGTCGACTGCGTCATCGACCGGTACGCTACCGCCGTGTCAGATCTGGCCCCGCTGCCTTCATCACGTCGGCTGGGTGCCTCGGACCTCGACGTCGGGCCGGTCGCCTACGGATGTTGGCGCCTGGCCGGCGACCTGACCTCGGCGAACGCCAGCATCGGCGCGGCCCTGGACCACGGGATGACGTTGATCGACACCGCGGACATCTACGGCTGGGACGGAGCCCGCGGTTTCGGGGACGCCGAGGATCTGTTGGGCCGGGTGTTGGCGGGCGCCCCGGGGTGGCGAGACCGCATGGTGCTCGCCACCAAGGGTGGGATCCGCCCCCCGGTTCCCTACGACCAGTCGAGGGCGTATCTGCGCTCCGCGGTGGAGGCCTCGTTGCGCCGGCTCCGCACCGAGACCATCGACCTGTACCAGGTGCACCGGCCAGATCTGCTGACGGGGGCGGTGGAGCTGGGGTCGATCCTCGACGAGCTCGTCGACTCCGGCAAGGTGCGGGCGATCGGTGTCTCGAACTTCTCCGTGGGTCAGCACCGAGCCCTGGCCGCCCACCTGCGAGCACCGATCTGCACCACTCAGCCCGAGTGGCATCCGCTGCGCCAGGAACCGCTTGTCGACGGGACGCTCGATCTGTGCGAGGAGACCGGCTGTCGCCCGCTGGTGTGGAGTCCGCTTGCGGGTGGGCGCCTGACGGGCAGCATCGTCGCCCTCGACCCCGACGCCGCCCGCGTCGCTACCGTCGCCGAGCGCATCGCCGCCGAGCAAGGCGTGACGCGCGAGGCGGTGCTGGTGGCTTGGATTGCTCACCACCCGAGTGGCGCCATCCCCATCGTCGGCACCACCCAGCCGGCCCGGATCGCCGCCGCTGCGGCGGCGACCTCGGTGCGCCTGACCCGGACCGAGTGGTACGAGGTGCTGGTGGCGGGCCGCGGGGAGCCCATGCCATGACCGGTTCGGAGGTGGCCTGGTTCTCGGCCCTGTGCGACGACGATGCCCGACAACTCGGTGTGTCGGACCCCGAGCTCCTGTCGTCGTTCGGCCACTGTGCGGACATCGTGACCACCGCGGAGAGGAACGGGTTTGACAACGTCCTGCTCCCCTCCGGGTACGAACTTGGCATCGACGCGGTGGCGTTCGCCGGAGCCGTGGCGGCACGTACCGACCGGATCCGCCTCCTCGTCGCGGTGCGCTGCGGCGAGATGTGGCCGCCACAACTTGCTCGCCAGCTGGCCACCCTGGACCACATCTCGGGCGGCCGGCTCGCCGTGAACATCATCTCGTCTGACCTGCCCGGCACGGCGCTCGAGAGTGGCCCGCGCTACCGGCGGACAGCCGAGGTCATGTCGATCCTGAAGCAGCTGCTGGCCGGCCATCCGATCGACCACTCAGGCGAGTTCTTCACGCTCGCCGTCGATGCCCCGCGCATCGCCCGAGAGGCTGCCGCGGCGCGAGGGGGCGGACCCCTGCCGCTGTACTTCGGCGGGCTCTCCGAACCGGCCCGCGAGGTGGCTGCCGAGCATGCCGACGTCTACCTGATGTGGCCCGACACGCTGCCAGAGGTCGAGGCCCTCGTCGCCGACCTCCGCCGCCGGGCCGCCGCTCACGACCGGGTCCTCCGGCTCGGCTACCGGGTCCACGTGATCGTTCGCGAGTCGGAGTCGGCCGCCCGCCAGGCCGCTCGCGACCTGATGTCCGCCCTGGACATCGAGACGGGCAAGGCGATGCGCAGCAGGTCACTCGACTCGACCTCCGCTGGCGTCGGCCGCCAGGCCGACCTTCGCCACGAGGCCGGCGCCGATGGGTTCGTGGAAGACCACCTGTGGACCGGCATCGGCCGGGCGCGCAGCGGGTGCGGTGCCGCGATCGTCGGCGATCCCGATCAGGTGGTGGCCAAGCTCCACCAGTACGAGGCGCTCGGGATCGACTGCTTCATCCTCTCGGGCTACCCGCACCTCGAAGAGTGCGACCTCGTCGCCCGCCACGTCCTCCCACGCCTGCGCAGCCAGGTGGTCGGCGACCGCTGACTTAGGTGGTTGGTGGTGGTTGGTTGTTGGTTGGTATTGGTGGTGGAGCTGGAGGGAATCGAACCCTCGTCCGCGAGGCGGTTGACGACCGCGCTACGACCATTCCCGAGGTAGAGCCTGTAGGGCTAGCTCACTGCCGGGTCAGTCGGGCTTGCGCCCTCCCCCTCGTCTTTCCGAGACGTCAATGGTCTTTCTCATCGTCAGCGGTCTTTCTCGCCGTCAACCGCCACTTCTGTTGCCGGGCTGTGGTGGTCAGGCCCCGTGCGCCATTGCTGGTCACGATGTCTCTCTTCACCTGACTAGAGGTCAGGCGGCGAGAGCGAAGTCGCCATCGGCGCTTCTGTTGGTTCCCCGTTTAACGAGTCTGAGAAACTCGGGTCGCACGTTCGGCTTCCGATTCCCACGTCGAAACCGGTCAGCCCCTTGTCAAAGAACCGCTCACGGTCACGTGGTGGTGAGCAGCGCAGCCACCCTACTGGCCCGCCCTCGTCGCCCCACGGGCCACTACCGTCGCTGCCACACCAGGGGCGAGCAGGGGACGGCGGCCGATGGGACAGATCAGGCGATCGATGGTGCTGGCCGTGCTGGTGGGCGCGCTCGGGCTGAGTAGCTGCAGCGGGTCGAGCAACTCCGACGGAGCGACGTCGACGTCGACGTCGACCATCGCGCCGCGCGCCACCACCACGGCAGTACCCCGGGCGTGGTTGGCCGAGGTGAGCGGGGAGTCCGACGTGGACGGCAACTTCCGCCAGGGCATCGCCCGGTCGGGAG
>Ga0209023_10007377_pt1 | contig 11298 bp, 15 predicted proteins | sample LakOneMetagenome_FD_187468 | JGI IMG/M metagenome (GOLD analysis project Ga0209023, IMG submission 187468) | Freshwater and sediment microbial communities from Lake Erie, Canada (SPAdes) (version 2) | ecosystem: Environmental > Aquatic > Freshwater > Lentic | place: Lake Erie, Canada...
CCTGGTTGGTGCCCCTGGCCGGAATCGAACCAGCACTCCTTGCGGAACTCGATTTTGAGTCGAGCGCGTCTACCAATTCCGCCACAGGGGCCAACGCAACTTGCCTGACGGGAGGTCGCGAAGCGGGCGGACTATAGCCAGCGATGGCTTGTGGTCAACCGCCTGTGATGGCGGCGGCGTCGACAGTCTGGGTGTGGCGGGTTAGGACCAGCGCCGGACAGGAGATTTGGCGTGGCGAGTGACATGACATTCAGGCCGGGACAGGCCGGCGGCATCACCGATCCGGTCTTTGCCGCAGCTGCTGCCATCGCCGTGGTGTCTATCGTGACCCTTGCGGGCGCATGGTTCATGCAACTGGTGCTCGGCATCCAGCCTTGCCCGCTGTGCCTTGAACAGCGCTATGCGTATTACGCTGCCATTCCGGTTGCGGCGCTGATCGCCGTTTGCGCGTTACGCGGCGTGCCCCGACGCAATCTCGCTGGCGGTCTCGTTCTGCTCGCGCTCGCCTTCATCGTCAATGCCGGGCTCGGTGTCTATCACGCGGGCGTGGAGTGGGCTTTCTGGCAGGGGCCGACCGATTGCAGCGGTCCGATCACCGATTTCGGCAACACCGGCAATTTGCTCGACGGTCTCAACAAGGTGAAATTCGTGCGCTGCGACGAAGTGCAGTGGCGCTTTCTTGGACTTTCGCTGGCCGGCTATAGCGCGCTGATCTCGTTCGGCCTTGCCACGCTGGCGGTTTGGGGCTGGAGCGAAGCCAGGGCTGAATCCTAGCCACCGCATCTCTTCGTGAAATTTCGAAATTGAGAGCCGGTGCTGCCGGCTCTCAACAATCGGTCAGTTGGGCTTGGCCGAACCCTTTTTGCATTCCGAACGGAATTTCTTGCGCTCCTTGCCGTGCAGGCCCTTCGCGTCAGCCTGTTTCGAACATTCGAGCGACGCGGCGGTGCGATCGGCTTTTGCCTTGGGAGCCGGAGCCGTCTTCGCAGCGGGTGCAGGAGCGGGTGCCGGTGTTGTGGCTTGTGCAAAAGCAGAACTGACAAGCATCAGGGATGCAAAGGCCGTGACAATGGTGCGGGTGGTCAGAGTGGTCATGGTGAAACCTCGGGTTACGAACATTGCGACCGTTGTCCCGGGATCATGAATGGCCCGTGAACGATGACGTGCGCGTCATTTTCCGGCGATCATTATTTTTTGATGGCGGCGTAAACGCGTCCGTTGAAACACATTGCCGGTGAGCTAGGATAATCTTTTGTTGATTGCACCTTCGAGGAGAGATTTCGATGAAGATCATGTCTTACGCAGCCGTTGCCATTGCTGCATCAGGTTTGGCCTTGGCAATGGCCGGACCTGCGCACGCATTGACCGCTCAGGAATGCAGCGCGAAGTATCAAGCGGCTAAAACAGCCGGCACGCTCGGCGATCAGAAGTGGAATGATTTCCGCAAAGCCCAATGCGGTGCCGACGCGACGCCTGCTGCTGCGACGACTGCAGCACCCAAGGAAGCTCCGAAAGCTGCAGCAGCGCCCAAGGAGACTCCAAAGGAAACGCCGAAGTCTGCGGCTGCGCCCAAAGAGACACCCAAAGCCGCCGAGGCTCCAAAGCCTGCGGCTGCTCCGGCTGCAGCGGGTGCTGCTGTTTTCCCGACCGCCGTCGCGCCGAAATATTCCAGCGAGACAGCAGGCAAGGGCCGGATGCATACCTGCGTGGATCAGTACAACGCCAACAAGGCAACGAATGCCAATGGCGGCCTGAAGTGGATTCAAAAGGGCGGCGGCTACTACAGCGAATGCACCAAGCGGCTGAAAGGCTGACGCACGCGCCTCAAAGCAGCCGGGCGTTCGGCCCGGCTGACTTGACTTCGCATCGACTGGCGGCCCACGATTCAGACCTCGCGTTCATGCCGGGTTAAATCGAACCGCAATGTCCTCGCCACAACGACGGTCACGTACCCGGCGCGTGCTAGCAGCCCTTGCGCTGATCCTCTGCGCTTATGGCTTGCTCGCATATCTCTTGCTGCCGTCGCTTTGGCGGCACTATGAGCATCAGAACAAGCTCGACGGCCTGCCGATGGTCACGGTCACCGCGCAGGGCATCCCTGCCGATCCGATCAATGTGGGCATCGTCGGTTCGTCGGCCGATCTGCTGTGCGCGATGCGCGAAGCAGGATGGTATGCCGCCGATCCGATTACATGGCGCTCCTCGCTGGAAATCTCCGGAAGCGTGTTGCTCGATCAGCCGTATCCAGCAGCGCCCGTCAGTCCGCTGTTCTATGAAGGACGCAAAGAGGATTTCGCTTTCGAAAAATCCGTCGGCAAGAGCGCCGACCAGCGCAATCATATCCGGCTCTGGATGGTGCTGAAGGACGGCGAGGAAAAACGCCCGGTCTGGCTGGGGTCGGCGACCTTCGACCGGGGCGTGGGCTTTAGCCACTACACCGGCGCGGTCACGCATCACATTGCGCCGGACATCGATGCGGAGCGGCAGCACGTCGAAGCAGACTTGCAGACCGCCGGCATGATCGAGGCGCGCTACAAGGTCGCCGGCATCGGCCCCACTTTGCGCGGGCGCAATGGCGAGGGCGATCTCTATTACACAGATGGCGAGGTCTGGGTGCTGCGGCTGGTGGAAGGATGTGTGAAGCGAACGAAGCCGCCTCACGTGCTCGACGGTCCGGCGGTGACCGAATTGAAAGACACGATCTGGAAAACCATCGCCGATCTCTATCAGGCATCGCAACAATAGCAGACCAGCGTGCGACGTTGACAGCGGCCCGGCGTGTCACATGATAGGCCGCACGTTGCATCGGAGTCGTCCATGATCGCCAGCCTCAGTCTCATTCTCATTTGCCAACTGGCCGGGGAGGTGATCGTGCGCGGGTTGCGTTTGCCGCTACCCGGGCCGGTGCTTGGATTGGCTTTGCTGTTCATCGCGCTCCTCACGCGCGATTACATTCCGGCTCTGGCGCGGGGACCGTTGCGCGAAGGCGAAGTGGAAGGCGCGGCGAAAGGCATGCTCGCACACCTGTCGCTGCTGTTCGTGCCGGCCGGTGTCGGCGTGGTGCAGCAGCTCGATCTGCTGGCGCAGCGCGGTCTGGCGATTGTCGGAGTGCTCGCCGCATCTGTGCTTGTCACGCTGCTGGTGACGGTCGGCACATTTGTGATGACCAGCCGTCTGTTGCGCCGTGGGAGCAAAACCCCATGAACGCCAATCCTTTTTCGCTTTGGGTCTATCTGTCTCAGACGCCTTTACTGTGGCTGACCGTTACGCTTGTGGTCTATGCAATCGCGGATGCGGCCTCGTTGGCCACGCATCGTCATGCTCTCATGAATCCGGTGCTTCATTCGATCTGGATTCTGGGCGTATTCCTGTATCTCACCGGCACCAGCTACACGGTCTATTTCAGCGGCGCGCAGTTCGTGCACTTTTTGCTCGGTCCTGCGACGGTCGCGCTCGCGGTGCCGCTTTATGAAAGCCGCAAGCTGGTGATGTCGGCCATTGTGCCGATGCTGATGGCGCTGATGGTTGGTTCGTTGACGGCGATCGTGTCGGTGATCCTGCTGTCGGAAGCCGCCGCTCTGCCGCGCGAAGTCGTCCTGTCGCTGGCGCCCAAGTCCGTGACCGCGGGCGTCGCCATGGGCATCAGCGAAATGCTCGGCGCCAATCCCGCGATCACGGCGGTGTCCACGGCGCTCACCGGCATCATGGGTGCGATTGTTGTGACGCCAGCCATGAATGCACTCGGCATCACGGACTTTCGCGCGCGAGGTTTCGCCGCCGGGCTAGCTTCGCATGGCATCGGCACGGCGCGCGCCTTTCAGGTGAACGAGGTGGCAGGCGCATTCGCTGGAATTGCGATGGGGTTGAACGCGCTTGTCACGTCGCTGCTGGTGCCCATCGCGGTCACGCTTTTAGTGAAATAGCGAACCCGTATCCGTTCACGCAACATAGAAAAATTTCTAATGAATTAGCGCCACGATATTGGCATGCGCTCGCGGACTAGGAATTTTCCTAGGTTCTTTTCGACAGGATCGGGATCATCATCCTGCTGTTCATCGTAATTTTGCGGTGACGCGGAATGCTACGAGCGCGTCGTTACACACCTGCTAGTGGGTCCGATTTGGCCAGCCGGGTGCAATAAACGAATGACGCTGAAATCAACCGTCTCGGAATTTCTTGAAAACCTGCTGAAACGTCTGCATGCCGATGGCACGCCCATTGCGCTGCGTCCTGAAACGGACCTGCGCAACGATCTCGGTTTGACGAATGCGCGGATAGCCAACCTGACGCCTGACGTAAACAGCCAGTTCTCGACTGCCTTCTCGGCGGCTGATCTGGTGAAGGCGAGGACGTTCGAAGATCTGGTGGATTTGATCCATGCGGCGGCTCAAGCCGGACTTGCAACGTAACCGGACTTGCAACGTAAAGCGCACGGTTGATGCAGGATCACGCCGCCGACAGCGATCATGGATCGAGTTCGGTGTCCCAATAAAGATAGTCAAGCCAGCTTTCATGCAGGTAGTTCGGCGGGAAGAGCCTGCCGTTGCGATGAAGCTGATGCACCGTCGGCGCGAACGGCGTCTGACGCGGAAACATCCGCGCCTGTTGCATGGTCATGTTGCCCTTGCGCAGATTACAGGGCGAACATGCCGCGACGACATTTTCCCATGTGGTCTGACCGCCGCGCGAGCGTGGAATGATGTGATCGAATGTCAGGTCTTCCTGCGAGGTACAGTACTGGCAGGAGAAGCGGTCGCGCAGGAACACGTTGAACCGCGTGAAAGCCGGATGCGTCGTCGGCTTCACGAACGACTTGAGCGAGACCACGCTCGGCAACTGCATTTCGAATGTCGGGCTGTGCACCGCGTGATCGTAATTCGCGACGATGTTCACGCGGTCGAGAAAGACGGCCTTGACAGCATCCTGCCAGGACCACAACGACAACGGATAGTAACTCAGCGGCCGGAAGTCCGCGTTCAGCACCAGCACCGGCCAACCGCCTTGAGAGACATGTGCGTTCAAGTAACGCTCCTGGCCCAGGCCCCTATTGGCTGCGAAGCAGCTTGTGCTGACATACTACAGGCAGCGTGACGGGATTGTGAAGAGCGTTTCGGGCTAGTCGTGGAGCGACAGCATATGCGCCTGTTGAGGCTGCACAGCGCCCTTGAGCGTATCGAGATAGGCACGCTGAACCGCATCCGGTCCGCGATTTTCGATAATGTCGAGTTTCGGTCCCATTGCCGCCGTGAAGCCTGACCAGACCGCGCCGAATCGCTGATCGAGCCCGCCCGGACCCCATTCCTTCGCGCGCTTGCGGATCTGATCCGGCGCGAAGAACCATGTTGGTTTCGCACCGGGCAGGGCATCGTCATCGGGTGCTGCATCCTGATGGGTGAGGCCAACGCGGCCACTATAGACCATCCGCTCGCCGAAATGTTTGTGCAGCCGCGTGCGTAACGCGGCGTTGCCCGCCATGTCGACAAAGGCGACGGGCTCATCCGCCGGAATCGATTCAATCTTGTCATAGGTCACGGCCTCGTCGTAGCAGCCGAGCGAGTTGACGAAATCCAGATTGCCGCTTGAGGTGAGGCCGATCACGCGGACCGGCTTGCGATGCGTGTGCAGCAGCCACGCCAGTCCGAACGCGGTCTTGCTCGACGCGCTGGAGAGGATGATGCTTTTCGCACCGAAGAAATCCTGATCGGCGAGAAAGTCGTCCACCAGAAACGACAGCATGAACAGCGGACGCAGCAGCGCCTGATAATCGCCTTCGCGTCCCTCGAATGCCGGATTGCCGGTGACGCGGGTGTAGGCGTTGTAAACCGGCGAGACGCTTTGACGATGCGCGGCGGCGTCGCGAAAGCCAGTCTTTTTCAGGTCGGCCGCCTCGATCACAAGATGCGTCGCCATCGGGAAATAACCGAACAGCATTTCACCTTTCGCGATCTCAGGATGACGTGTTTCGATCACACGCCCGAAACCCCAGACCGGAATGTTGCCGAAACCTTCAGGCGTCGGAAACAGGTGCCAGTACTTCAACTGGTCGCCCATCATCGCGTAGGTGATATTATTGGCCGTGAACGCGAAGCGTTCGACCTTCACCAGCAAGCCGTCTTCAGGCAACTGCGCCGCGCTCGGCAGCGGCGTTTCGATCAATCGGCCTTTTGCGAGGTCGCCACGCTCCACGATGAATTGGGTGGATGATGTCATGACCGTGCTCCCGTTTTCTTTGTCGCTTTTTGCGCCGGCGTCTTTCCTAACGCACTCTTGGCTTTCTTTACCGACGTTTTTGCGACACGGGATTTGTTTGAAACGGGTTTGGTGTTTGAAACTGATTTTGTTTTTGGTGCGGCGGGTTTTGCCGTTCCCGCGATCACGCCTTCGCGCTTCTTCACGGCATGATAGTAGGCCCACCACAGATGCGCGGCCGCGCCACGCATCGGCCGCCACGGCTCGGCCAGCGGCTGCATTTGTTTCACCGTCGGCCGCGCCTTCAATCCAAGGCCGATCCGCATCGCTTCCTGAACGGCGAGATCGCCCGCAGGCCATGCGTCACCGTGACCGAGACAGAACAGCAGATAAATGTCCGCGCTCCACGGTCCGATGCCGTGCAGCTTGGTCAGTGTCGCATGCGCCGCGTCGGCGTCTTCTTCGGCCAGCACATCGAGATTGAGTCGCTCCTCGCTCAACTCGCGCGCGATGAATTTCAGCGATTTGATTTTTGCGCCCGACAATCCGAGCCGCGCCAGCCTGTCGGCGCGCGCGCTTTTGAGCCTGTCGTGATGGAACGGATCAAACGCCGTGCTGACGCGGCCCCAGATGGACGCTGCGGCTTTTGTCGACAGCTGTTGTCCGCACACGATGGCTGCAAGTCCGGCAAAGCCCGGTTCGCGCCGTCGCAGGTCCGGCATCCCGGCCGTGGCGAGCACAGGCTCGAGCCGCGGATCGAGACGGACCAGCGTGTTGATCGCGTCCTCGAGGTCGGCTTGTGTGTTGAGATGGACTGTCATTGAATTCACGAGCATGAAGGGAATCGGACGCGGGTGCAAATTGCGCGATGCCGCACATGCCGATCAGAGCCACGTAATGCCGACACCCGTTTTCCGATTTGCGCCGAGCCCGAATGGATTTCTCCATCTCGGACACGCGCGCTCGGCGCTCTTGAATTTCGACCTTGCCCGGCAAACCGGTGGACGCTTGCTGTTGCGCATCGAGGACATCGACACCGCACGCTGCCGTCCCGAGTACGAGGAGGCGATCTACGACGATCTGGCGTGGCTCGGCATTGCTTGGGAGCAGCCGGTGCGGCGGCAGTCGCAGCACCTTGCGCTGTACCGCGAAGCGATCGACCGGCTCTCACGTTTAGGACTGGTGTATCCCGCTTTCGAGAGCCGCGCGGAAATCGCCCGGTTGGTCGATGAAAAAGATCGCTCAGGCGTCTGGCCGCGCGATCCGGATGGCGCGCCGCTTTATCCGGGCGAAGGCAAGCAATTATCGACAGCGGAGCGCGACCGGAGATTATCCGGTGGCGAGCCCTATGCGCTGCGGCTGGACATGCAGGCAGCTCTCGCGCGCACCGGCCATTTGTCATGGAGCGAGCAGGGCGCCGGCCCCTCTGGCGAGACGGGGAATGTCCCCGCGCGGCCCGAGCAATGGGGCGATGTCATTCTGGCCCGCAAGGACACCCCGACCAGCTATCACCTGTCGGTGGTGATCGACGACGCCCTACAGGGCGTCACCCATGTGGTGCGGGGACAGGATTTATTCTGGGCCACCGGCGTGCACCGCCTGCTTCAGGCGCTGTTGAGTCTGCCGCAGCCAAGCTATCAGCACCACGCCCTCGTTCTGGACGACGACGGACGCAAGCTGTCCAAATCGACCCGCTCGACCGCACTTCGGGAGTTGCGGTCCGGCGGAATGACACCGCAGGATGTGCGGCATCTTGTTGGTATCGGGCCGCAGTAAGCCTTATTGCCCTTGAGTTGCGTGACTCCCAAGCCGCCGACATGCCATGTTGGAGTCGGATGGGTGGGGAAACATGGCAACGGCATCGCGCGTGAAGCGTCGTCCGCCGACGCGCGCCAAAAGTGCAGCCAAGCGCAAAGGCAAGGGTGCGGCCAAGAAGGTCGCGCCGGTGAAAACGCGCGCCCCCAAAAAGCCCGGGCCCCGAAAGGCCGCTTCGAAAAAGCGAGGATCCGGTCCAGCCGGACGTTCGGCGTCCGAAGCTCGCACTGTCGAGGCAGCGCTGGCTGCGTTTGCGCATGAGGTCCGCACACCGCTGACCGGCATTCTCGCGATCAGTTCGTTGCTTGCGACATCCGATCTCGGTGAACGCGAGCGGCGCTGGGTGGACACGATCAAAGTGGGAGCCGAACATCTGGCCGCGCTCGCCACGCTGTTCGTCGATGCCGCGCGGCGCGGCACGGCGGGTCTCACCGTGCGGCAGGATTTTTTCGATCTTCAGGCGCTGGCGCGCGGCATCGGGGATTCGCTGGCAGGCCGCGCTGCCGCCAAGGGCCTGCAATCGAATGTCGAGATCGCCGCTGAGCTTCCTGTCTTTGTGGTCGGCGATCCTGTGCGGCTGCGCGCCGCGCTCGAGAACCTGATCGACAACGCCGTGAAGTTCACGCCGCAGGGACAAGTCGCGCTGAACGTGTCCGCGATTTCCGGACCGGGCGACAAGCTGACGGTCTCGTTCGCTGTATCCGACAGCGGCATCGGCCTGTCGCTCGCGGAAATCCGGAAACTGTTTCGCCCGTTCTCGCAGGCCAATGTCGGCATCGCCTCGCGCTTCGGCGGCGCGGGCCTTGGACTGTCATCGGTCAAACAACTTGCGCGCGCGATGGGCGGCGACGTCACCGTAGGCCAGCGGCGCGGCGGTGGCACGACCTTCACTCTGTCTGTGACGCTTCAACGTGCGGAAGACATGGAAGATGATGGTGACGGTCTGAACGGGCCGCACCTCTCAACGATGCAAGGACTGCGCATTCTGAGCGTCGAGGACAATCCATTCGGCCGTGTCGTGCTCAACGCCATTCTTACCGAACTCGGCCATCAGGCTGAGTTTATCGGGCAGGGCGAGGCGGCACCCGAGCGGATCGCGCAAAGCAATTTCGATGCGGTGCTGATGGACATGGTGTTGCCCGGCATTAGCGGCATCGAGGCGATCAAGAACATCCGCAAAGGCGAAGCGCTTGAACGCCGCATCGCTATTATCGGTGTGTCGGGCCGCGCCGAGGATGAAAAAGCCGCGCGCGCTGCGGGTGCCGATGCGTTTCTGACAAAACCGGTTAGCCCGCGCGCACTGGCGACGGCTCTTCTTCAGGCGAAGAAACGTTGACGCTTTCCGATCTGGCTTTTGCGATCGATGCGTTGAGCTCGCCGCCATAGACGAAAATTGCCGCGATGAAATACAGAAACACCAGCGCGATCATCACCGAGGCGAGACCTGCATAAGTGGTGACATAGTTGCTGGCGAAACGTGCGAGGTATTGACCGAACACGATGCCGGACACCAGCGAGCCAATCATCGTGAAGACGATTCCGGGCATGATCTCGCGCATTCTGCGGACGCCCGCCGGCAGCCATTTGTGCAAAATGATGAGTGCACCGATCAGTGCGATGATACTCAGGCTGAAGCGCAGCACGTTGAGCAGGTTTTCGTTCGGCTCGACTTTCAGCGGCACGAAGCGGCGCGCGGTGGCGAGGATCAGCGGACCGAGCACGATCAGGAATGCCATCGCCAGCGATGTAACCGCCGCGACCATGGTGTAAGCGATCGATTCAAGGCGCAGCCAGTACCAGCTTCGCGTCTCGACCACGCCATACGCCCGGTTGAGTCCGACGCGCAGGCTTTCGACGCCGTTCGATGCGAAGTACAGCGCCAGCACCACACCGATGGTGAGAACGCTGCTATTGGACTGGGTGAGCACGTTGTGAATTTCACCCGACAGCGCGCTTGCCACCTGCGATGGCCACGTGTCCAGCAACAGTTGCGCAGCCTGATCGGCCAGTTCCTTCGAACCGAACAAACCGGCGAGTGACGTGATCACAATCAGAAATGGGAACAGTGCCATCAGGGCTGAAAGCGCGATATGGCTCGCAATCGCCCAGCCGTCATCGGCAAGAAACGTATAGAACGCATCGAGCGCAATCTTGAATGCGTTGACCAATTGCCTCACATCTTACCCTGACCCATGACATCCCAATTTATCGCGCCGCAGTCCTAAAGTCATGTACGCCTTGGAGCAGAAAAGGTTCTCTCCAGCCATTATTTTGATCGGCAATGGCGCGCCGCTGCTGCCGGTGATATGTAACCTGCCATGTCGTCATTTCTTTCAAGCATTGCCCTGCCGATCGCGCTTGCAGCGGTCACCATCGTGCTGCTGCTCGGCCTGTTCAACATGATGCGCGGCGGTTCGCCCGATAGGTCGCAGCGGCTGATGCGGTTGCGCGTGCTGTTCCAGTTTATCGCCATCGTGATCGCGATGCTCGCTGTCTGGGCGCTTGGGAAATAGTGGAGCGACACGATGGTCATTCTCAATCGGATCTACACGCGCACCGGCGATGACGGCACCACCGCGCTTGGCAGCGGCGAGCGGCGCCCAAAATATGACCTTCGCGTCAGCGCCTACGGAACCGTCGACGAGACCAATGCCGCCATCGGAGTGGCCCGGCTTCATCTGGGACAGGCGCAAAACATCGATGCGATGCTCGGCCGTATCCAGAACGATTTATTCGATCTCGGCGCCGACCTCGCGGTGCCGCAGCGGGAAGGAAAGGCCGAGCGCCTGCGTGTGCTTGCCACTCAGGTGGAGCGGCTCGAACATGACATCGACGCTCTGAACGCCGACCTTGCGCCGCTGACCTCCTTTATTTTGCCTGGCGGAACAGCTGCTGCCGCCCACCTGCATCTGGCGCGCACCATCTGCCGTAGGGCCGAGCGCATGGTGGTCGAACTGGCTGCCCAACCTGACGAACCGGTCAGTGACGCTGCCGTTCAGTATCTCAATCGGTTGTCGGACTTTCTTTTTGTGGCCGGACGCGCCGTCAATGACAATGGCGCCCGCGACGTGCTTTGGGTGCCGGGCCAAAACCGCTGAGGCCGCGTTCCCGGCCGACCTTCCGGTTTTTCCAAATTTCGCGCGTTGACCCGGATTGGCCGGACCTTTAGGTTCCGCGGCCACATGTTCGTGACCGAAAAGATCAACCACTGATAACGAAAGGGAACCGATGAAGGTTCTTGTGCCGGTGAAGCGCGTTGTTGATTACAACGTCAAAATTCGCGTCAAAAGCGAC
>Ga0209023_10007378_pt1 | contig 11298 bp, 7 predicted proteins | sample LakOneMetagenome_FD_187468 | JGI IMG/M metagenome (GOLD analysis project Ga0209023, IMG submission 187468) | Freshwater and sediment microbial communities from Lake Erie, Canada (SPAdes) (version 2) | ecosystem: Environmental > Aquatic > Freshwater > Lentic | place: Lake Erie, Canada | collected...
CGCGCACGCGGATGAGCGCCAACCCGATCTCGGATGCCGGCCCCGCACCGACCTCGGCGGCGATGGTCTCCGCGGCGGCCAGCGAGGCGGCCGCGGAGGCCGTGTCGCCCGCTCGGTGATGCGCCTCGGCACGACTCGTCAACAGAACGCCCAGACCGATCGTGTCGGACGCTGAGCGCAGCAGGGTCTCGCTCGCTGCCAGCGTGCGTCGGGCTTCGTCGTGCAGGCCCCGGCGCGCGCTCAGAAGCCCGAGATAGGTCAGGAACTGGCCTTCGCCGATCGGGTCGCCCAGTGCGCGCGCAAGACCCACCGCCGCCTCGAATTCCGCCTGGGCCTCGTCGGGGTGACCCAGACGTTCGATCACGATGCCCAGGTTGCAGCGCACGATGGCCTCGAGCCGCACGTCGTCGAGTTCGCGGGCGACGACGAGGGCGGCTTTCGACGCGGCTTCGGATTCCTCATGGCGCTCCAGCACGATGCACAGCATGCCGAGGTTGCACAACTGGCGGCTCTCGAGCCGACGGTTGCCGGTCTCGCGCGCGATGGCCAGGGACTGCTCGCATCGGCGTCGCGCGTCATCGGTACGCCCGACCTCCATGTGCAGCTTGCCGAGGTTGCCGAGCAGGTTGCCCTGCATGTGTCGGTCGCCCATCTCGCCGGCCAGTGCGAGCGCGCGCTCATAGTGCGACAACGCTTCGTCCATGTGGCCTTCGATGACATCGATGTTGCCCAGGCCGCTGCTCGCGAGCGATTCGAGGCGGCGATCGCCGAGTTCGCGGGCCATCCGGATCGCCGCGATGTGTTGCGCTCGGGCTTCGTGCAACCTGCCCATGCTCTCGTGCAGCGATCCGAGCCGAAACGTCACGGTCGCCTCGCAGCTCCGATCGCCCGCGGCACGGGCGCATGCCATGGCCTTGTCGTACTGAGCGAGAGCGCGCTCCGAGCGTCCGCAGGTCACCAGGGCCAGGGCCAGCGCCGACTGCGCATGCGCTGTGGCCCGATCGCTCAGCCCCGGCATGGCACACACCGCCTCGGCCAGCGCGACACCGGTCTCGAAGGGCCCGCGCAAACTCAGCGCGGCCCACGCACCCTCCAGTGCGCCGGCGGCCAAGTCGCCCAGGCCGAGTGCCGCCGCGCGCCGGCATGCGGCGACGAGGTTGTCGAGGTCGGCACAGCGCGCCGCGCTGGCGCGAATCGGCCCCAGCGCCGCGAACCACGCGACGTGCCGCCGCTGGGCCGAGGCGAAGGCCGGCGGCCCGCTGCCGGGATAGTGGCCCTCGGTTTGCAAGTGGTCGGCCGCGTAGACCTGGACGCTGACGAGCAGCTCGAACCGATCGTCGGCGCGCGTGCGCACGAACGACTTGTCGACCAGGGACTGCACGACATCGACGGTCCACGGCGCATCGCCGCATGCGCACAGGTCGAGCACCCCTTCGGCGGCCTCGAGCGTCAGCCCTCCCTCGAACACCGAGAGCTGCGCCAGCGCCGTCTTCTCCGGCGGCGTGAGCAGGTCCCACGACCAGTCGAAGGCCGCGCGCAGGGTCAATTGGCGGTCGAGTCGGCCGCCTTGGGACGCCAGCAGCTTGAATCGATCGCTCATGCGCGCCAGCAGCACCCGCGGCGGCATCACCCGCACGCGCGCCGCCGCCAATTCGATGGCCAGCGGCAGACCATCGAGCAACGTCACGAGTGACGCAATGGCCGCCTGCTCGTCGGCGTCAGGCGCGAAGTCCGGCTTGGACGCCTGCGCCCGCTGCGCGAACAGCGCGGCACCCTCGGTCGGCGGCAACGGGGGCAACGCCAGAATCGCCTCGCCCGCCAGACCCAGCACCTCGCGCGTCGTGACCAGGAAGCGGGCCAGATCGGCGCGCGCCAGCCAGTGACCCAAGGTCTGCGAGGCGTGTCGCGCCACCTGCTCGAAGTTGTCGAGGATGACCAGGCACGCACCGCGTCCGGCGATGGCGTTGCCGATCTGCACCACCGGATCGTCTCTGCCCAGGGGAATATCGAGCCCTTGCGCCACGGCGCTTGCAATGCCGTCGGCGCTGCGTGCGCTTGCCAGATCGCAGAACCAGACGCCGCCGGGGAACTCGCCGAGCCAACTCCGACCGTAACGGGTGACGAGGCGCGTCTTGCCGCTCCCGCCGAACCCGAGTACCGACACCAAGCGCGCGCCGGACTCGAAGCGGCGCGACAACTCGGCCAGTGCATCGGCGCGGCCGACGAAGGCATCGCCCTCGGCCGGCAGGCTGTGCCGGATCTCGCGCACCGCCGACCAGAGCCCGCCGTGGTGCACGACACGGTAGGCCTTGTCGCTGTCGGGCGGGGGCGAGCAAGGTGTGCCGTCATCGCCGATCTCGAACAACTCGAGCGGCTCGTCCAGGCCCTTGAGGCGCCAGTGTCCGTGCGATTGAAGCCGAAGGCCGCTCGCGCCCAGCGCCTGCCTCGCATCGTCCGAGAGCAGAATCTGCCCGCCCATGGCCGTCGACATCACGCGTGCGGCGGTCGCCTTGGCGACCCCTTCGACTTCGATCGGCTTGGCGCCCCGCGCCACGTCGGATGGGCTGTTCTCGCGCAACGTCACGGGGCCGACATGCAATCCAGCGCGCGCCTTGAGCGGCACGTCGAAACGGTTCAGCGCGCGCTGATAGGCCAGCGCATAGCCCGCCGCATCCGACGCCGAGTCGAACAGCAGCAGCATGCCATCCGTCTTGTCGATCTCGCGCCCGCGCCAGTCGGGCAGCAGGTCGCGCGCGGCGCGGTCATGGGCGGCCCACAACGTGGCCATCTCCGCGTCGCCAATGCGCATTGCCAGCTTGGTGCTGTCGACAACATCGGTCAGAAGCAAGGCGCGCAAGTGGCTCATCGAAACTCGCTGGCACACCGACCGGCACACGGCAGCGATCAGCTGGGTTGGCGAAGTCTCGATCAACGCATGCGACAACGCAAGCGTGCATGCGCGGGAGCAGGACCGGGCAGCGAAGCGTGGCGCGGCTGCGGAACGATCAACATGTCGCAATCCGACCCGGACAAGACGCGACTGCTGACGCTCCCAAGGAGGCCCCCGCCAACGGTCGACCGGCCCTGCCTCCCAGCGACGATCAGATCGGCATCGAGCTTCTGCGCCAGAACAAGGGTCGAACGCACCGCAGGCCCATGCGCCACCGAGAACTTCACGCGCGTGCTGTCCAGCCGCAGCCGCGCGACCGTGCGGCGCATGCGCGCGTGGGTTCCGGCTTCTTCCGTGACCCTGGCTTCTTCGATGTTTCCATCGAATGAAAAGTCACGGCGGCTACGTCGAGTAGTCGCCGTTCGCTTCGGGCTGGAAGAGGATCGCCATGATCTCGGCGCCTTGTTCACCCGCCCGCGTCGTCCAGCGCGCGACGCCGCCGACCGGCAGGCCCAGCAGACTGCTCCCGACCGGTGACAGCACGGACACGAACCCCATCGCCGGATCGGCGTCCGAGGGGTAGCACAGCGTCAGAGATCTGCGGTGCTGGGTCTGCAGGTCGCGCAGCACGACCTGCGAGTTCATGGTGACCAGGTCGGCCGGCACCCGGCGCGATGGCACGATCGTCGAGGTGTCGAGCAGGTCCTCTACGGGGTGGCGCAGTGTTGGGAATCCATCACCGCGTGCATCGCGGCGCAAGAGATTCAAGAGGCGGACATGGTCCAGTTCAGTGAGCGTTCGCTCGAGTGCCAAGACTTCCACGAAGCAGTCCTTCAGTGTTCGGACGCGCGTCTCCAAGTCGAGAACACACGCCAGCGCGCGGGCGAAATGCCCGGCGATCTGAGGTTCTGCGCAACAAGGGTGGAAGTGATCGCCGGGCCTAGGGATGTGCGGCCGGCTGACAGGTGTGGGTCCCCGTCCCGGCACGCCAGCCGGGTGCGCACGGCGAGCAAGCGCAAGTTGCGACCGCGGCTTTGAGGGGGGTGGAACACATGCTGCGCAGTCTATCGATGCCGGCTTGCCGGTGCAAAGTGCGGAGGGCAAGTCGCACTCGGGAGTGGGCGTATTGCCTGTGCCAAACCGAAGCCTGCGACGCAAAGCGGCGGCGCAGACGCGGGGCGCCTAGACTCGCCACATGAAACTCGTGACCTTCGGCATCAACCTCACCCTGGACGCCTGCGAGGTCCACCAGGAGCGAATCGCCGCCGACGCGCGCAAACCGTGACGCTCCTGCTCTTCAAGCTCATTGCCACGCCGCTCCTCCTGTTGGCCGCGACGCTGGCGAGCAGACGGTGGGGTGAAACGATCGGCGGCTTCCTGGTGGGCCTGCCGCTCACCTCCGGGCCCGTCTCCGTGTTTCTGGCGCTCGAGCATGGCCCGACGTTCGCGGCACAGGCGACGAGCGGATCGCTGGCCGCCACCGCAGCCCAGGCAGGCTTTTGTCTGGTGTATTGCAAGCTTGCACGACGCGGTGCGGCGATCGCGTTGGCCATCGCCTGCGTCACCTTCGCCCTGGCGGCCGCGCTGCTTCGCTGGATGGGCTTGTCCCCGCTCGCGCTGTTCGCGGTCGCCTTGGCGGCGATGGGCCTGGTCCTCGTTGCCGTGCCGAAGGACCCGTCCCGACTCGCGGCGTCGATACCGACATCGCGATGGGACCTCCCCGGGCGCATGGTGCTGGTCACCGCGCTGGTGATGGCGGTGACGCTCCTGGCACCGTCTCTGGGCCCGCAGACGAGCGGCGTGATCGCGTCGTTTCCGTTGATGGGAGCGATCCTCGCCGTCTTCGCCCACCTCGCGATCGGCAGCGCGGCTGCGCAGCAGGTGTTGCGCGGCATGGTCGCCGGCCTGTTCGGCTTCGGGGTGTTCTTCTATGTGCTGAGTCTGACGCTCACGCGCAGCAGTTTGCCTGTCGCGTATGGCCTGGCCATCCTCGGCGCCCTGGCCGTGCAGTCTGCGCTGTGGCGCCGCATTCGACAGCCCGTTTCGCCGCTCGGCGAATGATTCAGTGCGCGATCAGCGGCGCGCCGGCGCCGAGCGAGCGCTGGCCGCGCGCTGCGAGCGCGAAGAAGAGTCCCGAGGCGATCGCGAGCACATCGGTGGCCAGCAACACCGCGGTCAGCGGCTGCGGCGAACCGGCCGCTTCCAGGCGATCGCTCAGCGCGCCGACCGCGAGATTGCCGATGGCGATCGCGAAGACGTTGATCAGCATCATCGTCAGCCCCGTGACGGTGGAGCGCATGCGCATGGGCGTCAGCCCCTGGATCAGCGCATTGGCCGGGCCGTAGGTGGCCAATGGCAGGAAGAAGCCCGCGCACATGCCGACATAGAAGAGCATCGAGCCCGCGGGCGCAAAGCGGTACGCGATCATCAACGGCCCGCACACCGCGAGCAGCATCAGCATGAAGCCGGCGTGCCCACCCTTGACGCGACGCGCGACCCGATCCCCGAGAACGCCGCCGGCCAGAGAGCCGAGTGCGCCGAAGACGAGCTGCAGCGCGCCGAGCTGCCGCGCGATGGCGGCGGCATCGAGCCCACGCTCGCGCACCAGCCACAGCGGGGCGAACGACAGCCCCGCGAAGACCATGTGCACGAGCACGAAGCCGACCATCGTCCACACCACCGTCGGCGTCGCGCGCAGTGTCGCGAACACGGCTTGCACTTGCCGCACGAAGGGCGCACCGCGGGCGGCATCCTCATGACTCTCCTGCACCTCGCGGCGGTCCCTCAGCAGCGCCAGCGGCAAGGCGATCGCGACGCCGACGAGACCCAGCGTGAAGAACGTGCTGCGCCATCCCTGCGTCGCGCCGAGGCTGCCGGCCAGCAGGAAGCTCACGCCGATGCCCAACGGAATGCCCATGAAGAAGACGCCGATCGCCGCGCCCCGGCGCTGAACGACGAACAGCTCCGCCAACAGCGACACGGCCGCGGGTACGAGCGCCGCTTCGCCACTGGCCACCAGGAAGCGCGCAGCCACCATCTGGCCGAAGCTTTCCGCCGCGCCCGACGCCGCGGTGCAAGCGCTCCAGAGCAGGATCCCTGCAGCCATCACGCGCGTGCGGCTGAAGCGGTCGGCCAAGGAGCCGAGAAAGACCGCCATCACGCCGAAGCTCAGCACCCAGACGGCACCCGTGAGGAAGCCGTATTGCGCATTGCTCAGGCCGAGCTCGCGCGTGATCTGCGGCGAGAAGCCGAGCAGCATGTTGCGATCGACGTGTGCAAGCACGTGGATCAGCAGCAGCGCGATCAGCACGGTGCGTGGGTGGTCCTTCCAGCGCATGGCAATCCCTTCTGTGCGCGTGCGGCGACTCAGGCGGCGCGACGCAGCGGCACGCTGCGATCGTCCGTACGACGGTTCGGCGCATAGCCCACCTTGGCCAGCGTCTCGTCGACGCTGCCGTAATGCTCGCCGATCTTGTAGATGCGGCGCGCCTCGTCGCCGGAGGCCACCTCGCGGTGCAATTCGCGCGCGATGCGAACCATCTGCTCGACCTGGCGGACCGAGGTGATGCGCTCGCCCTTCCTGCCCCAGAGGTTGTCCTCGATGCCCACGCGCACGTGCAGGCCCATCGCGATGGCCATCGTGTTCAGCGGCAGCACGTTGCGCATGATGCCCTCGACGGTCAGCACGGCGTTCTCCGGGCAGCGGTTGATGAACTCCATCAGGTTGCGGGGATTGGGGCCGTCCGCACCGCCGCCGATGGCCACCCAGTTCAACACCAGCGGGCCGGTGTAGTGGCCACGCCGGATGAGCCGCTCGACCGATTCGAGGTTCGGGGTGTGGGCCAGCATGAAGTGCGGCTGGATGCCCGCCGCCTGCAGACGCTTGAGATGCTCCTCGTAGAACGCGGGACCCGCGGGGATGCACATCTCCTTGTAGGCGTTGTAGTACGCCGGCTCGCTCAACGAGGTGCCTGCGATGTCGTCGTCCGTCATCAGCTCGGTGATGTTCATCTGGCTGGTGTTGATCGCGATCGTCACCTGGTCGGGCTTGGGGCTGAGCTCGGCCAGCATGTGGCGCGTATCGTCGCTCATCCACTTGGCGGTTTCGCCCTCGCCCTCCGGCGCGAAGGAGATCGAGCCGCCGACCTGCAGGATCATCTTCGGCACGGCGTCGCGCAAGCGTGCCAGCAGCTCGTTGAACATCGACAGGCGCTTGCTGCCCTTGCCGTCGGCCTCGCGCACGTGGACGTGCAGCACCGTCGCGCCGGCGTTCCAGCAGTCCACGGCCTTTTGCACCTGCTCGGCCATCGTCACCGGGATGTCGTCGGAATCGCCGGGGAGGAATTCGGGCCCGTAAGGGGCGACCTGGATCACGAGAGGCGGCTGGTTCTCCGGCAGGAGGGAGTCGTCGAGGAATTGCATGGCGGGCCTTTCAGCGGATGGGGTGGTGGTCGGCAGTGCTGCGCTCGCGCGCAGCGAGTTCTTCGCGCAGGATCGGCGCGCCCAGGCTCATGGTGTGGATGCCCAGAACCGAGACGCACTGAAGCACGGCGACGATCTCTTCCTGGGTCGCGCCGAGTTCGAGGGCGTTGCGGATGTGCCGGCGCACGCCGGGCCCGTACATGTGCGTGCACGACGCGTCCACCGCGATCGCGAGGAACTCGATCGTCTTGGCATCGAGCACCCCGCTGGTCATCGGCGTGATGCCCATGGCGATGAATTTCTCGGTCCAGGGCGGGTCGAGCTCGTAGAACGGGTCCCAGTTCGGGTTCCACTGGCCGGCCGCGCGCAGGCGGTCGCACAGGGGGGTCGGGGTGGCGTCGGGCATGTGCTGGCCTTTCAAGAGAGAAGAAGATCGCAGGCGGATTCTTCTCGTTCCGGCCGATTCTTCGTTGACATATCGGGGCATTGACTTACCATATCGGGACACTTGGTGTCACCCCGATGACGGCCCTGGTCCGAAGCGCGAGCCTGACCCACTACGCCGGGCTGTGCGCCGAGCGCGGCCTCGATGCGCGCGCGCTCGTCGCCGAGGTGGGACTGCCCAGCCGTTGCCTCGACGATGCGGACTTGATGGTGCGGGCACAGTCGGTGGGCCGCGTTCTGGAGCTGGCCGCCGAGCGCGGCAAGGAGCCGGCGTTCGGGCTCAGGATGGCCGAAGCACGGCGACTGTCCAACCTCGGTCCGCTGGGCCTGCTGGTGCGCGACGAGCCGACGCTGCGGCACGCGCTGGGTGCGATCGTGGCCCACATGCACCTGCACAACGAAGCGCTGTCGGTGCGCGTGGAGCAGGTGGGCAATCTGGTGGTGATCCGCACGCGCCTGGTCAGTGACGATGGTGCGTCCTACCGACAGGCGGCCGAGCTCGTGGTGGGTGTCACGTTTCGTGTGCTGGCGATCTTCATGGGGGCCGACTGGCGTCCGCGGCTCGTGTGCTTTGCTCACCGCGCGCCGCGCGACGTGGCGGTGCATCGCCGCGTGTTCGGCACGTCAGTGGAGTTCGGCCACGAGTTCGACGGCATCGTGTGCAACGCGGCCGATCTCGATGCGCCGAACCCGGGGGCCGATCCGGTGATGGCGCGCTACTCGGCCAAGCTGCTGGAGAAGTCGCCGCGCAAGCGGCCGCGCGTTGCCGATCGCGTGCGCGAGTTCATCGTGCTGCTCTTGCCGCGGGGACATTGCCGCGTGGAGCTCGTCGCGCAGCAATTGGGCGTCGATCGTCGCACGGTGGCTCGGCACCTGGCGGCCGAAGAGACGACCTTCACCGCGTTGGTCGACGGTGTGCGCGACGAACTCTTGGCGCGTTACCTGAAGGACGGCGCACGGCCGCTGGGGGAAGTGTCTGCGCTGCTCGGGTTTTCCGATCCGACCGCGTTTTCGCGCTGGCACCGCATGCGCTATGGCAGTGCGGCGCGCAGTCGCCTGAGCGCTCGGCCGAGCCGCCTGGCCTCACGACGTCAGGGCTAGGGCGACCGCTTCGGGTCCGCGGCCTCTAGGACAACGCGCGGCCGGGTCGTCATCCGGTGCCGGCCAGCGCGCGCCGCTCACGCGTTGGCGGCGAACGCCGCGTGTCCACAGTGGGCGGCGGCGCATACGTGAGCAAGCCATGGAGATCGAGCACCGTCACGCCGCCGAACTCCACCCGCAGCAACCCCGCCCGTTCCAGGCGGTGCAACGTCTCGTTCGTGCGCTGGCGCGACACCGCAGAGAGCAGGCCGATCTCTTCCTGGCTCAGATCGACGTGGAGTCCGGCACGCGGGTAGAGATCGCGATCGAACAAGCTGGCCAGGCAGCGCGCGATGCGCGCGTCGGGTCCGAGCAGCCGGTCGAACTCGACGAGGCCGATGAACAGACTCAGCCGCGCGTTGATGTGCTGCAGCAGGAAGCGGTTGAACGCGACATTGGTCGACAGCAGCCGTTCGAAGGTGTGCCGCGGCACGCACGCCAGTCGCGTGTTGCGCACCGCGATGCCGTCGTAGCGCCACCGGCTGCCGGCTTTCAGCAGCGTCCCCTCGCCGGCCCAGCCGCCCGCGGTGACCCCGGTGAACGTCGAATGCTTGCCGTCGGGTTGCGACACCGACATCTTGACCAGGCCCTCTATCACGCCGATCCAATGCTCGGCCGGGTCGCCGCATCGGATCGCATAGCCCCCGACAGCCACCTTGCGCTCGCAGGATTCGCGAACGACGCGATCGAGCTCCTGCGCCGACAGCGTGCCGGCCCAAATGCTCTCGCGCAGCATCTCCTCCATCGGCGACGACATAGGTGCTCCCTTCGACCCGGGTTCGGCGACTTTGAACCGCGGTCAAGCGCGATCGTGTCGGACGAGATGCCGTATGCATGTCGGACAAGGTCCATCGATCGCTCCGAGTCAGCTTTGTCGCCGGGCAGACAACTCGGCGGGGTCGAACGTCCGACATTGGTGTGGCCACCGCACATCCCCAATGGAGACCACCATGCAAGACGCGTCGCCGTCCTCGTGCCCCCTCGCGGACACACCGAGCCCCAAGATTTCGCGACGACGTCTGCTCGGCTCGGTCGCGACCGCACCCGTCGTCGGCGCCGCCGCCACGACGGGCTTGATGGCCCCGCAGGAGGTTCAGGCACTGCCGCTGCCGTTGACGCCGCCGGACACTGTCGACTACTACGACGTCGGTGATTCGCTCGTGCAGACGAGCGCGCCCACGATGCCGCTGGTCGACATCCGACTCGGCCCGGATGGGGTCTACACGCTGGCGCTGCCGCGCTTGGAGCAAGGGACCGGCATCGCGACGGCGCTTGCGATGATGGTCGCCGAGGAAGCGCAGGTGCCGCTGTCCAAGGTGCGCGTGACCTCCGCCGACGCGACTCCCACGCTGGTCTACAACCAGATCACCGGCGGGTCGTCGTCGGTGCGCTGCTTCGATCCGTTCATCCCCGCGCTCGTTGCCAAGGCGCGTCTGCTCGCCGGGTTGCCGCCCACCAGCGGCGCGCCGAGGGATCCGTCGCAGTACCAGACGATCGGCAAGCGCGTGTCCAAGCTCGACGCGCGCGACATCGTCACCGGACGCAAGAAGTTCACGATGGACCAGGCGGTGCCGAATGCGAAGCCGACGATGCTGCGCATGCCGCCGCAGATCCGCGGCGGCGTGGCCAGCGTCAACAACCTGGCCGTCGTGCAGGCGATGCCGGGCGTCATCGCGGTCGTCGTCGTTCCGCCCGGCGGCGCGGTGGTGCCGCGCCAGGTCGGCGTGGCGGTCATGGCCGAGACCTTCGGCCAGGCCTGGGACGCCTGTCGCGCGCTCGATATCGCCTGGAGCGACGGGTCCAACAAGGGTCAGTCCGATGCCTCGCTGTTCGACACCCTGCGTGCAGCCATTCCGCCGCAGATGCCGGCCACGTTCGGGCAGATCGCCATCGATGCCGAATTCACCTTCGCACCGGCGACCCACTGCCCGCTCGAGGTCGAGTGCGCGATTGCCGACGTTCGGCCGGGCTCGTGCGAGATCTGGGCCGGCCTGCAGACGCCGATCGTGGCCGCGCAGGCGATCGCGATCGATCTCGGGCTGCTGCCGACGCAGGTGAAGGCCCATGTGATCCCGAGCGGCGGCGCTTTCGGCCGGCGCTTGTTCTGGGACCCGGTGCAGATCGCCGCGTACGTCTCGCAGCAGACCGGACGCCCCTGCAAGCTGATGTACCACCGCGCCGACGACATCCGCCAGACCCGACTGCGCCCGCCGCAGGTGCACAAGGTGCGCGCGACGCTGCTTCCCGCGACGCTGCTCTTGCCAGGCAACGTGGTGAGCTACCAGCAGAGCATCGGGATCGTGCGTCTGGACGCACGCCACGGATACGGCGAGATCGGTACGGCCCTCGGCGGTTCGCTGCCGCCGATGGTGGCGCAGACCGTCGGCAATCTCGGCTACGAG
>Ga0209023_10007379_pt1 | contig 11295 bp, 12 predicted proteins | sample LakOneMetagenome_FD_187468 | JGI IMG/M metagenome (GOLD analysis project Ga0209023, IMG submission 187468) | Freshwater and sediment microbial communities from Lake Erie, Canada (SPAdes) (version 2) | ecosystem: Environmental > Aquatic > Freshwater > Lentic | place: Lake Erie, Canada...
ATTTTTTCACAATTTCATCCAATGTTGAAATTTTTACTAAATCATTCTAAATTAATGCAGAAAACTTTTTCACATTGGATGCTAAACATGGAACTTGATCGTTACGATAAACAAATTCTTGAAATCTTAACGCATGAAGATATCAATCTAAATGAACTATCGGAACGCATTAACCTTTCTGTTAGCTCCGTACACCGCAGAATCAAGCACTTGATTGAAACCAATATCATGACCAATTTAAAGCGTGATATTAATTTTGAAAAATTAGGTTTTAAATTACATGTCATCTTACAAGTTTCACTAAGCAAACATGACACAGATACTTTTGCAAAATTCTTAGAAGAGCTTGAAAATATTCCCGAAGTAATTAATGCCTTTCTAGTCACAGGTCAAACGGCTGATTTTCTTGTAGAAGTTGTCGCAAAAGATATGGAAAACTACAGTGAAATTTTATTGAAACGTATCGGTAAAATTGATCATGTCGTAGCACTACATTCAAGCTTTGTCATTAAAGAATATAATCAAGTTTTTAACTGTACTGGATTGCTTAATCGCGTTTAAGTTTCATGATAAATCTATCTTAACTCTCTATTTTAATAGGTTTTTATGAAATTTTATTTAGCAGAAGAATATCAAGCCCGATGTAAAGAACTGTTTGAGTATTATCGAACTCAAATCGAAGTACTTTTACCTCATGCAAGTATTGAACATATTGGCGCATCTTCTATCCCACAAGCCATTTCTAAAGGCGATTTAGATATTTATATTGCAGTATCTCAATCTGAATTTGATGATGCCATTCAAAAACTTTGTAGATTAAATTTTCAAGAGAAATTAGAAACATTAAGAACCAATCAATTGTGTATGTTGGAATCACAAAATAACGATGATGTGGCTTTTCAACTCATTGTAAAAGGGTCTGAATTTGAATCATTTATTATATTTAGAGATCAACTCAAACAATCACCAGAGCTCGTTAAAAAATACAATGATTTAAAAAGACGTTGTGAAGATTTAGATATGGCTGATTATCGTACAGAAAAGAACAAATTTATTTTAGATATTTTAAAGGCTCAAAAAATCAATTCACAATAAAAAAGGCACCAATGGGTGTAATGTTAGTCAGTTAGGAGTAATTCGGTAGTTACTCATCTAAGAATCTCCCCTAACCCCTCTTTAAAAAGAGGGGAACTATTGAGAATTTAAAATAATTTTAGATTCTTGATACTCCCTCCTTTGAAAAAGGAGGGTTGGGGAGGATTTAAAAAGACTTAACTGATCAGCACTACACCGATGGTGCGTTTTTTGACTCAAATATGAATTAAGCGTCTAACTCAGCGAGTACTTCATCTGAGAATTCAACGTTAGTGTAAACGTTTTGCACGTCATCAAGATCTTCAAACATATCAATCATTTTTAAGATTAATTTTGCTTGATCAATATCAGTAATTTCAGCTTTTGTTGAAGGGCTCATCGTCACTTCAGCATTATCAGATTTTAAACCTGCCGTCGCTAAAGCATCTTGAACAGTACCGAAAGTTTCAGGTGTTGTGATGACCAAAATCTCATCTTCACTCACTTCAATATCTTCTGCACCCGCTTCTAATGCTACGTCCATGATTTTATCTTCTAAAGAGACATCTTCAAAAGTAATCTCACCACGTTTGGTAAACATGTAGGCAACTGAACCCGCAGTTCCTAAGTTACCATTGGTTTTAGAAAAACAGTGGCGAACATCAGGCACAGTACGGTTCAAATTATCCGTCATGGTTTCAATAATTACAGCAACACCACCAACGCCGTAACCTTCATAAGTCACTTCTTTCAAATCGGCATTTTCTTCACCACCAACACCACGCGCAGTTGCACGGTTGATGGTATCGCGTGTCATATTTGCCACCAAGGCTTTTTCGATAACTGCACGTAAACGTGGATTCGAAGCTACATCTCCGCCACCTAAACGAGCCGCAGTCACGATCTCACGAATAAATTTTGTAAATACTTTAGCGCGACTCGCATCTTGTTTTGCTTTGCGATGCTTTGTGTTCGCCCACTTGGAATGACCCGCCATGCGAAATATGCTCCTGTAGATTGGCCTTATGCCATATCAATTTTTGCCAATTCTACCATAAGCACTTTTTTATGAGAAAGTGCTTATTTTTCAGTTTTTATCTAAATTAAGCTTTTTTTGGCTCAGGAATCACAATATCAAGCCCTGTATGCTCTTTATATAATCGTTTAATTTCAGCTAAATCTTGATCGATGTCAGAAGGATAGATTTTACCGAAAATACCGCCTTGCTTCGTATGTGAGTTTGCATACATCAGTACGATCGGCACACCTGCTGCTTTAGCAATATGCCAAAATCCTGTACGAATCGGTTTACGTGGCTGTCCACGTTCAGCACGTGTCGCTTCAGGTGCAATAACCAAATTAAATTCTTCATGGCTTTGAAACAGCTCAACCATTTGCGTCACAATGTCTTGATTCGATTTACGATCAACCGCAATACCACCAACTCTCTCAAGAATCGGTTTCATTGGGCCTTTAAATAATTCTTTTTTGATTAATGTATGAATTTTTAAATCATGAATTTGGAAAATCGCAAGAGACAGTACAGCATCCATCATTGAAGTATGTTCAAAACCAATGATCACTTGTTTCTTTTCCAATACATCGGGTTTCACTTCATATGTCCAACCTGACAATTTAAAAGCTAACTCCCCCAATAACTTTTTCATGTTCTACCTAGCATCATAAAAAATAATTTGCGAATTGTCCGAGCATCAGCAGAAAAATACAATTGCTATTCAGTTCTTTTTTTACAATTGTATATTTATTTTGCAATCACTTGTGCTGAACACACAACCATTGCAAAAATAGAACAGTGAAACCAAAACCTCACCGATCTTATAAACCAATCAGAGCTTTTTTTAATTAAAATAAAATCACAAAAGGATCATTTTACGTGACTTATAAAACAATATTTAGTCTAAATATTTTAAATTTTAAAATAATCATTTGAATTTAATTCGATCAAGTTTTAGAATCTTGAATTAGTAACATAATCAAGTTTAGCTATGAATGAACTTAAAAAACGACATGATCATCAATGTAAAGACATGATATCAAAACCCAATACGGTTGAGGTTGAAAAAATTCAATTCCCTTATGCCGCAGAATATTGCACCTTAAAAAGCAAAAAAGAAGCTGTTAATAAAACAAATCCTATTCAACAGATTAATCCTGTGACATCTATACAAATTCCTCTCGTAACGGAGCGTGTACAAGCAGGTTTTCCCTCTCCAGCTCAAGACTATATCGATAAAACCATTGATCTAAATCAACTTCTTGTTAAAAGTCCATTTTCGACTTTTATTGTTCGGGTCAATTCGCTCTCTATGTTAGAAATTGGTATCGATATTAATGATGAATTGATTGTTGATCGTAGTCTTGAACCCAAACATCGAGATATTGTCATCGCACTGATCGACAATGATTTCACGGTAAAACGATTGATGATTGAGGACGATAAATATTGGTTAAAAGCTGAAAATCCTGAATATAACGATATTTATTTTGATGAAGGCCAAGAACTTATGATTTGGGGTGTCGTTACTTACGTGTTAAAGAGCCTCAAATGAAATCAAAAAATAAAATCTTCGCACTTGTCGATGTCAATAATTGCTATGTCAGTTGCGAGCGTGTATTTGATCCATCATTAAATAATAAACCTGTAATTGTGCTATCGAATAACGACGGTTGTGCCGTAGCAAGAAGTCAGGAAGCGAAAGATTTGGGTATTAAAATGGCTGTGCCTTTCTTTCAAATCGAAGATATTGTTGAAAAATACGATGTCCAAGTGCTCTCAAGTAACTATGCTTTATATACTGAAATGTCACGTCGTTTTCACGGAATATTGGGTGAATTTGTTAGCGCTTCAGAGCAAGAAATCTATTCAATTGATGAGTGTTTTCTTGAATTAACCGCTTATGAGAAAAGCTATGATCTCACTGAATATGCTCAGGAAATGCGTAAGCGCGTATGGAAATGGCTCGGTTTACCAGTCTGCATTGGTATTGGTCGAAGTAAAACTGAGGCTAAAATGGCCAATCATATGGCAAAAAAAGGTAAACGGTTTGGCGGTGTCTGCAATTTAGCATCGATGGATCCGAAACATCGAGATTATTTTTTTAGTCTGCTTGATGTCGGCGAAGTGTGGAATGTAGGCCGTAAACATACTAAAAAATTAAAAAGTATGGGAATTAATACAGTACTGGATCTCGCTGTATCAGACCCAGCCCAGATGAAAAAGCACTTTTCTATCGTCATGGCAAAGACGATTTCTGAATTACAAGGAATATCTTGCATCGAATTTGAACACACGCCACCGAGTAAAAAGCAAATTATTGCCAGTCGTTCATTTGGCTCACGTGTTACTGAACTCAATGACTTAAAAGAAGCTATGAGCGCATACGCTCAAGATGCTTGCGCTAGACTCCGTGAAGGTGGATTGCTTTGTGGTTGTATCATCATTTTTGTGCAATCCAATCCTTTTGATGAGCATATACCCTTTTACAATCAATCTATTCCTTACGCCTTTTCTGAACCAACCGATTGCGTGACTGATTTAGTCAAAGCTGCAACTGAAATGCTAAATCGTATTTATAAAAAAGGAATTAAATATAAGAAATGTGGTGTAATTCTGACAGGCTTAGAATCCAAAAATATCCATGCTTTTGATTTACTGACGGATAGATCAGATATTGAGAAAAAAGATAAATTAATGTCTGCAATCGAAGGTGTGCATGAGCGCTTTGGTAAGAAAAAATTAGCACTTGGAGCTTCTTATATACCCAATCGTAGTTGGTCTATGAGTCGTAATAAACTCAGTAAAAATCCATTTAACTGGGATGAATTATTAAGCATAGATCATTAACATTGTATTTTTGAAATAAACAGATTAATCAATTTTGGATTCTAGATACTATTTTAACATTTTTGATCATAATCACTTCTCAACATCAACATTTTGATTTCATCTGAATGCTTTCCTTTATAATTTAATGCATTTTTTATAATATCTACTATTTTGAATCCCAGTTTTTGATATACATGTAGTCCACGTTGATTATGGCTATACACTTCTAACTCTAACTGTTCTAAATTTAATGTATTAAATACAAATTCTAAAACCAGACTGATTGCCTGAGTGCCATAACCTTGGTCAGTCAATCCTATATGACACATTGATATTCTAAAACCTGCCGTTTTATGCACTTGATCTATATCCATAATTACAAGCTCACCAATCATTTGATGATTACTATTCAAACAAATCGCAAAGTCATAGCGGCTTGTATCCTTTTGACATTTAAGTATATGTTGTTGTATTTGTTCTAATGTAAAATCTGCTGTTGTTCCAGTCATATAACGAATTTCTTCGATTTGAACGCTTGCTAAAAGAAGTTGAGCATCTTCAATAGTTACAGGTCTTAAATAGATTTCTAGATTTTCAAATTTGTGCATATATTTTTAATACATTTGTCATTATCAATACAAGATGAATATAAATTAGCACTTTTTCTATTTGATGATAATAGATTCATTTATATTTTAATATTTTGCTATTAATTCAATGTAGCTTTCTTATGATATCTATTCTGCTAGTCTAGAGCTTCATTTTTAAATAATCACTTTAATCATTTCTATAGACAATAAAAAAAACTTGCACCAAATATATTTGATGCAAGTTTTTAATTTTCTTACGTAACTTATTACTTATCAGCAGGAACAGACGCTTCAGTAGTAATATTTACAGTGATCTTATCGCCAACATTTGGCACATAAGCACCTACACCAAAAGCAGAACGATCAAACGACGTTGTTGCATTAAAACCAATTGACTGTGCTTTAGTCATTGGATGTACGCCTTGTTTGTTTAAAACAGCATCTAAAACAACAGGTTTAGTGACATCTTTAACTGTTAAGTTACCTGTAATTTTGTATTTGTTTTTACCAACAGCTTGCACTTTAGTACTTTTAAAAGTGATCGTTGGGTATTTTTCAGCATTAAAGAAATCAGCATTCTTTAGGTGCTCATCCAAAGCTTTTACATTGGTATTCAAGCTAGATAATGGAATAGTCACATTTACTGATGAGTTTGCAGGTTTTGCATTATCTACAGAAATCACACCTTGAATATCGCTAAAATTAGCTGATGGCGTTGAAAAACCGAAGTGATTCCAAGTAAATACTGTTGCAGTATGTGTTGGGTCAATGGTGTAATCCACTGGCTTCGCCATCGTGAATGTTGCTACAGATGCTACCGCCAAACCTAATGTTAATGCTTTAAAGTTCATGTTCTTAATCTCTCTATTGATAGTTGTCATTTTATACTTCTGTTATTTTAATGCACTGTTATAGATAAGACGATATGTTGCAAAATTAGAACGAAGAATAGAAATATGCTCGTAAAATAACTGAGAAAAGCGCTCATCATCTTCATTTTTATGTTTTTATTAGAAAGAATATCTCCATTTTCCATTCCAGTTTGCTTTTAAACCAGATAATTTTAGAAACAACGTATACAAAAAAACTACAGTTAAAAGCTGTCTTAAGGCGTTGTATAGCAATATTAATTTTATTTGCGAAGGATTAAAAATGGTCAACAGTGTTTTAACGCAAAGTACAAAAACACCTTACCGTGTAACGCTCACCAATGCTCAAGGTCATACATGGTATGCCGATGAACCTGCTGATAAAGGTGGTCAGGATACAGCTCCAAATCCAATGCAAATTTTATTATCAGCTTTGGGCGCATGTACTACGATAACCTTGGAAATGTATGCAAATCATAAGGGTATCGAAATTGAGCACGTACAAGTAGATTTAAGTCTAAACCCTGATGGTGATCCCGAAGCAGGTCAAAATAATATTGTACGAAAAATTATCTTAAAGGGTGATTTTACCGAAGATCAGCATAAGCGTTTATTGAAAGTCGCTGAAAGTTGTCCAGTTCATAAACTATTAACTTCAAATATTCAGATTCAAACAGAGTTAAATATCTAAAGATCATTATATCAATGAGTCAGTGTTTTACTGGCTCATTAAAAATTAGAATAAATCATTGTAAACTTAGATCAAAATTCAATCACGAATATATTAAAAATCAAAGGGACGATCATGAAAATAAAATACTTATGTTTATTATTATTCTCATTGCACCACTCAACAGTATATGCTGATATTGATCTATCAGAAATCCAATCGCTTGCAGATTTCACCGACCAAGTGATGGAAACAAACCATTTATCAACAATAGAACCTCAAATTAAGCTACAGATTCAACAAGCTCAACAATATGTTCAACCTTTATTAAAATCAACAAAGATCAGTTATAACGATTCTGTTTATTTGCATAATTATGCAATTATCACGTCACAATATGCTGAATATTTACTTGAGCAACATTGTGTCCCCCTGTCTATTCCTTATCAGAAAAAAACTGAAGAAGCTTATCTTGCACTACTCAAGCGTGATCCTAAGGACAAAATAGCACTCAATAATTTAGGATTATTTTATGCAAAAATGTCTGTTTATTATCGAAAAAATACTGATCCTACACCACGCTTAGAGAATTTGAATAAAGCTGAGCAATTGTTTTCATCATTGATGAAACTTGATTCTGAAGATAAAGAACACCAAACTAATTACTATGCTGTTCTCAGTGATAAACTCATGCTTTTACAGAAACATCATCGTGATTTTGAAGAACAGAAGCGTTTAATGAATATCATTAAAAAACCTTTGTTTAAATATTTATCAAATCCGAAATCTCAACTTAATGCTATTGATACGGGTAATTTCCTTATACTGGTACAACAATATTTTAAAATATTAAACACTGAAAACCCTCAAACTGCCATAAAATGGCTGAGTGATCATCAGTCCAAAATAGAAGCCATTGTGCAAAAGAATCATAAATACACACAGCGTGAGAATGAATTTTTAGCTGAGTTTTATGCCCTACTTGAACAGCCGAAACAAGCACTGCATTATTTAAAACAATTTGAAGTTTCAAATGATGAGGCAACAACTCCCGATTCAATTGTAAATGAACCCAACCTTGCCAATTTAAAATTGAATACAGAATATCAACAATGGTTTAAACAATATAAATATGATTATGAAGAATACCGTAAAGCAATTCCTAAGTTGTGTAAAATCACACAGCTTGAAACTATTCAACCATTGGATGTTAAAAATTATTAATCCATAAATTTTGATTAACGAATCAGACCTTGTGGTTGTAATATAATCAGGCCAGCACCAATTAAAACTACAGCCCCACCCAATAAATCCCAACGAGTCAAACTTACTTGATCTACGAATCTTAACCACATTAATGCTGTAAAAATATAAATTCCACCATATGCCGCATAAATCCGCCCTGAAGCAGCAGGATGTAAAGTTAATAACCACACAAAAACAGCCAAACTCAGTGCTGTTGGAATCCATAACCAATGACTTTTATGCTGATTTAAAATCAAATAAGGAAAATAACAACCAAGAATTTCTGCAACAGCAGTCACTAAAAATAAAAAAATTGTTGTGATTATTTTAGTTAATTGAATGTCCATAAAATATGACTAATACCTAAATACATTCTGTTTCACAGAATTTCTAAGATGATAAAAATAAAAGTAGTTTATATCATATATAGAAAAACCCGTGTAAACACGGGTCATTTTAAAACACTTTGAATTAAGCAGGTTCGGCAGTTTGGTCTTCAAATACTTCCAGTGTTAACCCAACAGCTTTGCCATTTTCTTTTTTCACAGAAACAGCGACATTACCACCATGATCAGCTAATTCACCGAATAGAATCATTTCAGCAAGCGGTTTCTTCAAGTGTTCTTGAATCAAACGTTGCATTGGACGTGCGCCCATTAAACGATCGTAGCCATTCTCAGCCATCCAATCACGAGCACTTTGATCCACTTCAAGAACAACTTTCTTCTCATCAAGTTGTGCTTGTAATTCTGTCAAGAATTTATCAACTACAGACTCAATGACTGTGGTTTGCAATGCTTTGAACTGAATCACACCATCCAAACGGTTACGGAATTCAGGTGCGAAAGCACGTTTCATCGCTTCTTGGTTGTCATTACTATTGTCTTGTTCAGTGAATCCGATACTGGTACGTGAAATACTTTCTGCACCGATATTGGTAGTTAAGACAATAATCACATTACGGAAGTCTGACTTACGACCATTATTATCTGTTAAAGCGCCATGATCCATGACTTGTAATAACAAGTTAAAGACATCTGGATGTGCTTTTTCGATCTCATCGAGTAATAAAACACAATGTGGATTTTTATGGATCGCATCTGTCAATAAACCACCTTGGTCATAACCGACATAACCTGGAGGTGCGCCAATTAAACGAGAAACAGCATGACGTTCCATATATTCAGACATATCGAAACGAACTAATTCTACGCCTAACAATTTCGCCAATTGTTTGGTAACTTCTGTTTTACCTACACCTGTTGGACCTGCGAAAACAAAGCTACCTACAGGTTTATCTGGTGATTTCAAACCTGCACGTGACAACTTAATTGCAGATGCCAATGCTGTAATGGCTTCATCTTGACCAAACACCACACGTTTAAGATCGCGCTCAAGATATTCAAGTACAGATTTATCATCTTTAGATACAGTTTTCGGTGGAATACGTGCAATTTTAGACACGATGTCTTCGATATTTTCCACTGTAATTAGTGTATCGTCCTGCTCTGCTTTTAAGCGACGTTGTGCACCCGCTTCATCAATCACATCAATAGCTTTGTCAGGTAAAAAGCGATCGTTAATGAATTTAGCAGACAACTCAACAGCTGAAATTAAAGCCATATCATCATATTTAACATGATGGAACTCTTCGAATTTCACTTTTAAACCACGAAGAATATCGATGGTTTCTGAAATTGATGGTTCATTCACATCAATTTTTTGGAAACGACGTGATAAAGCGTGATCTTTTTCAAAAACTTGGCGATATTCTTGGAATGTCGTAGAGCCAATACAACGTAATGAGCCATTCGCTAAAGCAGGTTTAATTAAGTTTGATGCATCCATCGTACTGCCCATACTTGAGCCAGCACCAATAATCATATGGATTTCATCAATAAATAAAATCGCTTCTGGTTTCTTTTTCAAAGCATTTAAAAGTTGTTTTAAACGTTTTTCAAAATCACCACGGTATTTTGTACCCGCAACCAATGCACCAATATCGAGGCTGAATACTTCAGCATTTTGCAGTGGTTTAGGCGCTTTACCATTCACAATGAGCCAAGCCAATCCTTCTGCAATCGATGTTTTACCTACACCTGGGTCACCGACTAAAAGTGGATTATTTTTACGGCGACGACATAGAATTTGCGCAGCACGCTCAATTTCTTTTTCACGACCAATCAGAGGATCTGTTTTACCCTTTTGCGCTTCAACATTGAGATTGAGCGTATAAAGCTCTAAAGGACCTGCATTTGCAGAAGAACTCGATTCACCATCTAAATCATCTGATTCTTCTTCAACTTGAATTTCTTCTTTACGTGCGCCATGTGACAAGTATTGAGTCAATGTCAAACGATTGATCTGATGGCGTTTAAGTAAATAGACCGCAAATGAATCACGTTCAGAATACATTGCAACCAGTACGTCAGCACCTTCAACTGTCCGATCTCCACCGCTTGATTGAACATGGAAAATTGCACGTTGCAAAATACGGTCAAAACTTTCAGTAGGATGTGGCGCTTGATCGCTGTTTTCGCCTAATTTAGGCGTATGTTGCTCAACATATTCTTCAAGTTCTTTACGCAAAGTTATAATTTCAGCACCGCATGCTTTTAATGCATTTACTGCAGAATCATTATCAAGTAAAGCCAACAATAAATGTTCAACTGTAAGAAACTCATGTCTCTTTTGACGAGCCATGCTAACAGCCAAACGTAGTGAAACCTCTAATTGACGACTGAGCATGAAACCCCCTATTCTTTTGGCTCAATCTGACAAAGTAACGGATGACCTTGTGACCGAGCATAGTTATTTACCTGGTTTGCTTTAGTTTCCGCAATGTCTCGCGGATAAACACCAGCTTCACCTTTACCTTCATAATGTACTGTTAACATTACTTGAGTGGCTTGGTCAAGATTCAAAGCGAAGTATTGTTGTAAAATTTCAATAACAAAGTCCATTGGCGTATAGTCATCGCTCATTAAAACGACAGCATAC